>Ga0302320_10008098_pt1 | contig 22941 bp, 23 predicted proteins | sample Bog_T0_3_FD_202130 | JGI IMG/M metagenome (GOLD analysis project Ga0302320, IMG submission 202130) | Peat permafrost microbial communities from Stordalen Mire near Abisko, Sweden - Bog_T0_3 | ecosystem: Environmental > Terrestrial > Soil > Wetlands > Peat | place: Sweden: Abisko, Stordalen Mire... | reverse complement strand
CGGATTCGTCGATCACGGCCACCACGGTGTTCACCTGCACGGTTTTTCCCTCGGCAGCCCTGATCTCTTTCAGCACGCCGGATGCCGGTGCCGGAATCTCGGCATCGACCTTGTCGGTTGAAATCTCGAATAACGGTTCGTCCCGCGTGACCTGCTCACCCGGTTGTTTGAGCCACTTGGTGATGGTGCCTTCAAAGATGGATTCCCCCATCTGAGGCATAACTACTTCAGTCGGCATGATCTTCCTTCCGCACCGTTCTATTTTCTTCGAACTTCCAACGTCAATCCAAAATTATATACGTCCGCCGCGCGCGCCCAATCTCACCCGCAACTTCATAGAGGCCGAAGCCCCTGCTTTGGATTCACTTGGCTCTCGTCTTTATCTCTGGCCTACCACCAGGTAGGTGGACGATGTGATGACGTCGCTTTTCACCACGCCCCAGCCGCCCTCTTCCAGCTTCCGCTCCACCTCGGCGCGCGCGATACGATGCTCCAGCGGCGGTCCCGGCGGACGTATTCCGTCCGGTCTCCAGTCCACAATTGCCAGCTTCGCATTCGGCGCCGCGATCCGCAGAAATTCCCGCAAGGCCCCAGCGTGATCGTCAATCTCATGCCACACGGCGCTGAGAAACACCAGGTCGCAGCTCGCTTCCGGCAGCGAGGTCGCCGTGTCCACGCCCTGTACCACTTCCACGTTCTTCAACTCACCTTCCGCCGTCAGTTTGCTCCGGAGCACCTCCAGCAGTGCTGCCGACGCATCTACGGCGTACACCTTTCCCGGAGCCACGCGCCGCGCTAGCGGCAGGGTAAAGTATCCTGTCCCGCAGCCGATGTCGGCCACGTTCAGCATTCCGCAGGCTCCCACCGCGTCCAGAACCTTCGCCACCGGAAAGTGTTCTCCCCGGTCCGGCGCTGCTAGTTTGTCCATCTTCTTGGGATCAAATCGACGTTCGTGCATCTGTTGCCGTAAGCCTTTCAGCGCACCAGGTAGGGCGTGCCCGGATCGTCCAGAATCGCGCGCGCATCGGCCAACTCCGTCTTCCGCACCTTCAGCGCAATGCCGCCAGTCATCCCGTTATAGATGCCGCTGCTGATTCGGCTGAGGTATTCGTTCGAGCAAAAACACTCAATCCCCGCCGACTCCAGCCTGCCTCTCGCAAACAGAAACTCCTGCTCCATCAGAAACTGCGCCACCACCACCAGTTCGGAATCCTCTTCGTCGCCCATCCGGGAATTGTGCCACGAAACCCCTTTCCCTTTCACTGCCAGCCTTCGTGTGACCCGCATCACTGTTCAGCCCTGCCAGCAGGGGACTATACTTTTTCAATCATGTCCTTCCCAGTGAATCGTCAGCGCCGTCTGCGCCGCACGGAAGCCTTGCGCTCCTTCGTGCGGGAGACCCGGCTTTCTCCTGCCGGGTTCGTCTACCCTTTATTCATCTGTCCGGGCGAAGGCATTCGCAAGCCCGTCGGCTCCATGCCCGGCGTCTTCAATCTCTCCGTCGATGAAGCAGTGAAGGAGTGCAAAGAGGTTTACTCTCTCGGCATTCCCGCCATCATTCTGTTCGGCCTGCCCGAAGTAAAGGATGAAGTAGCCAGCGGAGCATGGGCTGAAGATGGCATTGTGCAGCGCGCCGCCAGGGCCATCAAGGCCGCAGTCCCCAACCTTCTCATCATGGGAGACGTCTGCCTCTGCGAGTACATGTCGCACGGTCACTGCGGCATCGTGAAGAAGGTGAACGGCCCTACGCCGGAAACCGAGTACGAGATCGTCAACGATGCCTCGCTCGACATCCTGGCCAAGACCGCCGTCTCGCAGGCCAAGGCCGGAATCGATATCATCGCTCCTTCTGACATGATGGACGGCCGCATCGAAGCCCTGCGCACCTCGCTGGACGCTCACGGCTTTGAGAACACGCCCATCATGAGCTACGCCGCCAAGTTCGCCAGCGGATTCTACGGCCCGTTCCGTGAGGCCGCCGACTCTGCGCCCTCGTTCGGCGACCGCCGCAGTTATCAGATGGATCCGGCCAACGCCCGCGAAGCCATTCGCGAAATCGAACTCGACATGCAGGAAGGCGCGGACATGATCATGGTCAAGCCCGCCCTCCCCTATCTCGATGTCATCGCCGAAGCTCGCATGCGCTTCGATGTTCCGCTCGGTGCCTACCAGGTCAGCGGCGAGTTCGCCATGATCAAGGCCGCTGCCCAGAATGGCTGGATCGACCATGACCGCGTCATGCTCGAGTCACTTCTCAGCATCCAGCGCGCCGGAGCCTCCATCATCCTCACCTACTTCGCCAAGGAAGCAGCCAAACTGCTCGGATAACCGCACTCTCAATGCCCCACGTTCGCCATCCGTTGACGAACGTGGGGTACTTACCTTTGCTCATTCGCTGCGTTCTCATGCATCACCGGAAAATCCCCCGGCTCCGTGCAACCTTCCTAAGGTGCAACCCATCTATTCCTATAACAGATAGAACACCGGGCGTTGTTCCGCAGTTTTGGCAGTCGGTTTGAATGGACTGCTTCTTCCAAAGTGTCGAACCTTCCAAATTGATCCATCCCCCTCTCTTCCCGCCAAAACTTCCAGCCCGGAGGTGTGTCTGCTCGCACCCCGCAGGGCCAAACCGCACCTGTGATATTCCTTAATAAAGAAATACCCGCTTTTGTGATTCATGTCCTAGCTTGAGTCACGTCATGGCACTATCGTAGCCGCATCCTCTTCTTGATGTTTTCGCCTCTTTTTCGGGGACATCACAACGAACCTCAACCCTACCTGCCAAGGAAGGTGTGTGTAATGCGTTCAGATATCGTTTTCGATGCGCTACAGTCCAAGAACCGTTTCGTGTTGTGTCACGAGGCATTCAAAGCAGTCCGCTTGCTTCACAAAAGCAATACCCGCATTGAGGACACAACCAACGACGCGCTCATGCGGATCGCAGGTACAGAGAGCGCTCCCGCAGAACCAGTCGCGCCTCCCGTTGAAGCCGCGGACGCCGCTCGAGACTGATGAGGCTTTCGCGCCCCGCGCCTTCGTTCTCCGGCATCGTCCCGAACGAAGTGAAGAGCCCCCGCACGTCTCAAACTTCACGCTCCGTCTCGGATTTCAACCAGGGACTTCCGCTAAGAGCGCTGTGCTCCGCCATGCGTGACAAGCATTCTGCGGTTGCCGCTGATTCTCCGGCAGGTGCCACCTTTTCCCTCTCGACCCCCTGAAACTTCCCGCATCGCAGTATCCTATCCATAGCCATGATCTCGGTTCTCAATCTCGGCCAATGTGATTACGCAACTGCTCTCGGCCTGCAACAGACTCTGGTCGAACTACGCAAGCAGCAGCGCGTCGGCAACGTGCTGCTCTTCGTCGAGCATCCTCCGGTCATCACCCTTGGCCGCAATGCCCGCGAATCGAACATCGTTGTCTCGCGTGAGTTGCTCGCCGCGCGCGGCGTCGAGATTCACGAGATCAATCGCGGTGGCGACGTCACCTTCCACGGTCCCGGACAGCTTGTCGCCTATCCCATCTTCGATCTACGCTCCTTTCAACCCAAGCTCGGAGTCATCGAGTACGTCCGCTGCCTCGAAGAAGTCCTCATGCGCATCTGCGCCCAGTACACCATCGAAACCCAGCGCATCGCCGGAATGACCGGAGTCTGGACCTTCCCCACCGCTCCTCCGCACCTCAACCCTCGCCAGTCCGGACGCGACTATGTCCCCAGCGGCGAAGAACTCGGGGAAACAACTTCGCGAGAGAAATATTCCGAGCGCAAGATCGCCGCTATTGGCGTCCACATCTCGCGTGGCGTCACCTCGCACGGCTTCGCCCTCAACGTCACCACCCCGCTCCATTTCTTCGACCTCATCGTCCCCTGCGGCCTCACCAAGCCCGTGACCTCCATCGAATTTGAAACCGGACTTCGCCCCACGCTCGACGAGGTGATGACCATCGCTTCGCGCACCTTTGGCGAACTCTTTCACTCCCAGATGCTCTGGCTGGACTCCATCCACGACCTCATCCCCGCCGAGAGCGCCTCAGCTCCCGCTCCCGCCGATACGCCCACTGACGCGCCTTCCGATACCCCCGCCCGCGCACCTGAAAACGAACGCCGCGTCGCCAACGACGATATCCACCTGGCCTAAACAACCCTCGCCTACTCTGCGATAATGTCTCCAGCACATGACTTCCATGCCCACCCCGCTCGTCCACACCAGCGCCGCCGTGCTTGAGTTCGACCGCCTCCGACAGATCGTGCGCGGCTGCTGCCAGAGCGAACTCGGCCAGCAGGCGGTGGATTCCCTTGCCCCCACCACGGATGCCGCGTGGATTGATCGCCAGCAGCAACTCACCGCCGAGGTGCGAAGCTTTCTCCGCGTTGGCGGACGCTTTGATTTCGGCGGCCTCGTCGATCCCAGCCAGCTTGTCTTCCGCGCCCGCATCGGCGGAGCCACGCTGGAAACCACCGAACTTCGCGACGCCATCCTCCTCATCGACCGCGCCGCCGAATGGCGTGAAGCCGCCGCGCATCCCCCGCAGGCCCTGCGCGAACCCTGGCCCGCCATCGAGGAACTCAGCTCGGCCATCGAGGATTTCACGCCGCTTCTGCGTTACTTCGCCAACAAGATTTCGCCCGATGGAACGCTCGACGACAACGCCTCGTCTGCCCTGGCCTCCATCCGCCGCGAGATTGAAAAGCAGCGTCGTTCCATCCAGAACTCGCTGCGCAGTTATCTGCGCCGTCTCTCCGAGGGCGATGCCTTGCAGGAAGAGCTGGTCACCATTCGCGGCGACCGCTTCGTCATCCCCGTCAAAATCGAGCAGAAGCGCCGCGTTCAGGGAGTCGTCCACGGAGCCAGTTCCAGCGGACAGACCGTCTTCGTCGAGCCACTTGAAACCATCGAGCAGAACAACGAACTCGTTCGCCTCCTCGAAGACGAGCAGCGTGAAGTTCACCGCATTCTGCTGGAAATGACCGCCCGCCTCGGCCAGCAGTCCGAAGCCATCCTCGCCGCCGTTGAAGTTCTCCGCGAGCTCGAACTGCAATTTGCCAAGGCGCGCTTCGCCGAGCAGTACCAATGCACCCGCGTCAAGCTTCTCGCCGATGACAGCGCCAACTCACTCGTCCTCATCGACGCGCGTCACCCCGTCATGGAGCGCAACTTGCTCTCGCGCGGCAAGCGCGTGGTGCCGCTCTCCCTTCAGATGGATTCCACCCAGCGCCAGCTCATCATCAGCGGCCCCAACACGGGAGGCAAAACCGTCGCGCTCAAAACCGTGGGCCTGCTCGTCCTCATGGCCCAGGCCGGAATCCCCGTCCCCGCCGAGCGTGCCGACCTGCCCATCTGCGACGCCGTACTCGCCGACATCGGCGACTCGCAGTCCATCGAGCAGAATCTCTCCACGTTTTCCGCCCACGTCACCAACATAGATTTCATCTCCCACACCGCCACCGCCCGCTCCCTCGTCCTGCTCGACGAACTCGGCTCCGCCACCGATCCCGAAGAGGGTGCCGCGCTCGCCGTCGCCATCGCCGAACACTTCCGCCGCGCCCGGGCGCTCACCATCATCTCCACTCACCACACGGCGCTCAAGATCTACGCCACCAGCTCGCCCTCGGTGCTCAACGCAGCCGTAGGCTTCGACGAAAAAACCCTTGCGCCCACCTTTGATCTTCGCGTCGGCGTCCCCGGAGCCTCAGCCGGAATCAACATTGCGCAGCAGATCGGTCTCAACCCGCAGATCATCGCCGACGCCCGCCAACGTCTCAGCACCCAGACCCAGGACATCGCCGGATTCCTCGACCAGCTTCACTCCGATCTCCGCCAGATCGAAACCGAGCGCCTGCACCTGCGCCAGCGTGAGCAGGAGGTAGCCCGCGAGCGCAGCCGCCTGGAAGCCGAAGGCCTCAAGGAGCAGCGCGAGAAAATCCGCGATCTTGAGAAGAAATTAGATTCGCTGATGCGTGACTTTGAGTATCACGCCCGTGAAGCCGTGGCCGCCGTGCAGGATCGCGCCGCCGCCCAGAAGCTGGGCAAAGAAGCCGAGCGCCGAATCAGCCGCGCCCGCCGCGAATTCCGCGAGCAGTTCAATCAAACCGTGGTCGCCCACACCACCGGAGCCGACGAGGGAGACGAGAACGCCCGTCCTCACGTCGTCGCCCGCGTCAGCCTCGGAGACACCGTCCAGCTCAAGTCCCTCGGACGCACCGGCAAGGTCGTCCGCAAACTCGAAGGTGACGCCCTCGAAGTCCAGGTCGGCCCCATGAAGATGCGCATCCCGCTTGACGACGTTGCCGCCGTCATCGGTCAGGCCGCCAACAATCCCGTCAACGCCGCCCGCAGCAAAGGCATCAACGTCCACCTCCGCGACGATGAAGCCACCGCTCCCAACGAAATCAACGTCATCGGACGCAACGTCGACGAAGCCACCGCCGAGGTCGAAAAATTCGTTGACCGTGCCTTCCTCGCCGGACTCTCCCACATCCGCGTCGTCCACGGCTCCGGCATGGGCATCCTGCGCCGCGCCCTCCGCGAATACCTCAAACGCCACCCCCAGGTAGTCGGAGTCACCGAACCTCCCCAAAACCAAGGCGGCGGCGGAGCAACCGAGGTGGAGTTGAAGGTGTAGAAGACGTTTCTAAAATTGAGAACCCGTAGCTAAGCTCGGTGTATCGGCGAGTTCATAGCGCGTACCAAGGTGAACAGCATTCCTTAGGAGGCACGCTTTGCCATTCACCGACTTGACTCGCCAAAATATAAGAACCTACCTCACACAAGAAGTATCCCGGTACATACAGGAAAATGCCGCAAACCAGCCAGCCATGGGCACGAAACCATTCCATGCGCGACTGATGCCCGTGCTGTTCGCGGTCCAATTTTCGGAACGCTCGTTCTCAACTCGACTGGGACTTTGGTTTCAGAGACTCGCACTGTACGTGGCCCAGCAATATAATCAGCAAGCGCAGCTCGGATACCTCGTTACAGGGGAACTTCAACCTGCCGCAGAAGCTCAGCTCACAGCTATCATCGCTCAAATGGACGCGAACACCCGTGTCCCGAACCGTGCTGCCGATACTGCTCAGGTCATAGGGTTGCAATATCCGGGAGGGGCCAACAGGCAGGTACGCACGGACCTCTTTATAGTTCGTAACGACGGTTCTGAGGTCTATTTCGAGATGAAAACCGTAAAGCCGAATAAGGGAACGTTCGCCGAGATGAAATACAACATTCTCAAGATCATGGCGATGCGACATCAGCAGAATTCACAGGCTTTCGCAGCCATGTCTTACAATCCTGCCTGCGACGGAAACATCTATATTCCCGATTTCAACCAACACCTTGAGCTTGGCACGGACTTGATGATCGGGAGGCCCTTTTGGGAGTTCATCGGCGATAGCCAAACTTATGATGAACTCCTGCAGATTGCGGAAGAAGTTGGCGTTGCAACAATGCCGGCTGTCAATGCGGCTATCGAAGCAGCAACCCTGTAGCGCCGCTGGCGCGAGTGCAGATTTTCTTAACTGCCTTCCCCACCTGCGTTCTGTCGCGGAGATCGTGCTCCCATATTCTGATGACTTTAACTCCGAGGCGAGCTAGCAATCTACCATTCTTGCGGTCACGAAGACGGGTGCGATCAATTTTCGCCGCCCAAAATTCGGAGCGGGTTTTGGGCGTGTGACCGCATCGGGGACAACCATGCCAGAAACAACCGTCTACGAAAACGGCAAGTCGCTGGGCTGCGAAGTAGAAATCTGGGTGGCCAATTACATCCGCCGGATGAAGTCTCCACCCCCGAATGCCCGCGCGTACAAGTGCCAGCCGCAAAACAACCTCGGTGCTCTTGTTGCTTTTGCCTCGTATGGACGCCATAATTCGAGAGCGGGTTGAACTGACCCCCGAAAAGACTCCGTCTTGAAGCGTCGATTTGAGGATGCGTTCCATTGTCTAAGACAAGTGTCAAAGTCGGATCGCCAACGCTAACCGACAGACCAATTATCTCTTTTTTCTCGGGTGCATTGGGTCTTGACGTTGGGCTCCACTCAGGAGGCTTGCAGTGCCTCGCGTTGAACGAGTATGACCCCATCGCCTGCCGAACGGCACGAACAAACCTGGAACGAATCTACGGTGATCGCAAGCCCCGCGTGTACGAGTGCGACATCCGCACTTTGTCGGCAAGAGGTTTATGCACCGACTTGCAAATTGAGCCTGAACAGTTGTTTGCAATTGTGGGCGGGCCGCCTTGTCAGGCGTTCTCTACTGCAGGTCACCGCCTGGGTCTAAACGATGAACGCGGAAACGTATTTCTGCACTTCATTGAGTTGATTATTGCGCTTCGCCCTAAGTACGCGATTTTTGAGAATGTTCGCGGATTGCTGTCAGCCCCTTTCGTACACCGCCCTCACGACAAACGCGGAAAGGGCTTCTCTCCCCTAGCAGACGAAGAGAAGCCGAAGGGCGCATTGTTGCACATTCTAAGGCGACTTGAAGCGGGCGGCTACAACACTACGTTCAACCTGTACAACACTGCAAATTTCGGCGTGCCCCAGATTCGAGAACGAGTGATACTCTTCGCATCTCGGGAGGGCAAGTCTGTCCCTTATCTTGTCCCGACACACAGCGAATTCGGACAAGACGGTCTGCCCCTGTGGAGATCATTTCGGCAGGCTGTCGCAACCCTTGGTTCCGCGAATCATGAAGCTGCAAAGTTTCCAGAGTCGAGGCTGAAATATTATCGACTCCTGAGCGAGGGCCAAAACTGGCGCGATATACCTCAGGAACTTCAGCAGGAAGCGATGAGGGGAAGCTATTTCGCGGGCGGCGGAAAGACGGGATTCTATCGCAGACTTGCCTGGGACAAGCCAGCCCCTACGCTCGTCACCTGTCCCACAATGCCAGCAACTGACCTCTGTCATCCCGAGGAATTGCGTCCTCTTTCCGTTCAGGAGTATGCAGCAGTTCAGACGTTTCCGCATGACTACATTCTTGAAGGCAAACTGATTGATAGATATCGGCAAATTGGCAACGCCGTTCCCTGCAAATTCGGGAAGGCAATAGCCGAACACATCATTGCGTTTGAAGAGAACAGATTGCAGGAGTCGGATTCGTCTGTCCGTCTGAGCAGGTATGCCGGAACCGACCAGCAGTCCTGGCGCGAAGACGCGGAGACGCGGCAGGCCACGCTCTTCGTCTAGGGCGTGCTACTCCGCTTCCTGGCCTTCGGAGATGACTCTATCTTCTCTTCCGGAGCAAACAACTCCCAGACTTTTACTCCCAGCGCCTCCGCCACGTCGGTAAGTCTCTCGACGGTAGGGGCATTTATGCCGCGTTCAACAAGGCCGATGAAGTCAACGGAATAAGAACACGCTTCTGCCAGGTCTTCCTGCGTCAACCCTGCCAGCCGACGAAGGGAGGCAATTCGCTTACCGAGATTATTTACCAGCTTAGACACTGAAACAGTCTTAGTGACAGATGCCAAATTAAACACTGAGGTTAACTACGGATTTCTCTGGCAAATCGCGGCACGGTAGATTACAGTGTCATGGAAAAGGAGATGACACATAAGATGACACACCAGTGCTACCGATGCGGGGAAGATTGGCTTTGCAACCGGACGGACTGTCGCCTCTCACATCAGAGCAGCTGCGACGCGTGCTCTGCTAAAGATGGATGGGAACCTGAAGAGATTCGCCCACATTCCGAGCATCCGTTGAACCAGGGTGCTCGTTCGTAGATCTTTCAGAACTCCGTGCGACAGTCCAATAATAGGTGGTAACAGCGCCCACCCCTACCGCACCCCTACCACTGCCAGCATCCGCCCCGTAACCTGCTCTTTCCGATAGCTGAAGAACAGATCCGTCCGGCAGGCCGTACACAGATTCATCGACTGAATATTCTCCGGCGGAAGTCCCGCGTCCAGCAGTTGACACCAGTTCGCCTTCACCAGGTCCAGATGCCGGCTCATTGCCGCCTCGCCGTGTCCCGGCGCGCGCTGGTTTAAAAACAGCATCGGATACTTCGTCTTCAAACTCCAGCTATCGAACACGTCCTCAAACAGCTCCTTCGAGTAGGCAAACTGCGAATCTAGCTCGCTCTCCACCTCTTCGCCAATCTCGTAACAGCAGGGGCCAATGCCGGGGCCAATCGCGGCCACCAGGTCCTCCGGATCGCAGCCAAGCTGCCGCCGCATCTCGCCGATTCCCTTCTCCACAATGCGCTGCACCGTGCCGCGCCATCCCGCGTGGAAAACGCCGACTGCCTTGCGCCTCCGGTCGGCCACAATCACCGGAAAGCAGTCCGCCGTCTTCACTCCCAGCAGCACGCCCGCGGTATTCGTGATCAGCCCGTCGCCCGCAGTCTCCACCACGCGATTCTTGCGCAGCCGCGCCCACTCCTGACCGCGCGCCCCATACACCCGGTGGATTGCCGCCGAATGTACCTGGTTCAGCAGCACCAGCGGCCAGGGACTGCCGTCCGCCTTGCGAGCCTTCAGCTTGCGCACAAAGCGCAGGCGGTTGCGCAACACGTTTTTCGCCGCATCCTCCGCCGTAAAGCCAAGATTCAACTGCTGACCGCCGTATTCGGTCGTCACTCCGCCCGGACGCGTGCTGAAGCCGTGAACCAGCCACGGAATCTCCGCCAGCTTCTCAGCGGTCAGAACTTTCACCTCCGCTGTCTTCAGCGGACGCGGACTCGCATGCTCGCGGTCCCGTTTGGCGCGCTGCGTTTTCAGGGCTGAGGCTTTTGCCTCGCCCGCCGTGCTTTTCTTCTTCATACTCACGTTTTAGATTGTAGCGGATACCCCTCGCCCAGCCGCTTTGTGCCGCCCCTTCAGATTTGCGGTGCCAAGACGTGTTTTTTGCGGTACGCTATCGGGCGAATTGAAGATTCCCTGCCGCAAACCGTTGCGAGCTTCCCATTAGCCGGGATACAGTTTCTGTCATATGTATGAAGACTTCAGCACCGTAGAGCGTTGGACCGGTACTCCGGTCCGTTGTATTTACCAATGCATCATCACGGCGATTGCAACTCGCCATGCGGATGCCGTGGACGTGAAGTTCATTGTCAACGGACGCTCCGTCTGGATCGCTCTGGCTCATCCCGCATGGCTTGAGCACCAGAAACAGACCGGACACGTCATCACCGATCCGCTGGCGGTTGAAATCGCCGGGCATTATCTGCGCAGCATTCTGGAGAACGGCGAAGAGAGCGGGCGTGACCTTTACACCCTTACCGTCGCTGAAACCCTCCAGCATCTTGACGCCGTCCTCAAAGAGGCTGGCGTGGTCGCCGGATAGTGTTTCCCCGGAATCGCTGACGGCTGGCGCGTTTTGGCAGTGAGCCTTTTATGTATCAGGATTCCCGGCGCAATCCAATGCCTGGGATTGAATGCACCTTGATCGATAAACAGAACCGTCGGCAGATTCCACGCACGACGCGCCGGTAAGGAGTTTATGAGCAAGCAGCTAATAAGCGAAAACAAACACGCCGTCCCCCTCAGCAAGAACAAGAACCTGCTGAAGTGGGTCGAGAAGATCGCCACTTTGACCAAGCCGGCCGCCATCCACTGGGTTGACGGATCGCAAGAGGAATACGATCAGCTCTGCGCCGATCTTGTGGCCAACGGAACGTTCATTAAGCTGAATGAGAAGCTCTGGCCTGGCTGTTATTACGCCAAGTCAGACGCCAGTGACGTGGCCCGCGTCGAAGACCGCACCTTCATCTGTTCCCTCTCCAAGGAAAACGCCGGCCCCACCAACAACTGGGAAGATCCCTATTCCATGCACCGCAAGCTGAAAGGCCTGTATGACGGATGCATGCAGGGCCGCACCATGTATGTGCTGCCCTTCAGCATGGGCCCCGTCGGCTCTCCCATGTCGCAAATCGGCGTGGAACTCACCGACTCCCCCTACGTCGTTGTCAACATGCGGATCATGACGCGCATCGGTATCCCCGTATTCAAAGAAATCGATAAGGATGAAAAGCGCGTCGTCCCATGCGTGCATAGCGTAGGCAAGCCCCTTGCAGTCGGTGAGAAAGACGTTCCCTGGCCCTGCAACAAGGAAAAGTACATCGTCCACTTCCCTGAAACCCGTGAGATCTGGTCCTTCGGTTCCGGATACGGCGGCAACGCTCTGCTCGGCAAAAAGTGCTTCGCCCTGCGCATCGCCTCCACCATGGCCCGCGATGAAGGCTGGATGGCCGAACACATGCTCATCCTCGGTGCCGAGAGCCCCGAAGGCGAAAAGACCTACGTGGCTGCGGCCTTCCCCAGCGCCTGCGGCAAAACCAACTTCGCCATGCTCATTCCGCCCGAAGGATTTGACGGCTGGAAGATCCGCACCGTCGGCGATGACATTGCCTGGATCAAGCCTGACGCCACTGGCCAGCTTCGCGCCATCAACCCGGAAGCCGGCTTCTTCGGCGTCGCTCCCGGAACCTCAAACAAGACCAATCCCAACGCCATGGCAGCGCTCGCCAGCAATACCATCTTCACCAACGTTGCACTCACTCCTGAGGGCGGCGTCTGGTGGGAAGGCATGACCGACGAACCGCCCGCCCAGTGTACCGACTGGAAAGGCAATCGCTGGACGCCGCAGATTGGCAAGGAAACCGGCGCTCCTGCCGCGCACGCCAACGCCCGCTTCACCGCACCGGCTTCGCAGTGCCCCACCATCGATCCCGACTGGGAAAACCCCAACGGAGTGCCGATCAGCGCCTTCATCTTCGGCGGACGCCGTCCCACCACCATGCCTCTGGTCTACCAGGCGTTCAACTGGAGCGGTGGCGTTTACACTGGCGCAACCATGGGCTCTGAGATGACAGCCGCCGCCGCCGGAACCATCGGCAAAGTGCGTCGCGATCCCATGGCCATGCTGCCTTTCTGCGGATATCACATGGGCGACTATTTCCGTCACTGGATTCAGATGGGCCGCAATCTCAGCACCACCCCGCGAATCTTCCACGTGAACTGGTTCCGCAAGGGTGAAGACGGCAAATTCCTGTGGCCCGGCTACAGCGAAAACATGCGCGTCCTCAAGTGGATCATCGACCGCGTGCATGGCAGATCGCTCGGTCGCGAGACCGCCATCGGCTGGGTGCCCCGCTATGAAGACATCGAATGGAAGGGCTCCAACTTCTCCAGGGAAACCTTCGATCAGTTGCAACTCGTCGACCATGAAGCCTGGAAAAAGGAAGTCATCGGTCACGAAGAGCTGTTCATTCAACTCCATGATCACCTGCCCTCTGAGATGGTCTATGAGCGCGAACTGCTGATCTGCCGCCTGTAGAAACCCGCATTGACCAGAACGCCGCTGCCTCCGCGCAGCGGCGTTTCCTTTCGAGCCTTCACAACGGTACAGAAATCACAGGTGCCCCACCTTCGGCGCGAGGATTCTTGCGCGGCTCAGGTGGGAATCAGCGCCCTCCACCTCTTCAGCTCTCGCAGTTGATTCACCCTTCCCCCAACATAGTGCGTGATGGATTCTCCAGCTCTATTTATGATGGTTGCTGACTTTCTGTCTCAACTTGTATTGCAAGCTTGGCGCGTGCTACCTTGCGCCATCCCGCAACTGACGCAATTAACACGCAATTGAGGATCTTGAATGAGTTCACAAACCGTCCCTCCACAGGCTCCCGTCTTTCGTCCCTACGTACCCGCTGACCGCCAGATGCGCGAGTTCACCTTGCGCGCCGTACTCCTCGGACTCATCATGACGGTCGTTCTTGGCGCGGCTAACATGTACCTTGGCCTGCGCGCCGGAATGACCATCGCCGCCACCTATCCCGCCGCCGTCATCGGCATGGCCCTGCTCAAACTTGTCAAAGGCAGCCTGCTCGAAGAGAACATGGCGCGAACCATCGGCTCCATTGGCGAGTCCGTCGCCGCCGGAGCAACCTTCACCATTCCCGCTTTTGTCATCGCCCGCGTGTGGCCTGCTCTCGGAGCCGCCAATTACTGGCAGGGCGTGGCGCTCATGATGGTCGGCGGAACTCTCGGAATCCTCTTCGTCACCCTCCTGCGCAGCGTAATGGTCGAAGACGTCGAACTTCCCTTCCCTGAATCCGTTGCCGCCTCTGAGATTCACAAAGCCGGACAGCAGGGCTCACGCGCCGCCAAAATCCTCTTCTCCAACATGGGTGTCGGTGCCGCCATCTTCTTTGCCGGAGCCCTGAACATCTTCAACGCCAGCAAGGAATTCCTCGTCAACATCCCCGCTCTTTCCACTGGACTGAAACTCGGTCGCGGTGCCAACGCTCCATTCGTCGCCACCGGCGGCGCAACTACCTTCAGCGCTCCTGCCGTCAGCCCCGCCTACCTCGGCGTCGGCTACATCATCGGACCCCGCCTCGCCGCCCTCAACTTTGCCGGAGGCTTGCTCGCCTGGGGACTCATGGTCCCGCTCCTCACCTACTTCCTCGGCCCGCAGATCGCAGCCAACGCCGCAGCCGCCGGAACCACCGTCGATTGGACCGCCATCTCCAACGGAGTCTGGTTCTCCATCGTCCGTCCCATCGCCGTCGGCGGAATGCTCGTCGGCGCTTCCTACACGCTCTTCAAAATGCGCAAGTCGCTCGGCATCGGAATCCAGCGAGCCATCAGCGATCTCAAGAAGACCGGACAGCAAAAACAGTCCTCGCTGCGTTATGAAAAAGATCTCAGCGCCAAGGTCGTCTTTCTCGGACTCGCCATCGTCTTCTGCGCCATGATCGCCCTCTACTTCTTCTTCACCAAGGTCATCGTCGGAGCCATCGTCGCCGCCGTCATCATGATCATCCTCGGCTTCTTCTTCGCCGCCGTCTCCGGAAACCTGGTCGGCATGATCGGCTCCTCCAACAATCCCGTCAGCGGACTCACCCTCTGCACTCTGGTCATCGCCGCCCTGCTCATGATCGCCATCGGCGTCAAAGGCACTGCCGGAGTCATCGCCGTCCTCGGAGTCGCCGCCGTCATCTGCGTCTCCTCCGCCGTTGCCGGAGAAATGTTGCAAGATCTCAAAGTCGGACACATCCTCGGCGGAACTCCAAAGCTCATGCAGATCGGCGATCTCATGGGAATCGTCGTCAGCTCACTGGCCCTGTTCCCCGTCCTCATGATCCTCGATCAGGCCTACCACTTCGGCAGCAAGGAACTTCCCGCCCCGCAGGCCGGACTCATGGCATTCCTCGCCCAGGGCATCGTCGGCGGCAACATGGCCTGGCCGCTGGTCATAGTCGGAATCCTCATGGGCATCGCCCTCATCATGGTCGAAGTCAAAAGCCCCATGCTCTTTTCCGTCGGCATGTACCTGCCCCTTGAGACCACCTTCGCCATCTTCATCGGCGGTGTCATCCGCTGGGTCACGGACATCATGCGCGACAAGGGCGTCTTCAATGACGCGCAGAAAGCCCGCATCGATAACGCTGGAGTCCTCACCGCCAGCGGTCTCATCGCCGGAGAAGCGCTCTGCGGCCTCCTCGTCGCTGCCATCAAAGGACTCAAGGCCAGCGGCAAGATCAGTTGGGATCTCCCCACCGTCTTCGAGCACCCCCACATCCTCAGCGGCCTGATCGCGCTCGCCTTCCTCGCCGTCCTCATGGTCCAGGTGCCTCTGCGCAACGCCGGTCACCCCGACGAACCCGCGCCACCCACCGCCATCATGTAACAACCGCAGTTTGCACGGTCAACAACAGGCCCGCCGATCTCTCCGGCGGGCCTGTTGCGTGCCTTAAATTGTCCTCTACCACCGTACCGCTAGGTACCCCATCCTCGCGCCGCGCTCTATTTCTTGCGGCGATAAGGTTGGAACCAGACACCCTCATTCCGGAGGTCTTTCCGATCTTTCCTTACTTCACCGCATCGTTGTGTTTCTTGTCGTAAATGTTCTCGCTCGCCTTGTTCTGCTCTTTATTCAACTTCGCCTGATCAGCCTTGGTTAGATGGCCGTTGTCCTTCGCCATATCCTTCTTTTCCTGGTTGTTGATGTGCTGCTGTTGCTTCTCCAACTTGACGCCCTCTTTCGGAGTAACCGCGCCGCTCTTCATGCCGTTGGCAATCCGATTCTGCTGATTCTGTTCGCGTGCATTCACTTCGTTTACGCGAGGATGGTTCGGGTCGTCTTTGCCGGGACCGGCGCCTTGCGTGTTGGGGTTCTGGGCAAAGCCCGGAGCAGCGAGTAATCCGCCGAGGGCCAGGGTAGCAATCGTGAATAGCAGTGTGCGTTTCATGACGCTATAAACCTAATTTCCTGTTCAGAGTTGCGGAACTATATTTTTATCTTGCGAAGAAACTAAAGTACCCCGCGTGGGTTCCTCGTTGATTCTAAGATCAACCGCTCCCATTCCTAATTCATCTCCCGCGCTACAATATCTCTCTATGGACCTGAACGCGATTCAGCAAGCTCTGCGGGAGCAGGGTTTCGACGCCTGGCTCTTCTATGATCACCATCATCGCGACGAAATCGCCTACTCCATCCTCGGACTGCCCGAGCTCCACGTCACCCGCCGCTGGTTCTACCTCATCCCCGCCTCGGGCGACCCGATCAAGCTGAATAACCGTGTTGAGCCTCGCCATCTCGCTACCCTTCCCGGAGTTCAGCAGCACTACGGAGGGTGGCGCGAACTCCACGAAAAGCTCGCCGCAATCCTCAAGCCTTACAAGCGAGTCGCCATGCAGTACTCGCCCAACAATGACATCATGTATGTTTCGCTCGTCGATGGCGGCATGCTTGAGTTGATCCGCAGCTTCGGCGTTGAAGTCGTCTCCTCCGCCGATCTCGTCTCCCGCTTTGAGGCCACGCTAACCGACCAACAGATTGCCACTCACTTCGCCGCCCGCGACGCCATGGACAAGATCATGGCCGCCACCTTCAAGGAGATCGGCCATCGCGTCCGCAACGGTGGATGGACCGAGTGGGATGTGCGTCAGTGGATCGGCGAAGCCTTCCAGCGCGAGCATCTCGTCACCGATGATCTTCCCATCGTCGGAGCCAATGAAAACGCAGGCAATCCCCACTACGAGCCTACCGCTGAGATTCACAAGCCCATCCACGAAGGCGACCTCGTCCTCCTCGACATGTGGGCCAAAAAAGACACTCCCGGCGCCGTTTACTATGACATCACCTGGACCGGCGTCCTCGGCCAGCCCTCCGCCAAACACCAGGAGGTCTTCCGCATCGTGCGTGACGCCCGCAAGGCTGGCTCGCAGAAAGCCATCGACGCCTTTGCATCAGGCACCCGCATCGAAGGCTGGGAGGTCGATGAAGTCACCCGCAACGTAATCGATAAGGCAGGATACGGCGAGTGGTTCGTCCACCGCACCGGACACTCCATCGGCACCAGCGTCCACGGCAACGGAGCCAATATGGACAACCTGGAAACCAAAGATACCCGACAGATTCTGACGAATACGTTATTCTCAGTAGAGCCGGGAATTTATCTGCCGGAGTTCGGTGTGCGTAGCGAGGTTGATGTCCTCGTCCACAACGGCAGCGCCCAGGTCACCGGAGCACAACAGGAAGAGTTAGTGATTTTCTAGGAAGACTCAGCGATCTCTTAATGGCCAACGAAAAAACAATCGCAATCGCCGCTCCGCCCCAGGCAGGGATGATGACCGTCATCGCACCCCTTGCCGGATGGCTCATCCCCGGACTCGGCCACATTCTCCTCAAACGCTGGATTCGCGGCGCACTCCTGTTCATCAGCGTCACCGTCATGTTTTTCTGCGGCCTCGGCATGCAGGGCAAGGTCTACGCCTTCAACGTCGGAGACCTCCTCGACATGCTCGGCTTCATCGGCGACTTCGGCAACGGCGTGTTCTACTTCATCGCCCGCAGCATGGACTGGGGACAGGGTGCAATCTTCCGCGCCACCGCCGATTACGGAACCAAGTTCATCGTCTGTTCCGGACTGCTCAACGTCATCGCCGCCATCGACGCTCACCAGATCGCCATCGGGAAGAAACAATGACTCTCAACTTCTCTCATTTCACGGCGGCTCTCGTCTTCTCGCTCTGCGCCTCCGTCGTCTTCGGAATCACCCAGCGCAATGAAAAGCAGCAGATGATCCGCTACGGAATCTACTGCTTCGGATGGTTCATCGGCGGTGTCCTCCTCGCCGGATGGGTCATGTGGTTCCTCAAGCGCTAAGCAGGTTGCGCAGGTTACAAGGTTAAGCAGGTTGCAGGAACAAAGGCCGAAGCTTCTCGCTCCGGCCTTTGCTCGGAGCTTGTGTGGGGTAGTTGACTCTGCTTTTGACCTGTGCATTTGATCTCGCAACCTGTGAAACCTGTGAAACCTGCCCGTCTCCGTCCCGTTCTGCTCCACATCTTTCACCTGCAATCTTCGTACATTTTGAACCTCCCACCCCACCAACCTCATCCATGAGGATGGAGGATTCATTACGATGGCAACCGAAGTAAAAGCGCTGGCGCTCGAAGTTCCGGCACTCCCTTATGCCTATGAAGCGCTTGAGCCGCACATCGACGCTCAAACCATGCACCTGCATCATGACAAGCACCATCAGGCTTATGTGGACAACTCCAATGCCGCCCTGGACAAGGCGCCCGAGCTGAAGGGCAAGTCTCCCGAAGAGATTCTCGCCAACCTCGCCGCCATTCCAGATGCCGTGCGCGGTGCGCTCCGCAACAACCTTGGCGGACACGTCAATCACTCCATGTTCTGGGCCATCATGGGCCCCAACGCCGGCGGCGCGCCCACCGGACCCATCGCCGAAGCCATCACCAAAACTTTCGGCGACTTCGCCCAGTTCCAGGCAAAGCTCAACGATGCGGGAGTCAAGCAGTTCGGCAGCGGATGGACTTGGCTCGCCCTCGGCGCCGGCGGACTTCAGGTGCTTTCCACGCCCAATCAGGACACCCCGATCTCCCAGGGACTTCACCCCATCATGGGCAATGATGTCTGGGAGCACGCCTACTACCTCAAATATCAGAATCGCCGCGCCGAGTACCTCAAAGCCTGGTGGAACGTCGTCAACTGGGCAGAGGTCAACAAGCGTTACGAAGCCGCGCTAAAGAAGTAAGCGCCTTCGATTTCGTTCCTGCGGGCGTCTCATCTCGTGAGCGCCCGTCTTTTTTTGTTCATCGAACACACCTTCCTGAATAGTTTCGGCGATTCCCGATTGGACAGCTAGCCATATCTATATCATAATGACCATATCGACCACTATGGTTGGAGGGCCGAATGATTACCGAAGTGAACGCCGTTAACTTTCGTCAGAATCTTGGCGATATGCTCAACCAGGTGCAGTATCGCAATGACAGCATCGTCATCAACAAGGATGGCAAGCCCGTAGCGGCGCTGGTCGATGCTGAATTGTTCGCGCGAATTCGCCGTATGCGCGACCGCTTCGATGCGCTGAGCAACCGCATCGCGGAGGCCTATGCCGCTGTGCCGGTCGAGGAAGGTCTGGCTGAGATCGATTCCATCGTGAGCCGCGAGCGGGCAGGCTAATGTCCGGTTTGCGGGTAGTGCTGGATACCAATGTTCTCGTCTCGGGACTGGCATATCCGGGAAGCGTTCCGGGGCGCATCGTCGGTATTTGGCGTCAGGGTGGGCTTGATGTGGTGTTGTCGCGGTACATTCTGGATGAGATGGTCAGGGTGCTGCCGCGTCTGTCCCGACTCCACCTGAATTCCAGCGAAATCCGGGATCTGGCCGACAGTCTGATGTTCCTTGCAGACATTGTGGAACCCGATGCTGAACAGGATTCCAGCCTGCGCGATCCTGCTGACCAGCCGGTGCTCGCAACATTGCGCGCATCAAAGGCTGACTACCTGATTACCGGGGATAAAGACTTATTGGCGCTTGCAGACAAGTACCCCATCGTGACCCCCTCCACATTCTGGGCACGGCATGGCTGAGCAATTGTCGAAAACCGTTTCGATGATAGTGAGATGAAAGCCTCTGCCATTCCCGCCAAGTGTAATTTCTTTGTCACTCTTCCCGCGCCCACCGCGCTCTCACAAACGCAAAGCGTACGATTGACCTATGCAGGGCACTGACCAGAGCATCGGCGAAGAGATTGCCAACAGCATCTCGCACGGCATGGGCGCGGCGTTCTCCATCGCCGGACTCGTCCTGCTCACTCTTCGTGCCGCCAGTCAGGGCTCGGCGCGCGCCATCGTCTGCGCCGCCATCTTCGGAGCCTCTGCCATCCTGCTCTATCTCAGTTCCACCCTCTACCACTCGCTCAGCCGAACTCGCGCCTACCGGGTCATGCTCTCCTTTGACCACGGCTCCATCTACCTGCTCATCGCCGGAACCTACACGCCCTTCACCCTCATCGGCCTGCGCGGGCAGCTCGGCTGGACCCTTTTTGCCATTGTCTGGACTTGCGCCATCGTCGGCGTCATCGTCAAATCCTTCTTCGCCGGACGCTGGAACGCCCTCTCCACAGCCATGTATCTCGTCATGGGATGGCTCTGCGTCTTCGCCATCAAGTCCATGTACCTGCTGCTCTCGCACCCGGTCTTCGCCCTCTTGCTCGCCGGAGGCCTCTGCTACTCCATCGGAATTCCCTTTTTCGCCTCCAAACGCAAATACATGCACTTCATCTGGCACCTCTGGGTCCTCGCCGGAACCGCCTCCCACTTCGCAGCCATCTGGCTCCTGCTCCGCTAACCGGCTTTCGCTCCTGCTCTTCTTCTGTCTAACCCAGTGCCGCCCATCCCACAAGGCTCTTGATTCTCCTTCCCACAATCGTTCTCATCCCATAGAGTGTTCCGCATGACGTAATGCCTCGTTCTTGTGAACCAACCACCCGTCCGCACCGTATCAGTTCGAAGCAAGAAAGGATTCTCTGATGTTCGCCCTCACCCACTTCCTTTTCTTCCTCTTCCTGATCGTTCCCATCCTCATCGGTGTAGGAATCTGCTACATCCTCACCTTGCAGCGTGCGCTATCCCGCTGCGCCCCGCAAAATCGCGCAACTTCGCCGGAATCCGCATGGCTTCTGCTCATCCCTCTGTTCAACATCGTCTGGCAGTTCATCCTCTATCCGCGCATCTCGGAATCGCTCGAGCGCGAGTTTCGCTCTCGCAATCTTCCCATCGAGCCGCAACCGGCAAAGAATCTCGGACTCGCCCTCGCCGTCCTGCACGTCTGCTCGTACATTCCGGCGGTGCATTTCTTCACCGCCATCGCCGGATTCATCTGCTTTGTCTTCTATTGGTCCAAGATTTCCGGCTATTCAAACCAGCTCGCCCACTCCATCGCGTATGCTCCCAACGTGCCGCAGCCAGCGTCGGCTCCTCAGCCAACAGGCGCGTTCTGTACAAAATGTGGAGGCCCCATGCAGATCGACGAGCGTTTCTGCCGCACTTGCGGCGCTCCGGTCCTCTAAGGCAACTAACGCCCTGCTCTCTCCATCCCATTCACATTGGAGAGCCAACAATGACCGTCCCGACCTCCCGTAAACCAGCGAGCCTCTTCGCCGCCGCACTGTTGCTCATCGTTCTTTCAGGCGCGCTCTGGGCACAAGTGCTGCCACCGGGACAAGCTTCGGCTCCCGTTCCGCCCCAACTGAAACCGCCGGAAGGAACAAAACTCATCCTGCACGCCCGCGGTGTCGGCGATCAGGTCTACACCTGCAAACAGGACGTCTCCAACTCCAACTACTCATGGACATTCAAGGAGCCTAAAGCTCAACTATTCGACGAAGGTGGAAAACTCATCGGCACTCACTTCGCCGGCCCGTCATGGCAGTTGAATGACACCAGCCAGGTAACCGGAAGGGTCGTGGCACACGTGGCCCCCTCCGACCCGGATGCAATTCCATGGCTCCTGCTCACCGCCGGTGATCACTTCGGCAGCGGCCTCATGGAGCATGTAAGTGATATTCAAAGATTGAATACCAGCGGAGGCAAGGCACCAGCGACCGGATGCGACGCCGCCCACGTCGGCGCCGAAACCAAGGTCTCCTACAACGCTGACTACTATTTCTTGGGCAAGTAACCCGTGCCCCGGAAATCCCTACTGTATCTCCGGATAGATATCGAAGAACGCCTCAATGCTCTGCTTCAATTGGGCCTCAATTTCTTCCTTGCTGCCCTCCAGCAGATGCAGCGTAACGTGCTCCTCGCGCCCATTCTTCAGCGTAATCGAACCCGATCCAACTCGCTCCAGCTCACCCTCTGGAAGCAGCCTCAATCCATACACCAACGCTAAATTAGCCATGCCCGATTCTACCTCCAGTGGTACCCCAATCAGAGAGCTTGAGGGTGCCCCTCGTTTCAGAATGTGCCCAGCATCGCGCTTGTCGGTCTTCTGCTTGCGCACATAGCTGGCGCGAATCTGCGCCGCATCCCCGATCCATACCTCATGCCCCAGCTTCTCCAACAACTCCACAAACCACTGACTGTTGCCACAACTCTCCACGCCGATCAGCGACCGAACTGGCAGCAAACGGTAAAACCGTTCCGCCTCCCCGTTGCCGTTGACCAGCTTGTGTTCCACAATCTCTCCTGTCGAGGAATCAAAAATCGCAACTTGTTGCCAACTGGGATGGAAATCACACCCTACAATAGTCATCAAGGCTTCTCCTGACCCAGCAGCCTTGGTCCTCAACCAAAGACTACCGCGTCCGCTGAAGCCTTCGTTCTTATCCCATCAGTCCTGACCGAAGCGCCCGCGGCCGGAGCGGCGGCTGTTGCCGCGTACCCGGCTGCGAACCTTCCGTCGGTTAGGGCGTGGATTTTGACCTTCAGCACAACCCAGCCCTACGACCGCTAGCCGACTGCTCACCCAAGGGCTTTGCCTGGTTAAACGCCTCTGCCCAAGAACTTGATTGCTCCAATTTTGGATAGTGAGTGCAAAGGGCTGTAGTATTCAACAATCGTGGAACTCACCTTCGATTCGGCGTGGCTATCGAATAGGTAGCGTCAACCTTTCAACAACAAACAGGAAGCAGAAAAATCACGTTCGGCATGGCGAGTTTGCGTGCCGCACGGACG
>Ga0302320_10008097_pt1 | contig 22942 bp, 16 predicted proteins | sample Bog_T0_3_FD_202130 | JGI IMG/M metagenome (GOLD analysis project Ga0302320, IMG submission 202130) | Peat permafrost microbial communities from Stordalen Mire near Abisko, Sweden - Bog_T0_3 | ecosystem: Environmental > Terrestrial > Soil > Wetlands > Peat | place: Sweden: Abisko, Stordalen Mire... | reverse complement strand
GGCCCTCAAACAGGAGTCGAGCTTCCTCGTAGCTCGCCTCGCTGGTATGCAGCAGGACTTCGAGGATCGCCCGTTCTGGGGTCGAAACGCGAAGAGAGAATAGACGCGGTCCCTCGCGCTGTTCACGCAAGCCGAGTTCTGGAGGCAAAAAATTGCTCATCACGTAGCGAACTCGTCCAGCCCAGGGGAAATTCTTGAACCACGACGGCAACCTCTCGCCATGCCGGCCAAAAAGGTAGATCGGAGCCCGTTCACCCATCGGAAGAAAGTGGGCTTGACCGAAAAGTTGCAGGGCAGTCCGTCCTCCCGGATGAATGGAGGTCCCCGCCTCCTGCTGGAGAGCAAATACGGCACCGCCCCATTCAGGCTTCTCCGATTTCAGTGTGAATGCCCCCCGTCCAACCCGATTCAACCATCCCGACTTAACGTAATAGGTGGCATTTTTTATGGATATACCTTTGGATTTAAGCCAGTTACGACCTAGCACCGCTCCCGGTGGAGCGGTGGTAAGTTCTTGGTTTATCTTGGACCTTCTAGATCTCTTTTTAAGGTTCATTTAATAACAAAAATAAACTAATCCCATTAAAAGTTTATTTCTGACCCTGCAATGACCTATAATAGGTCTATAATTGCAATAAAATAAACTATGGACGAAGAGCCCCATAGGGGACCGGTCTCTCGAAACCTGCCCGACTCCATGCCGCAATGGCTGCTCACCTTGGCCGGCTGTTCTACGTCCGTTGTCGTCGGGATCGACGTTGGAAGCCCAAAGAAGGGATCCCATGCTGTGGCGCTCAGCCTCTCGAGCGGGTGAGTTCATCCATGATCCAGATAACTCGCTTTGCTTCGACGACCAGACGCTTGATCAGCCTATCCCAGCCAAGTGACTTTGCGTCCGATGCCATGATTTTGAAGTTTGTTGTGTCCTGGGCGTTTGCGTAAAAGAAACCGCTGGTTCCAACATCGTAAGGTGAGACCCACCGTCGATAGTCGTGCCAATTTCCCTTTCCATTTCTGTAAATTTCAAACCCCCGTTCGCATAGATAAGCGCCATGCATTCTGCCACCACTTCAGAGCACGTTTTCGTCTGGCTGCGCGTAGTTGGCCTGCTGCTGGCGCTGGGCGGTCGCGTTCATGCCGGTGCGCCCGGAACTGCCGCGCCCACGCGCGTCGCGGACGTCGTGGGAGGACACATCCACCCGTCCCTTGGGGTCGCCGCGAACGGCGACGTTCTGGCCATCTACAACCGCGAAGGGACTGGCGGGAAGGAATTGCTGCTCACCCGCTCGACCGACGGCGGCCGCACCTGGACCCGCCCGGCGCCCATCGCCGGAATTTCCGACCGCTCGATCTACCCCGGCTCGCTTACGCGGCTGCGCGACGGGCGGATGGTATTGCAGTGGTCGTGCTATTATAACACGGGCGGCCGGCTTTGGCGTCAGCCGCGGTTCTGCATCAGCGCCGATCACGGCCGGACGTGGTCGGTTCCCCGCAATATCCCGCTGGCGAACCTGACGGATTACAGCTGCCTGCGCCATCCGCTCCTGGAACTGTCGCCCCATCGCTGGGTGCTGCCGTTCTACGATCGCACGGTCGTCTTCAACGCCGAGACATATTCGATCGAGCCGTTCGGTGACGGGCGCAACCACGGCATGGTCCCCCTCGTCCAGACACCCACGGGCGCATTCATCAGTGGCGCCCCGGTCGCAAACTCGACAGTGCCGGTCACGGTTCCCCGCGACATCGTGCGCGGCCTGCGCTCCACCGACCGAGGACGAACTTGGCAGCCGCTCCAGGCCTTTCCGACGTTTGGCGTCGCGGGGTACGACTTGACCGTCCTGGCCAACGGCTGGGTCGTGCTGACGTCAATCGTCTATGGCATCGGCCAAGACGGCGAGTGGGCCTACCAGCTGACGGTGTCCCGCGACGACGGCCGCTCCTGGGAGGCCAGTCGCGCGGTCACGATCTACAACCCGGGACGCCGGATTGCCGGCCGAGGTTGGCCCCGCACCGTGCAGCTCGAAGCTGGGACGCTAGGCACCCTGTTTTACGACCTCGACGCCGCCCAGCCCGGCGGACCGGGCGTATTTTTTGTCCGGACTCCCGTTTCTGCCCTAACCTCCACACTTTCCGACCGGTGACGCGGTCCTCGTTCCTCGGGCTCGACGCGGGAGCTTGACTTACACACGACGGATACTACCAGCAATCGGTGCGAGAAGTCGTCCGCCTATCGCTGGTAATATTGGGGTATTTTGGCGCGTTGCTCGTGTTGGCGCCGATCGCGGGGACTTCTTTCCACCAGATCTGGCGGTTCGCCGGAGTTCCGGTTCTGCCGAGACCGTTCGCCGACCTTAACATAATTACCGAGGCGGCGGAATCGGGCTTACCCTATGAGACCCTCATAGCTAATAAATACGTTACCGGCCGATTAGATCAATTCGACCTCCCGCGGCTCGGGCTGATCCTCGCCCGCAAACTTGGCCTAAGGAGTCGATTTAACTTCGTCTACGGATGCGTGCTAGCCATTGCTTTCTTTGGAGCCTCGCTTTTCCTGCTGAAGGACGCCAGAGGACATCTTTGGTGGCTGGCGCCCGTTCTGCTTTGCTCGCCGGCAGTCATGCTTGCAGTAGAACGGGGCAACTCTGATTTGGTCATGTTTTGTTTGATCGTTCTCGGGTTGTGGCTTTCCAGTGCCCGTTCGAACCCGGCGACGGTGGCGGGATTCGCAAGTTTCCTGGTTGCTTGCGTACTGAAACTCTATCCGTTTGCCGCATTGCCGGCTTTTTTCCAACGCAGTCGGCGAGGAGTCATTGCTATACTGATGATTTTCTCGATCTACTGCATTTGGACCGCCGCCGATATCCGGACCATATTGGCCAATTTACCGTCGACCTTCAGACTTAGTTACGGATGCCACGTGATCGGCGACTCCTTGCTCAACATAGTGAGCCACCTGTCTCCCGATGTCGGCCTGAGCCACCTGCAACAGGCATTCTCTCATCAGGGAGGCGCCGTGCTGGCGGTCATGCTTACAGGTCTCTGCGTATTTCGCGGGTGGCAGCTTGGTCATTTTATTCCCGCCTCGACCTCAGAATCGGAACGGGAGAACGGTCGTTCGGCATCTTTTGAGCGCGCCGCGTTTATCGCCGGCTCCTCGATCTATGCCGCGACATTTCTGACCGGCAACAGTTTTGACTACCGCCTGATATTTTTGCTGCTGACGGTACCCCAAATTGTGCGTTGGCGGGTCCAGAGCGATCGCCGGTGGATTTACAGGGCCATCGTTCCTTTGGTGATCGTGTGCTGGACCAACGTATTCGTTGCCAGTTTGCCCGCCGCTCGGTGGCTGCCGCTGCGGGGGCTCGCAATGATATCGGGTGGCCTGGCGCAATGGGTTTTGTTGGCGTTTCTCGTAACAGCGTCGGCTGCCCTTTTCCGGTCTGGATTGAAGGCTGAGGTCGGTGGTGTTCCACCAGGCCGAAGACATTGGATAATGGCAGGCCTTGATCCTCTCGCGAAGGCTCCGCCCCCCTCCGGCTAATCCAGCTTCGCCGTCGCCCTATCCACTCCGATCACAGGCTGGGACGCCAAATCGGAGTAGCCGACGGTTTCCTCGTCCCCGATCTTGTCTCGCGTGGCAGCAAGCTCTCCCGGCGGTCGCAGTGTCGCGCAAGGGACGCCTTCTGTCTTGCGGTCGAGGCGTCGGCATAAAGAAGAAGGACCTAGGCACCTTTAAAATTTTCAGCCAAGGAATAGAGCAACTAGCAATCGAACGGCAAATCTGGGCCGAACATGTCAGGACTGTAAACTATGTGTTGGAGCGGCCCTATGTTCCTAAAACCGAGAGAGAGCAGCCGGCGGATCCAGGTCCGCAAATCTCCAGTCTCCACGACCGACAGAATCGCTTGTTTAAGCGCATCCGTTAGCTTTGTCCAAGCCCGTCCGCTGCGCTTCAGAGCGGTACAGTGTTGGTCGCTTTCTAGGGAAGCTATAGGGGGAGATGGCCACTCCGGGCTTCCATTAGTCCACAGAATTATAATGACTTGCGGCTTAGGCCCGGTGGGTTCGAATCCCTCCCGCTCCGCCACTTCACAGCTCAGCTCCGGATTCCGCACTCCTCGCTAGCCGAGCGGCCTACTTCACGATCGCCGACAGCTCACGCATCGCCTGAGCGATCGCCGGGCGGTCCGCGTCGTCGACCGGACCGACGCGCAGATAGACCTGCCAGGCCTCCACTGCTCGAGCGGCGGCCGTCGGATCTACCGGGGCCAGCCTGCCAAGTGCGATGCCGAGGTTCTTGTAGGCGTACGGCGGCGGAATCGGATCCTCAGCGATCAGACGGCTGAATCCGTCCGCCGCCGCGCGAAGCAACGCAGGATCGTTGTGTCGTTCGATACCGAGCATGAGGAGTGCCAAAGCCTTGCGGTGTGCAGTGTCCCAATATTCCGTCCAGACGATGCGCTCCCACGAATCCGCTGGCGGGACGATCCGCATGTCGTTGTGAAACGCGGTCGCGCCCAAGGGCGAGGGCGTGAGCCACGGCGTGGGGTCCACCGGCACGCCGATCGGCACCAGCCGATCGCACCACCCGTCCCACAAGAGCCGATATGCGCCATCCAGGCTGGAATCGCCGGGCTTCAAACCGCCGCACAACACCACTGGACGCGTCGCGATGTTCGCTTCGACCAGCTGCCGAATCGTGAAGGCCCCGGATTCCCGCATCGCGTAATGGGTGCCGGGCAGGACGACATCTGGCATCTGCCGGCGTACTTGCGGCGTCATCCACAGCGCCGTCAGCATTTCCAGATCCAGAAGTCGCAGATCAGGCCGCAGGTGTTCGACATCCTGGAGGTAGCGCAGTGGATTGGTAATGATGTCGCCGCGCATGAGCACGAGGGCGTGCGGCGGCAGACTTTCGAGGATTGCAGCGCCATAGTCACGGATGACGGTGTCATGGCGATGGTCCGCGGCGCGCAAGTTCAGCCCCACTTGTCCGCCGACGAGCACCACTGCGGTCGTCGCAAGCGCTGCGGCCGGCAACCGCAACGACGCAAGTCCCAAGCCGATCCAAACGCACACGATGAGGTTCGGCGCTTGCCAGAAGCGGGCGACTACGCCGTGCATGAGTGGTTCGTTGAGCGGTAGTCGCTCGAGGCCGTGCAGCACGCAGAGGTACACCGAAAACGCCGATGCGGTCGTGACTGCGAGAATCCGGGTGGACCGGTCGATGAGCCCACGGACGAGGCCCCATAGGGCAAGCGCAACACCAAGCCACGTCACTTGGTCGACGAGATCGCGCGCGTAAAACCCGAGCCTCTCAACGAACGGAATGGCGATCTTCGCCAAATCCTTGCCCAACTCGAACGTGCCGTACTCGCGCCGCAGCAGATGGCTGATCAGGCCGGTGAGCGTACTGGTCTGCCCCCACTCGATGAGCGGATGGCCCGCCGACGCGAATGGCAGGTAGAGATACGGCAGTCCACCAACTGCAACCAACGCCACAAGGATTAGCCAGGGCTTCGCCGAGCGCCAGCGAGCGATGGCGCGCACGCGCCACAGCATTCCCGCCAGAAAGATCCCATTCACGAACAGAGACGTGAGGTGATTTGTCAGCCCTAGGCCGAAGACCAACGCGCCCAACCACACCCATCGATCGCGGCGGCGACGTTCGTCGTCTGTCTTTTCCGCAGCGCGATCAATCGCCACGAGCAGTGCGAGCTCGGCGGCGATACATAAATTATTGAGAGAGAATACTTCGGCTCCGACAGCGTAGAGCCACACCGTCGGCGAGAACGCAAAGACCCCGGCCGCAGCGACACCAGCCCAGCGACGACCGGTCATCTTCGCAACGGCCCAAGCGATCACGGCAGCCGCGCACGCCGCCATCACCGCCGATGCGAGATTAGCGCGCCACGCAACATTGGCGACGGGCAACCACAGGAACGGCTTCGTCACCAGCACGTAGAGTGGATAGCCGGGCGGATGCGGCACCCCCGTCGTCGCCACCGCCGCGATCAGTTCGCCGGCATCGCCGCCCGGCACGCTGGGATACAACGTCGCCATGTAGACCGCGGTGATTGCCAGGCCTACGAGAACAGTCCAGAGGGACGAGGAGGAATCACTCCGAGCGATCGTCTTCACATGCTTATTCCTCCAGATGCGCCAACAGCGCCAGTGGGATCCACACGCGCCCTTGGCGGGCCATTGAAACCGCAGAGCGTTACGAAAGCGGAGATCCGGACGTCGTTCGCAACGATCACGATGCGAATAAACAGACTTCGTGCCTTTCGCTGTCAACGAGCGAGTTTTCCAACAAAACCCGTGCGTCTGCCTGGACGAAGGAATAAACCTAGCTGAAATCGCCGTAACGCCACGCCGCCTCTTGCGTCAACTCAGACGTGAGTTAGGTAAAAACTGGTGTTACTTCAACGGCAGTTCTCAACTTGTAAGACTTCTAGGCTTCCTCGCCAAGGAAATCGTTTAAACCCGTTCCTTAAGCTCCTTCTCAGTCTGTCCGCTCACAACATCTGATCGTGTCTCGATCAAGTGCTGACGCTCTTCTTCCTTGCGCAACACTGCCATGGAGTCTTGCCCGAAGAGCGCACAGCCTTGTTTTTGCTGCTCTGACACCGATACACTGCACATCCGCCCCCCTTTGGCATCCCGAGGCAAATATGAATCTCGCTTTAGCTCGCTCACGATTTCCCCTGCGTATCACAGCGCTGCTACTCGCCCTTGGCCTGCTGCAGACCGCGGCAGTATGAAACGCTCCGACTGCATTGCCCTTCTCGTCGCGGGTGCTGCGCTCGCGCCGTTAACGCAGCAGTGGCTCGAGCCGGCGGACGGGGTGCGAGCGTCGCCGGTGCGTGGCGCGGTTGGATTGATCGCCGTCCTTGCCAAACTTTCCGCCATCGCGCGGTTCACAGCGCTCAGCCGCCAGGCCAATTCATGAGCCCCGCCACGCAGCCCGCTCCCTCGTCCAAGCCGCTGCTGGTTTTGCCGACCTACAACGAGGCAATTTCACTGCCCGCGGTGCTCACGCGTCTGTTCGCGCTCCCGGGCTCGCTGCACGTGCTCGTGGTTGACGACGCCTCGCCCGATGACACCGCGAACCTCGTGCGCGCCCACGTCGAGTTTGGCCACCGGCTGTTTCTCATCTCGAGGGCGGGCAAGCTCGGAATCGGCTCCGCCTATCGCGATGGCTTCCGCTGGGCCCTGGACCGCTGCTATTCCGCCGCGATCGAAATGGATGCGGATCTCTCGCACGACCCCGACGACGTGCCCCGCCTGCTGGCCGCGCTCGACACTGGTGTCGACCTCGCCATCGGCTCGCGCTATGTGCAGGGCATCAGTGTCCTGCACTGGCCGCTGTCACGCCTGCTGCTGAGTCTCGGTGCCGGATACTACACGCGCCTGTTCACCGGCCTGCCGCTCACCGATCCAACCAGCGGCTTCAAAGCCATTCGACGCGAGGCGCTCGAATGCCTCATCACGAAAAAAGTCACGGCGGAGGGCTATGGTTTTCAGATTGAGCTGCACTTCACGGCACACCGCGCCGGGCTTGCGTTGCGCGAGATCCCGATCGTTTTCACCGAGCGACGCAACGGCCATTCGAAGCTCTCCGCAGGTATCGCGTTTGAAGCGGTCTTCCTGGTACCGCGCCTCGGTCTACGGCGCCTTTTCCGGTGGCGGCGTGCGCTCGTGATTCCCTCCACGCAACCGGCCCGAATTCACAAGGCCGGCGCGGAGAACTGAACGGCAGCCGCACTCTCACCTTTGTTCTTAATTGCCGCCAAGAGTGGGCAGCGTGAAGCCGCCGGATTGGATTATCGTGCTCGCCCCGGATTCATCGCCAGATATTCGATTTTATCCCGGTTTGCCCGCAGCCATGAGAATCAAAATTTTATCCCTGCTTTTCCTGTGCTTCGCCGTCCCAACAGCGCTGTTCGCCCAGGCAATTCCCACGCCAGCGATGGCGATGAGCTGGAACATGAAGAAGGATTCCCGGAAGTGGGCGGCGCAAAACCTGAAAGGAAGTCCCTCTGGGTTTCTCCTCCAACTCGTGCCTAGCGGGGACTCCCTCGCGTCCTGGAAGGAAATGGTCGTTCAGCAGATCATCTTCACCTCCGCCGCGCTGCCCGTTTTTGTGGATTCCTGGAAGACCGATTTGCTGAAGGCGGATCCGAAGACCGAACTGAAGGAAACGACGAATCCCGATGGGTCGGTCTGGGTCACTTCAACGTCATCGGCGAAAGATACCATCTGCCTGCGCCGCTTTCTCAGAGGCTTCGATGGCGTATATATGCTGGCTTACTTTGTCCGGCCCAACCTGAGGAGCGACGCGACGTTCAAGGTTTGGTCGGGAATCATCGCCGCAGCCATCCTGGTTCCGAATCCGGAAAAAAAAGGAAATCCACCGCTCGCGGCTAAGCTCGTCGGCCGCATCTCGCTTGCCGATTCGACATTGCATTTTAACGAGGTGGATTTCCTCCCACGTTGGGCCCAGGCCGACTCCCACGAATACACGCCAACCGGCCAGGAGGATCTGGACCATTGGTCGGACATGATCACGATCAATTACTACCGGAAAGTCACAGACCGGGAAGGCCTTGCTTCCGCTGCGAATGCGGTTCTGCAAAACTATAAAAACAGTCATGGCCGGATTCTCGGAGTCCATTCAGTCCCGCGAACTCCGGACAAACCGGCCGAACATTTTATCGCAGTAGTATTTGTTGGGCCGGGTATCGTAGAAGCCGCCTTTGCGCGGTTTAAATTGGTCGGAGGAGTAGGCGCATCCCTCGTCTATTCGCACCGCTATTACGGAGACAGGGCTTTCGGTCAAATGCGCGATTGGCTGAAAAGCAACGGCCGCGCGACCGAGGATGCCCTGATGGGATGGAGTCAAGTACCCGCACCGCAGTCACTCCCGCTCCTTGGGCTAGACCGATAAGGCTCCGAGACTTGCCGCGTCGGGGCTGCGATTATCAAACAGGCGAAATGGCACCCCATCCAGTCGGACCTGTATAGGGTGGCCACTTGAGGTTGAACTTATCTGCTAACGTTTGGAAAAGTTCCCCCGTTGGCGGTTTGATCGCATAATGATGGCTCCCGGCTAAACCTGCTCGTGACTGATCCACCTCAGGAAACAATGAACTCAGTACTGAGACAATAACTGGGGGATCAATGGGATTCTCCCTAATCCAAGCCAATACCTCAAAACCCGATCTCCTGGGGAGCTTGAGATCAAGGAAGACCAAGTCGGGAAGGGGAAACCTATCCCTGTTGGAAAAGCCTCCTCGCCCAGACAAGTAATCGACGGCCGCTTGACCGTCCTCAACGTGATGAATACGGCTTCCGATCCGGGCTCGGCCAATCGTCCTGCTAAAGAAGAAGGCGTCGTGCTCGTCATCTTCGACGAGCAAGATTATCTTAACCTCTTTGTGCATCCGAGTGACCCGAGACGACTGGAGTCAAATATGCAATCAACTTACGGCAGGAAAAATACGTAGGTAAATCCCCTGATAATGGCGTAAAGTTCCGGGCCGGAATTCTGGGCGATTGTGAACGCCTTGAAGAAGAGTCAGATGGCTAAACGGTGAGGGCTTTCGACCGAGGTTTTTGGTCCGGTCTGACAAAATGCGCTGGCGCTAAGGCGTGCCCAAACTCCGATCGGGCGAAGAACCAAGCCCTGCAGGATCGAGCATGGCCTGGTAATATCTGAAAGCGCCCTCCGCCTGGGTGGCCTCGAACCCATTCTTCGCGTTGCCATCGGCCGACGACACCTGAATCAGATCGACGATCGACTTAAGCAAACCCGCCTGGCGCTCGGCCAACGCGAACTCGCGCCGGGCTCCTTCCGTGTCGCCCATGCGATGGAACATGGCGGTTCGGATCAATCGATAGTAAAAGTCCACCATCGCTTCGCCATACGTGAAACGGCGCTCGTCTTCCATCAACCGCGATCGCTCCTTGGCGCCACCTGCGTGGATAAGAGCGTCGTCGATCAACCCTCGGGCGCGCCCCATCGCCGCCTGGATGTCGGCCACCCCCGGTCCGCTATCGAGCAAGGCATGATCCGATTCATACTTAAGGTGACGGGTCGGAAAGAGCGGCAGTTTTTCGTCGGCCAGGGCCACCCGCAACGTGTAGCGCCGACCGTCGGCGTAGACGAAGCTCTTGAACGCCTTGAAGTTCTCCGACGCGTATTCCAACTCCCGGTAGAATTCCCGCATGGGCGTGGCCGTCGTCGGGTAGATTGAAGCAAAATATTCATCCAATAACTGATTGGGATCTGACTTCACATTCCAGAGCAGACGGCCGAGGAAATAATTATTCAGCCGCCAGGTGCCCAATTGCGCGGTCGGAACATGCATGTAATGGAAGTGCCTCGCGCCCATTTCATAATACCAGGGAATATCGGTTGCCATGATGCGCGTGAACAGCACCGGCAGAGTCTTAAACCCGCTGATGCCGTAGTATTCTCCAATGAACATCGCGCCGGTGTAATGCCGGCCCGATCCAACCGTCCAGCCCTGGAGTCGCCGGACAATCGCCTCGTTCACCTCCGAACAAGCGGGATCAGCCAGGGCGTGGACATAGCAGCGCTCGATGGGGAAAAAAGTCACCGAACAATTAGCGTAGTCGAAATCAGCCGGCAGCGGCCGGGTGGGTGGCGGGAGTGTTTCCAGATACGCCAGGGTCGCCACTTGGACGTTCCGCGTCAGCCGGCCGTCCGCCTGCGCGGCGCGAAGCGCCTTGTTCACCGCATAAGTGACGTCGAGCAGCCGGTCGGTATAGGTCCCTTCGGCTCGGCAGCGGTCACATTCGCACCAGCGGCCGAAATCCGTCATCCATAGATTCAGAATATCGGCATACCGCCATTTGCCATCGATGCACTCTTGCACGACGTTTTTCGCCAGCTGAGCGGTGGCTTGGGGGTTGGAGGTGCAGTAATTGTCGCCTTTGCCATTGGGCAGTATCCGGGGGCTGCGGCGCCCGCCTTGCAGGCCGTACCATTCCGGATGCTCGGCGAAATAGGTGTCCGGATTCAGGCAGAGATTCTGGTCGGTGTGGTCTCCCCCCACCAGCTTCATGCCCAGCTTCTTCAGGAAGCAGATTTTCTCCCGCGATCCGACCGCGCACCAGTAATTCAAGCGATTGCGGGCCATCCACAAAAAGAAGGAGTTGTCGCCGCGATCCTCCCAGGCGTGGAACCCGCGGGTCAAATAGTCGGGCTTCTCTGCGTCATCGAGGCTGGCCGGCAGACGCACCGGCGCCGCCGGCATCACCGTATCGCGCTCGTCCGGCCCATAGAATCGCAGGCCCAATCGCTCCAAATAGGCATAGGCGCCGTAAAGAACCCCGACCCGGTCGTGGCCGCAGATGATCGTGATCGTCCGGCCGTTTTGACGGAAAGCCCGGATACGAAAGCTCTCCGGCGCCGCCGGAGCCAGGCTCTCGGGGAAGAGTCCGATCAGAGGATTGGAATCGGCGTCGCCAAGGAGGAAGACATCACCGGTGGGCGGGAGTTTCCCGAGTGCGCCCAGAGTCAGGGAGCCCTCCGGCCGCCCTAGGCAGGAAGCGACGTAGTGCCGAAGCTCAACGGCGGCGAAGCACTCGGTGCAGGCATCGGCATTTCTCCGGTCAGGCCCCGCCCACCAGTCAACCTGCGCCTCCGCGCGCGCGGCGGCTTCGACCCCGACAAAACGGCCGGGGTTAGCGACGATGGTCATCGGGCTGACCGCGGTCGCCCCGGACAAAGAGGCGGCCCCCCAGGTCAAGACCAACCAGCCTCCGAATTGGGGAAGGCGGCAGAAGATTCGCCGGCCGATCATGGCAAGAAATGGTATCATCATAAGGTGTTCACGCTCTCCGGCAGGGCGGCGCCACGCCGCAGCGCCCCCATCAGACTCGCGACCCGGTCGGGCACTGGACTATTCCGCCTCGCCCAGGCCATAGAGGCGAAAGCCGCCGCAGAACTCAAAATCGGGGCGGACACCCGCCAGGTCACATTTGCCTGAAGGCACGCGGCCAACACAAACGCCGCCAAGCCGGCGAGGATGGAGAGAACGGCCGCAGTGCTGTCGGCATGCTTAAAGGCGGGCAGCAAACCGCAGAGCATGGGGATCGCAATTGGCCCGACCAACGCCCCGTACCAAGCGACAACCAAACCGATGACCCCGCCAAAATGCGATACCTCCAGCCCAACGACCAGCGTCAGCCCGGTGAAGCCCAAGGTCGACCAACGGGCGAATTGCAACCGTCGCCTCGGATCTAGTTGCCGGAAACGCCCCGAGAGGCGGGGCAATATATCCCGGGTGATGACGGCGGAAATTGCGTTGGTGTCCGACGTCGTCATGGACATCGTCGCCGCGAACATGGCGGCCAGCGACAAACCCAGCAACCCGGGAGGCAGGAATTTCAGCGCCAGGATGGGATAGAGCTGGGTGGGGTCGGACAACTTCGGCACCAAGAGCGGGCCTGCCCACATGGGGAAAAATAGAATCAGCGGCCAAATGAGATACAGCGCTCCGCTCAGCCAGGCCGACCGAATGGCGCTTTTCCCGGTGGGTGCGGCGATAAAACGAATGGCTTGATTCCAGGTGCCGCCGTTGCCGCTCAAAGTGCTGACCAAGATGTATCCGGCGACAAACCAGGGCGTATAGGGTCCATTGAAGGGCCGGGCGTGACCTGCGGGCAGCCGCGCCCACAGGCCAAAAATGCTTCCCGCCCCCCCGAGACGGCGCACCACGGTGACAAACAACACCAACCCGGCGACTAGTTGCACGAGAAATTGAGCGAAATCGGTGTAAAGATCCGCCCAAAGCCCGCCCACGGTCACATAGAGGAGAGAAATGCCCCCCGAAATCAGGACCGCGGCAGCAAACGGCATGCCGGTGAACCCATGGAGCAGAATGCCCAGAGCGGCCCATTTCGCGCCAACATCGAATAGTTTCAACGTCACCCCGCACCAGGCGATCAATTGTTGGGTAGCAACGCCGTAGCGGACAGCCAGATATTCGGTCGGGGACTCAATATTCAACTGGAGGCGCAGGACCGCCCAGCGCCAGGCGAAGGCATAGACCCCGACAGCGGCCGCCAGCACCGACGGGAGGGCCCACCAGATGTACAGGGTGAAGCCATAACGGTAGGCGACACCCGCCATGGCGACGAAGATCACCCCGCTGTAGCCCGAGACGTGCAGGGAAACGCCGGCCAGCCACCAAGGCACCCTGCCCCCTCCGACAAAAAAATCCTTCGGGCCCTTGATCTTACGGACGGAGACGAACCCAATGACGACCATCGCAACAAAAAAGCCTCCCAGCACCTCGTAATCGATCGGTCGCATCTGGCCCGGATTGGATCCGAATCTATCGCGCGCCGAAGAAATGCCAGCCACCGATGTCCGCCGGGTTGCCCGGGTCGTCGCCCCGCAGCGCGTCGGCTTCGTCCGCCGCCTTGCGAAACGCCGCGGCGAACTCCTCGATCACTTCCGGACGGTAATGCTTGAACCAGGGAATGGAATAGGTTCTGGCTCCGATCGCTTCGGTCACGGGCAGACTGCCGGCCGGCTGAAAAATTTTGCGCGTACTATGGGCGGTCCGAGTCGGCCGCCCATGCCCGTAGACGTCGGCGCGGCTGAAGAGGGGATGGCTGTGAAGGGGCCGATTGCAGCCGGGCGCGCAATCGGCGACGCCCTCGGCCCGGACGGCTTGGCTGAATCGGGTGACGGAAAGGCCGCCGAGCTCTTCCGGGCGGTAGTGGCCGTGCGGGGCATACCACCCAGCCATATTGGCGTCGGTGCCGGGAGCAACGCGATGGGGGCGGAGGCCGGCCACGCCGTCCAGCAGGTCCCAAAAATAGTTCATGGCCTTGCGAATTTCGGCGCAACGCGCGTCGTAGTATTTCAGCTGCACCAGCCCGACAGCCGAACTGAGCTGGTGCATGCGGTTTTTATATCCGCCCAGCGGCAATCCCGCGTAGACGCGCAGGCCGGGATCCTCGATGCGCTGGTCAAAACGCTCGTAATGCCCGAAGGCGATGGCTCTTTCGTAGATTTCACGATTGTCGGTCACGAGGATGCCGCCCTCGCCGATGGCAAACGATTTCCCCGACATCAAAGACATGGCCGCGACATCTCCCATGGTGCCCAGCTTCCTTCCTTCATACTGGCCGCCTTGAGCGTGGGAAACGTCCTCGATCACCTTGATCCGATGCCGGCGCGCAATGCTCATGATCGCGGTCATGTCCGCGGGATGCCCGAGATAATGCACCACCACGATGGCTTTGGTGTGCTCGGTGATGCGGTGTTCGATGTCCCGAGGATCCAGACAGAGGGAATGCGGATCGACATCGGCAAACACCGGCGTAGCCCCGAGCGAATAGCACGGCAGGACGCTAGCCCAATAGGTCAGGCTCGGGGCGATGATTTCGTCGCCGACGCCAACGCGGCAGCCAAACATGGCCGCCTGCAGGGCCTGCGTGCCGTTGTTGCAGCAGAGGGCATGGGTCGAGCCCTGCCAGCGCGCGAACTGCCGCTCAAATTCCTCGGTGACGTCGGAGCCCGACATCCCGCCCCGACGCAGGACGGCCAAGACCGCTTCCTCATCCTCGGACGTGATGATCGGCCATCGGAAAAGATCTCCCGGATCCGACTGCACGGCCCGCCCGCCGCCGAGGAGGGCGGCCCGGATCCGATCTTTTACCGGAGATTCCGGCAGGGGAGTTCGTTTCATGGGTTGGATCGAAATTCAGGACGAGCCGGGCGCAGCCACCAGGCATTCGGCGTTGCGCCAATAGATCTTTTCCACGACTTCAGCCTCCAGGGGGAGGGTGCGGAGAACTTCGTGGAGCTTTTGCTCATAGTAGTCGCGCCCGAACAGGATCCTGTCCGCATAGCGGGTGAGAAAATCCACGGCGTGGGCCGGATCGCGGGCTAAGGCCGTCCGCCCGGAGCCGGCGGAGAGATCGGCATAAAGGTTGGGGTACCGGTCAAAGAGCGGCAAAAGCCGGCCGCCGGGAGTGACCGGGCCGTCCGGGTACAGCTCCGTTCGGTCGTCGGCATCTCCGCTGATTTCGCGCCAAAAGCCGGGCGCATGCCCAATAAAAACCGTATCCGGGCAGGCCTGCATCGCCCGCTCGAGATGGGCCACCGTGCCCCCAAACCACAACGGCTGATAAACCCAGGTGCCGCTGGAATTTTTTAGGTAGGGGACGTCGAGATGAAGCACGACCGGCATGTGCAGGCGCCCGGCGGCCCGAAAGATCTCGAGAGAGCGCGGATCATCGAGGAGCTGGCGGTACTTCCATTCACCGCAAACCCGAGCCCCATGCATCGCGTGGGCACTTTCCAAAAGGGCGACGGCGTTGCGCCAGGCCGGATTCGGACAATAGCCCAAAACGAACCGCCCGGGAAACTGAGCCTCGGCGCTGAGGAGTTCGGTCAGCGGAATCCCCGGGTGGGTGTCATCGCTCCGATGAAGGGCGGGATTGAAATACTGGTGATACTCCGGGTCCTCCTCCGCCGGGCCAATGCACCAGTTCAGGAGCCAGGCGTAGGCGATGCCGTGCGCGTCCATATCCGCAACCAGGCCGCGGGCGTTGCGCCGGTGCCAGCAGACGTGCTGGTGGGTGTCGACGATCTTGGTGGGGGTCGCCATGGTTAAAATCGGGCAGACAAGAAGGGGGATTTTAAAATTGAAATCACCTTGGGTCCGGCATTACTACCAGAAACTAGCAAATGCGTCCTCGTGTATACAAAATCAAAAATCGGCGGCAAGGCAATTTTTGCATGTTCCGGTTTTTGATTGCTTCGGGAACCTGACCATGACTCCCGTTAACACGGAAGTGGGGTACCGATTCATCCGCGACAAGATTCTGTCCGGGAGCTACGCTCCGGGCCAGCCGCTGCAGACGAACGCGTTGGCCAAGGAGATCGGCATCAGCCGCACCCCGGTGCGCGATGCCCTGCGGCAACTCGAAGCCGACGGCCTGGTCACCATCCGCCCCCGGCTGGGTGCGACGGTCAAGTCGATGGATCTGCAAGAGTTCCGGGACCTATGCGGCCTGCGCCAGAATCTGGAAACCTACGCCGCCGGCCTAGCGGCCCTCAATCGGACCGAAGCGGAGTTGACGGAGATGCGCCGAGCCCTGGAAGCGATGCGGACCATCACTAGGCAAATGCTGAAAACCAAGAACGACCGCGAGCAGGCAGCGGTCGAGGCGATGGATCGCGAGGACGTGCGGTTCCACCACAACATCGTCACTGCGAGCAAGAATGAATTCCTCAAGAAGGAGATTCTGCGGCTGCACCTGGTCGACCGGGTAGTGTCTGTGCGGCCGGCAAAATTCAAGGTGGATTTCGGCGGCCTCGACATCCGCCGCAAGTCGCTCAAGGACCATGAGCGAATCTTTGACGCCATCAGGGAACGCGATGTCACCGCGGCCGAGGAGGCAATGCGCCTGTCCTTTCAAGACATCATCGATTACAGCCTCCGCCTCAAGGGCATCGAGGATCAGTCGGACTTCCAAAATGCCCTTGGCTTGGCCACGCCGGCGGACTGAAGGAACACGGCCCATGGCTCCGATAAACACCGAAGTAGGCTACCGGTTCATCCGTGACAAGATTCTGTCCGGGCGCTACGCCCCGGGCCAGCCTTTGCTAACCATGGAGCTGGCGAAAGAGATCGGCATCAGCCGCACGCCCGTGCGCGATGCTTTGCGGCAGCTCGAGGCCGACGGCTTGGTCACAATCCAGCCCCGCTTGGGTGCCGCGGTTAAATCGATGGACCTGCAGGAGTTCCGCGGCATGTGCGGAGTACGCCAAAATCTGGAAACGTATGCGGCGGAGCTGGCGGCTCTCAACCGGACTGACGCCGAGTTGGCGGAGATGCGGAGCGCCCTCGCCGCCATGACCGCAATCACCGCCCGGATGCTCAAATCCAAGAACGATCGCGAGCAAATCGAGAAGATGAGGCGCGAGGACGTGCGCTTTCACCACACCATCGTGACCGCGAGCAAGAATGAATTGCTGAAAAAGGAGATCCTGCGCCTCCACCTGATTGATCGGGTGGTATCGGTGCGGCCGGCAAAGTTCAAAGTGGATTTCGGCGGTCTCGAGGTCCGGCGCAAGACGCTCAAGGACCATCAACGCATCTACGATGCCATCGCCGCGCGCAATGCCCCGGCCGCCCGCGAAGCGATGGAAGCGGCCCTGCAGGATATCATCGATTACAGCTTGCGGATGAAGGGAATCGAGGACCGGTCCGAGTTTCAAGCCGCGCTCGGACTCGTTCGCGAATCAGTTTAGGCGCGAAGACACCCGTCCCGGAAACACCGGGCAAGCGAGCTCCTCCTAGCTAGCCCCCGCGCCAGCCGAGTAGAAGTCAGCCGCAGGTCATTTCGGGTCAGCCCGAAGCGTTCACCTGGGGCCGATAGCGGGCAAGAGCCTCCCGAGCCTCCCGCTTGGAAAAGCTCGAGCAGACGACCTCGTTATGCGTGCCCCATTTGGCCGTGCGCGATATCGTCAACCGACCGATCAGCGTCAGCAGAATCAGCGTGTCCTTGAAATCGGCCGAATATTCGCGGCTGAGAAACCGCGCATTCTGAAACACCGCCAGTCGCGCCGCCACCCCCTCGTTTTCCCCCGTGCAGCAGGAATGCCAGAATTCCGCGTCCTCGATCATGAAGCCCTCGGCATGGCGGTGGGGCAGCAGCCCCAGCCGCACCGTCACCCGCCCGCCGATCTCGGGCGCTCCCACCACTTCGCCATCGCCCTGGCGGGCGTGAATGTCGCCGAGGGAAAAGAGCGCCCCTTCGACCTCCACCGGGATGTAGAGCCGCGCCCCCTCTTTGACAAACGGGCAGTCGATATCGCCGCCCAGAGGATTGGGGTTGCTGGTGGGCGCGCCGGCGGGAGCGTTCCCGAAGGTTCCGACCAAGGGCTCGGCGGCGACGTCGATCCCGTTGGGGAAGAGCAGCCGGCCATGGGCAGCCCGAAAGGCGTAGCAGGTCCAATCCGGTATTTCGTCGCGAATGATGGCGCGATTGGGTCCGATGAGCTGAAACCCGTCGGGATCCAGCTCGATCTTAAGGATGTCGACGACCAGCGTCTGACCCGGGTGCGCGCCCTGAACATAGACCGGGCCAGTGAGCGGATCGCCGAGCCGGGGCGGCTTCCGGCGGAATTGGACGAATTGCTCGACCGAGCGGACCTCGCCGCAGCAGGCGTCGAGCGTCTCGAAGGTGACCTCGGCCCCCGGAGCGACGGTGAGAACCGGAGGCAAGTTACGATCAAAGCGGGCGTGATTCTGATCCTTGCTAATGAAGTTCATCGAATGAAAGCCGGGGTTCGGTTCCCTCACTCTTACGGTGGCGAGTCGCGGACGAAGGCTAACCCTACCCTGCGTTTCCCGAGATTCGGAGTCAAATCCTGGGCCTCTCCGCGGCCGTTCCGGTGATAGGCTCCGGACGCCTGCGTCGCCCACGCCAACCGTTGGACCCAGAGGTTTATTCATTGCGAAAGACGCGACCTACCATTGATGATTTCATGCTCAGTCGCCCGTTGAGCAACGCCGGCAGAAACGGGTAAACCACCCTTACAGGAGACCACCATTATGGGACCGCGCCTTCGCACCGTAGGAGCCACCACGGCCGCCCTCTTAGGCGGAGTCATCCCCACCAGCCGCGCCCAGACCCAGATCGATCGCTCCGTCCTGCCCATATCGCCCGCCCCATACACCAACCACATCGGCATGGGCTACCAGGATTCCAACCCGGAGATCCACTCCCTGGTGCACGCCCCGGCCGGAGCGCCCAATATCCTGCTTATCCTGATCGACGACGCCGGCTACGGGCAGACCGGCACCTTCGGGGCTCCCATCCCCACCCCAACCCTGGACCGCTTGGCGGCCGGCGGCCTGCGTTACACCCGCTTTCACGTCGCCGCACTGTGTTCGCCTTCGCGAGCGGCGCTCCTGACCGGGCGCAATCACCATTCCGTCGGCATGGGCAACCTCCCCAGCGATGGGACCGGTTTCCCCGGCTATGACAGCAACATGCCCCGGAGCGCGGCCTTCATCTCGGAAACCCTGCGCCAGAACGGCTATTGCACCGCCGCCTTCGGCAAGTGGCATTTGCTGGCGGATTGGGAGAGAAGCCCCACCGGACCCTTCGACCACTGGCCAACGAGCCAAGGCTTCGAGTACTATTACGGCTTCCTCAATGGCGCGACCGACCAATGGCACCCGGCGCTGTACGAAAACACCCGGCCCGTCCTCATGCGCCCGCCGCCGGGACGCGAGGGCGACTACACCCTGAACGAGGAGCTAGCCAACCGGGCGATCGGGTGGATCAAGACGGAGAAATCGGTCACGCCCGACCGGCCGTTCTTTGTCTACTTCGCCCCGGGCGCGACCCATGCGCCCCTCCAGGCGCCGCGGGCCTGGATCGAGCGGTTTAAGGGCAAGTTCGACATAGGCTGGGATCGCTATCGCGAAATCGTTTTCGCGCGGCAAAAGCAACTCGGGGTGATCCCGCCCGAAACCGAACTCACTCCGCGGCCGCAGGAAATCCCGGCCTGGGATACGCTTTCGGCCGATCAGAAGAAGCTGGCTGCGCGCATGATGGAGGTGTTCGCCGCCTTCATGGCCCAGACCGACCATGAAATCGGGCGCATCATCGATGCGATTGCGGACACCGGCGAGCTCAACAACACCCTGGTCTTCTTCATCGCCGGCGATAACGGCGCCAGCCTGGAAGGCGGCTTGAAGGGAACCCTCAATCCGGTGATGGATGAAAACGGCTACCACGAAGATACCGCCCAAATGCTCCGCCATCTGGACGATATCGGTTCGGCCAACTCCAGTCCCCTCTACCCCACCGGCTGGGCCTGGGCCGGCAATACCCCCTTCCAATGGGGCAAGCAGATGGCTTCCCACCTGGGCGGCACGCGGGATCCGCTCGTTGTCTCCTGGCCGGACCGGATCAAGGATGCCGGCGGAATCCGCAGCCAGTTCCACCATCTGATTGACATCGCGCCGACCATACTCGAGGCGGCGCACCTGCCCGAACCGGTGAGTGTCGACGGCGCGCGGCAAAAGCCGATTGAAGGGGTGAGCATGCTCTATTCCTTCGAGAACGCTGCCGCTCCTGGCCGCCATGTCACCCAGTACTTCGAAATGTTCGCCAATCGCGGCATCTACCATGACGGCTGGATCGCGGGAGCGCGCGGCGGTCGATTGCCCTGGATACCGAAAGTCCAGTCCGATTTTGCCCAGGAGCCCTGGGAACTGTACCACCTCAGCGCCGACTACTCCGAACGGCGGAACCTCGCGGCCGATTATCCCGCGAAGTTGAAAATCCTGCAGGATCTCTTCCTGGAGGAGGCACGCCGCTACCAGGTGTTCCCGCTCGATCCCCGCGATTCCGAGCGCACGTCGCCCTCGCTGCGGTCGAGCCTGACCCCTGACCGCACGGTGTTCACCTATACCGCCTCGCCCCTCAGCCTCTATTACAGTTTTGCCCCGCCCGTCGCCAATCGCTCGTACAGCATCTCGGCCGCGATTGTGGTGCCGCCGAGTGGCGGCGACGGCGTCATCTTCGCCGACGGCGGCCACTTCGGCGGGCACGCGCTCTTCGTCAAAGAGGGCCGGCTCCGGTACACCTACAGTTTCGTCGGCAAGGAGTTCACCCACTTGGTTTCAGCTGAGCGGCTGCCGACCGGCCCCGTCACGATCGACTTTCGCTTCCTCTACGACGGGGGCGGCATCGGCAAGGGGGGCATTGCCACCCTCGCCGTGAACGGCAGCACGGTAGCTGAAAAGCGCATCCCGCGCACGACGCCGAGCCGATTTTCCGGCGATGAAACTTTCGATATCGGCGAAGATAGCCTCACCCCGGTGGGCGACTATGCCAGCCCATTCCCTTTCCAGGGACAGATTCGGAAAATCACTTTCGATATGGCGCCGAGCCATCTCACTGCGGCCGCGCGTGCGGCGTTGGCTGAGGGGAAGCGGGTGGCGGCCGAGATCGAAGAATAAGGGCACGGCGGAGGGGTCGGCCGCGCGATCGCGGGTTTTTCTTTGGGCACATCAAGCCGAATTATTCGCCGGCAGCTAAGAGCAAGTCTCGGATCCGGGCGCGAAAAACGCCGCTATTGCGGTGCCGCGGCAGGTCTTCGCCGCCAATGATAAAGAGATACTCGCCCCATCTTTGTAGTCCGATCAGCCCGGCGGCAAAGGGCAGGGGTGGAAGGGGACGATAGTTATCGCCCGGCACGTCATAGACAAACGCCCGGGCGGTCGCGGTCGGCCCTCCTAGGGTCACGGGCATGACCGCGCCGCCGCCGACAAAGACATGCGTCTCATCCAACGGGGCGGCCGTGGCGGCGCGGACCGGAAAGGGATACGAGGAAATGGGACGCCAACGGGTCGCAGCCAGGTCGTAGGCCCAGGCCCCCTGCCCGGCCTCGGCCCGTTTCTGCACCCGGTTATAGCTGCCGCCGGGAAAAGCGTAAATGCGCGAACCGACCGCCGCGAGAGCCGATTGGAAGACGGGGCCGCCTGGGTATTCCGGCAGGAAAGAAACCGCGCCGGAGCCCAAGTCGAGGCGAAGGAAATCGGCGGTCATCCGGCTTAAGTCCCGCACATCGCGCGTGCCGCCCAGGATATAGCAGGCATTCTGCCAGGTCGTGCAGCCGACATAGCCCACCGGCTGGGACAACTCGGCCATTCTGCGGCTGGTTCCGGTGCCGGAGACCGCCCAGACGTCGGAGCGGGTGCGATGGCCATCGTCGCCTCCGATCACAAACAGCGACCGGTCGGTCGCGCCGAAAGCGCCGTAGTAATACGGCCGCGGCAGCCGCCCGATCTGTCGCCACTGGTTGGCAGCCGAATCGAAGGCGAGAACGTAGTCGAGCGCATGCTTCACTCCCGTGCCCAGATCGGTACCTCCGGCCACGATAATTCGGCTGTCCACAACTCCGCAGGCCAAGCCGGCATTCCCGCCGGCCGGCAGCCGCGCCAGCGGCTCCCAGAGCTGATCGGCGGCAAAGGCGGACACGGCCACCACGATCAAACTGAGAATTGAAAACCCGTGTCGCAGCCTTTTCGCGAACCTCCAGTTGGCCCGCGCCGGCCGCTCTATCGTCCCAGGCCGCCGGCTCGTCCCTTCAGCCGATACCGCGCGCTCCCACGCAGGATGAAGGAATTGCATGTTCTCCTCGCCCCACGGGAGTTGGTCTAGGATTCGCATTGTGGCGGCCTTAGCCGTGCTAGGTTGCGCGGCAAGCCTCCGGGCGCAAGCCGCCTCTTCGCTCCATCCGGGAATGGCCGAGGTGAAATTGGCAGGGTTGACGGTCTGGCTCGGCCAGCCCATCGAGGTCTCCACGCAAATTGGCTGGGGGGATGAAGTGGCCGCATGCCTCGGACGAGCCGTCCTATTCCTTCTTCCACCGGACGCCACCGCGCGGCGAATCACTTTTCCGGGGTCTGCGTTGTAGGCGGGATTATTGGCGGCGGCGCGGACCGGTCCTCGAAATACGCCGGCGATTGCGGAGTGCGGTCGACGGTGAGTTTGAAGACATCAAAGCGGTTATAATACCCGGCCACATCGTGAAACTGCTTGGGCTCGACACAAAGCCCCACGTCGATCTCCCCATAGAGAATTCCTTCCTCGTCCCGCCGGGCCTCCGTCATGGGCAGACCGTTCGGCCCGATCATGATGGAAATGCTGCGCGGAGCCTGGTCGAGAATGGCTGCGACCTTGGCGTCACCTTGGGCGATGGCGTCACGGGTGCCGCGGTCGAAGAAGGCAGAGGCGACGATATTGAACACCTTGCCTTCGAAGGAATGTGCGCCGGCGCGGATCCGGATGGCCGACTCGAGGTCGTACCCGCCCGCTTCGCCGGGAGGCCGGCTGGGCCAGATCGGCGGGTAGGATGAAA
>Ga0302320_10008095_pt1 | contig 22944 bp, 20 predicted proteins | sample Bog_T0_3_FD_202130 | JGI IMG/M metagenome (GOLD analysis project Ga0302320, IMG submission 202130) | Peat permafrost microbial communities from Stordalen Mire near Abisko, Sweden - Bog_T0_3 | ecosystem: Environmental > Terrestrial > Soil > Wetlands > Peat | place: Sweden: Abisko, Stordalen Mire... | reverse complement strand
CGGCCAGGACGCCTGGCTGGAGGTGGTGGCGGTCGCCCGGGAGGCCGGGGTCTGGCTCTTTTCGGACGAGGTCTACCGGGGGCTGGAGCACGATCCCGCGGACCGGCTGCCGGCGGCCTGCGATCTGTACGAGCGCGCGGTCTCCCTCAACTGCCTGTCCAAGGCGTACGGCCTGGCCGGGCTGCGCCTGGGCTGGCTGGCCACCCATGACCGGTCCCTGTTCGGTCAGCTGGCCGCCTTCAAGGACTACCTCACCATCTGCACGCCGGCCCCCAGCGAGTTCCTGGGCGGCCTCGCCGTGCGCCACACCGCTGCGCTGCTTGACCGCAGCCGGACCCGGCTGAAGGCCAACCTGGGCCTGCTGGAGGGCTTCCTGGAGCGCAGACAGGACCTGTTCGCCTGGCGGCGGCCCCGGGCCGGCTCCACCACCTTCCCCCGGCTGCGCCGGGGCGGCGCCGAGGCCTTCTGCGCCGACCTGCTGCGGGACACCGGGATCATGCTGGTGCCCAGCGGCTGCTTCGGCTGCGGCGACGCCCACCTGCGCATCGGCTACGGCCGGCGCGACTTCCCCGAGGGTCTGGCGGAACTGGAAGGCTATCTAGCTTAGAGCGGCCACTTCCCCGCGCCTTCCCGCAGCAGGACGGGCTCGTCGCCGGTGAGGTCCACCACGGTGCTGGCCAGGCCCGTGGGCTCGCCGCAGTCCACCACCAGGTCCAGCAGGTGCCCGAGCTCCTCCTGGATCTCCCAGGTGTTCTGCAGCGGCGTTTGTCCCGAGGTGTTGCAGCTGGTGGTGATGATGGGCTCGTCCAGCAGCCGGGTGATGGCCCGGCAGAAGGTGTGGTCGGGGATGCGCAGGCCCACGGTCTGCTTGTTCTGGAGGTAGCGCGGCACTTCGCGCGAGCAGCCCAGCACGGCGGTGTAGGGGCCAGGGAACATCTGCTTGAGGATGCGGAAGGTGGGGGTGTCCAGGTGCCGGGTGTAGCGGCAGAGCATCTCCATGTCGGCGCACAGGATGGACATGGGCTTCTTGGGGTCGCGGCCCTTCATGGCCTGGATCCGGTCCACCGCCTTCTTGCGCGATACCAGGCAGCCCAGGCCGTACAGCGTGTCGGTGGGGTAGGCGATGACCCCGTCCCGCTGGAGGATGTCGGCGATGCGTTCCAGGAGGCGGGTCTGGGGGTTGTCGGGGTGGAGCGAGAGGATCATGCCTCTAGCTTACTCCACCGCGCCCGTCCGAGGCTGGGGTGCTCGGCGGGGGCCTGGAAGAACCGCTCGGCCAGGGCCGGGTCCAGGGCCGGACGGGTGCCGGCGCGGCGCGCCTGGAGCGCCAGCAGGGCCACCACGGTGAGGGAGTCGGTGAGTTCGCCGCCCAGCACCCGCTCCACGCACTGGGCGAAGGGCTCCCGGTGCTGCAGCAGCTCCTCGTCGGGTTCCGCGGCGCAGCCGCCGGGGGCCTCGGCCAGTCCGCCGGCCAGGAACAGGAAGGTCTCCTCGTCGGTGCTGGAGTTGCTGTTGTGGCAGAAGGCCAGGGGCTCCCAGACGGAGGCGGTGAGCCCGGCCTCCTCCCGCAGTTCGCGCTGGATGGCCGCCAGGGGGCTTTCGTCCTCCTCTCCGCCGCCTTCGGGGATCTCCCAGGAATAGGCCTCCATGGGATAGCGCCACTGGCCCACCAGCACCACCCGGTCCGCCTCGTCCAGGGCCAGGACGCCGCAGGCCGTGCGCCTGAAGCCGCAGATCGCGTAGCGCCCGAGGGCGCCGCGGCGGTGCTGGTAGCGGTCCTCGCGCAGCCGGATCCACGGGGAATCGTAGAGCGGGGTCGTGCTGAGGACCTGGTAGGGGTTGGGGTCGGGGGGGACGGGAAGGGGCGGGAGGGTCATGGTTTGCCCTGAACAAAAAACGCCCGCGGGTGGCGGGCGTCGGCGTTCGTTTGGGGATGGAGGCTACCGGCGCAGGCCCAGGCGCTCGATGAGCGTGGCGTAGCGGGCCTTGTCCTTGCGCTTCAGGTAGTCCAGCAGCCGGCGGCGCTGGCCGACCATGATCATGAGGCCGCGCCGGCTGTGGTAGTCCTTGGTGTGGATCTTGAAGTGCTCGGTGAGGTCGTTGATGCGCTTGGTGAGGATGGCCACCTGCACCTCGGGGGAGCCGGTGTCGCTCTCATGCACCTTGTAGTCTTCAATGATGATCTTCTTCTGCTCGACGTTCAGGGCCATGGTCGGCTCCTTTTCGGGTGGGCGTCCCGTCACCTGGAATGCAGCCCCGTGCCGCGTCCCGGTCAAGTCCGGAAGCACCCGGACCGTGTTGGAAACGCCCCGGAAGCCCGGGGCGCCTATCAAGAAGTGGTGCGGATAAAGGGACTCGAACCCCCACGACCTTGCAGTCACTAGCACCTGAAGCTAGCGCGTCTACCAATTCCGCCATATCCGCTCAGTCCGTTTGGATTCCCGCGAGAGCCCAGCAAGCCTGAGAGACAATCCTAGTGCGGTTCCAACCTTGAATCAAGCAAAAAAGCCGGAGGGTTCACCATTCCTTATAGGGGATTTCATTGGAGCCGGTCCCGGGGGCGAGGCTGTATACGTCATAGACGTTGCCGCCGCCCCAGCCGGTGCTGGTGGGGTCGTCGGTGATGGAGCGCTTGCCCCAGTCCGCCTTGTTGGTGAACGGGTCCACCGGGATCCGGCGCAGGAAGCGCATCTTGGTGGTCTTGCCCATCATGGTCTCGCCTTCCACCAGCTTTTCCAGGGATTCCGGGTAGCCGTTGTTCTCGGGCGCGGGCGCCTTGATCTTCTGCTGGTCCACCTTGGCCTTGTAGTCGTCGATGGCGCTGCGCAGCTCGCGCAGGTCGCGCCTGAGCTCCAGCTCCTTCTGCCGGCGGATCCCGTTCCGGGCCATGGGCATCACCGCGCTGGCGAGGATGAACAGCACCGTGGCGGTGACCAGCATCTCCAGGAGGGTGAAACCGCGTTGAGTCTTCATGGGGTTGGCGCCAACTCAGTTGACCGTGATGAGGGCGTTGACCACCCGGGCCGTAATGGGGTTGGAGCCCACCAGGTACTGGCCGCCCTGGATGAGGATGGTGGCGTTGCCGGTGGCGTTGGCCAGCAGGTCGAAGGTGGCGAAGGTGCCGCTGTCCATGGCTCCGGTCTTGCGGTTGAAGGTGAGGTTGAAGTTGCCGTCGGTGCCGGCGGCGCCCTGCAGGGTGCCGTTGTCGCTGGTGAGGAAGTCCCCGGCCTCGAAGCCCTTGAGGGTGAGCTTGGGGTCCACGCGCAGCTGCATGGTGCCGCTGGTGAGGCCGCCGGCGCCGCTGACCATGAGGGTGGCCCTTATGGTCTGGCCCTTGGGCACTTCAAGCGACAGCGGGCTCATGAAGAAGACCAGGTCCGAAGCCTCGGCGGCGGGGCCGTCGGCAGCCGGGGCGGCGTCGGGCTTGGCCGGGGCGGCGGGGTCGGGCGTGGCCGGGGCGGCGGGGTCGGGCGCGGGAGTTTCGGGCTTGGGCGCGGAAGGTTCGGGCTTGGCCGCGGTGGGTTCGGGCTTGGGCACGGCAGGTACCGGCCTGGTTTCCGGGAATGCGTTCATGGGCACGTTGAGTTTGACCTTGGCGGCCTTGGGCTCGAAGGGCTTGCCGGCGCCGGGGGCCTGGTCGGGATCGAAGGCTTCGAAATCGTCCTCCGCCAGGTCGGGCTTGCGCACCACCACCGCCCGGATGGAAAGGATCACGTCGGTCTTGTCCTTGGTGTTGGCGTGGTTGGCCAGGAGATCGCCCACTATTGGGATGCTGGTGATGCCCCAGAGGCCCTGCAGGTTCTTCTGCTCGTCCTCCTTCAACAGCCCGCCGAAGATCGCCGTCTCCCCGTCCCGCAGCCGGGCCGAGGTCTTGATGATGCGCTGGCTCAGGTTGGGCCGGCCCACATCGCCGCCGGCCTTGAGCGTCTTGATCTCGGACTCCAGGTCGATGGTGATGTCGTTGTTGAAGTGGACCCGGGGCTTGATCTTGATCTTCACGCCCACGTCCTCGTAGCTGTAGGAGGTCTGGGCGGTGGCCACGCCGGCGATGCTGCCGATGGCCGAGGAGACGGCGCTGCTGGTGGTGCTGCTGGTGGTGGAAGGCAGGCCGATGCTGGACTGGGTGGTGCTGATCTTGTCGCCGATGTTCACTTCCCCGGTCTCACCGGAGATGACCCGGACGTTGGGGTTGGCCAGCAGCTTGGTCTCGCCGTTGGTCTTGGCCATGTCCAGGCGCAGGCTGGGGAACAGGTAGTTGATGGAGCTCTTGGAGATGCTGAGCGAGCCGGTCTGCTGGTTGAGCCCGGCGCCGGCGCCGCTGGCGGTGGCGCCGATGGCGTAGGTGCCGCTGGTGTCGGTGGGGGTGACCACCGGGAGCAGGCCGAAGGTCTCCGAGGTGGTCTCGGACACTTCCAGCAGCTCCAGGTAGACCATGACTTCCGCCTTGGCCTTGTCCAGCTGGTTGACGATCCGCTGGGCGATGCCCAGGTCGGTGGGCTTGGCCATGACGGTGATGGCGTTGAGCCGCTTGTCGATGAACACCCGCAGCTGGGGCATGAGCGCGTTGAAGATCTGGCGGACGTTCTCCACCTCGGCGTTGGACAGGTAGAAGGTCCGGATCAGCTTGTTCTCGTACTCCTGCAGGTTCTGGGGGGTCTTCTTGAACACCATGATGGAGTTGGCGTCCATGACCTTGTAGAACAGGTCGCTCTGCAGCATCAGGGTGTCCAGCACCCGCTGGAACGACAGGCCGCGCAGATCCACCGAGACCTGGACATCCTGGGCCGAGGCGGACGAGTGCAGGACGATGTTCACCCCGGAGTTCCGGCTGAGCTGTTGGAAGATCTCCCGGAGGCTGGTCTTGCGGGTGAAGTTGAGGTCCATGCCCTCCAGCGAGCGGGGATTGATGGGCAGGACGTTCTTGGCCTCCCCCTTGATCCGCTCGGCGTCGACGCTGTCCTCGGCCTCGGTCCGGGCCCGGCGCCGTTCCGCCGCCTGCTCCAGGCGGGTGAGCCAGTCCACGGCAACGGCGTTGGCCGGGTCCAGCACCACCGCCATGCCCACTTCCTTGGTCTCCAGCTCCAGCTGCCCGTGCTTCTGGGCGTCCCGGGCCTTCTTCAGGTGCTGCTCGGCGGCCAGCGGCGAGGCCTTGCGCAGGCCGATCTTGGCCTCCAGGTTGTCCGGATCCTTGTGCAGGGCCTTGCGGTACTCCACGATGGCATCATCGTAGCGGCCCTCCTGGAAGGCCACCGTCGCCTTGTGCAGGCCGCAGGCCAGGGTCAGGACCAGGCACAGGGCCAGGCCCAGCGACTGGGCCACGGCCCGGGCTGGGGCGGATCGGATGAGGCTTGGGGTGGTCATTGGTTCCATCCACAGGTTATTTTCAGAAGTCGTTGGTGGGCGCCTGGGAGGGGCGGCCACTCTGTCCATGGATGTCCACGGCGTCAAGCTTGTGCTTGAGATCAGAGTATTTCAGATTCTGGAATTCGGCGGCAAGGTCGGTGAGCTTGACCAGCCGCCAGTGGGGGTTGGCCAGGTCGCCCTGCTTGATGGTAACCGGGTCCTCGCCCTTCATGAAGGCGCCCAGGCGCCCGGCGGTGGGGCTGCCCAGGTAGCCCAGGTAGCGCATGTCCTGGGGGCGGCTGCTGTTCTCCATGGCCCGGCTCTGGCGCAGCTGCTCGGCCGCGATCTGCTCCGCGGTGGGCGGCGGCGGGGGCGGCGGGGGCGGGGGCGGGGGCGGGGGCGGGGGCGGCGGCCCCTCGAACAGGAACAGGTCCCGGTACATCCGGTCCTCGTGGGGCAGCTCGCCGGCCTTGTCCAGCTTGGAGAGGTCGGGCAGCCTGGCCAGTTCCCGCACCTGACGGTCATCCATGGCGGCGGCGGCGGCGCGGGCGCTGGCCGGTTTGCGGCCCGGCGCCTGGGGGGTGTCGGGCCAGAGCAGCCAGATCAGCACCGGCAGGCAGGCCAGGCCCACCTGAAGCCGCCGGTTGGACTTGATCTCCTGCAGCCAGGACTTGGGGTCGGCTCCCTTGACGGCGGGACTCATGCGCCCTCCTCGTCATGGGACCCGGGCGGGGCCGAGGTCTGGCGGAAGGCCCGCAGGGTGATGGTCAGGTGGGCCCCTTCGGGGCTCTCCTCCAGCTTGGCGCCGACCACGGCGAAGGGCAGCTTGCTCCCCTCCAGGGCGAGCATGAAGGACTTCAGGTTCTTGTAGATGCCGGTGGCGTTGAACTCCACGTCCACCGACTCCAGGAGGCTGCCCTTGGAGCCTTCCCGGGTGGGGGGGCCGTACTTGGCGGCGATCAGGCGGACCTCGTGCTTGCGGCTCAGTTCGAACAGCTTCTGGCTGAGCTTCCAGTGCAGCTTGCCGACTCCCTCCACCGGCATGTTCTGCATGAGGGCGTCCAGGGACTGCCGGTCGGCCTTGATCCGGTCGGCCTCGGCCTGGACCGCCCGCAGCTCCTTGATCTGCCGGTCGAAGGAAGACGAGGCGTCCTTCAGGGCCTTCTCGGTCTGGAACTGCTTCTTGGAGGCGTCGGGCAGCAGGAAGGTGGCGGTGGCGACCCCGGCCAGGGCCAGGACGGCGCCGCCGATGAGGCGGAACTTGCTCGCGCGCAGGGTCGGGCTCATTGGTCGCTCCCCTGGGAGCCGTTGCGGCGGCGGGGGTAGGCCTGGCCCGGCTGGTTGAGGGGCTGGAGCCGCTGGCGGGGGGGGAAGTTCGAGGCGGGCGGGACCTGGGCCGGCACGGGCGGGGCGGCCGTGGCCGGGCGGGCCGGGGCGGCCATGGCCGGGCGGCCCGGGACCGCGACGCCGGGCGCCTTCGCCGTCGCCGCCAGGGCCGCTGCCGCCCGGGGCAACGCCGTCGGCGCCCTGGACGGTGCGGCCGTGACCTTGGGCAGCGGCTGGTACGGCGGCGGGATGGAGGCCACGGCCAGGGTGTAGTCGAAATCAACCCCGCCGCCCTGGCGCTCCCCCTCCCGCTCCAGGATCACCTGCTCGAAGAAGGCGTTCTTCTGAAGGGATTCCACGAAGTCGGCCTCCGCCTCCCGGGAGCGGGCCTCGCCTTTGAGCTTGAGCTGGACCTTCATGTCCGTGCTGCGGTTGCGCTGGATGGACTTGATGCGCACGTCCTTGACCAGGCTGCGCTCCAGTTCCGAAGTGAGCCGGGACCAGGGCAGGCTGCGCTCGGTGTAGATCCGTTCCGCCAGCCGCCACCGGGGCAGCTCCTTGGCCACGTCCACCTGGCGCAGCTGGGCCAGGACCTGGCTCTGGGCTTCGGCGGTGGCGCGGGTCTTGCCGGAGAGGCTGCCGGCCAGCCTGCCAGCGATGGCCGCCGAGCGGTAGGCCGCCCAGGTGAGGCCGATGGAACCGGCCAGGATCAGGCCGCCCAGGGCCAGGGCGGCCCAGCCGAGCATGACGTGGTTGGACCGCCAGAGGTTGCTGGGCGGGGCGAGGTCGAGTTTGAGGACAGCGACGGCCATCAGAGGGACTCCTGGGCCGGGATCTCAGGCTGGAGCAGCCGCACCGGCAGCCCGCAGTCGGGCCAACGGGAGGCGCCCCACACGTGGAGCTCCTGGGGCGAGCGGGCATCCCGCTGCAGATAGGCGATGGTGGGCAGCACCCGTTCCTGGCACCAGGCTTCGGCGGTGGCCGGTTCGGGCCACTGGCGCAGCAGGATCAGGTTGTGGCCCCAGGCGGCCAGCGTGCCGGTGAACATCCCCTCGTCCTGGAGCGAGAGGGAGAGCAGCATCCCGGGCAGTTCCCGGGTGGGGGCGAGCCGGTTGTAGAGCCACAGCCAGCGCGGCTGCAGCAGGCGCATGGGCCGGGCCGCGGCGGTGGCCATGTGGATCCAGGCGTCCCGGAGCGCCTGGGGCATCCCGGCCAGCAGCCAGGCATTGTCCTCCATGGCCAGCGCCTGCACGTACTGGGGCGCCTCCAGCAGCAGGTCCTGGCCGTAGCGCCAGCGGAAGAACGACTCCCGCTGTTCGGTGCCCGACGGCACCTCGACGATGTCGCGCAGCAGCAGGCTGGGCACCCAGGCGTCGTCCACCACCCAGTGGGTGGGCCCCAGGGGCAGGGCGGCGAGGATCCTTTCCAGCCCCTCCCCGCCGGGCTCGCCGGAAAAGGGGTGGAACTGGCCTCCGGCGTGGACGCGGTGCGGCTCCAGCCATACCATGGATGCATGCTTGAACCTGGGCCCCCACATCCTCATCGGCAGGCTCTCCCGCCGGCGTCGGGCTCGAACGAAAAACCTGTTCCATGAATTCTTGCCACAGAGGCTCCAGGGGGGATGCAGGGGGCTAGTCTATCGTCTGGGCTCGCTAATCCCAAATGCCGATCTTTTCTTACACGTAGGAAGTATAGGTGGAGGACGATCCGGGGGGAGTTGCCAGTTTGCGCCTAATTGCTCTAGAAGTTCATGGATTCAAGTCCTTTGCGGATCCCCAGAAGCTGACCTTCCCCCAGGGGATGACGGCGGTGGTGGGGCCGAACGGTTGTGGCAAGTCCAACATTTCGGATGCACTGGCCTGGGTCCTGGGGGAGCAGCGGGCCACCCTTCTGCGCGGCGCCGAGATGGCCGACGTGATCTTCGCCGGCACCGGCCAGCGCAAGCCCATGGGCCTGGCCGAGGTGAAGCTGACCCTGGAGATGCCGGACGCGGCCCTGCCAGGCTCCACCCGGGAGCTGGTGGTCTCCCGGCGGCTGTACCGGGACACCGGCAGCGACTACCGGATCAACGGCCGGGAATGCCGGCTCAAGGATGTCCAGGACCTGCTGCTGGACACCGGCATGGGCACCCGGGCCTACTCCTTCATCCAGCAGGGCCAGATCGACCTGATCCTGTCCTCCAAGCCCAAGGACCGGCGCTCGCTGCTGGAGGAGGCGGCCGGGATCACCCGCTACAAGCTGCGCCGGACCGACGCCGAGCGGCGGCTGGAGGACACCCGGGCCAACCTGCTCCGGCTGGACGACATCCTTTTCGAGCTGGGCAAGCAGCAGGATTCGCTCAAGCGCCAGGCGGCCAAGGCCCGGCGGGCCCAGGATCTGGACGCGTCCATCAAGGCCACCCAGCGGATCCTGCTGGCCGGCAACGCGCTGGAGCTTGAAACCGCCAAGGAAGCGGTCCTGGAGAACCTGGACGCCCTGGAGCGCCGGATCGCGGCCCTCACCGCCCAGGCCTCGGAACAGAGCTCGGAGGCGGAGCGCCTGCACCTGGCCCTGGACGAGCTGCTGCACCTGCAGGAGCGCCGGGCCCGCGCCGTCACCGGCCTGGACCAGCGCCGGGGGCTGCTGGAGCAGGACCGGGGCTTCCAGGCTGAGCGGATCAGCGAGGCCAGGGCCCAGGACGGGCAGCTGGAGCTGCGCCTGGAGGAACTGTCGGCCCGCAGCGGCGATTCCGAGGCCGAGCTGGAGCGGCTGGGCGCGGCCCTGGAGGCCGCCGGGGCGGCCCTGGCGGCCCGGGAGGCCCTGGTCGAGCAGGCCGAGGAGGCCGTGGCCCTGGCCGGGGGCGGCCTGCGCCACGTGGAGGGCGAACTCAAGGCGCTCCGGGCCCGGCGCGCCGAGGCCGAGAAGGAGGCCGTGGCCGCCCAGCGCCGGCGTCAGGCCCTGCACCAGGAGATCGCCCAGCGCTCGGGGCGGTTGGACGCTCTGAACCATGAAGAGGCCATGCGCGCCCCCCGGCTGGAGACGCTCCAGGCCGACCAGACGCGCCTGGGCCGGGAAGAGGAGGGCGCGGCCGGCCGGCTGGAACAGATCGAGGAGGCCATGCAGATCCAGGGCCGGATCCGCGGTGAGACCCTGGAGGCGCACCGGGCCGCCGGAGCCGTCCTGCGGGAGGCCGAGGGGGCGCTTGACAGCGAGGAGCGCCGGCTCCGCCAGATCGCCGACCTGCTGCGGGAGACCGCCGGCTCCGAAGAACAGAAGAAGGCCCTGCTCTGGCTGCGCCAGCAGGGCGAGCAGCCCGTGGCCCTGGCCGACGCCCTGATCGTGGAGGACGAGGACCTGCCCTTCCTGGAGCGGCTGCTGGGAAGCTGGAGCCAGGCCGTGGCCCTGGGCGGGGCCGGGCTGGCGCTCGCCGCCCAGGTTCCGGGCCAGCTCTGGGTGAGCGCCGAGGCCGCGTCAAAACCCCCGGCGGCGCCGAAAATGTCCGACTGCACACCGCTGGCCCCGCGCCTGCGCTGGCGGGCCGGCTCCCAGCGGCCGCTGGAGGGGCTGCTGGCGCGCACCTTCCTGTGCGCCGACGAGGCCCTGGCCGCACTGGGCGCCGCCCATCCGGACCTGGCCTTCGTTTCGCCCCGGCTGGTGAAGCTGCCCCACGGCCCGTTGCAGCTGGGCGTGGCCGCCCCGGCGGCGTCGCCGTTCAAGCTGCGCGCCGAGCAGGAGGCTGCCCGCAAGGCCCGGGAGTTCCAGCTGGACCGGGTGGAGACGCTGGAGGCCGAGGTCAAGGCCCTGGAAGCGAAGATGCGCGACGCGGTGGCGCGCTTCAAGGAGATGGAGGAGGACCACCTCACCGCCCGGCGCGGCCTGGAGGACCTGAAGGGCCGGCGGGCTTCGGCGGCGGCCCAGCTGAAGGAGATCGCCGAGTCCCAGGAGCGGGCCGACGCCCAGTGGGAGCTGCTGGAGGGCGAGATCAAGGGGCTCAAGGCCCAGTTGCGCGAACTGGAAGTGCCCGAGGGCCATCCCGAGGAGGCCGGGCTGGCCGAGGCCATCCACGCCGGGGAGGCCAGGCGGGAAGAGGCCCAGCGGGCCCTGGAGGAGCGGCGGGAAATCCTGGTGGAGGCCTCCCGGGTGCGCTCCGCGGCATGGGCCGAGCGGGACGCGCTGCAGCGGCACCTGCAGCAGCTGCAGCGCGGCACCTACGATCTGGAGGCCGAGCGGGCGCGGATCCAGGGCGACCGGCTCCAGGCCCGGGAGCGCATGGAGCAGGCCGGCGCGCGCCTGGCCGAGCTGGAGCAGGAGGCCCAGCGCCTGCTCCAGGACCGCGCGGCCCTGGTGGCCCAGCAGGCCGAGGCCCTGCCCGGGATCGAGGCGGCCCAGGAGTTCCTGCGGGTGCGGGAGCGCTCGGTGCGCGAACTCCAGGAGGCCCTGGAGAACGCGCGCCAGCTGCACCAGGAGGCCCTGCTCCAGGGGGCGCAGATCCAGGGCAGCCTCACCGCCACCGGCAAGGAGATCGAGCTGGCCCTGGGCCTGACCATCCCGGAGTTCCTCGCCTCGGTCAGCGAAGACGAACGCCAGGCCTGGGCCCTGGGCGAACTGGTGCACCAGACCCGGCTCACCGAACTGCACGGCAAGCGGCTGGACCTGGGCAGCGTGAACCCGCTGGCCATCCAGGAACTCAAGGAGGCCGAGGACCGGCTGGGCTTCATGAACCAGCAGCGCGGCGATGTCATGGAGGCCATCGCCAACCTGGAGTCCACCATCCGCGAAATCAATTCGATTTCCGAAGAGCGGTTCCGCGAGGCTTTCGACTTCATCAACCTGCGCTTCCAGGAGGTGTTCCGGGAGACCTTCGGCGGCGGCAGCGCCACGCTCAGCCTGCAGGACCCCAAGGATCTGCTGGAATGCGGGATCGAGATCACGGCCCAGCCTCCGGGCAAGAGCGCCAAGGTGCTCACCCTGCTTTCCGGCGGCGAGAAGGCGCTCACGGCGATCTCGCTCCTGTTCGCCATCTTCCATTTCAAGCCCAGCCCCTTCTGCGTGCTGGACGAAGTGGACGCGGCCCTGGACGAGGCCAACGTGGGCCGGTTCGCCGCCATGGTCCAGAAGATGAAGGACAGCACCCAGTTCATTGTCATCACCCACCAGAAGCCCACCATGATGGCCGCCGACACGCTTTATGGCGTCACCATGGAGGAACTGGGCATCTCCCGGCTGGTGAGTGTGCAGCTGCGGGAAGCCACCCAGCTGGTCTGAGCCGATGCGGCATTTACACGTTCGTCACACCGATTTCATGAGCAGTTAAAACAACCCCCTGGTCTTGTCAACGCGAAAGAAACCGGAAACTGTGGATAACTTCCCACTTGGTCCTTAATGTCTTGACCTGAACAAGATTAAAGCAAGTATCCTAAGTACTTAATTTAGAAACAAAAAGCCCAGCCGGGGCAGTATGGGAAAATTCAATAGTCAACCCGTTCAGGGGATGAAGAACGGGGAAATCCACAAGGTTTTCCACAACGTCCAACGGGGCCTCCCCCGTTCCCTGATTTGTAAGTCAAGTGTGAACTTGATGTTACGGACCAGTCTCCGGAACCTGTCCCAGGCCGCCCCGTTCTCCGGTTTTTTCGTCTTGACAGACGCCCTCCCGCCAGGGCGGCCGAACCGGTTTCGCCTGCGCCCTTTGCAACCCCCATTAGCGTTGCGGAAACTTCCCAGCTTTTAGGCGGGAATGCCATCCCTCGGGAATCGGGCGGGATTCTTGCTAGTGTTAAAGTCGAACCATGGCCAAGAACTCCCCCGTGTTCGAATGCACCTCCTGCGGCGCCCGCTCCCCGCGTCCCATGGGCAAATGCGGGGCCTGCGGAGGCTTCGGCACCATCGAGGAAGTCCGGGGGGGTCTGCGCAAGGACCTGGCCCGGGCCCGCAGCGCCTTCGCCCAGAGCAGCTACCTGGACCCCGTGTCCCTGGCCGACGTGGCGGTGAGCGACGTGGACCGGAGCCCCACCGGAATGCTGGAACTGGACCGGGTGCTGGGCGGCGGGGTGGTGCCGGGCATGGTGGTGCTGCTGGGCGGCGAGCCGGGCATCGGCAAGTCCACCCTGGTGCTGCAGTGGGCCGCGGTCTGCCCCGGGCGGGTGCTCTACGCCAGCGGCGAGGAGAGCGAGCGCCAGATCAAGCTGCGGGCCCGGCGCCTGGGGGCCGAGAACCCCGGGATCCACCTGTTCGCCGAGACCGACGTGCGCCGGATCCTGGAGGCCGCCGAGACCATGAAGCCGGCCCTGCTGCTGGTGGATTCCATCCAGACCCTGTTCGACCCGGAGTTCGAGTCCTCGGCCGGCTCGGTGAGCCAGGTGCGGGGCTGCGCCACCCTGCTGGCGCGCTGGGCCAAGAGCACCGGCACGCCGCTGGTGCTGGTGGGCCACGTCACCAAGGACGGCACCCTGGCCGGCCCCAAAGTGCTGGAGCACCTGGTGGACACCGTGCTCGCCTTCGAGGGCGACCGGCACCACCACCACCGCCTGCTGCGCGCCCTGAAGAACCGCTTCGGCGCCGCGTTCGAGCTGGGCGTTTTCGCCATGACCGAGCGCGGCCTGGTGCCGGTGGACGGCAACCCGTTCTTCCTGGACGCCGAGCCCAGCCCCGGCTGCGCGGCCACGGTGGTGCTCTCCGGCACCCGGCCGGTGGTGGTGGAGATCCAGGCCCTGGTGGCCTCCGCGGGGCTGGGGATCCCCCGGCGGACAGCCCTGGGCATCGACGGCCAGCGGCTGGCCATGCTCTGCGCGGTGGCAGAGCGGCGCGGCGGCGTCCAGCTGCACGACCGGGACGTCTACCTGAACGTGGCCGGCGGGCTGGAGATCGAAGACCCGGCCGCGGACCTGGCGGTGATCGCGGCGCTGGCCAGCAGCGCCCTGGGCCGGGTGCTGGCGCCCAAGACCCTGTTCATGGGCGAGGTGGGCCTCACCGGCGAAGTGCGCCCGGTGGCCCAGCTGCCCCTGCGGCTGCAGGAAGGCGCGCGGCTGGGCTTCCACCGGGCGGCGGTGCCGCGGCTCGGGCTGGAGCCCGGGCTCAAGTCGCCGCTGGAGCTCGATCCCGAGCGCAGCGTGGAGCGCCTGCGGGGGAAAGCCTGGATGCTGGGCAAGCCCGACGGCGAGTGAGGTAACATTGCCTCATTGCGAGGTCTCCATGCGTTCCATGACTGCTTTTGCCGAACGGGTCCAGCCCCTGGCGACGGGCCAGTTGCGGCTCACCCTGCGCTCCGTGAACCACAAGGCCCTGGACCTTTCCCTGCGCATCCACCCGGCCCTTTTCCCGCTGGAGGCGGCGATCCGGGCCAAGGTGCGGGAGGCGGCCCAGCGGGGCAAGCTGGACCTGGCGGTGGAGGTGCAGGACGAGCCCGCGCTGGAGCCCCAGATCAACCGCCCGCTGCTGCGCTCCATGGCCAAGTCCTGGCAGGAGGACGCCGAGTGGCTGAACCTGCCGCCGCTCACCGCCGAGGCCTTCTTCCGGCTTCCGGGCGCCTGGGTGGCCCCCGGTTCCGATCTGGCCGAGCGGCTGGAAGGCACGGTGATGGAGAGCCTGGACGCCCTGCTGGCGGCCTGGAACGCCGGGCGGGCCCGGGAGGCCCTGCGGCTGGAGCCGTTCTTCCGGGAGGGCCTGGCCAGCCTGCGCGCGCTGTGGGAGACCCTGCGCGCCGAGGCCGAGCTCCAGGCCCGGGAACTGCCCGAACAATACCGCCAGCGGCTGGAGCAGGTGCTCAAGGACGCCCAGCTGGCCGGCCAGCTCCCCGCCGAGCGGGTGGTGGCCGAGGCCGGCGCCCTGGCCGAGCGCCAGGACGTGCGCGAAGAACTGGTGCGGATCCAGGCCCACCTGGACGATTTCGACGAGCGGCTGAAGCACGGCACCCTGGGCGGCAAGGCCCTGGACATCTGGAGCCAGGAACTGCTGCGGGAGCTCAACACCTGCGGCTCCAAGTGCAAGCGGCTGGCCATGACCCGGGCGGTGATGGCGGCCAAGGGTGCGCTGGACCAGATCCGGGAGCAGGGGGCAAACCTGGAGTGAGGGGATTTCTCCATTCTTTTATCCCTTTTTATCCCCGTTCATCTACTCCGGCTTCAGCGACCTCTGCATCAGCCGCTTCACCGACTCGCGCGGGTTGGCGCCCTTGAGCAGGCGGCCCACTTCCTGGGTGATGGGCAGCTCCAGGCCGTGGTCCAGGGCCAGGCCCAGGGCCGCCTCGGTGGTGAAGGCGCCCTCCACCACGCTGTCGCCCAGGGCCAGGGTGGCCGCCTCGGGGGTCATGCCCTGGCCCAGCATGTAGCCGAACCGGCGATTCCGGCTCTGGGCGCCGGTGGCGGTGAGCAGCAGATCGCCCATGCCGGCCAGGCCCATCACGGTCTCAGGCCGGCCGCCCAGCACGTCCACCAGCCGGGACATCTCGGCCAGGCCGCGGGTGATGAGGGCGGCCCTGGCGTTGTTGCCCAGGCCCAGGGCTTCCACCAGGCCGGCGGCGATGGCGAGGATGTTCTTGAAGGCGCCGCACAGCTCCACCCCCAGCACGTCGCGGCTCAGGTAGACCCGCAGGTTGGGCGTGGCCAGCAGTGCCTGCAGCTCCCGGGCCCGCTCGTCGGTCACGGTCTCGGGCAGGGCCAGCAGGATGGTGGTGGGCAGGTCCCGGGAGACCTCGTCGGCAAAGGTCGGTCCGGAGAGGACGCCCACGGGCACCGAGAGCAGCGGCTCCAGCACCTGGGTGACCCGCAGGTGGCTGCCCTGGATGATGCCCTTGCTCACATGGATGACCAGTTCGGGCCGCAGCGCGGTGCGGGCGGCCAGGCCGGCCCACACCTGGGGATTCAGCTGGGTGGGCAGGGCGCTCACCCAGATGGGGGAGGCGAAGGCCTCTTCGGGATCGGCCAGGGCCCGCACGCTGGCGGGCAGTTCCGCGTCCGGCAGGCTGGGGTGGCGCCGGCGCATGGCCAGCTCGGTCATCAGGGCCGGAGGATGGCCCCACAGGGCCACCCGGCCGCCCTGGCGGGCCCAGGTCATGGCCAGGGCGGTGCCCCAGGCGCCGGCGCCGAAGATGGAGATGTCGGAGCGCCGGCTCATTTCTGCGCGCCCCAGAAGGGGGATTCGGTGCCGCCCAGCAGCCGCCCGATATTGGGCCGGTGCTTGAGGATCACCAGCCCGGCCAGCAGGGCCCAGGCCAGCGGGACCGGCCACTGGGGCAGGTCCGGGCGGGTGGGCAGGGTGGCCCAGGCTCCGGCCAGGCCCAGGGAGGTGAGGAACAGGGCCAGCGCGGCCAGGATGCTGCCCAGGCTCACGTATCGGGAGGCCAGCAGGGTGGCCACGAACACCCCGAAGGCCGGGAGCACCATGGCCGGGTGGTAGGCCAGCACCGCGCCCAGGGCCGTGGCCACGCCCTTGCCGCCCTTGAACTTCAGCCAGGGGGTGAAGACGTGCCCGGCCACCGCCGCCAGCACCACCCAGGCCAGGGCCTCCGGGCCCAGGCCGGCCAGCCTGGCAAGGCATACCGGCAGGAACCCCTTGGCCGCGTCCAGCAGCAGGGTGGCGATGCCCAGGGCCTTGCCGCCGGCGCGCATGACGTTGGTGGCGCCGATGTTGCCCGAGCCCTGCTGGCGCACGTCGCCTTTGCCGGCCAGCTTCATCAGCAGCAGGCCGAAAGGAACGCTGCCTGCCAGGAACGCGCCCAGGCACCAGATTGGAGAGATCAACGTCGCAGTGGCCATCCTTGCACTCTAGCGGATCAGGGCCAGGGCGCCTAGCTTGCGCCGGAGCATGTCCAGGGCCCAGGAAGCCCCGCGGGCCTGCAATTCGATACGGCCGCCGTAGAGCAGGAAGGTCTTGCATTCGGTGCCCTCCGGCCCGGCCACCGCCGCCAGGCAGGTGCCGACGGGGGCCGGGCCGTCCGGGTCCTCGGTGGGGCCGGCGTTGCCGGTCACGGCCAGGCCCCAGGTGGTGCCCAGCCGCTCGCGAATGGCGGAAGCCAGGGCGACCGTCACCGGCTCGGAGACGGTGCCGTGGGCCTTGATGAAGGCGGGGTCCAGCCCGGCCAGCACCGCCTTGGCCCGGGCCGAATAGACCGTGGCGCCGCCCAGGAACACCGCCGACACCCCGGGGATGGCGGTGAGCCGGGCCGCCAGGTTGCCCCCGGGCATGCTTTCGGCCACCGCAAGCGTCTCGCCGCGCTGGCCCAGCAGGGCGGCCACCGCGTGCTCGATGCCGCCCTCGAGCCCCACGAAGGCCAGATCCTTGCCCATCTCCTGCGCGAAGGCCGCGCGGGCTTCTTCCAGCATGGCCGGGTCCGGGCCCCGGCCCACCAGCTCCACGTGGTGGAGCCCGGCCAGGATGGTCCACTCCACCTGGCCGAACCGCTCGCGCAGAGCCTGGGTCCGCTCGCCCAGCGCGCTCTCCGGCACCGAGCCGAACACCATGCGCAGCGCGTGCACCGGCGCGCCGGCCAGGGACCTGAGCCGGGGCGCCACCTGCTGCTCCCACATGAGCTTCATCTCCCGGGGCACGCCCGGGAACAGCACGATGCGCCGGCCGGGGAAGCCCTTGGGATCTTCCCAGTAGACGCCGGGGGCGGTGCCGGCCGGGTTGCGCACCCGGTCCGCGCCTTCGGGGATCATCACCTGCTGGAAGTTGGAGGCCGACGGAACCCGGTTCCTCGAGGCGTAGTAGGCCAGCATCTCCGCCCTGGCCTCGGCGTCCTCGCGCATGGGCGCGCCCACCACCTCGGCCCAGACCTCCTTGGTGAAATCATCGAAGGTGGGGCCCAGGCCGCCGGTGCAGAGGATGACCTCCGAGCGGTCCAGCGCCTCCCGGAACAGCCGGCGCATGTCCTCGCGCACGTCCCCCACCGCCGTCTTGCGGTGCAGGGTGAGGCCCATCTCCCCCAGCCGCTCGGCCAGCCACACCGAATTGGTGTCCAGCCGCCCGGCGGTGATCAGTTCGGAACCGATGGCGATGCATTCGATGCGCGGCAAGTTGGCCTCCAGGGGTGCTTCCTAATGGTAGCCTTTCCAGCGTGGAGATTCCGCTCACCCTCCGGTCCCCCGGCCCAGACCGGCTGGTGTATGGCCTGCCCCGCTGGTTCCGGCCGCTCATGGCGCTGATCCTGGCCCTGCTGGCCGCCGGCCTCGCCCTGGGCGGGCTGCGACCCGGGCCCCTGGCCTGGGCCATCCTGGCCCTGGTCATCCTGGGGGGCCTCTACGAGGAGAGCTGGAGCTTCGACGCGGCCGCGGGCAGGGTGGTGCGCCGGGCGGGCCTCTGCTTCGCGCCCAGGCGCTCGGTGCTGCCGTTCGAGGCCATCGAGGGGTTCCGGCTGGCGGCCGGGGCCCGGTCCCTGGGCCTGGTCATGGACTGCGCGGACGGCAGCCATCTGGTGGACCAGGTCCCGGCCCGCCGCCGCGGCCAGCTCCGGGACCAGGGCGAGCGCATCGCGGCACTCTGCGGAAAGCCGTTCAGCCCGGGATGAGCTCGGCGAAATTCTTGAAGATCAGGTGGTTCTGCTCCATGCGGGCAGGCTCCTGGGGGGCCGGGGGAATCAGGCCCGGGGTGCAGCAGAACACCTCCTTCCAGATCCGGTCGCCTTCCTCGGGCCCGTATTCGGGGTGGAACTGGACGCCCCACACCGGGAGGTCGCGGTACTGGAAGGCGAGCACCGCGCAGTTGGCGCTGGACGCCAGGATCCTGAACTCCGCGGGCAGGTCGCAGGCTTCGTCGAAGTGCGAGCACATCACCTCCGGCTCGGCCATGCCCCGGAACAGGGGATTGGGCGCCAGGGGCAGCCGCTGGAAGCCGAACTCGGGCGCGGGCGCCCTGCGCACGTGGTCCGGCCCGGCCAGCACCTTGGCCAGGAACTGGTGGCCGTAGCAGATGCCCAGCACCGGCTTGCGGGCCGCCATGAACTGGCCCACCAGGCCCGCCAGGCCCTGGTCCCAGGGCTGGGTTTCGGTGGCCGAGGCGACGGATCCGGAGATGACCAGGTGGGTGAAGCGGTCGAGATCCTTCAGCCCGCCGATCTGGGCGGCCCGCAGGTGCATGGTCTCGCGGCCGGCCCGCCGGAAGTGCCCGGACACCACGCGGTCGAAGTCCACCGCGAAGGTCTCCTCGTAGAAGCAGTTCACCACCAGGATCATGGGGCCCCCCTCCTGCTGATTAGTAGATCACGGGATGGCCGGTCAGCGGCCCGGTCTTCTGTTATAGATTTAACAAAAAATTATAAGTATCAATTATAACATTTTTTAGCTACAACCTTGTGATGAAAGGTGCCAGACTCACCCCTCTTTCAGGAGGACCCAATGAAACTGTTGAAATGGAGTTCCTTGCTTTCCCTGGCGGTGGCCGGCGCCAGCTTCGCCCCCCTGTGCGCGGCCGAACCGGACTGGCTCACCCTGGTGGGCCTCTATCCCCAGCCGGCCACGGTCACGGCCCAGTCGGAAGTGGCCATCATGCTCTGGCTGCAGAACGTCCGCACCACCGAGGACGTGGCGCGGGCCCAGCAGGAGACCACCCCGAGTCTGGGCTGCTTCGCCGATGCCATCCACATGGGCGCCACCGCCACCGCCACGCCCCAGCCCATCGAGATCGGCGGCTTCCCCAGGACCGCGGCCATCCTGGAGCAGGCCCGGCAGGACGTGACCCCGGTCCTGGAAGCCCTCACCAACACCTTCCTGCGCCCCCGGCCCTACATAGCCTACCCCGCCGTGGTCCCGGTGCTGCCCGAACCGGCCAGCTTCTCCTACCCCAGCACCAACGCCACCCTGGGCGTCCTCTACGCGCAGATCCTCTGCCAGCTGGACCCGGCCGACCAGGCCGCCCTCAATGCCACCGGCAACCTCCTCGGCACCGACCGGGTCCTGGGCGGGGTCCACTACCCCAGCGATGTGGTGGCCGGGCAGCGGCTGGGCAAGGCCTACGCCACCTGGTGGATCGACCAGCCGGGGCACCTGGCCCTGTTCCAGGCGGCCTGCGGGGAGTGGCACAAGTAAAGAGCGTTCTGTTACCTGACTTTTCATTCCTCGCGGAGAAAGGAAAAATCGGTACTTGGCAAGCCCGGAAAGTGGACTTTACAGTTAGACGTCTATTTGTAAAGTCCACTTCCGGAATCGGTGATGAGGATGGCGAACGGATCGTTCACGGCCGCTCCGCTCCTGCCGCGCGCGGCAGCCCGTGGAGCGCCAGGTAGACGATGGCGCCGAGCAGGGTGAGGCCCAGACCCGAGGCGGCGAAGCGCCACCCGGTGGAGGCCAGGATGGAGGCCCAGAGCACCATGGCGACCAGGGCGGGCAGGGGGTAGAACCACATGCGGAACGGGAACGGCCCCTGGCCGATGCGCCGGTGCAGAAGCAGCAGCCCCGCGGCCCCGCCGATGAACTGGACCAGGATGCGCATGGCCAGGATGGCGCTGATCACGTCGCTCAGCCGGAACAGCAGGCTGAACACGAAGGCGGTGCCGCCCAGCCAGAGCAGGGAGACGTGGGGGAAGCCCTTGGTGGGGTGGAGCCGGCCCATCACCGCGAAGAAGTTGCCGTCCAGCGCCGCGGCGTAGGGGATCCGCGAGTAGCCCAGCATCACCGCGAACAGCGAGGCGAAGGCGATCCAGAGCACCAGGACGGTGGCGAAGGTGGCCGCGGCGTGGCCGTACAGGTGCTCGATCAGGGTGCTGACGATGAAGGGCGACTCCTTGGCCACCCGCCAAGGGATCACGCCGATCACCGCGTACTGCATGGCCAGGTAGATGACGGCGATGCCGAGGATGGAGATGAAGATGGCCCGGGGGATGTTCTTCTCCGGCGAGCGGATCTCGCCGCCCAGGTGGCACACGTTGTAGTAGCCCAGGTAGGAGTACATGGTCTTCACGGTGGCCTGGCCCAGGACCGCCCAGAAGGCCCACTTGAAGTCCCAGGCGCCGGCCGGGAAGCTGAAGGCGAGCGCGGGATCGAAGTGGGAGAGCCCGCCGAAGATGAACCAGGCCACGGTGCCCAGCACGGTGATCCAGAGGGCGACGGTGATCTTGCCGATGGTGGAGATCTTCCGGTAGAGGATGAAGGTGAGGACGATGACCAGGGCGCCCGAGGCGGCCCGCCGGGTGACGCCGTTCAGGGGCACAAGGTAGGAGAGGTACTGGGCGAAGCCGATGGCGCCGCTGGCCACCACCAGGGGCGCCTGGATCATGGTCTGCCAGATGAACAGGAAGGAGACCATCCTGCCCCAGCGCTCGCCGTAGGACTCCCGCAGGAACACGTAGCTGCCGCCCGCGCGGGGCATGGCCGCGCCGAACTCGGCCCAGATGCAGCCGTCCACCAGCGCCAGCAGGGCGCCGGCGACCCAGGCCACGATGTGCTGCGGCCCGCCCATGATGCCGATGACCAGGGGCAGCACCACGAACGGCCCGATGCCGATCATGTCGATCATGTTCAGGGCCACGGCCTGGACCAGCGAGAGTTCCCGGCGCAGGCCGTCAGACTCCATGTCCGGGCTCTGCCCGGGCATGGAGTGGGGGAGTCTGAGGGGGGACGGAGAGTGAGCCCCGCGATCGCGCGGTCCCCCCTCAGTCATATCAGTCGTCATGGTAGAGGAAGCAGGCGACCTGATGTTGGGGTCCAGACTCGCGCAGCCGTGGGGTGTTCTCCCGGCACACGTCCATGCGCTTGCAGCAGCGGTCCTGGAAAGGGCAGCCGACGCGGGCCCGGTCCGGGCTCGGCACGTCGCCGGGCAGGATGATGCGCTGGCGGGCACGCTCCAGCGCGGGGTCGGGGATGGGGGCGGCCGAGAGCAGGGCCTGGGTGTAGGGGTGCAGGGGGTTGCGGTACAGCTCGGCGGCGTCGGCCAGTTCGGCGATGGTGCCCAGGTACATGACCGCCACCCGGGTGGAGATGTACTCGATGATCGCCAGGTCGTGGGCGATGAACAGGTAGGTCAGGCCCAGCTCCTCCTGGAGGTCCTTGAGCAGGTTGAGGATCTGCGCCTGGATGGAGACGTCCAGGGCCGACACCGGCTCGTCGCAGAGCACCAGCTCGGGGCTGAGCGCCAGGGCCCGGGCGATGCCGATGCGCTGCCGCTGGCCGCCGGAGAACTGGTGCGGGTAGCGGTTGCGAAATGACCGGGCCAGGCCCACCCGGTCCATGAGCTCGCCCACCCGCCGCTCCCGGTCCTGGCGGGTGGTGCGCAGGATGCCCCGGCTGTGGTAGATGCAGAGCGGTTCGGCAATCAGGTCGCCGGCGGTCATGCGCGGGTCCAGCGAGGCGTAGGGGTCCTGGAACACCATCTGCAGGTCCCGGCGGGCGGCGATCAGGGCCTTTCCGGTCATGAGGGTGAGGTCCTGGCCCTTGAGCAGGACCTGGCCCGCGGTGGGGCGGTGCAGCTGGGCCACGGCCCGGGCGGTGGTGGACTTGCCGCAGCCGGATTCGCCCACCAGGCCCAGGGTCTCGCCCCGGCGGATCTGGAAGTCGACGCCGTCCACCGCCCGGATCCAGCCATGGGCGGTCGGGAAGTGCATCTTCAGGCCCTTCACGTCCAGCAGGACCGGTTCAGCTCCCATGGTCGGCCCCCTCCGGATAGAGCCAGCATCGCACGGATTGGCCGCCGCCCAGACCGGTCTCCGGCGGGGTGCTGTGCCGGCAGATGGCCATGGCCCGGTCGCAGCGGGGGTGGAAGGGGCAGCACTCGGGCAGATCGATCACGCTGGGCGGCTGGCCGGGGATCGAGGCCAGCCGCTCGGGGCCCTTCCGGTCCAGCCGCGGCACGGACTGGATCAGGGCCTGGGTGTAGGGGTGGCGGGGCGCGGCGAACACCGCCGCGGTGGGGCCGCGCTCCACGATCCTGCCGGCGTACATCACGCACAGGGTGTCGCAGATGCCGGCCACCACGCCCAGCGAATGGGTGATGAGGATGACCGCGGTGCCGTGGCTGCGGGTGAGCTCCCGGACCAGGTCGAGGATCTGGGCCTGGATGGTCACGTCCAGGGCGCTGGTGGGCTCGTCGGCGATGAGGATCTCCGGGTCGCAGGACAGGCCCATGGCGATCATCACCCGCTGGCGCATGCCGCCGGAGAACTGGTGGGGGTACTGGTCGATGCGCTCCTCCGCCCCGGCGATGCCGGCCTGCCGGAGGAGCTCCACCGCCCGGGCCCGGGCCGCCCTGCGCCCCAGTTTGCGGTGCAGCATCAGCGGCTCCATCATCTGGGTGGCGATGCGCAGGAACGGGTTGAGCGAGGTCATGGGGTCCTGGAAGATCATGGCGATGCGGTCGCCGCGCACGGCCAGG
>Ga0302320_10008093_pt1 | contig 22949 bp, 21 predicted proteins | sample Bog_T0_3_FD_202130 | JGI IMG/M metagenome (GOLD analysis project Ga0302320, IMG submission 202130) | Peat permafrost microbial communities from Stordalen Mire near Abisko, Sweden - Bog_T0_3 | ecosystem: Environmental > Terrestrial > Soil > Wetlands > Peat | place: Sweden: Abisko, Stordalen Mire... | reverse complement strand
CCATGGACACCATGGACCAGGAATCCTTCCTGGACCAGGTCCGGCTGAGCCTGGGACTGCTGAACGAGAAGGAGCGACGGATCATCGCCCTGCACTTCGGCCTGGACGGCAGCGACCCCATGACCCTGGAACGCATCGGCCAGTCCTTCGAGCCGCCCATCAGCCGGGAGCGGGTGCGCCAGATCGAGGAACGGGCCTTCATGAAGATCCGGGACCGGCGCAGGGTCCTGCTGGGCCAGTTCCTGAAAGGGGACCGTTCGTGAGAGGCAAGCCGGGCTGCCCCCTTTGCGGGGGGCTGGGCGTGGTGCTGGACCCCGACCCGGTGCAGCCGGCCCGCCCCTGCGGCTGCAGCGGGTCGGCGGAGGCCCAGCGCATCCTGGAGGGGATTCCCAACCGCTACCGGGCGGCCACCCTGGAGGCCTTCTGGGAATGGTGGAAGCTCCAGCATCCCAAGGACAAGCTCACGGCCGCCCTGGCCGGCGCGCACCAGATCCTGGAGCACGAGGAGACCCGGCAGACCCTGCCCGTGGACCTGCGCTCCAAGCTGGACCTGATCCTGCACAAGTGCGGGCCCAAGCCCCAGCCGGAAGGCGAGCTGGGCTGGCGCGACCTGAGGCCGGCCCAGGAGCCGCAGGGCTACCGGAGCCTGTTCAACTGGACCCGCAATGACCGGGACGTTTCGGACTTCTGGTGGATCGACGGGCCCCCGGGCAGCGGGCGCAGCACCCTGGCCGCGGCCGTGCTCAAGGCCTGGTGCGAGCGCATGGAGCTGCCGGGGCTGTTCGTGTCCGTGCGCACCTTCAGCCTGGAGCTGAAGGACATCTATTACGACACCCGCAGCTTCCGCAACACCGACTTCATGGGCGAGCGGGAGCGCATGGCGCCCCTGCTCAAGGCCCCCTGCCTGGTGCTGGACGATTTCGACCGCCTGGACGCGGACATCCGGGTGGTGCGGGCCCTGGCCCAGCTCCTGGACCACCGCTACAGCATGGAGCTGCCCACCCTGATCACTGCCGGACGCTGGGCGGAGAGCCTGCAGGCCACCGACAAGGAGACCTATCCTGTGCTCCGGCTGGAGGATTCGAGCCTGCTCCGGCGCCTGGCCGCGAGCAAGCGGGTGGAGCTGCGCCCCACCCTCCTGCGGCTGCTGGACAGTCTGAATGGCTAACCCCTTGACGCGCATCCTGCGCGCCCTCCTGCGCCTGCACCTGCGCCGCCCCGCGGGGCTGTGGCTGGCGCTGGCCGGCCTGACCCTCGTGCTCGGCGCGGGGGTGCTTCGGGTGGAGCGCCGGCTGGATCTCATGAGCCTGCTCCCCACCGACAACCCGGTGGTGCGCGCCAGCATCGAGGCGGGCGTGGGCCAGCAGGAGCTGCTCTGGCTCGCCGCCGAAGGCACCCGCGGCGACCTGGAGGCCCGGGAGGCGTGGGCGGAGCACCTGGTGGAGAACCTGCTCAACGATTCCGGGCTGGCCCTCAACGGCCTCGACCAGGACGGGCGCATTTCGGCGCCCATGCCGGTGCCCGAGCCCATGGGCGCCTCCCTGTGGCCCCCGCTGCTGGCGGCAGGCAGCTTCCTGGAGGGCGACGGGGCCGCGGGCCGCCTGGTGACCGAAAAGGCCTACGCCCTGGCGCCCATGCTCCTGGGCGACCGCCTGGATCCCCTCAAGGATCCGGCGGAGCTCCGCCGCCGGCTGCGGGCCACGGCCAAGGCCCTGGCTTCGCCGGACCCGGCCAAGGCCAAGCTGGCCCAGCTGGACCCGCTGCAGCTCCTGGACCTGGTTCCCCGCGGGGACGACACCCTGGCCGGCGTCACCCGCTCCGCCAGGGGCTTTCCGCTGAAGCTGCGCACCGGCTACCTGGAGACCAAGGACGGCCGGTTCGTGCTGCTGCCGGTGGTGCTGGACTTCCCCAGCGGCGACAGCCAGGCCACCGCGCGGGTGCTGCACTGGCTCGGCTGGGGCGGCACCGGGCCCCTGCCCAAAAAGGCCGGCCATGCCCAGGTGGCCCAGGCCCTGGCCGCCCATCCCGGGCGTCCCTTCGCCATCCAGGCCACCGGCGCCCACGCCATCGCCTACTGGGAGTCCTACCGCCTCAGCCGGGAGATCCTGATGAGTCTGGGCCTGAGCTTCGTGCTCATCGGCCTGGTCTACTGGATCGGCTTCCGCACCCTGGCGGGCTACGGCTTCGTGGTGGTGCCGCTGCTGCTGGGCATGGTCTGGGCCCTGGGCCTCACCGGCTGGATCCTGGGCCGGTTGAACCTGATGGCGGCGGCGTTCGGGGCCGTGCTGCTGGGCATCGGCGACGACGTGGGGATCATGCTGTTCAGCCGCCACCGGGATGAGCGCCAGGCCGGGAAGGGCAAGGCCCTGGCCATCCGCGCCGCCCTCCTGGGCACCGGCCCGGGGGTGGTGGCCGGCGGCCTGGCCACCGCCTTCGCCTTCCTGGCCTGCATCGCCGCGCCCTTTCCGGGCTTCCGCGACCTGGGCCTCACCGCGGGTCTGGGGCTGCTGGCCTGCATGGCCTCCAGCTTCCTGGTCCTGCCCGCGCTGCTGCTGGCCCTGGACCGGGGCACCGGCACCTTCGCGCCCCGGGCCGCGGCCGGTGCCCCGGTCGGCCGGATCCGGAGCTGGAAGCCCATGGCGGCCCTGGCCCTGGTCCTGGCCGGGCTGTGGGGCGTGCGCAGCCTGACCTGGGAAGAGGACCTGCGCCGGTTCCGGCAGCAGGGCAACCCGGCCCTGGCCCTGCAGGAGACCCTGGCCCACGCCCTGGGCGCCGGGCTGCAGCCGCTGGCCGTGCAGATCCCCCTGGACGATCCCGACGCCCTGCCGGCCCTCTGGAACCGCATCGTGTCCCCCCTGCGGCGGGAAGGGCTGCCCATGCCCCGCTGGCAAGAGACCGCCCCGGGGCTGCGGCGGATCCTGGCCTCGGACACCTGGTACGGACGGGTGCTGGATGAGGCCGGCAAGGCCGGGCTGGACCCGGTGGCGCTGGAACGCTCCCTGTCCGCCTTCCGGGCCAGCGAGGGGGATCCCCTGGCCGTGCCCCGGTCCCTGCAGGCGCTCATGCCGCCCATCAAGCCGGTGGTGGAGCGCCACCGGTGGACCCTGTTCGCCGGCAGGCGCCAGGCGACGCCGCCGGCCAACGCGCCCCCGGACGCCTTCACCCTGCCGCTGCGCCTGGGCGAGGCCGGCCAGGAGCGGATCCAGGACGCGATCGAGAACGCGGGCGGGCGGATGGTGGGGAACCGGCCCCTGTTCCGGGCCATCAAGTCGGTGGCCAGGCAGGCCCTGCGGGAGATCATCCTGCTGGCCCTGGCCGCGGTGCTGGCCGTGGTGGCCCTGTTCGGCCGGCGGGTCCGGTTCCTGCTTCTGGCCCTGGTGCCCCTGGCCGCCAGCCAGATCGGGGTGCTGGGCATCCTGGGCTGGACCGGCGAGCCCCTGACCTTCCTGTCCCTGGTGGCCATTCCCATCGCCCTGGGGGTGAGCGTGGACACCGCCATGAACCTGCTGCACCGGGCCCGGCTGGAACCCCAGGCCGCCGCCAAGGTGGCCCGGGTCAACGCGGTTTGCGCCGGCACTACCCTGGCCGGCTTCGGCGGGCTGGTGTTCAGCGGCTACCGCGGCCTCCAGGGGCTTGGGCTGGCCGCCCTGGGCGGCGTGGCCCTGGCCCTGCTGGTCACCCAGTGGGTGCTGCCCTGGCTGCTGGAGCGCTGGCCCATCCTCAAGGACCGGCCGTAAACGACCCCTCCCTGGAGGGAGGAGCTTTCCACTGCACAAGGAGGTAGGCCTCATGCGCGAATTCAGGGCGGTTTACAACGCCCCTTGCCGGTCTGGAAAGTCCGGCAAACCTGACTATGTTCCGGCTTGCGCCGCTGTGTGTCAGGTTCCCACAGGCCCGGGCAAAGCGGAGCTGTGCCCGTTCTTCAAGGCCGACATTGACTGGCCGACTCTGCCGTTGCTCGTTGCCGGGATTAACCTTACGCCTAGGTTTGGGCGCCTGACTACCGTTGGACTGGAGACGACGGCTTTTCATGTTGAATTTTTCCACATGACCCGTATGAGTGTCAAGCATAAAATCCTCCAAGCCCTAAAGGGCGGAGTTTTCTGGACAATCCGATGAACCCGCTGGAAACCCTCGTCGCTTCCCATCTGGCCGCGGGCCCCATGCCGGCGGCGGAGGTGATGGAGCTCGCGCTCTACCATCCCGAAGCCGGCTATTACCGCCGGTCCCAGGGCCCCTGGGGCTTCCAGGGGGCCGACTACTACACCGCCCTGGACCTGGGCCCGCTGCTGGGGGAGGCCATGGCCTGCCGCCTGGGCCAGGCCTGGGAGCGCCTGGGCCGGCCCGACCCCTTCGTGGTCCTGGAGCCCGGCGCCGGCCGCGGCTGGCTGGGCCGGGACCTGCTCCAGGCCGCCGTCGGCCCCTTCGCCCAGGCCCTGCGCTACCTGCACCGGGACGATAATCCCGCCGCCGCCGCCGCGGCCCGGGAAGCCCTGGCGCCGTTCCTGGCCTCCGGCCAGGCCCGGCTGGTGGCCCAGGACGAACCGCTGGAACCCTTCCGTGGCGCGATCATCTCCAACGAGCTGTTCGACGCCCTGCCCGCCCAGCCCTGGCGCTGGGACGGCGGGCGCTGGAGCTACGAGGCCCTGGCCACCGGTCCGGTCTGGCTGCCGGGAGAACCTTGCGAAGCCACCGCCTGGTTCACCGCCCAGGCCGAAGGCGGGCTGGAATCCGGCGACGGCGCCCCCTGGTGCGAGGCCCTGCCCGCCCTGGTGCAGGACCTGGCCGCGACCCTGGAGGCAGGCCTGTTCCTCACCATCGACTACGGCGACACCGCCGCCCGGCTGGTGGACAAGGGCGCCGACCTGCGCCGCTTCCGGGGTCACGAAGTGGACGGCAAGTGGTGGGAGGACCTGGGCGGCTCCGACCTCACCGCCGACGTGGACTTCACCCGCCTGGCCCTGCTGCTGGAGCGGGAAGGCCTCGCGGAGACCTCGCACCTGAGCCTGGGCCGCTGGATCCGCACCCACGCCCCCCTGGCCCGCTGGGAAACGGAGTGGCAGTCCTTGGACGCCGCGGCCCGCCTTGGCCGCATGGAGAACCTGCTGCAGCTGACCCTGCCCACCCTGATGGGCGACCGGTTCCGGGTGCTGGAGGCCTGGTGCGGCTGCGGAGAATCCCAGCTCTAATCTCCGCAAAATATCCGGTGAATAACTTGCCCATGCGGGAATCAGGACCCATAATCACCGCATGGAAAGCGGAGATTCCAAGTACCTCTGGCAAGCCAATGATTGGCCCAACTGGCGTTATGACCTCGGGAACCTGGCCGGCCCCCTGGCGGCAGTCACCGGCGCCCAGGGCCTTCTCATGGGGCGCCTGGCCGATGTGGGCTTGGCTTTGCGAAGTCAGGCCAGCCTCATGGCGCTCACCGACGAGGTGGTCAAGACCAGCGCCATTGAAGGCGAGCACCTGAACGCCCAATCCGTCCGCTCCTCCCTGGCCCGCCGGCTCGGGGTGGACATCGGGGCTCTGGCCCCGGCGGACCGCCAGGTGGAAGGCGTCGTCGCCATGATGCTCGACGCCACGGCCAACGGCGCCGCTCCGGTCACCCGGGAGCGGCTGTTCGGTTGGCATGCCGGCCTCTTTCCCACGGGCTACTCCGACATCCAGAGGATCCGGGTCGGCGGCTGGCGCGACGATGCCGGCGGCCCCATGCAGGTGGTGTCCGGCCCCATCGGCCGGCAGCGGGTCCATTTCCAGGCCCCTCCCGCCGATCGTCTGGAAGCCGAGACCGGGCGTTTCCTCGCCTGGATCAATGGCGCGCCGGGCGAACTTCCGCTCATCAGGGCCGGCATCGGCCATTTGTGGTTCGTCACCCTGCATCCCTTCGACGACGGCAACGGCCGCATCGCCCGGGCCGTCGGCGACCTGCTGCTGGCCCGCGCCGACCGCAGCCCGCAGCGCTTCTACAGCCTGTCGGCGCAGATCCAGCGGGAGCGCGAGGCCTACTACGCCATCCTGGAGCGCACCCAGAAGGGCAGCGGCGAGATCACCCCGTGGCTGGCCTGGTTCCTGGGCACCCTGCACCGGGCCGTCGACCAGGCCCAGCTGACCCTTGATGCCGTGCTGGCCAAGGCCCGAACCTGGCAGCGCCTCGGTGGCACCCCCATGAACGAGCGTCAGGTGAAGCTGGTGAACCGCCTGCTGGACGGTTTCAACGGCAAGCTTACCTCCGGCAAATGGGCGGCCATCGCCAAGTGTTCGCCGGACACGGCCCTGCGCGACATCACCGAACTGACGGCCCGGGGCGTCCTGCGCAAGTCCGCGGCAGGCGGGCGCAGCACCAGTTATGAGCTGAACCTGACCCCGGGGTAGGCCCGTCCTGCTTACCATTGGACGGCAGGTCTGGTTACGATTGGACGGTAGGCCATACTGGCCGGCGTAGGCCGCCTGACCGCGCGGGAACTGGAGGCAAGGTGAAATTCAAGCACAATGCACCCAATGCCGGTCCCACGCCGCCCGTCTACCCCGGTCAACGCCATGTGGACTTCGCCATCATCGCCAGAATGGACCTTGGAGAGGTGGTCTTCGAGCCCATGCGCCCCTCCCTGCGTGAGGTCGACCCGCGGCCTTGACCGCTGGAACCACTTTTTGCCTTGCGTCTCCTGCAATGTCGTGGCAACCTGATGGGCCTTGTCTTGGGCTCCGCAAGTGCGCGCCTCTTCCCGGCTCCGCCGCCCAAGCCTCCTTCGCGAGGATGTCATGTACGCAGTGATTCAAACCGGTGGCAAGCAGTACCGAGTGGCCGAAGGGGAAATCCTCCGGGTCGAACTGCTGGAAAAGGAACTCAAGGAAGCTTTCACCTTCGACCGCGTGCTCCTGGTGGACAACGAAGGCGAGCTGAAGGTCGGCAAGCCCACCCTCGAGGGCGCCACGGTGTCGGCGGAAGTGATCTGCCATGACCGCCGCAAGAAGGTATTCATCTTCAAGAAGAAGCGGACCACCACCTACCAGCGCACCCAGGGCCATCGGCAGGGCTACACCGAAGTCCGCATCACCGGGATCCAGGCTTAATTCGAATCTGAACTGCAGAGAGGTTTGTCATGGCTCACAAAAAAGGCGTAGGCTCAAGCCGCAACGGCCGGGATTCCAACGCTCAGCGTCTCGGGGTGAAGGCCTTCGGCGGCCAGCAGGTGACCGCCGGCTCCATCATCGTCCGGCAGCGCGGCACCCGCTTCAAGATGGGCGTCAACGTCGGCATGGGGACCGACCACACGCTGTTCGCCAAGGTGGAAGGCAAGGTACGTTTCCAGGATAAGGGCCAGCATGGCCGTTTCATTCATGTGGATCCCCTCGAAGCTTGATCCACGCCATTCTTAGTGGGGGCGCGCGGCCATAGGTCTGCGCGCTCCTTCGATTTTATAGGCAGCCCATGTTCCTTGACCATTTGACGCTCCACCTGGAAGCCGGCCACGGCGGCCCCGGGGCCACCAGCTTCCGGCGCGAGAAATTCGCCGAGAAGGGCGGTCCCGACGGCGGCGACGGCGGCCTGGGCGGATCCATCGCCATCCGGGCCGACCAGGGCCTGAACACCCTGAACCCCTTCCGCAACCAGCGCACCTTCTGCGCCGGGCGCGGCGGGCCCGGCGCCGGGGGCCTCTGTTCCGGCAGCGACGGTGAGAGCCTGGTGCTGGACGTGCCCCTGGGCACCGTGCTCCGGGACGCCGCCAGCGGCGAGTTCCTGGCGGAGCTGCTGGAGCCCGGCCAGACCGTCTGCGTGGCCCGGGGCGGGCGCGGCGGGCAGGGCAACAACCACTTCAAGAGCTCCACCAACCGCACCCCCAGGCATTCCCAGCCGGGCGAGGAGGGGGAGGTCCGGGACGTGGACCTGGAGCTGAAGCTCATCGCCGACGTGGGCCTGCTGGGCTTTCCCAACGCCGGCAAATCCACCCTGGTGAGCCGCGTCTCGGCCGCCCGGCCGAAGATCGCCAACTACCCGTTCACCACCCTGGAACCGCAATTGGGGGTGGTGGCCGTGGACGAGCTGGTGAGCTTCGTCATCGCCGACATCCCGGGGCTGATCGAGGGCGCCGCCGGCGGCGCCGGGCTGGGCATCCAGTTCCTCCGCCACGTGGAGCGCACCCGCATGCTCCTGCACCTGGTGGATCTGGCGGATCCCATGGTGGAGCCGGAGCAGGCGGTCAAGGTCATCCAGGACGAGCTCAAGGCCTTCTCCCCGGTGCTGGCGGCCAAACCCTGCTGGCTGGTGGGCACCAAGCTGGACGCCCTGCAGGACCCCGATCGCCGGATCCGGTTCGAGGCGCTCTGCCGGGCCCGCGGGCAGGAGCCCATCCTCATCTCCGGCGTCACCGGCGAAGGGATCCGTCCGCTGGTGTTCGCCGTGGCCGACGCCCTGGCCGAGCTGCGGAAGGCATGAAACCCATGCGCGTCGGGCTGCTGGGAGGCACCTTCAATCCACCCCATTTCGGGCACCTGAAGCTGGCGGAGATCGCCCTGGAGGAACTGGGGCTGGACCAGGTCCGCTTCATCCCCACCGCCAGCCCGCCGCACAAGCCGGTCCCCCCCGGGGATCCGGACGGCGCCGCCCGGATCCGGCTGCTGGGCACAGCCCTGGCCGCCGGCTCCCCCTTCCTGGTGGAACCCCTGGAAGTGCTGCGGGGCGGCACCAGCTTCACGGTGGACACCCTGGAGGCCCTTTCGGCCCGGGAGGCCTGCGGCTGGATCTGGCTCATGGGCAGCGACCAGCTGGCCGGGTTCCCCGCCTGGCGGCGGCCCGGGCGGATCCTCGAGCTGGCCTCCCTGGCGGTGGCGCCCCGGCCCGGGTGCCCGGGCCGGGACCTGCCGGAAATCCTCGCGGGCCGGGCGCGGGCCCGCTGGTCCGGCGGGCCGGGCGAGCTGGTCTGGCTCTCCGGCACCGGCCTGGATCTTGCATCCACGGAACTGCGGGAGGAACTGGGCCGGGGGGAGAACCCCGATGGGATTCCCCCCCAAGTTATGGCTGCGATTTTGCGCGAACGACGGTACCGTTAACCATGCATGGGAGATTCAGTAAACAACCCCTGCCGAATGGAAAGAGCCTTCCGCTGCACAAGGACAAACCCGATGCGCGAATTCAGGACGGTTTACGACGCCCCTTGCAGAACTGGAAAGTTCAGCAAACCTGGCTATGTTCCGACTCGCGTTCACGTCGCTGTGTGCCAGGTTCCCACAGGGTTTCATTTCGTTATTATTTCGCCAACCCGAATGGGTGTCAAGCATCCATTTCTTCCCGCCCTAAAGGACGGAGTTTCCTGGACAAGCAGATGAACCTTGATAAACGGCTTGTGAGCGTCATTGAAGCGGCACGCTCCAAGAAGGCCTTCCGGATCCGGTTGCTGGACGTGTCGGGCATCGCCAGCTTCACCGATACCTTCGCGTTCATGTGCGGCGGCAGCGACCGCCAGAACCGGGCCGTGGCCGACGCCATCGAGGAGGCCCTCAAGTTCGCCGGGGTGCGCCCCCTCTCCACCGAGGGCGCCCAGAACGGCAACTGGATCCTGCTGGACTACGGGGACTTCATCATCCACGTCATGGACGAGGAAACGCGCAGTTTCTACAACCTGGAAGGCCTCTGGAGCGGCGGGCGCGAACTGCAGCTCCCGGTCGAGGCCGTTCCCGGCTCCACCGACAAATCCGAGAGGTAGCACCATGCAGAATCAGCACAGCGCCTTCGATGCCATGCAGGCCCGCCTGCGCGTGGCCGCCGGGCTCTACGGACTGGAGGACGCCCTCTTCCAGGTGTTCATCGCCCCCACCCGGTCCATCATCGTGAGCTGTCCAGTGCACATGGACGACGGCCGATGGGAAGTGTTCACCGGCTACCGGGTGCAGCACAACATGGCCCGCGGTCCGGCCAAGGGCGGGATCCGCTACGACCCGCGCCTCACCCTGGACGAGGTCAAGGCCGGCGCCGCCTGGAACACCTGGAAGACCGCCGTGGTGGACGTCCCCTTCGGCGGCGGCAAGGGCGGCGTGGTCTGCGATCCCACCACCATGAGCGAGGGCGAGCTGGAGCGGCTCACCCGGCGCTACATCGCCGAGATCATGGACCTGCTGGGGCCCGACCGGGACGTGCCCGGCATCGACATGGGCACCAACTCCCAGGTGATGGCCTGGGTGCTGGACACCTACACCATGCACACCCGCAAGACCGAGAACGCCGTGGTCACCGGCAAGCCCATCTCCCTGGGCGGCAGCCTGGGCCGCACCGAGGCCACCGGGCGGGGCATCCTGATATCGGCCCGGGAGGCCATGCAGCGCCTGGGCAAGCCCCTGGCCGGCGCCACCCTGGCGGTGCAGGGCTTCGGCAACGTGGGCTCCCAGAGCGCGCGCCTGCTGCACGAGGCCGGCGCCCGCATGGTGGCGGTGTCGGACCTCAAGGGGGCCATCCGCAACGACCGCGGCATCGACACCCACGCCCTGCTGAAGTACCACTCAGAGAACAAGACCGTGGTGGGGTTCAAGGGCGCCGAGGCGATGGACCCCCGGGAGCTGCTCACCATGCAGGTGGACATCCTGGTGCCCGCCGCCACCGAGAACCAGATCACCGAGGACAACGCCGCCAAGGTGCGGGCCAAGGTGGTGGTGGAAGGGGCCAACGGCCCCACCTCGCCCGAGGCCGACCCCATCCTGCTGGACAACGGCGTGCTGGTGGTGCCCGACATCCTGGCCAACGCCGGCGGCGTCACCGTCAGCTACTTCGAGTGGGTGCAGAACCGGCTGGGCTTCTACTGGCGCGAGCGGGAAGTGAACGAGCGGCTGGTGGAGTACATGACCCACGCCTTCCAGGCGGTGTTCGCCACCACCGACAAGTTCAAGACCAACCCGCGCATCGGGGCCTACATCCTGGCCCTGGACCGGGTCAGCCAGGCCCTGCACGACCGGGGCTTCTACGCCTAGAACACCCGAAGGAAGGCCACCATCCCGTTGATGGAGCGCACCCCCGGCATGTCGCTCAGCAGGCCCATGCCCAGGTCCAGGCGCACGGCGGTGAACACCCAGAACCCCGGCAGGTCCCCGGCGACGCCCAGGCCGGCATAGTCCCAGGTGCGCTGGTCGTCCAGGGTACGGAACCGGGCGCCGTCCAGGGAGAGCGTGAGCCGCATGCTCGGGCCGGAAGGGAACACCACCCCGGCCTTGGCATAGGTCAGCCGGTCGGCGTCGACGGCGTTGGTGCGCAGGCCGGCGATCCGCACATCGCCGCCGGTACCGCCAATGTTCAGGGAATTGAAGCGGTCGAAGCCCTGGCCCGCGGCCCAGCCGGTCTCCCCGTGCAGCCAGCCGCCGAGGCCCATCTGGTAGTCGTAGCCGGCGCTGCCGCCCCAGCGCTGGAAGCGGCCCTGGTCCGGCACCGCCTCCAGCGCGCCCGGGGGACCGTAGACCCCTTCAGGGCGCTGGCCCTGGCCATAATAGCCGGCGAACTGAAGTCCCGAGCCGTTCCAGGAGAGCCTGCCCCGCCATTGGCGGGTCAGCCCCGAAGGCGGGAGGGTGAAGCCTGGGGTGCGGTACTCGTTCTGCAGGGGCAGGGAGAAAATGTCCTCCTCGAAGCGCTCCGAGCCCGCGAAGCGGAACCCGGCGCCCAGGTCGTGGCCCAAAGTCAGGTTCAAGGTCCCGAACCTCCGGCCTACCCCCTGCTGGGCCTGGAGTTGGCCGTCGACGATGGGCCGCTCGGTGGCGGCCAGGAGCAGGGAGGTGCTGTTGACGGAAAAATCGAAACCACCCAGGGCTGTGGGCACCATGACCTGGACCTGGTTGTAGATGATGGCCGTGAGGATGCTGATCTGGACACCCCGGTCGAAGGCGTTGTAATCGAAGTAGGCCAGCCCCCCCAGGGGCATCACCGGAAAGGGGAGGGTGGGGTCCACCAGCAGCACGGCGGCCAGGGCCCGGCCGGAACTCTTGAGCTTTTCCTCCACCTTCCGGGTTCCGTCCGCCTGCTTGTTGAAGTAGCGGATGCCGTCCAGCGTCTGCTGCATCATGGTGCCATCGGAACTCCGGGCCGCCTGACGGGCGGTGGCGAAGCCCGGATCGTTGGTCTGGAAATCCGAGTAGACCAGGGTCCGCTGCACCTGGGCCACCGTGTCGCCAACCAGCCAGCGGTCGAAGCTCTTGATCTTCACCACGCGCCAGGTGCCGGCGCCGGCCTCACCGTAGGTGAGCACCCGGTCCTCGGACTTGACCATGCCCGACAAGCCGGAGCGCTTGCTGCGCTCTTCCAGGATCCGCCCGCCGGCTTCATCCACCAGCAGTTCGCCCATGGGCAGCAGCGGATTCCCGTCCACCGGCTCGAACCGGATCCGGCGCTGCCCCGGGCCGCCCGGGCCGCCGTCATGGTAGCGGTAGCGCTCGGTGAGGTTGAGGGCCACCGGCGCGGCGAGGCTGGCGCGGCTTTCCACGATCGGCAGCTGCAGCCCGGGGTGCAGCTTGGCCTTCACCCCGTTGAGGCGGATCCCTTCCTGGAGGAGCTCTTCCGGCTCTCCGGCCGCCTCGAAGAAGCGGAAGCTGAAGCCCACGTCGGCCCCGAGGCCCTGTTCCGCCTGGAGGTGCAACTCCTCCGTGAGCCTGCCCCGGCGGTTCCGGGCCAGGACCCGGTCGGCCAGCTGCCGGGCCCGCACCCGCGCCAGCAGGGCGCCCACATCGTAGGTGTCGGCGGCGGCGATCTTCACTTCATGGCGCTCGGCGGGCGGCGGCGCGGGCGTCCATTCGCTCCCCTGGAACCGCCAGCGGCGGGCCTCGCCGGTGCGGGGCCGGCGCAGGGTGAGATCGCCCAGGCCCCCTTCCACCTGGGTGAAGCCCTCGGGCAGCAGGGCCGCCAGGCGGGCTGAGGGACCCCCGGCCGGAACCACCAGGCGCCCCCCGTCGCCCATGAGCTCGGACAGGCCGGCCCCGGGATCCGCGGGCAGCCACAGGGTCCAGGGCCGGCCGGGGAACTGGGTCTGGGCCTGCAGGAGCCGGTCCCGCCAGAGGCCGGGATCGGCGCCCAGGTCTTCGGGCAGCAGGGCCCCGCCCTGGACCGCCCCCCAGGCGGACTCGTCCCAGATGGGTTCGGCCTTGGCCTCGAAGCCCAGGTACAAGGTGACCGCCGGATCCTGGGCCTTGAGCGCCTGGCTGGCCGCCAGCAGCAGCGGCAGGCGGTCGGGCCCGGCCGGCAGCAGGATGCGCACGGCTGGGACGCCCAGATCGGGCGCGACCTGGCGCGACCATTTCTGGTGCATGGCCTCCACCTGGGCCGGGTCCCGGGCGTCCCTGGGCACCCAGTCGGCCCCGGCGGCGTCCCGCAGATCGAGCACCCGCGGCGGTTCGGTCCCCACCTGGAGCGGCGCCTGGGCCGGCAGCGCCAGGAATACGAAGGACAGGATCATGGACCGTAGCAAAGAACCTCCAAGGTGCGGACAGACTCCAGTCTATCGTTTCGGGGCTTTGCTTCTTTACAGGATATCCTTAGGGGCCGTTGCGAAATAATCTGTGCAGTTCAGATTATTTCGCTACGGTCCTTTATGCCGGGGCCGCACTGAACTGTTCGGGCTAATTTCGGATAATGGCTTACCTTTGTTCTGGAAGATCACCATGCGCTACACCGTTAAATTTACAACTGTCGCCGGGGAGCTCCTGACCCGGGATTTCGAGGGCACCTCCATTCCCGAAGTGCGGGACCGGGTCCTGGCCGAAGGCCATTTCCCCATGGAAGTGAAGCGTTCCGGGGCGGCCTTCCGCCGCCAGCGGACCATCTCGGCCGCCTCCCTGATCCTGTTCAACCAGGAACTGCTGGCTTTGCTCAGGGCCGGCATTCCCCTGCTGCAGTCCCTGGAACTGCTGGTGGGCCACGGCAAGGACCCGCTGCTGCGCAACTCCCTGGACCGGGTGGTGGAACTGCTGAAGGAGGGCATGTCCTTCTCCGAAGCCCTGGAGCAGGTGGGCACCTTCCCCCCGGTCTACCGGGCCAACGTGGTGGCGGGCGAGCGGAGCGGCACCCTGCCGGAGGTGATCGGCCGCTGGCTGTCGTTCCAGGCCTTCGCCCAGAACAGCCGCCGGCGCATCGTCGAGGCCATGGTCTACCCGATGTTCCTGGTGGTGGTGATGATCATCGCCCTGGCGGTGATCTTCAACGTGGTCCTGCCGCGGTTCTCCGAGATCTACTCCGGCAGCGGCATCGAGATGCCCGCGGCCACCGCGCTGCTCCTGGACATGGGCGAGTTCGTGCGCAAGACCATCTACTTCCAGGCGGCCGGCCTGGTGGTGCTGGGCTTCTTCCTGCGCTGGATGTTCACCACCGAGGCGGGCAAGCGCATCTGGGAGCAGTTCATCCTGATCATCCCCCGCATGGGGACCCTGTACCGGATGTACCACTCCTCCATCTTCACCCGCACCCTGGGGGTGCTGCTGGCAGGGGGCATGCCCGTGCTCCAGGCCCTGGAGGTGATCCAGCGCACCACCCCCAGCGAGCGCATGCGCCTGCGCCTACTCAACGTCACCGAGCTGGTGCGGGCCGGGTGCTCCCTGCACCTGGCCCTGGACCAGTCCAAGCTGCTGGATCCCCTGGCGGTGGAGATGACCCGGGTGGGCGAGCAGTCCTCGGCCCTGCCCGACATGCTCAACCACGTGGCCGACTTCTTCGACCAGGAAGTGGAGAAGGCCACCACCGCCGTCACCACCCTCATCGGCCCGATCCTCATCCTGGCCATGGGCGTGATGGTCCTGGGCCTCCTGCTGGCGGTCTACGTGCCCCTGTTCAACGCCGGCAGCATGGTTCACTAGCCTTACTGAGGCGTCCGTGGTCCCGCCCGTCGTGCCTTCCTGTTTCGTTCGGGTTCCTTGGTGATGCGCCGACCCATCGGTGCGTCAGATCTTTGGAACGTGCTCGACGGCTTCGCCGCCTGCGCGCGATCCAAAGTCTGACGCTGACCTTCCCCGCCTGAGTTCCAGGTTGCGGTTCAATGGCGGGAATAAGGGCGAAGGTGACAAAGGTCTGATCCCATAGACCCCGGGTTCCGGAATGGTTGTCGCGGATCGTCTTCCAATAACTGGTGACGTATCCAAAAAACCAGGCGGGGAAGGTCTGCGTGAACTCTTGCAGCGCCCGCAGCGCAGCGAGGACGCTTCAAGAGATTCACGCACCGGTGGGTCGGCGCATCATTCTGGGACCCGAACGAAACAGGAAGGCACGACGGGCGGGACCACGGACACCTCAATTAGGACTGGGAGCAAGGGTCGGCAAGGCTGGCGGGCCGGGCCACCCGCCAGATCTCCAGGAGCTGGTCCAGCAGCGCGCCGAACTGGTCCAGGCGCAGGGCGTTGGGGCCGTCGCTGAGGGCCTTGGCAGGGTCCTCGTGCACCTCGAAGAAGAAGCCGTCCACCGCCGTGGCCGCGGCCCGGGCCAGGGTGGGGATCATCTCCCGGGCGCCCCCGGTGGCGGAGCCCAGGGCCCCGGGCTTCTGCACGCTGTGGGTGGCGTCGAAGATCACCGGGCACCCGGTGCGGCGCAGGTGGGGGAACGCCTGGAAGTCCACCACCAGGTTGCCGTAGCCGAAGCTGGAGCCGCGCTCGGTGACCCACACCGGGCCGTGCCCGGAAACGCTCTGGACCTTCTGCACGGCATGCTGGAGGTCCCAGGGGGCCAGGAACTGGCCTTTCTTGATGTTCACCGGGCGGCCGGTGGCCGCGGCGGCGGTGAGGAGGTCGGTCTGGCGGCACAGGAAGGCGGGAATCTGCAGCACGTCCACCGCCTCGGCCACCAACGCGCACTGGGCCGACTCATGGACGTCCGTGAGCACCGGCACCCCGATGCGGGAGCGCACCTCGGAGAGGATGTCCAGGCCCTCGGCCATGGACGAGCCCCGGAAGCTGTTCAGGGAAGTGCGGTTAGCCTTGTCGAAACTGGCCTTGAAAATGAACGGGATGCCCCGGGCCTCGGCCAGGTCCTGGAGTTGGGCGGCCAGGAAATAGGTGTGTTCCCGGGACTCGATGACGCAAGGCCCGGCGATGAGAAAAAAACTGCGCTCGGTGAACGGGCGGATGAAATCCATGATGTCCTCTTGACGATTGGCTGAGCTGAGGGGCGGGAACCTTTCAAGAAGTATAGGCGGCGGCGCTGGATTACCGCACATTTGTCATAATATGAAGGTTCGCGAGGCGGACCAATGGTTAAGAACTTGATGGCGGATGACCTCAATCGCCGCCTGGTGGCAGCCCTCCAGAAAGAGGGGCGGATCAGCCATGCGGAATTGGCGGAACGGCTGGGCGTGAGCCGGCCGACCATCATCGACCGCATCAAGCGGCTGGAGGCCGAAGGCGTGCTCGGCGGCTACAGCGCCCTGGTGACCCCGGCCTCGGTCATGAAGCCGTGCGTCGCCTTTGTGGCGGTGCGCTACCAGTCCGGCAACGACGACGCCCTGGAGGAGCGCTTCATCCAGGCCCTGGAGCGGGAACCGGATGTGCTGGCGGCCTACACCATCGCCGGCGAGGACAGCCTGCTGCTGAAGATCGTGGCGGAATCCCCCATGGGCGTGCACCTGCGGCTGCGCAAGATCCGGGCGCTCGGCCCCCACGTCACCACCCGGACCATGATGATTCTCAACACCTATTTCGAGAAGACCGGCCCCTCGCCGTTCGTCGAGGAGATTCAGTAGAATGTTGCCCACGAACACCGCCCTCCTCCTCATCGCCGTGCAGAGGGCATGGGACGACCCCTACTGGGGCGTGCGCAACAATCCCGGGGCGGAAGCCAACCTGGCCGACGTGCTCCAGGCCTTCCGCGGCCGCGGCCTGCGGGTGATCCATGTGCGCAATGATTCCCGCGATCCCAACTCCCCCCTGCACCCCGGCGAGCCGGGCAACGGGTTCAAGCCCGAAGCCGCCCCCCTCCCCGGGGAGACGGTGCTGGCCAAGGCCGGGCACTGCGCCTTCCACGGCACCGGCCTGGAGGCGGAACTGCGCCGGGAGGGCATCGACCGCCTGGTGATCGCCGGCTTCACCACCAGCCACGGGATTTCCAGCACCACGCGCACAGCCTGCGAGCTGGGCTTCAAGTCCGTGGTGCTCAGGGACGCCTGCGTCGCCTTCGAACTGGACGACATGGACGGCAACCGCGCCCCGGCCGAGGCCCTGCACCAGGCGGCCTTGACCGCGCTGCACGGGGAGTTCGCCATGGTGCTGCCCACCGAAGCTCTCCTGCAGCTCTTGTAGTGGACGCGCCCATCCTGCTCGCCCTGGCCCGGGCGCGACTGCGCACCGGAGAAGGGTCCGTGCAGAGCGCCTGGGCCGGTCCCCGGGCCCTGGCCCTGCTCTGGGCGCCCGACCGCCGGGCGGGCCTGGAACCCGGTTCGGCCTGGGTCTTCATCCTGAACCCCGCACCGGAACTGTGGCTGCTGCACGAGCGCGACGAAGCCTACCTGCTGCTCAAGGCGGAGGCCCGCCAGGACCTGTCCCGCCGCTGGCTGGTGGAGCTCAAGGGCACCCGCCTCACCGAGGTGGAGGGGGATCCCAGGGAGCGCTGGCTGGGGCTGGTGCTGCGCCGGCGGGCCATCACCGGACGGGTGGAGGCCGCCCGCCTGGCGTTCCAGGCCATTCCCGGCCGGGCCGGCCTGCGCCTGGACGGCCTGGACCTGAATCCCATCCGCATGGGCCTCGGCCAGGTGTTTCCCCCCGGCGCGCCCGAGCCCGCGGCCGACCCGCCCCCCTATCTGCGCTTCCTGGAACGCTTCGGCCCCCAGGCGGACGCCGCCCTGGCCGGGGCCGTGCCGGACCTGCTGCCCGGGGAGGGTTCCCTCCTGGACCGGCACCGGGCCTGGTCCCTGGAGCGGGCCGCCAAGCTGGTGCTGGCGCCCCGCAAGGCCGGGTCCGAGCGCAGGCTCGCCGCCGAGCGCAAGCGCCTGGAGCGCTACCGGGAGGCCCTGGGCCGGGACCGGGAACGGCACACCCTGGCCCTGGGCCTGCGCGGCCGGGCCCAGGCCCTGGCCGGCGAACTCTACCGGCTCCGGGGCGCCTGCGGCCGGGCCGAACTCCTGGACGGCACCGTGATCGAACTGCCCGAGGGGCACCGGGCCGAGGACACCGTCCAGCGCTGGTTCACCGCCGTGAAGCGGGCCGAACGCGGCCTGGGCCGGGTGGCGGAACTGGAAGGGGAACTCCAGCGTCAATTCCAGGAACTGGCCGTACGCGAGGCCCGGCGGGAAGCCGGCCTGCCGGATCCCCTGGCCAAGCCCTCCAAACCCACCCGACAGGCCCCCCGCCGCAGGAAGCCCATGGAAAAACCGGAAAAACGCAAAGACTCCCGCGCGGACGGAAAAGGCAACACCTTCCGCAGCGTCATGGTGGAAGGATTTGAAGTCCTCATCGGCAAGGGCGACGCCGACAACGATCAGCTCACCTTCAAAGTGGCGGCGCCATTGGACCTGTGGCTGCACGTGGCCGGGTCCCCCGGCAGCCACGTGGTGGTCAGGAACCCGGAGCGCATCGCCGAACTGCCCCGGGCGCTCATCGAGCGGGCCGCCGAGCTTGCCGCCTTCTTCAGCAAGGCCCGCGCCGGCGGCAAGGTTGAAGTCCACTACTGCCATGCGGCCGATGTGTCCAAGCCGCGGGGCTTCCCGCCGGGCAAGGTCCTGCTCAGGCAGTGGAAGAGCCTGCGGGTCTACCCCAAGGAGTAGTTTTATTTGACTTCGATGTCCCGCAGGTCCTTGCCGGGCTTGAAGCGGATGCTCCGGCCCTTGGGGATGTCCACGCTGGCCCCGGTCTTGATATTGCGGCCCATGCCCCGCTTGCGGGGGCGCGGCTCGAACACCCCGAACCCCCGGATCTCGATCCGATGCCCGTCCAGGAGGGCCTTCTTCATGCGATCGGTCAGAAGATCCACCACCTGGAGGGCGGTTGCCTTGGAAACGGGCAGCGTCTGCATCAAGGTTCCGGCGATATCGATCTTGATCATGAATGCCTCAGCTTTTTGGAGAAGGAGAAGTGCAGCTTAGCTTTGTGGAGCAGGGAAGGGTGCAACATTAATATCAGGTGACAGATACCAAGGGAAGGTTCATTACAAAAAAGATATTTCTCACCTGGCCCGGTTCCGGCCTCGAGGGACTCCGCGGCCGGGGCCGACCGGGGCCGGTGGAAGCCGCAACTCCACCCTGGACCATCTTTCAAACTTTGTAAATACACTATTTGGTCCTGGATTGCAACCCGGGCGGCGGTCCCTTCCGGGCCCGGTGGCCAGCGCGGCGAAAGGAGAGGGGTGGCCCGGACCGCGGGATTCAGCCCGGGGTTCCCTAGGGCAAGAAATTATTTATTGTTTGCCAAAAGGGACCCCAAAATCGACCGCAGGTTGCTTTGCGGTATTCTTCTCCGTTGGGAGTGACGGCATTGGAAGATCTGGAACTGTTTCTGGCCAGGGCCGCGGCGGCCTTGAAGCACCCCCAGGAGAGGCTGCGCGGGGAGGCCATCCTGGCCCGCTGGTCCAGCCTGTGGCAGGGGCCCAGGCGCAACCTCACCTGCACCTTCTCCAACCACGGGGCGTTCCTTCATTTCAACCAGATGATCGGCTCCACCTGGTCCCACGTGTGCACCTTCCACGCCGCGCCCAGGCATGGCCTGTCCCTGCGGGGTCCCGACCCCGACCGGGTGCGCAAGGCCCACAAGCACCGGGACAACCCCCTGGACCGCACGGGCCTGGACGTGGTGTTCGCCGCCTGGTCCTCCCACCCGGAGGCCCGGCCGGCCGGAAATGCCGTGGAACTCTACCTGGAGGAGGCGGCGGACGAAGTGTGGGAGGCCTTCCTCCAGGCGGTGTTGCAGCTCAAATAACGATCATCCGCCCAGGTGGAACATCTCCGCCCGGGGCAGACCGGCGGTCTGGGCGCTGCGCAGTTCGGAATAGCGGTCGTCCCGCCGCTTCCACCGGGCCTCCAGGAGGGCCGCCAGGTCCGCGTCCGAGGCGCCGCCGCGCATGAAGGCCTTCAGGTCCATGCCCTCGGCGGCGAACAGGCAGGTGTACAGGGCGCCGTCCGCCGAAAGCCGGGCCCGGTCGCAGCCGGAGCAGAAGGGTTCGGTGACCGAGGCGATGAGGCCCAGTTCCCCGGCGCCATCCAGGTACTGCCAATGCTGGGCCACGCAGTTCGGGCCGGGTTTCCAGAACCGCTGGATGGGCCACTGCCGGGCGATGAGGGCCGCCACTTCCGCGGCCGGCACCACGGATTCCAGGCACCAGCCATTGCGGGTGCCCACATCCATGAACTCGATGAAGCGCAGGGTGTGGCCCTTGTCCCGGGCGAAAGCGGCCAGGGGCAGAATGTCTGCTTCATTAACCCCCCGCCTGAGCACGCAGTTGAGCTTGATGCCCTTGAACCCGGCGGTGCTTGCCGATTCCAGGCCGTCCAGCACCTGGTCCAGGCCCACGGTGGCATCCGTGCTGGCCCGGAACCGGTCGGGATCCATGGAATCCAGGCTCACGGTCAGGCGGTCCAGGCCCGCCTGCTTCAGCGGCAGCGCCAGGCCTGTCAGCAGGGACCCGTTGGTGGTCAGGGTGATCTCGCGCAGGCCCTCCACCTGCTTCAGCCGGGCCACCAGTTGCGGCAGGTCCTTGCGCAGCAGGGGCTCCCCGCCGGTGAGCCGGACCTTCTCCACCCCCAGGCCAGCGAAGATCCGCACCAGCCGCAAAATCTCCTCGAAGCTGAGAATTTCTTTCCGGTCCAGGAAGCGGAATCCCTCCCCGAAGTTCTCTCTTGGCATACAGTAGGGACAGCGGAAGTTGCACCGGTCGGTGACCGACACGCGAAGGGCCTTCAACGGCCTGGAGAGGGAATCACGGGGCCCCATGCTTATCAGATTACGGCATTCTTTCGTCGCCGTTGGGGCAAAATGAAAGTTAACGGATGGATGAGCCATGGCATTGTTTTCTCGATTTTTCACGTCCGCTGAGCGCAAACCCTTGCCCAGCCTGGAGGAGATCCTCGCGCTCCGGAACCTGCCCATGGATCTGCCCGGGCTGGAGCCCCTCAAGGAGGAGTTCAGGCACCTGAGCGCCGAAGAGCGGGTCCAGTGGGGCGACGCGCTCCAGGACCTGGTGGCCCGCGGCTGGCCGCTCCCTCCGCTCTGGCTGGATGCCCAGTACGACCTTGCCCCGCGGCTGGTGCCGGTGTGGGTGGCGGAGCGGGACGGCTATTTCTTCCGGCCCTTCGTTGACGGGCTCGCCCTGCGCATGGTGGCCGGCGGCCAGACCCTGCCGGCCGCCTGGCTCACCCTCTGGGGCGTCACCTGGGAGGATGTCCTGGACCGGAGCCTCGAGCAGCTGCGGGAGCATTCCCGGCAAATCCCCTTCCGGCGCCAGCCCTCGGGCATCTACCGGGGCGAGTTCCCGGACGGCCAGAGCGCCTCCAGGTTCCTGCTGCCTGAACTCTGGAGCGGCCTGTTCCCGGGCCAGAACACCTTCATCGCCATTCCCGGCGAGGACGAGCTGCTGGTGGCGCCGCAGGTGCTGCTGCCGCAGCTGGTGGAGGCCATCTCCAAGTCCCTGGCCGGCCCCGCCCCCCGGCTCATGGGCACCATCTATCAGCAGGTGGGGCAGAATTTCCTCCCCGCCACCCTGCAGGATCCGCACCCCATGGCCCAGCCGCAGCGGGAGCTGAGGCAGGCGGACCTCATCGAGGCCTACAAGGCCCAGGAGGGTTGCTTCCCGCCCGAGCTGGGCCATCCCGCCCCGGCCGGAGTGGTCAGGACCAAGCAGGGGCGCTCCGTGAGCTACACCACCTGGCAGGAGGGCCGGCCGGCGCTGCTGCCCGACACCGACCTGATCGGCTTCGTGGCCGCCAACGGACGGCCCCTGGGCATCTACTTCCGCCAGACCCTGCCCCGGATCTCGGAAATCCACGGCACTCCAGTGGACATCTGGGGACCCCGGCGGATCCGCTACGAGGCCTTTCCTACCGTCGACCAGCTGGCCCGGCTGGAGTGCTTCGCCACCGGCGAGCAGATGACCGACATGTTCGTGGCCGCCGGGCCCGCCAAGCATAGGCCGGTGAACGCCCCCATGCAGGACCTGGCCAGTTCCGGTGCCCGCGCCGCCCAGGCGTCCAGCCCCGTGCCCGCCCACCTGCGCGGCCTCAGCCTCGGCATGCAGAGCGACGACGACTAGTCAAGCCGAAGCGTCCGTTGTCCCGCCCGTCGCGCCTACCTGTTTCGTTCGGGTCCCGTATCGATGCGCCGACCCACCGATGCGTCAGATCCTTGGAACGTGCTCGGCGGCTTCGCCGCCTGCGCGCGATCCAAGGTCTGACGCTGACCTTCCCCGCCTGAGTTCCAGGTTGCGGTTCAGTGGTGGCAATGACGGCAATGGCGGCAAAAGTGGCGATGGTCTGATCCCATAGGCCCCGGGTCCCGGAATGGTTGCCACGAATCGTCTTCCAATGACGGGTGACGTATCCAAAAATACCAGGCGGGGAAGGTCTGCGTGAACTCTTGCAGCGCCCGCAGCGCAGCGAGGACGCTTCAAGAGATTCACGCACCGGTGGGTCGGCGCACTGCTATGGGACCTGTACGAAACGAGAAGGCGCGACGGGCGGAACAACGGACGCCGCAGGAGCACCAGGCCTACACCGGCTTCAGACCTACCTTGGCGCGGATCAGGGTCTCGATCTCATCGGCCAGCTCGGGGTTGTCGCCCAGGAGCTTCTTCACGTTGTCGGCCCCCTGGCCCAGGCGGGAATCCTTGTAGCTGTACCAGGAGCCGCTCTTCTGGATGATCTCCAGCTGGGTGCCCAGTTCCACCAGCTCGCCCAGGCGGCTGATGCCTTCGCCATACAGGATGTCGAAGGTGGCCACCTTCAGCGGGGGCGCGACCTTGTTCTTCACCACCTTCACCTTGGTCTTCTTGCCCACCACCGAGGAATCCTCGTCCTTGGCCGCCACGA
>Ga0302320_10008090_pt1 | contig 22950 bp, 31 predicted proteins | sample Bog_T0_3_FD_202130 | JGI IMG/M metagenome (GOLD analysis project Ga0302320, IMG submission 202130) | Peat permafrost microbial communities from Stordalen Mire near Abisko, Sweden - Bog_T0_3 | ecosystem: Environmental > Terrestrial > Soil > Wetlands > Peat | place: Sweden: Abisko, Stordalen Mire... | reverse complement strand
CTCCGTGCGACGGTCGGATCGAATTCGACTGAGGAAAGCTCCGTCGCACGGAGTGCGACGGCTACCTCGAACCGCACCTCCGCGCCCTCGCTGCGGCCGATCCAGTTGCGCTGCATTTCTTTCAGCGATTCCGGCCAGTCGAGTAAATCGAGGTCCTTCAACAAACGATCCGCATATGCGGTGATCTTGAGCATCCACTGGCGCAAAGGACGCCGCTCGACGGGATGGTTGCCGCGCTCGGAACGCGGGCCTTCGTCGGTGGGCAGCACTTCTTCGTTGGCCAGCACGGTGCCGAGCGCGGGACAATACCAGACCGGCGCGTGTGAGACGTAGGCGAGGCCCTTCTTGTAGAGCTGGATGAAAATCCACTGCGTCCATTTGTAGTAGGCGGGATCGGTCGTGTTGATTTCCCTCGACCAATCGTAGGAGAAGCCGATCTCCTGAATCTGGCGGCGGAAGTTGGCGATGTTCTTCTCGGTCGTTTCGCGCGGATGGGTGCCGGTCTGGACGGCGTATTGCTCGGCGGGCAGGCCGAAGGCATCCCAGCCCATGGGGTGCAGCACGTTGAAGCCGCGCATCCGTTTGTAGCGCGAGACGAGATCGCTCGCGATGTAGCCCTCGGGGTGGCCGACGTGGAGTCCCGCGCCGGAGGGGTAGGGGAACATGTCGAGGGCGTAGTACTTCGGCTTTTCGCTGCCCGGCTCGCCGGGATTCGCGGCGCGGAAGGTGCTCTGATCGAGCCAATGGCGCTGCCAGGCTGGCTCGAATACGGCAAAAGGAAATTGTTTGCGGACTTGCATGGTGAGGGAAGGGAGAGGTTAGAAGGATGAGGGCAGAAGTGAAAGACAGGAATTAGGGAAGCGGGATGCTTCCCTCATTTTTAGCGTTCCTTGTGTTCTTTTGCGGCTAAACTGACTTTTCCGCACGTATGTGCGAAAAGCTTGGGATGGTGGATTTATGAATAAAAAAACGCTCTGCATCGCAACCCGCAACAAACATAAGGCCCAGGAGATGGCTCCCGTGCTGGCCTCATTTTGGGAGGTGAAATGCGTTGCCGATTATCCGGAGATGGACGGGCAGGACGAGATCGAAGAGAGCGGTGACACGTTCCTGGCCAACGCGACGCTGAAGGCCGTGGCGACTTCGCGGATCGTTTCCGATTACGTGCTGGCCGACGATTCGGGCCTCGAATGCGACGCGCTCAACGGAGCGCCGGGTGTTTTTTCGGCGCGCTACGGGGGGATTCCCTCCTCGGCGGAGCGGAACATGGTGAAGCTGCTTCAGGAATTGGAGCGGGCGGGCGCGACAGCTCCGGAGCAGCGGCGCGGGCGTTTTCGGTGCGTGTTGGTGCTCGCCAAGGAGGGCGAGGTTATCGCGAGTTTCGACGGCGCTTGCGAAGGGACGCTTGCGCCAGCTCCGAAAGGGGCCGGTGGGTTTGGCTACGATCCTCTTTTTGTCCCCCAAGGCTACACACGGACGTTTGGCCAGCTCGGCGAGAAGACAAAAATGACTTTAAGCCACCGCGGCCTTGCGCTGAAGAAGTTCAATCAGTGGCGCAAGGCGAATCCGGTGGAGTGATTTTGACGGAATTAACGGAATTAATTGAATTCTGGGGAAGGTTTTCGCTGAACCGATTTATTGCTTTGGAGGTTGTTCCACTTTTAGGAACAAACCTGTAAATTGAAACTTCTTCCAGATTTCACTCTTGGGGTATTCCCTGCGGCCAACAATCGGGTCCCCCGTAATATAAATGCTATTCGTTTCTGCTATTAGCGACACAAAATGTCCGAGTTCTCCGATCTTGACTCCCGCGATTGAAGGCACCGGCAATTCCCCGCTTGATTGGGGCATGAACACGTATTCAGCGACCAGTCCATGTTCACGCAGTTCTCTGGCCAGATACCAGCTCTCGGTGCCATCTGAATACGTGAAACATTTCCGCGCGATTTCGGCCTCTGTCGCATGAATTCCAAAAGACTGCAGCAAGGTTGCAGCGCAAGAGGGACCGCATGTTGATCCCGTGCTTTGAAGGCATACGCCATCACGCCACCTGTCTTGCAGCGGCCCGACGGAGTAGAGGGGCAAAACAATTGGTTTGAGATACGGCAAAGCTATCCAAAAAGCGAGTAATGCCAGCACCATTGGCCGAGTGAACATTTTGAATTTGCCGGTCGATGCAATAAACACACCGGCGCTAAACCCGATGGCTGCCCCTGTTAATTCGGTCATCGGGTATGAACGAAACTGGTAATACCAACAGGAAGTATCAAACCAACGCAGATAGTATGCTGGGACGAGTAGTCCAAGTAGCGCGAACGCTGCAGCGCCCAGAAGTACACCCGCTCTCGCCGCCAATGACCTGGAGCAGCCCCATAACCACGAACCCATTCCGAACAGTAGAAATGTCAGAATAAGTGTTGGGAAGAGCATCCAGTTCATTGAATTCCCATTTCTCGTTCCCAAGTTCTACCCACTACCGAGGGTATGAACAGGAAAACATGGTGGCGGGCAGACACGAAAAGCGCTGTGGCCAGGTTAGAGGAATTCCTAAAATAATTCCGTAATTCCGTCAAAATTCAGATGCCTTCATCCGGCAATGTGGGCGTGGGAAAAAGCCTTTAGTGCTTCATCCCCATCAGGAACTCGATATTGTTCTCGGTCTTCTTGATTTTTTCGAGCAGGAGGTTCATCGCCTCGACGGGCGATTCCTCGGAGAGGACTTTCCGCAGCGCGTGGATGCGCGGCAGCTCGTCCTTGTGGTAAAGCAGCTCCTCCTTGCGCGTGCCGGAGCGCCCGATGTTGAACGCCGGGAAAATGCGCTGGTCGGAAAGATTGCGGTCGAGGTAGACCTCCATGTTGCCGGTGCCCTTGAATTCCTCGAAGATCACGTCGTCCATCCGGCTGCCCGTCTCGACGAGCGCCGTGGCGATGATCGTCAGGCTGCCGCCCTCCTGGATGTTGCGGGCCGCGCCGAAGAAGCGCTTCGGTTTTTGCAGCGCGTTGGACTCGACGCCACCGCTCATGATTTTGCCGCTGCTCGGCTGCATGGTGTTGTAGGCGCGGGCGAGGCGCGTGATGCTGTCGAGCAGGATCACGACGTCGACCTTGTTTTCGACCAGGCGCTTGGCGCGCTCGGTCACCATGTCGGCCAGTGCGACGTGGCGCTCACAGGTTTCGTCAAAAGTGGAGGCGATGACTTCGCCTTTCACGGTGCGCAGCATGTCGGTGACTTCCTCGGGCCGTTCATCGACAAGCATCATCATGAGATACGCGCCGGGGTTGTTCTCCATGATCGCGTTGGCGATTTTCTGCAACAAAATGGTTTTGCCGGTCCGGGGCGGCGCGACGATCAGGCCGCGTTGGCCGAAGCCGAGCGGGCAGATGAGGTCCATCGCGCGCATGGAGACGTCGCCCTTTTTGCCTTCGAGGAAAATACGGCGATTCGGGAACGTCGGTGTGAGGAGGTCGAAGGTGGTGCGGGGACGGCCTTCCTCGGCAGGCTTGCCCTCGATCTTGTCAACGCGGCCCAGCGCGAAATAGCGTTCCTTGTCCTTGGGCGCGCGGATGGGGCCGTAAAGCTGGTCGCCTTTGCGCAGGGCGAAGCGGCGCACCTGGGACGGCGAGACGTAGGGGTCTTCCGGGCAGGTGATGTAGTTGAAGCGGGGCGAGCGGAGAAAGCCGTAGCCCTCCGGCGATAAATCGAGCACGCCGCCGCCGTTGGCCGTGCCGTTTTTCGCGGCATTGCGTTTGATGATTTCGCAAATCAATTCGTGCTTCTTGAGCGCGGAGGCGTTCTCGATTTCGTATTCCTTCTTCGCGTAAATCTTGAGTTCGCGGGTCGGCTTGGCCTGGAGCTTTTCCACTTCCAGATGAGGACCGGGCGGCAGGGGCGCGGGGGGCGGCACGGCAACGGCGGCGGGCGCGCCTGCTTCACCGGGCGCGGGCAGAGGCTGGGTGGGATCGGCGGGAGATGGCGTGCCGGGAGTGCCGGGGGTGAGGGGAGTCAGACGACCCGGACTTGGTGCAGCCTCGACCGGCTTCGCGCCGGGCAGGGGCAGATCGGGTTCATCGGCGGGAAGGCCTTCCATGCCGCGCGGTTTATGTGAACCACCACCACCACCGCGGCGAAAAGGCCGGTTATTCTGCGAACGACGCATCCTCATAATTTATCTACGACCTGATCGAGTTGAAGAAGCAGGGTGGCGGGCGTCCCTTCGCCCCAAAAAGCAATGGAGGAACGGCCCATTTTTTCGGCCACGGACATCTGGCTGGCCAGGCGCTGGGAGGCTTCCGGCTCCGAAAAGCCACGGGCCTTCAGCCGGTTCAGTTGCGTGACGCGGGAAGCGCCGACGGACCAAACAGCGGAGAACATCTGTTCGAGTTCGCACTCGAAGAGCAGCGGAATCATGACGGCCAAAGAATGTGTGGGATGGGTTCGAGCCCGCTCCTCGCGTTCGCGTTGCCAGACGGATCGGATGGCGGGGTGGGTGATTTCGTTTAATTTTGCCCGCAGCAGCGGGTCGGCAAAAACGAGTCTACCCAAGACCTTTCGGTCAATCGACTGGTCAGGTTGTAGAATGGAAGGGCCGAAAGCGTCAACCACATTTTTCCAGACCGGCTCTCCGGGCTGCATGACCCGGTGCGCGATCCGGTCGGTGTCGATGAGATGCCAGCCGCGCGCGCGCAACCCCTCGGCCAGAGTCGATTTCCCGCACGCGATACCTCCCGTGAGGCCGATTTCATGATGAGTGGGCATGATTCGGTTAACATAGCAGTCGGTCATCTCGAAGACAGCAACGGAATGACCAAATTACCTAATTTGTCGAATTACTAAATTTTTCTGAACTTGAAGATGAGATCGTGTCTTGTTCTGAAATCATCATTTTTCAACAGGAAAACATGAAAAAATGAAGACATGAAAATGAGGAGGAGGGATCGAAATTTTCTTCCTTCCTGTTTTCCTGATTTCATGTCTTTCTGTTAAAAAGTTTTTAATAAAGCAATCGTGCCTCAATGTCCCTAGCTTGTGTTTTTTGCCTTCAATTTGGAAATTTGGATCATTTGGTAATTTGGTTGGTTCCCTCACCAATCTCCACGCTATTGACCTAACGTATTTATGGAGTACCCTTTCCCTATGAAGACGTTGACAACTTTGTTGGCGGTTTTGGCTGTTTCGGCGGGTTGGGTCGTTGCGCAGGATTTGAGCGGCAATGCGAATCGTCCTGCAGCGAGCGGAACGGCGGCGGGTGCGGATATTACGGGATTTCGGGCTCCTGCTGAACTTGGGCCCGTGCAATCGTCGAAAACGCCCAATCTTCATCCGTCATTGAGGCCCCAACTCGGTGGCGTCTTTGTCGACGGCGCGAAATACGGCACAGTCTTGATTTCTCCCACGGCGCCGGCCTCGTATGGCATTGGAGAGAAATATCTCGCCGCTCCCAGCAGCCGTTACGACTTGGAACGTGAATCGGGCCGGGCCGCGCATCACGATGCGGGCGGCATCAAGCTCTTCTCCCTCGAGTTTTAAGCGCGATTTATGGGCAATTCGCACAGGATGCGTAATATCGCATAAAATGTGCTTGCGCCTATGCAGGCATCAGGCATGATAGCCAGCTCGCTAAATTAAAGGAGCTATTCATGTTTGCCGTTATCCGTACAGGTGGAAAGCAGTACAAAGTTACAGAAGGGGAAACCCTCGATATCGAACTGGTCGATTTTCCCGCCGAAGGCGCGAAGAAGATCACCATTTCCGACGTCCTTATGGTCGGCAACGGCGATAAATTTTCCGTGGGCAATCCGCTCCTGAGCGGGGCCAGTGTCGGCCTTGAGCTGGTGGAAGAGGTGAAGGCCAAGAAGGTCATCGCCTACAAGTACCGCCGCCGCGAAGGCTATCACCGTACGGTCGGCCATCGGCAGAAGCTGAGCCGCGTGAAGATCACCAAAATTTCAGTTTAACTGGAGAACCACTATGGCGCATAAAAAAGGTCAAGGCAGCGTACGCAACGGGCGCGATAGCGTCAGCAAGCGCCTCGGCGTGAAAAAATTCGGCAGCGAGGGAGTCATCGCCGGCAATATTATTATTCGCCAGCGCGGCACCCGTTTTCGTCCCGGAGCCAACGTCGGCATCGGTCGCGACCACACCCTCTTTGCCCTCACGGACGGCGTCGTCAAATTCGACCGCGTCAACCGCAAGGTCCACGTCCTCGCACCGGTCGCCGCTTAAAAACGGCCTCTTCTTCGCTGGTTGCGCCTGAGCCGCAATCGGCGATAATCCATTTATGTTCGTCGACCGCGTTCGCATTGTCGCGCGAGCCGGTAACGGCGGGCCCGGTGCCTGCAGTTTCCTGCGCGAGAAAAACATGCCCGATGGCGGTCCCGACGGCGGCAACGGTGGGCGCGGCGGCAGCGTCGTCATCGTCGTTGATCCGCACGTCAACAACCTGATCCGCTACCGCTACGCGCCGCACCAGTTCGCCAAGAACGGGCAGAACGGCGGCAAGAAGCAGATGTCGGGACGCTCCGGCGCCGACTGCATCATCACCGTTCCTCCGGGCACCGTGGTCAACCGTATTCCCGACGAGGTGATTCCCCTGGAGGTGAACGAATACGGCGAGGGCCGCCGCGTGCCGGAAGATCTCGCCAGCGTGCCGGAAGACCTTTCCGTGCTCGAGCCGGTCGCCGACCTCGTCAAGCCGGGAGACAAATTTGTCCTCTGCGCCGGTGGGCGGGGCGGTCGCGGCAACATGAATTTCAAGTCGTCGACCAACCAGGCGCCGCGCCGCTACGAAAACGGCGAGGAGGGTGAGCGCGGCCAGTTCCAGCTCGAACTGAAATCAATCGCCGATGCCGGGCTGGTTGGCTATCCGAATGCGGGGAAATCGACGCTGCTCTCCCGTCTTTCGCACGCGCATCCGAAGATCGCGCCTTATCCCTTCACGACGCTGGAGCCGATGATCGGCGTGGTTGAATATCCCGACTACGCCCGCGTCAACGTGGCCGATATTCCCGGCCTGATCGAGGGTGCGCACAAGGGCGTCGGCTTGGGCTACGAATTTCTGCGTCACATCGAGCGCTGCCGGATGCTGCTTTTCGTGATCGACATGGCCGGGAGTGAGGGCCGCGATCCGCGCGACGATTTCACCCAGTTGCGCAAGGAGATCAGCCTTTACCAGAAAGAACTCGCGGAGCGGCCTTACCTAATCATCGCCAACAAAATGGATTTGCCGGAGGCTGCGGAGCATCTGAAAAAATTCAAGCGGCGCGTCCGGCGCGAGGTCATTCCCATTGCCGGGGACGACGACGCGGGACTCGATGAACTCAAGGCCGTTCTTAAAAAGGAATTGGCGACGATGTAGCTGGTAGCTCGCGATCTCCGAGCGCGGGGATATGACCGCTGCTACGCTACGGCTCCACATCCACCGGCGTCCCGATCCTGACCATCTTCAGCACCTTCTCCGCGTTCCAGTTGGCGAGGCGAAAACAGCCGTGGGATTGCGTGCGCGAGATGTTTTCCGGTTCGGGTGTGCCGTGGATTCCATAGCCCGGCAGGCTCAGTCCGACCCACGTCGTGCCGACCGGATTGCGCGGCCCTGGCGGAATCACGATTTTGTGCGTGATGCCCTCGGCCTTCGCGGCATCGACGAAGAGCGCTGGGTCGAATGTGTAGTCGGGCTTGGGGTCGACGACCGTGACCTTGAGGAGTCCGTGCGGACGCTTGTTTTTATCCTGCGCAATCGAGCAGGGAAAAAACGCGATGACTTTGCCCCCGGCGTCGAGCGCCTCGATGCTGGTTTCCGAGAGGAGAATACGCAGCGACGCGGCCTTGGGGACCGGCGCGGCGGGGTAGACTTTCGGCCCGATGATTTCTGTTCCGGCGGTGAGGTTGGTGACGCCGCGATTGAGATCCTTCAGGTAGCCGCGCGTGCAGTGGAATTTTTCGGCCATCATCTCCCAGATGTCGTTATAGCCGAGGCGTGTCGCGTGGCTTTTTTCCAGCCACGTCTTCGGCTTGGGCATGATCGAGGAAATGTCGTCCGCCGTCACGATGTAGCTGAGAAACGGCTCGCCCGGTTCGTCGATGGCGTCGCGGGTCGGCTGGTCCAAAAAGCCGGTGACGGGCAGACCGCGGCTGGTTTGATAGGCACGCAACATCCGCTGCGTGCGCATTCCCTGGTCGCCGTCGACGAACCCGCATGAGAAATGGATGCGTTCGAGCGCGACCTGGTAGGCGGCGATGCGTTCGGTGTCGAGCTTGTTCATGTCGAGCGGCAACGCGCGCGCGGGCGCACCGGGGATTGCGCCGATGGGCACCGGCTGAACGAGCGGCGGCGTGGTTTCGGCCGGAGCGGCTGGCGGCGGGGGCGCGACCGGAGGCGCCGGGATGGGTGCGACCGTGGGGACGGGTTTCGCCTGCGTAACCGGCGTTGGCGTAACGGCGAGCTTCGGCGCGGGGCGCTCGACGAGCAGGCGCGTTTCCTCCGCCGCTTTTTCCTTTAACTTCCGCATGCGCTCTTGCTCCTCGGTTTGTTGGAGAGAAATGGTTGGCTTCGAGGGCAGGGGAAGGAGATTTTCCGGCGGCACTTCGCTGCTCGCCATCCAGCGCTTGATGTCCGGCGTCTCTATATAGAGTACGATCACCAGCGCCAAGACAACGATGAGCCCCCCGGCGATCCAGTAGGGCAGGGTGGAATCTTGCCGTGATGCGCGGGGCTTGCGTGGGCGCTTGGGCGATTTCTTCGGCGGACGATTCTTGATCGGCAGGTCCGCGTTCAGTCGAGCGGGGCGAGGGCGGTCGGGCATGGAATCAACTCTTCGATCCCTCGTGGTACTCCGCGTCCGTGTTGACCTTCCAGCAATCGAAATTGCCGCCCTCGATATTGCGGACGGCAAGCATGGCAGTCATCATCGAGTGATCCTGATTGTCATAATGATGCATGCCGTTGCGGCCCACCGGTTGCAGATTGGCGAATAGAGACACCCACTCCCTGATCACTTTCACATTTTCCTGATAATTCCGGTCGTAAATGGGATAGGCCTTGGGCATCCGCGTGACAAAGGCATCCTTGACCTCCGATGCCTTGATCAAGCCAATCTGCTCCGCTTCGCGAATGGCAAGCTGCGCCAGGTCGAAATCAGTCGCGGTCCAAAGCGGCTCGTTTTCAAAGCAGAAATATTCCATGCCCAAGGAGGTCAGCTTCTGATCGGGCACCATGTCGGGACTCCAGTTCTTGAAGTTTTGAATGCGCCCGACCTTCACCGATGGGTCATGAATATAAAGCCATGTGTCCGAAAAAACCTTCGCTCGATTTACGATGAGGCAGACGGTGACAAAATCCCGGTAACGCAGCGCGCGGGCCGCGGCGGCGACTTCCGGTGGCGGTGGCGGGTCGAGTGCCAGCATCAGTTCCCGGAGGGGAATGGAGGATAGAAAATGGGAACCCTCCTGCTGGAAAAACTCGCCCGCCTGGTTGGTGCCGGTGATGTGCGTCACGCCGGTTTCGTCCCAGTGGACGGTCTGCACGCGGCGGTCGAGAAATATCCAGCCGCCTCTTTCAAAGATTCTATTTGCCGCCGTCTCCCACATCTGGCCGGGGCCGAGGCGGGGATAGTGGAAACTCCTGATAAGCGTCTTTGCCGCAGGCTCCGATTGTTTGCTCTTGAAGGCGGAACGAATGGCCTCGATCAGCGAGAGTCCCTTGATCCGTTGCGAGGCCCAATCGGCGCTGATCTCGTCGCATGGCGTGCCCCAGACTTTCTCAGTGTAGGATTTGAAAAAGATTTCGAACAAGCGCTTGCCGAAACGATTGGTGACCCAATCCGTAAAGGATAACTCCGGCTTGATCGGCTTCAGGCGGGCATAAAAATAACTCAGAAGGATGTGGACGGTCTCGACCGGTCCCAAGTTGAAGAAAGCGTTCATCGCCTCCACCGGATAATCGAAATACTTGCCCTTGTAATAAATCCGAGAAAGACGCGAGCACTCGATGAAATCGTCCGGCATGATTTGACGCCAGATTTTGTTCACTTCCTCCGACTTGCTGAAGAAGCGGTGTCCGCCGATGTCGAAGCGGAAACCCTCCGCCTGCACGGTCCGGGAAATGCCCCCGACATACAAGGGATCGGCCTCCCACACCACCACCTCGCGTCCCGCGCGGACGAGTTGCCAGGCCGCCGTCAATCCCGCGGGACCGGCACCCATGATGACGATTGGTTTTGCTGTCGGCATGAATTAGCTGCGTAGTGTTCCGCCTTGCCGGGCAATCGTCAAACCTAACTACGTGCGACGGGAAAAATGCTACGCAAAATAATTCGCCAGCAGCGTACAGGTGGGAACCTCGCCCGCCTTGAGATGGACTTCCACCGCGTCGAAGCGATAAGTGACGTCCTCCTTGTCGAGCAATTCGAGATAACGGCGCACGGCATGACGAAGAGCCTCTTCCTTGCGCGCATCGATCTCCTCCGCCGGACGGACGAAATCGACATCGGCGCGGGTTTTCACCTCGACAAAAACCAGGACGTCGCCGTGACGGCAGACCAGGTCGATCTCGCCCCCGGTCGTCTTGTAATTGCGGGTCAGCACCCGGTAGCCGTGTCGGCGCAAGAAAGAACCCGCCACGCGCTCACCATACGCACCGATCTCAGATGCCGTTGCCAGCCTGGGCGCGGGCGCAGTTTCGTACCGGCGCAAACGTTCGCCGATGAATTGGGCAAGGTCCGTGAAGGGTAAGGGCACACGCGTGTTCCGGGGTTCCGTAGCCCTTATGATTCTCCAATCCGTAGCCGGGGTAAAGCACGGCGAGTTCCGCCATGGCGATGTCTCGCGCCACCTTCGCGATCACCGACGCGGCAGCGATGGAGGGACACCGCGCGTCGCCATCGATGACCGTAATTTCCCGGCAGGAAAGACGGGCTTTCTGATTGCCATCGACGAGGCACAGGTGCGGCTGGGTGGGAAGGCCTTCAACCGCGCGGCGCATCGCCAGGAGACTCGCGCCGAGAATATTGTGCGTCTCGATCTCCTCGACCGAAGCGATGCCGATGGACCAGCGCACCTCGGAATGCCCGCGCAGAAAATGACTCAGCTCGGCCCGGTGTTCGGCTTTCAGCGTTTTTGAATCGTCGAGGTATTCGTGCTCCAAGCCGTCCGGCAGAATCGCCGCCGCCGCATAGACCGGCCCCGCCCAGCATCCGCGCCCGACTTCATCCACCCCCGCAATAATGGACGCATCCTCGGGGCGCAACCCGCGCTCGAATTTCCATGTGAGGGGAGTGCGGCCATTGCGCGCCATAGACGATTGTTGTAGCGGTGCTCTGCGACTGTCGCAGCAATAAAAATTAATGGCGCAGTAGTTCCTCCTCGTTCCCAAACTCCATTTGGGAACGGGATTGTCCGCGCAACTCTGTTGCCGCCTCCTTCGCTTGGCCCCAGGAATCGGCAATGGAATTGCCCCGACAAGCGTGTTCCCAAATGGAGTTTGGGAACAAGGAATCCTCCCATCAACATTCCGTCATCCTTGCTTGCCGAAGAATCAGTTCAGCCGCATATTTAAGAGCCATGCCCGATGAACCCCGCAAAATCTTCGATCTCATGGACACCGAGACCGAGCCGACCGACGAGCAACTCGCCGAGTTGATGCATTATGTCGGGGAGGCAGTGCGGGCTGAAACCGCTGAAATTAACGAAATGGCTCGCCGTGAAATTGCCAAGGTTGCGGAGTCTTCTCCTCGTTACGGGTCAAAACCGTGAGCAATGTCTCTTGCAAAGGTGACAAGCCCGAATTGGTGATTATCGCCGGACCTAATGGCTCAGGCAAAACAACAACATCCAAAGAATTGCTTCGTCATTTTTGGACAGAACATTGCCTCTATATTAACCCGGATGATATTGCGCAAAACGAGTTTGGAAGTTGGGATTCATCTCAAGCAAGTTTGAAGGCGGCGCAAAAGGCTGAAGCGCTTCGGGAGGAATGTCTGGTTCAACGCCGAAGTCTGGTTTTTGAAACCGTCTTCTCTGCCCCGGATAAAGTCGAGTTTATCAAGAAGGCCAAACAGCTCGACTATTTCATCCGTCTCTTTTTCATCTGTACCGACAGTCCTCTGATCAATGTCAGCCGCATCTCGCGCCGCCGTTTGAAAGGTGGCCATGACGTTCCTCCGGCCAAAATTCTCAGCCGGTACTCCAAATCCATCGCACAGTGTGCCGTAGTTATCTCGATCGTCGACCGGGCCTATATTTACGACAACTCCATCGAAAATGCTGATCCCCAACTGCTCTTCCGCACCGAAAACGGGACATTGAAAAAAGTCTACCGCCAGCCCGTCAATGATTGGGCCAAGCCGATTTTTGAAAAGGTAAAGTAGGAAACCATCAATCACCTTCGGTTATAAAATTCCGTTAATTCCGTCCCAATTTGGTAATTCCGTTAAAATCAGTAAAAATACTCAAAAAATCTCTTGCACGCTTCTGGCGCCATGGCATGATTCCAGTCCCTCGCAAAACGAGGGGGCCTTGTTGAGCAGCTAAATGCACTCAGCCGGGTACGAGTGATGAGGAAGCGTGTGACGGTCTTCGGGCTTGATGCCGGAAGAAAAAAGCCGTCCTCCATGCCAGCTTCAAAAGCTTAGCACGCCATGACAATGGCGTGTTTTTGTTTCTGAAGCCCGGGTGGCAGAACGTCTCCGCAACACCCGACACGGATTTACGATAGATTTAACCTAACGAGAAAACGGAATGCCCACGATCAACCAATTGGTCCGCAAAGGACGCCGCAAAGTCGTCGTCAAGACGAAGTCGCCCGCGCTTAAAGGCGCGCCGCAGCGCCGCGGCGTCTGCGTGCAGGTTATGACCCGCACCCCCAAGAAGCCGAATTCCGCCTTGCGCAAGGTGGCCAAAGTCCGCCTTACCAACGGCCAGGAAGTCATCGCCTACATCCCCGGCGAGGGCCACAATTTGCAGGAACACTCCATCGTCCTGGTGCGCGGTGGCCGCGTGAAGGATTTGCCCGGCGTTCGCTACCACATCGTTCGCGGCACGCTCGACGCCCTCGGCGCAGCGGGTCCCAGCAACACCAACAAGCTTACCCGCAATGTTTCCCGTTCCAAATACGGCGTCAAGAAGCCCAAGAAGGCCGGTTCCGGCGGCGCTGCCGCTCCCGCCAAGAAATAACCTTTTCACCCAAATCTCCCACCCTTAACTATCCATGGCACGCCGTCGCCGCGCAGAAAAGCGCCTCATTCTTCCTGATAGCCGTTACGAATCACCCGTTGTCGGTCGCCTCATTTCCGCGATCATGCAGCGGGGCAAGAAGTCGCTCGCGCAGCGCATCGTTTACGGCGCGATTGATTCCGTCAACGACCAGAACAAGGACGGCGATCCGCTCGATGTCCTGAACAAGGCCCTCGAAAACGTGAAGCCCCGCCTTGAAGTCAAGTCCCGCCGTGTCGGTGGCGCGACCTACCAAGTTCCGATGGAAGTCCCGCCGGAGCGCCAGCTTGCGCTCGCCATGCGCTGGATGGTTGCCAATGCCTCCAAGCGCAAGGGCGTGCCGCTCCAAAAGGCGCTCGCCTCGGAAATCAAGGAAGCCTCCAACGGCCAGGGTAATTCTGTCAAAAAACGTGACGATGTCCACAAGATGGCGCAGGCCAATCGCGCATTCGCCCATTTCCGCTTCTAATACCATGTCCTCCGCCATGACTCCCACCAAGACTGCGGCAGCCGCTGCAGCCGATCCGAGCAAGAAAAGCCCGAATTCGCCGAAGCGCCCATACCCGATGGAGCGCACGCGCAATATTGGCATCGCCGCCCACATCGACGCGGGCAAGACCACGCTCACCGAGCGCGTCCTTTTCTACACCGGCTCGATCCACAAGATCGGTGAAGTCCATGAAGGCACCACCGTCACCGACTGGATGGAACAGGAACGCGAGCGCGGCATCACCATCACTTCGGCGGCCACGACCTGCTTCTGGCCCGCGCGCAAGGAAGAGGGCATCGTCAAGCTTTACGAAGGCCAGAAATTCCGCATCAACATCATCGACACCCCCGGCCACGTCGACTTCACCGCTGAAGTCGAGCGGTCACTCCGCGTCCTCGACGGAGCCATCGCCGTGTTCTGCGGCGTCGCCGGCGTCCAACCCCAGTCCGAAACCGTCTGGCGTCAGGCCAATAAGTACGGCGTTCCCCGCATCGCATTCGTCAACAAGATGGACCGCGTCGGCGCGAATTTTAACAACGCTATTCACGAAATGCGCGACAAGCTTGGCGCGAATGCCTGGCCCATCCTCATCCCCTGGGGCGCGGAAGATCAGCTCAAGGGCCAGATCGACGTCGTCAACCAGAAGGCCGTTCTCTATTCCGATAACGACAAGATCGGTTCGACCTACGAACTCGTCGACATCCCCGCTGAATTGAAGCCGATGGCCGAGAAGGCCCTCAAGGATCTCGTCGAAGCCCTCGCCGACAAGGACGAGGAAATTGGCAATCTCTTCCTCGAAGAGAAGGTCCCGACTCCCGTTCAACTCAAACAGGCCATCCGCCGTCTCACCGTCACCAACCAGTTCATCCCTGTCGTCGGTGGCTCCGCCTACAAGAACAAGGGCATCCAATTTCTGATCGACGCTGTTGTTGATTATCTCCCCGGCCCTCTCGACATCCCTCCGGCTGTCGGAATCAACCCGCACAACCGCGAGGAAAAAGTTCCGGCCCCGGCCGATGACAACGCGCCGTTCTGTTCGCTCGCGTTCAAGCTCTGGACCGATCCCTTCGTCGGCAAACTCGTCTTCTTCCGCGTCTATTCCGGCCAGCTCACCAAGGGCACCACGGTCTATAATCCGCGCACCAACAAGCGCGATCGCATCAGTCGCGTCGTCCAGATCCAGGCCGACAAGCGCGAAGAACTCGATACCGTTTACGCGGGCGACATCGCCGCCATCGTCGGCATCAAGGACGTCAAGACCGGCGACACGCTTTGTGTCGAAGATTTCGACATCCAGCTCGAACCGCCTTCCTTCCCTGAGCCCGTCATCTCCATGGCCATCGAGCCGAAGACCAAGGCAGATCGCGAAAAGATGGGTGAATCCCTCGGCCGCCTAGTCGAAGAAGACCCGACTCTCACGGTCAAGACCAACGAGGAAACCGGCCAGACCATCATCGCCGGAATGGGCGAACTTCACCTCGACATCATCATGGACCGCATGCGCCGCGAGTTCAGCGTCGAGACCAACGCCGGTGCGCCGCAGATCGCCTATCGCGAATCGATCACCAAGTCGAGCGAAGGCGAAGGCAAGCTCGTCAAGCAATCGGGCGGTCGCGGTCAATACGGCCACGTCGTCGTCGACATGATGCCGCAGGAACGCGGCAAGGGCATCGTCATCGAAAACAAAGTCGTCGGCGGCAACATTCCCAAGGAATACATTCCCGCCTGTAAGAAGGGCATCGAAGAAGCGCTTCTCAACGGCGTTGTCAACGGCTCGCCCGTCATCGACGTCGCCATCAATATTACCGACGGTTCCTATCACGAAGTCGATTCCAACGAATTGGCGTTCAAGCTCGCCGCCATCTTCGCCGTCCAGGACGCGATGAAAAAGGCCGGCCCGATCCTCCTCGAACCGATCATGAAAGTCGAAGTCTCCACCCCGGACGAGTTCCAGGGCGACATCATCGGCGATTTGAGCCGACGTCGCGGCAAGATCATGAACACCGAGAGCAAGAACAAAACGACGAACGTGCATGCCGAAGTGCCGCTCTCGGAAATGTTCGGCTACGTCAACAACATCCGCTCCATGTCCAAGGGCCGCGCGGCCTACACCATGGAGCCGTCCCACTTCGAGCAGGTCCCCGCGCAGATCGTCGCGCAGATCACCGAGCAAAAGAAGGGTAAATAAATTTATGGCCGAAACCCGCATCCGCATCCGCCTCAAGGCATTTGACCACCGTCTGCTCGATCGCGCCGCGACCGAGATCGCCGAAACCGCGTCCCGCACCGGTTCCGTCGTCGCCGGCCCGATTCCGCTCCCGACCAAGATCGAGCGCTACACCGTCAACCGTTCCCCTCACGTCGACAAAAAGAGCATGGACCAGTTCGAAATGCGCACTCACAAGCGCCTTCTCGACATCATCCAGCCCACGGCCAAAACCGTCGATGAGCTCAAAAAGCTCAATCTGCCGGCCGGTGTCGACATCAAGATCAAAGTCTAATTTTTAACGCTACCCCTTAACCATGAGCATTGGAATTTTAGGACAAAAGGTGGGAATGACCCGCGTCTACGACGAGGCAGGGACCATCACACCCGTCACCGTCATTCTCGCCGAACCGAACGCGGTACTCCAGGTCAAGACCCACGATAACGACGGCTACTCCGCCGTCCAGGTCGGTGTCTTTGACCAGAAGGAACATCGCGTCACCAAGCCCGAACTCGGCCACTTCAAAAAGGCCGGATCCACCCCGAAACGCTTCGTCCGCGAGTTCACCACCAACGGCGACGAGGTCAAGCAGGGCGACTCGATCACCGTTACCGGCTTTAAGGCCGGCCAGTACGTCGATGTCATCGGCGTCTCCAAGGGCAAAGGTTTCCAGGGCCCGATGAAGAAGCACAATTTCGACGGTCAGGGCGCCGCTCACGGCTCCAAGACCCATCGCCGCAACGGTGCCATCGGCTGCCGTTCGACTCCCGGACGCATTTACAAGAATCACGGCATGGCCGGTCATATGGGTGATGAACGCGTCACGGTGCAAAACCTCCGCGTCGTTCAGGTTCGCGAAGCCGACCACGTCCTGCTTGTGAGCGGGGCCGTTCCCGGCGCGCGCGGCAGTTTCGTCGTCGTCCGCACGGCCATCAAGGGCCAGCCCAGGGCCAAGCAGGTCCAGGTTGTCAAGGCAGCCAACCCGATGAAGGCATCCAAGGCCGGCGGCAAATAAAGAGATAAACACATGAGCTTTTCACCTCTCTCCACCAAGGACGCCGCCAGCAAGCTGAAAGTCGATCTCATCGAGAACGGCATCGGCACGCAGGCGCTCCACGAAACCGTTGTTGCCTATCAGGCCAATCGCCGCGCCGGCACCCATTCCACCAAGACCAAGGCGACTGTCGCCGGTTCCGGCAAGAAGCCGTGGCGTCAAAAAGGCACCGGCAATGCCCGCGCCGGTTACGGCTCGTCGCCCGTTTGGTACGGCGGCGGCGTCGTCTTCGGACCGCATCCCCGCGACTACTCCAAGAAGACGAACAAGACCGTGAAGCAGCTCGCGCTCCGCAAGGCGATCAGCTCCCGCGTCAACGCCGGCGAAGTCTATCTCATCGAGCCGATCAAGCTTTCCAAGCCGAAGACGAAGGACCTCGTTGCCAAGCTCAAAGGCGAGCTGGAAAAGAAAACCACCGCGCTCCTCGTCATTGAGGAACTCGACCAGAACCTCTATCTCGCCTCGCGCAATCATCCGCATCTGGTGACTGTCACCGGCGATCAGGTCAACGCCGAGCAGATCCTCCTCTGCGACAAGATTTTCATCACCGAAGGCGCGCTCGGAAAACTCTCCACCCGCCTCCAAAAATAATTTTCTATGCGCGATCCTCTTCTCATCCTCAAATCGGTGCGTGTGACTGAAAAGGGCACCGCCCTGGCCGAAAAGCACAACCAGTACGTCCTCAAGGTCGTCCCCAGCGCGACCAAGCAGGAAATCAAGCATGCGGTGAAAGTCCTTTTCCAAAAAACCGCCGTCCGCGTCAACACGATGCAGGTCGCCGGCAAGCTCAAGCGCCGTCACGGCGGCGCGCAGATGGGCCAGCGCAACGACTGGAAAAAAGCCATCGTCACCCTCAAGGCGGGCGAAAAGATCGAACTCATCTAACCGGACACATCCATGGCACTTAAAATTTTCCGCCCCCTCACACCGTCACTCCGCTTCACGGAGTTGAACGGCTTCGAGGAACTCACCAAGGGCAACTCGCCCGTGAGGAAACTCACCGAACGGCTCACAAAGTCGGGCGGTCGCAACAATCGCGGACGCCTCACGTCGCGCCACATCGGCGGCGGGCACAAGCAGCGTTATCGCTTCATCGACTTCAAGCGCAACAAAATCGGCGTCAAGGCCGTCGTCGAAGCGATCGAATACGATCCGAACCGCACCGCGAACATCGCCCTGCTCAAGTACGCCGACGGCGAGCAGCGCTATATCATCGCACCGGTCGGCCTCACGGTCGGCACCTCGCTTTCCAGCGGGCCCGAAGCCGAGCCAATCATCGGCAACGCGCTTCCGCTCGATAAAATCCCGCTCGGCGCGGCGATTCACAATATCGAAATCATTCCCGGACGCGGCGCGCAGATCGGCCGCACCGCCGGCAGCAGCGCGACTGTGATGTCGGTCGACGCCGGTTACGCGCAGGTCCGCCTGCCCTCCGGTGAAATCCGCAAGATTTTCGCCCAGTGCTACGCCACCATCGGACAGGTCGGCAACATTGAGCACGAAAACATTTCCCTCGGCAAAGCCGGACGCACCCGCTGGATGGGCCGTCGCCCGCATGTGCGCGGCATGGTCATGAACCCCGTCGATCACCCCATGGGTGGCGGCCAGGGCAAGAGCAAGGGTGGCGGCGGACGCCAGCATCCTGTCTCGCCCTGGGGCCAGCCTTCGAAGGGACTCAAAACCCGTCCGAAGTACAAGCCGTCGAACAAATTCATCGTGGAACGCCGCAAGAACAAGAAACACTAATCCCTATTTATGTCTCGTAGCTTAAAAAAAGGCCCATTCGTCGACGATCACCTCATGGTGAAGATCGAGAAAATGACCGCCTCCAACATCAAGAAGCCGATCAAGACCTGGTCGCGCCGTTCCCTCATCACGCCCGATTTCGTCGGCCACACCTTCCTGGTCCACAACGGCAAGATTTTCAATTCCGTGTTCGTCACGGAAAACATGGTCGGTCACAAGCTGGGGGAATTTTCCGCCACGCGAACCTTCAAGAAACACGGCGCTCACACGGAGAAAGCAGCCGCCAAATAACAGGAGACGCGAACGGAACACCCTTTTTCCAGATTTTCGAACCGGAACGGCGCAAGCCGCCTGGTTCACCGACTTCGAGCCGGGTTCGCCCTTCTCGTCGTCGTCTCGGTGCTCAACACACCGGGAACCGCGTCCGCTCAGCCGGACACGGATCGTTCTTTGAATGCAGATAAACCGGCAACACCGGCGGCAACGGATGCCACGACGAATGCGCCAGCGGCGGCCCCCACGGCCCCCGCGAGCAATACAAACGCGCCGAGTCATGACCAGAAAACCGGGGCAGGGGATGCAAATCCCAGCCCGGACCTTTCCGGCCTCACCCGCGAACAACTCGAAGCCAGGGTCAAGACCCTGACGGAAAGCCTCACCTCGGCCAACACCGAGTCGGAATACTTCCGCGAGCAATGGACAGAGTTGAAGCTGCGCGACGAGGCGCTGGGCGTCGAAGCCCTGACCGTCGATGAGAGCAAGCTGGAAGACAAATTAGTCCAGGCCGTGAAGGAACTTTACCAGAGCGAGATGAAACGCCGCGAGGCGCTCGTCCTCCTCGACAAGCTCCTCACTTCGACCGACAAAATGCTCCAGACCGCTCCGAAGTACGACCCGCAAGTCAGGGCCGTTTACGAAGTTGCCACCCGCAGCGCGAAGGCCTACCTGGCCGGCGGCAGCGGGGCGGCCATTCCGTTGGGGAATTCCCTTTCGGATGGACGGATATCCGATGTCAATCCGGAGCTGAACGCGGTGATCGTGAACCTGGGCAAAAGCCAGGGGGTGAAGGAGGGAATGATCTTCCTCATCTATGAGGACGACATCGCAGTCGGAACGGTGAAGGTTGTACTGGCCCGTGATTTGGTGAGCGCCGCGCAAGTGGAGAGCCTCAAGCCAAACGTGGTTCCTAAAGTGGGCGACCGCGCCGCAGTTCAAGGAGGGCAGTAGGTAGATAAGGTAGCGGTGCAGTAAAGAACGAGAAAACAAATTTTAGAACAGGTTAGAAAACGAGAGATAGAGACAGATAAAATTAAACGAATTTGAGTTTATGGAAGTAAAAGCTGAGCACAGATACGCAAAGATTTCCGCCTTTAAGGTGCGGGAAGTCACACGCGAGATTCAGGGACTCCCCGCAGAGGAGGCCTTGGAGATCGTGCGCCTCATTCCCAAGAAGGCCGCCCGCCTGATCGGGAAGGTCCTGGCCTCGGCCATCGCCAACGCGGAAAACAATAACAATGCGGAGAACAAAACCCTTCGCGCCGCGAATCTCGTCATCAAGCAGGCCATTGCCGGCGAAGGCCCCACGCTCAAGCGCATGCACACCCGTGCCCGTGGCGGCGGCGCACGCATTAACAAGCGCACCGCGCATATTAAAATCACTTTGACCGAAGCTGAACCCGTCGAAAAGCCGGTGAAAGCCAAGGGCGTCAAGAAGACCAAGAGCAAGCCAGCCAAAACCGCGGTTAAAGAAACAGCGGCCCCGGCCAAGGCGTCGGAAGAAACCAAGAACTAACTCGTATGGGACAAAAAGTTAATCCAATCGGCTTTCGCGTCGGCTTCAACCGCGCGTGGCGCTCCATGTGGTACGCCTCGAAGAAAGATTTCCCCGTCTATCTTTACGAGGACGCGCTCATCCGCAAGTTTATCAAGAAGAAGCTCGAAGGCGCCGCCGTCTCGAAGGTCACCATCGAACGTGCCGCCAACCGCGTCCGCGTCAACATCCACACCGCGCGCCCCGGCGTCGTCATCGGACGGAAAGCAGCCGAACTCGACAAGCTCAAGGACGAGATTCGCGCCATCACGACGAAAGACCGCGAAATCCTCGTCGACGTCAAGGAAATCAAAAATCCCGAACTCGACGCCCAGCTCGTCGCGGAAAACATCGCTTTGCAGATCGAACGCCGCATCACCTCCCGCCGCGCCATGAAGAAGGCCGTCCAGACCACCATGGACATGGCCGGCGCCGAAGGCATCCGCGTCCGCTGCTCGGGTCGTCTCGGCGGCGCTGAAATCGCCCGCACCGAAGAATATCGCGAAGGCAAAGTTCCGCTTCACACCCTCCGCGCCAACATCGACTACGGCTTCGCGGAAGCCATGACCGTCGCAGGCAAAATCGGCATCAAATGCTGGATCTGCCGCAAGGACGAAGTCGCCCCCGTCAACGCCTAACCTGAAATTTTATGCCGCTCCTTCCCAAACGCGTCAAATACCGCAAATCCCAACGCGGCAGCCGCAAGGGTTTTGCCTCGCGCAATCTCAAAATTGATTTCGGCTCCTACGCCCTCCAGACCCTGGACCGCGCATGGATCACCAACATCCAGATCGAGGCCGCCCGCGTCGCGCTCACCCGCAACATGAAACGCAAGGGCAAGCTCTGGATTCGCATCTTCCCCGACAAATCAGTCACCGCCCGCCCGCCGGAAACCCGAATGGGCAAAGGCAAAGGCGCGCCTGAATACTGGGTCGCCGTCGTCAAGCCCGGCAACATCCTGTTCGAACTCGACGGCTTGTCGGAAAGCGTCGCGCGCGAATCGCTGCGCCTCGCCGCCACCAAGCTCGCGGTCCGCACCCGCTTCATCACCCGTGAGGGACGAATTAAAGCTTTATGAAAATCGTAGAAGTCCGTAATCTGACCGACTCGGAATTGGTCTCCAAGAAGAAGGACTCCCGCCAGGAGTACTTCAACCTGCGCCTGCAGCAGACGACCGGCGCGCTCGAAAAGCCGAGCCGCCTCAACGAACTGCGCAAGGATGTGGCGAAACTGGAAACCGTTTTGAGCGAACGCCGCCTCGGCCTCAAAGTGAAGAGCCGTCCGGCGAAGAAATCCGCCCCGGCGGCCGACAAGAAAAAATAATTTAAGAAATGACCGCCATGAGCACAGAAGCAATCAAAAGCGCCCCCGCCGATGCACCCGTCGCCGAGCAGACCCACCACGTCCGCAAAGAGCGGACCGGGGAAGTCCTCGAGTCGAAAATGAAGAAGACCATCGTCGTGCGCGTCGAGCGCCGCGTGCCCCATCCCAAATTCAAGAAAATCGTCCGCGTCCACAAGAAGTTCTACGCCCACGACGAAAAGAACGAAGCCCAACCCGGTGACCGAGTCCTCATCCGTGAAACCCGCCCCTTGAGCAAGCTCAAGCGCTGGGAACTCGTCTCCATCATCAAACACTAGCCATGATACAAATTCGCTCCTGGGTCGATGTCGCCGACAACACCGGCGCCCGCCGCGCCACCATGATCGGCTGCATCGGCAAGAAATCGCGTCATGCCGGCATCGGCGACGTCATCACCGCCAACGTCAAGGAAGCCGCGCCCGACGGCACCGTGAAAAAAAGCGAAGTGGTCCGCTGCGTCGTGGTGCGCACCCGCCAGCCCATCCGCCGCGGCGACGGTTCCTACGTCCGCTTCGACAACAACGCCGTCGTCATCATCGACAAGGACCTCAATCCCCGGGGCACCCGCATCTTTGGTCCCGTCGCCCGCGAGCTGCGCGAACGTAATTTCATGAAAATCATTTCCCTCGCACCGGAGGTTGTCTAGCCATGGCTCTTTATCGCGTCAACAAGCCCCGCAATCCGCAGGCCCACTTTCATGTCAAGAAGAACGACGAGGTCGTCGTCCTCACCGGCACCCAGCAGGGAAAGCGCGGCAAAGTCCTGGAGGTTCTCCGCGACCGCAGCCGCGTCATCATCGAAGGGGTCAACTTCATCAAGAAAACCGCCCGCAAATCCCAGGAACAGCCCCAGGGCGGCATCATCGAACGCGAAGGTGCGCTCCACATCTCCAAGGTCATGCTCGCCGCCGATTACGATTCGCGCAAGGGCTCCAAGGCCACGGAAAGCGAAGCTGCGGAGAAACCCGCCGCCAAAAAGGCCGCTCCGAAAGGAAAGAAGTAAGCCATGCCCGCTCCCGCCATACCCCTCAAAGAACCGACCACGCTCGCTCGCGAGTACAAGGAAAAGGTCGTCCCG
>Ga0302320_10008085_pt1 | contig 22961 bp, 22 predicted proteins | sample Bog_T0_3_FD_202130 | JGI IMG/M metagenome (GOLD analysis project Ga0302320, IMG submission 202130) | Peat permafrost microbial communities from Stordalen Mire near Abisko, Sweden - Bog_T0_3 | ecosystem: Environmental > Terrestrial > Soil > Wetlands > Peat | place: Sweden: Abisko, Stordalen Mire... | reverse complement strand
TAACCGGGTTCCTAATTCACCTCGTCATGAGGGAAGACGGACTCCACCCTCGCTGTCCTGCTACCCGGAAACCTGACGGAGAATTCTTCAACCAGAGTAAGACGATTATAGGCGCAGCATTTGGTGCGGGCAATCACTCTAAAGGGAGTAGAACCACCGAAGTAATCTATGTAAACGACTGAAAACACTGCATATTTGCTTTCAGCGCCGGGCGGCGAAGCTCGATTGGAGGGCACATTCATCTTCCGCCATTCGAGGGGTTGGGCGGGTACGGCTCTCATTACGAATGGCAAAGTGGAACGACTCACATTCGCGAATCGTCCCACTTTGTTCAGGATGACCGCTACGATAGCGTCCGCCGGCTCAGGGAACTAGTTCAAAAACTGTGCCGCAGCATAGCGACGAACCACCCCCCTGGGATGCGGTGCCGAAGAGTACTCCTTTTCTAACAGTCAGAGGCGCGACGGGATCGTTGCCCCCGGCGGAAAAATTCCACAGAATGGTCTCGTCCCACAGCCCGCTTCCACTTGCCGGAGCAGCGAGCTTGAAAACCGTGCCGCACCCCACATTGCCACTTCCATACGAGCAGGAGGCGGAGCCTCCATTGGCAGTCGTGCCGTAGAGATCCTTGCCTCTAAAAACGACGCCAGCCTGAGGATTGGCCCCATCCAGCGCCGCCACTCCTTTGAATCTGTAGAGCACCCGCTCTGTCCAGGCCCCGCCCCTGCTTGTCGGAGGGCTAAGCTTGAAGACGTTCCCAGAGCCAACCCCGTCACCCGAGGCCGTGCCGTAAAGTGCGCCGCATTCATCGAAAATCAGGCCGGATTGCGGACCCCTTCCATCTCCAGTTCCGTGGAAGGCATGCAAAATCGACTCCTTCCAAGTTCCACCTTCTTTCGACAGCTTGAACACTGTACCGCAGCCATCTCCGCCGCATCCCGAAGGATCTCCTCCGTCGAGGGTCGTGCCGTAGACATTGCCGTCCTTGTCGAGGATCACGCCGCCCATGGGAGTGCTGCCGTCGGAGTGTCCAGAGGAGAGGCCAAGAAAGGTGTAAAGCACAGTTTCCGTCCAAGGTATTCCCCCGCCAGGGGGCTTGGTTAACTTGAAAACTATGCCGCAGCAGGTTAGTGTGTCTCCCCCTAGCGCGGTGGTGCCATAAAGGTTGCCCTCTCCGTCGGAAACCAAACCGCCGGAAGGCTGATTCCCGTCCGGGCAGGGTGAGGAGTCGACGCAAAACAAGTAGACCGTGCTCGTACTCCAAGAACCACCGGGTATTGCCGGCGGAACTAACTCGTAGATGTCACCGCGGCCCACACTCCCGAGAAAAGCTTCGCCGTACAGCACGCCTTTGTCGTCGATCACCACGCCCGAGCTTGGATTAGCGCCGTCGCTTCCCGCTTCGAAGTTGTAAAGGATGTTCTCCGTCCATGGGTCTCCTTCCAGTGCGGGAGGGGAGAGCTCGAAGACTTCGCCAAATCCGAACATGCCGGCATTCGCGGCTGTGCCGTAAATGTTGCCGGCCTTATCGAAGGTCACAGGGGAAGATGGGTTCGAACCGTCGGGATGGCCCAGGAAGGTATAGAGCGTGGACTCGGCCGGACCAGAGGCTGAGGCGCCAACCGTTAATATCACGCTGGCAATTGCAACTGCGATCCCCAAGTGACGTACCCCGGAAACCGACAGACTGTGCTGTTTCATAATGGTCGTCTCCTTAAGAAAGTTTCTGAAAGTTATTTCCGAAGGGGGTCTGTTTCACGTTCCGAACTAACAGGCGGGGAAATCGCGCCTAGTATACACCGACTTATTCGTTTCTAGCGGTCCGTTCATTCGCGGAATCTCGATTCACCAAGGCATCGGGGTCGATGCGTTGGCCTCCGTCCGGCGCAACAAGTCTAGGTCAGCGAGTGCTGACGGCGGTCTTCTCCAGCGCCAAGCTCAAGTCATCGAGCGATAACGACCGCAGCAGATTGCGGCGCATCCCACGCTCGACGTCGGCTAACCGGTCAGAGGCAGCTGAAATCCAGTCGAAATCAGCGCCCTCGGCCAGCTTCTTGAGCTGGCTCTGAATGTCGGTGTTGTGAACCAGCCCCGGGGCGCCCGATCCCAGGAACATCAGATCCCGCAGCAGTGAGTAGAGCGTGCGGAGAAGCTGTTCCGTCTTCTCTCGTCCCTCCGCGCCGGCGCGATAGGATTCCGTGATCTTGAACAGTTGAGTATGTTCCCCGCCCAGCAGCGCCGAGTTGAGAATCGCGAGCGCGTCGGCGCGGGCGGCTACATAGGCCTCCACATCGAAGTTGCGAGCCCGGCCCAGCGCGCCCTCACTCAACCGGGCAACCAGAGCCCGCTGCGGCGGTTTCCATTCCGGACGGTACTTGGCGAGGTAGCGCTCCACTTCTTCCACCGGCACGGCAGTGAGGGGAAAAACCATCGATCGCGACCGAATCGTCGGGAGCAGTTCGCCCGGATTCTCTGAAAGCAAGAAGATCGTAGCGAACTCCGGAGGTTCTTCCAGAACCTTAAGCAGAGAATTCGCCGCCTCTTTCATGAAGGCCGAGTCGGTGAAGATATAAACCCGCTCCCGCGCTTCCGCCGGACGGTAGTAGATGGTTTCGATCACTCGCCGCACTTGATCCACCTTGATCATCATCTGCGGAGGGTCGGGAGGGATGATCAGCACGTCGGGATGAGTCTGCACGAACAGGCGCGTATCTTTCTTGTCGGTCTCGCGCAGGCCTTCTCGCGCCTCCACCGCTTCGGCAAACCGGGCATCGAGATCGGCAGCGAGGGCGATGCGCCGGCAGTTCGCACATTTCCCGCAGAAGTCAGGTAGGCCATCCGTCTCGGTCGGCGCCAGGCAGTTCAAGGCCTGCGCTAGCATCAGCGCCAGCGTGTACTTTCCCGACCCTCGCGCGCCGGAAAGAATCACCGCATGCGGAAAGTGTTTCCGCGCCAGCATGTCCCGCAGGCGATGGACGGTTTCGACGTTGCCGTGGAAATCAGAGAAGCTCATTGCTCAACCCAGTCAGAATCTACCACGGACATACGAAGATACGGAGAACTCACCTACACGAAAATCTCAAGAGCGGTTTTCTCCGTGTCTCGGTGTCTCCGTGGTGAAATCACGCGCCTCTCACTGCCGGCCTCAGCTTGCGTCCGACAACATCCATAATCTTTCGATGCGTCTGCGCGGGCGTACCCCGAGCGTCGACCGCCACGACGCGTTGCGGATCTCTTGCAGCAATCGCCAGGTAGCCTTCGTGCACGCGGGCGAAAAAGGCGCGGTTCTGCTGCTCAAATCGGTTTTCGTCGGAGTGATGTTTACCCGCGCTCTTGCCTGAGCCGCTGTTCGCAGCTTTTGTCGCAGCATGCGAAGTCCGCCGGTTGCGGCGCCGCGCCCGCCCCACGCTCATCGCCGGGTCGGAATCCAGCAGGATCGTCAAATCCGGCTGCAAGTCTCCACACAGCACACGATGCAACTTCAGCACCGCCTCGGTGCCCAGCTTGCGGCCGCTGCCCTGGTAGGCCTCCGTGGAATCGGTGAAGCGATCACAAAGCACAATCTGCCCGTGATCGAGAGCCGGCTGGATCACCTCCGCAATGTGCTGCGCCCGCGACGCAAACATCAAAGCCATCTCCGCCAACGACGAAAGACCCTCCGTCGCGGAGTCCAGCAAGACACGCCGAATTTTCTCGCCCGTCGCCGTTCCGCCGGGTTCCCGCGTTTCCACCACTTTGTGTCCGGCCGCGCGCAGAGCCCCCGCCAGCTTGCGCATTTGCGTGCTCTTGCCGGTTCCGTCCAGCCCTTCGAAGGTGATGAATTTCCCGCGCCGTGACATCGTGGAAATGATAGCAGCGCTGGTGCATCCCTGTACTGCCCCTCTCCTCGGCTGCTATAGTCTTAAATTCCGCCAGGCGAAGAGCATTCATTTTATCGACACAATGGGGGCCACGAATATGAAACTCTCAAGAACCTTGGGAGTAGTTTGTCTTGTTCTATTCTTCTCGCTTTCCAGTTGGTCAGCTACGCCGCCCACGGTCACCATCTTTGTGGACGCCACTTCGGCCTCCCGCAAAATCTTCCACGCCAAGTTGAAGATCCCTGCCAGCGCTGGCGACCTGACGCTCTATTACCCGAAGTGGATCCCGGGCGAGCACGCTCCTGACGGCCCTGTAGTCGACCTGGCCGGACTCAAATTCTCCGCCAGCGGTAAAACTCTGAAATGGCGCCGCGATCTGCTCGACGGTTTTACCATCCACGTTGAGGTTCCAGCCGGAGAGACTGAAGTGAACGCCGAACTGGATTTCCTTTCTCCCGCCACCTTCGAAGGCGGCTTCTCCGCCGGTTCTTCCGCCACCGACAAAATGGCGCTGATCAGTTGGAATCAGGTTCTGCTCTATCCCAAGGGCTGGAAGTCCGACGATCTCACTTACGTAGCCACTCTGAAACTCCCTGCCAATTGGAAATTTGGCACGCCCTTGCCCATCGCCTCCACAACCAGCGACAACGGCGAAACAACCATCACATTTCAGCCGGCTCCCCTGACCACGCTCGTCGATTCTCCCGTAATCACCGGAGAATTTCTTAAGGTCGTAAAGCTGGCCGACGATCCGCTCACCGAGATGGATATCGCCGCCGACAGCGCCGCTGCTCTCGCCCCTCCGCAGGACGTTTGGGACCACTACAAGAGTCTGGTCGATCAGGCAAACAAGCTTTTCGGCGCGCATCACTATCGCGATTACCACTTCCTGCTCAGCCTGAGCGATCACGTCGCGCACTTCGGTCTCGAGCATCACGAATCTGATGACAGCCGGGTCGACGAGCGCGGACTGGTCGACGAAACCGCTCGCAAAATGGAAGCCAGCCTGCTTCCTCACGAGTACGTGCATTCGTGGAACGGAAAATACCGGCGCCCCGCCGATCTCACCACTCCGGACTATCAACAGCCCATGCAGGACGATTTGCTGTGGGTTTACGAGGGCCTCACGAATTATCTCGGCACCGTGCTGACCGCCCGCAGCGGGTTGCTCTCTGCCGACCGGGCGCGCGAAGACCTTGCCATGACCGCCGCCGCTCTTGACCACACTCCCGGCCGCGCCTGGCGCAACCTTCAGGACACAGCCGATGCTGCCCCTCAACTTTATTTCGCTCCGCAGGCCTGGCACTCCTGGCGTCGCGGTGTCGATTTCTACGAAGAAGACACGTTGAACTGGCTATGGGTGGACGTCATCATCCGCCAGCAGAGCAAGGGCAAGAAGACGTTGGACAATTTCTGCCAACTCTTCCACGGCGCTCCCAGCACCGGGCCCATGGTGAAGACTTACACCTTCGACGATGTCGTCAATGCTCTGAACCAGGTCGTAGCCTACGATTGGCGAGGATTCTGGACCGAGCGGCTCACCAACCACGGCCCCGGCGCGCCGCTGAACGGAATCGAAGGCAGCGGATGGAAACTGGTCTACGACGAATTTCCCTCGGAAATGTCACGTGGAGGCGAAAGCAACTTCCACTTCATCGACGTGGCCGATTCGATCGGGATCGAACTCCGCGAAGACGGAACCATCACCGATACCATCGAAGGCATGCCCGCTGCCCTGGCCGGAGTCGGCCCCGGCATGAAGCTGATTGCGGTGAACGGCCGCCAATATTCGCCAGAAGTCCTGCGCGACGCGCTCAAAGCTGGCAAAGGCGGCACCGCTCCCCTCGAACTTCTCGTCGAGAACACCGACTACTACAAAACCTACAAGCTCGATTATCATGGCGGCGAGCGTTACCCTCACTTGGTGCGCGATGAATCGAAGCCCGACTTGCTGTCGGAGATCTATAAAGCAAAGTAGCGGCAGCGGTTCAGTCCTGATTGTCATCCTGAGAGAGCGCGCTCTTTGCGCGAACGAAGGATCCGGGCGAGCCGCGCGAATCCACGGAGCCTGCCCTGAGAGAGCGCAAGCGACCGAAGGGCGCGTTTGGCTCGCTTCCTTATAACTCGTCTTGCGAGGAGATGCCGATCATGAGCTTCCCCCGGCTTATGCTGTCTTCCATCAGCGCCCTGTGTTTCCTGGCGCTCGCGCTCCACTCGCCGCACTTTCTCCACGCTCAAGCCCAAGCCCAGACGTCCATCCTCGGCTTCACTCCGTCCGCCGCCGCACACCAGACGCAAATCGAAAACAAGTTCAAAGCCATTCCCTCTCCGGACGAAGAACGCCGCCAGCATCACATCTTTACTGCCGAACCGCACGTCGCCGGCTCCGCTCGCAATAACGAACTGGCCCGCTACATCGCCGACCAGTGGCGCAACGAGGGCCTCGAAGACGTCATCATCCGCCGCTACGATGTCTACGGTAGCAATCCCAAGAGTACCTTCCTGGAAATGACCGCGCCCGTGCATTACCGCGCCCTCCTGCGCGAATTGCCCGTCCCCGGCGATCCGGACATGAAGAACAAAAGCATAAGCTCTGCGTGGAGCGGCATGTCCGCCTCCGGTGAAGTTACCGCCCCGCTCGTCTACGCCCACAGCGGCAATCCCGAAGACTACGCCCTTCTGCGCCAGCAAGGCATCGACGTCAAAGGCAAGGTCGTGCTCGTGCGCTACTCGAATCCCTACAGCTACCGCGGCTTCAAGGCGCTCACCGCCCAGCGCGAAGGCGCTGCCGCCATTCTTATCTATAGCGACCCCGCCGAAGACGGATACAAGAAAGGCAAGGTCGTCCCCAACGGCCCCTGGGGCCCGGAGTATCACATCCAGCGCGGCGCCATCACTTACGATTTCATGGTGCCCGGCGACCCGCTCACTCCCGGATGGGCTTCCGTTCCCGGCGCAAAACGCATTCCCGTCGAGGAAGCTGTTTCGATCCCGAAGATCATGGCGCTGCCACTCTCCTGGCACGACGCCAAGCCGCTGCTCTCGAACATGGACGGCCCCGTCGCTCCGGATGACTGGCAAGGCGGACTGCCCATCAAATATCACCTCGGCGGCAAGCGCGTGCGCGTGCACGTGAAAATCGAAATGGACAATTCCACTCAGCCCTACTACGTGGTCGAAGGCCGCATTCGCGGCGCAGAGTTGCCCAACGAGTGGATCGTGCTCGGCAATCACCGCGACGCTTGGGTTTTCGGCGGCGTCGACCCCAGCAGCGGCACCGCGTCGATGATGGAACTGACTCGCGCTCTGGGAAAGTTGGCCAAGTCCGGCCAGCGTCCGCGGCGAACCATCGTCGTTTGCAGTTGGGACGGAGAAGAAGTCGGCCTCACCGGCTCCACCGAGTGGGGAGAGCAATTCGCCGACGAACTCCGCAACAAGGCCGTCGCCTACATCAACGTGGATTCTTCCACCTCAGGACCAAATTTTCACGGCCAGGCGGTGGCTTCGCTCGCGCCCATGCTGGTCGAGACGGCTCGCACGCTGCAAGATCCTTCCGGCAAGACCTTGTACGAAGCGTGGAAAGAATCATCGACGCGCGAACGGCGCGAGGCCAAACCATCGGAAGCAGTCACCGATTCCAACCTCGCCGACACCCGCATCGGCAGCGGCTCCGACCACACCGTATTCCTCAACTTCGTGGGCATGCCCGTCCTCGGCCTCCAGTTCGATGGACCCTATGGCGTGTACCACTCCGCCTATGACGATTTTTTCTGGATGAACCACTTCGGCGATCCCGGCTATCGCTATCACACGCTGATGAGCCAGTTGTGGGGAGTGCTCGCCCTGCGCCTAGCCAACGCCGACCTGCTCCCCTTCGACTTCGCCAGCTACGCCACGAACATCCGCCAGTTCGTAAATGAGCTCGCAAAAAACAACACTGTCATCCTGAGCGAAGCGGATGCTCCGCGAAGCGGAGTATCCGCGCAGTCGAAGGATCCCTACCCTTCCAGCACCGCGACTCCTCTCGACCTAAGTGGAGTAAGAAACGCCATCGACGACTTCGAAGCCGCCGGCAAGCGTCTCGACGACTCCGCCGCCCGCGCCCTGGCCTCCGGCGTAATCGATCCCAAACTAGCCGCAACCATCAATCACGGCACCATGCAGGTAGAACGCAACTGGCTCAACCCCGACGGCATCCCCGGCCGCCCCTGGTTCAAACACATCCTCTACGGCGCGCGCTTCACCTACGCCCACCTCGAGTTGCCCGGCCTAACCGAAGCAGTCGAGAAGCAAGATTGGACCATCGCAAACCAGCAAGCGGAAATCCTGCGTCAGGCGCTCGTAAACAACACGAAGCTAGTCAACGAACTCGATTCCAGCCTGAACGGTAAAACAGCCGAAGCGGGAAAGTAAGTCTCCGGACGAGCGATTTTGGGTGGCCCAGCGCTTCAGCGCTGCGGTAAAGGCTCTTCGAACTCGAAACCCACCTGCTCTACCGGACTGCTCCATACCGGAGCGAACGACTGCCGATGCAGCGGCGTGGGACCATACTTCTCCAAAGCCGCCAGATGCTGCGGCGTGCTATAGCCCTTGTGCGAAGCCAGACCATATTCGGGAAAGACCGCGTCCCACTCGCACATCATGCGGTCGCGCTCCACCTTGGCCAGAATCGAAGCCGCCGCAATCGAGGCGGAAAGCGCGTCGCCATGGATGATCGCCCGCTGCGGCAGTTCGCAATCCAGGCGCACCGCATCGATCAGCAAATGATCCGCCGCAGGTTGCAAGCGCATCACCGCCTCGCGCATTGCGAGCCGCGACGCCTGGTAGATGTTGATCTGGTCGATGCGCGCCGCATCCACCGCCGCCACCGCCCATGCGATGGCATGTTCCCGAATACGCGGCGCCAGCAGTTCACGGCGCTCCGGCGGCAGCAGCTTGGAATCGCGCAAGCCGCGCACGCGATACCCTCGGTCAAGAATCACCGCCGCCGCCACGACCGGGCCGAACAGCGATCCGCGCCCCACCTCGTCCACTCCGGCCACCATCGCCGCCCCTGACTCCCAGGCATTTTTTTCGAAGCGCAGCGTGCAGCGCAGCCTTTTCAGCAGCCGCAGTTTCGCCGCCGATGGAGACAGCACGAATTCGGATGAAACCTTCGCAATACTCGACATTGAATTGAGATGTGAGACGACTCTGCCCACCATCTTCCCTTGCCAGCCAACATTCCCGCAAGCGAGAAAATACGCCGCAGCGAATTCTCGCCCCTGCAGTTGGATTGTCCATGCCACTCTCAGGCCATAGCCTCCGCATGAAGGTCACGCCGCTTGGTAACCATTACCTCGATTACGAACGTACATTGTCCACTCGGACATGTACTGCTATGTTGAGCACAATTCCGTTCGCGAGGAGCAGTTGTGAACGACGCAGCAATCCAGCCGCGGCAAGGTACGCCCCAAGATGGCGCGCCGCAGAACGGTGCGCCAATCGAGAAGTTGGTTCACCTGGCGCTTCCGGTTCGCCTCACTCACATGCAGAACGGCTCACGCGGCGGCCTGGAACTGGCTTGCACCTATGACATCCACCCGCGAGGCGCGCGGTTGCTCAGCGTTCGCGATGTCAAGGTGGGAGATTTGGTCACGGTGGAACGCGGACGCAACAAGTCCGTGTGCCAGGTAGTTTGGACCGCCGATCCCGGCTCCGCACTGCGCGGTCAGTTCACGGTGGAATGCGTTGAGGGCAGCAGGACTCCCTGGGAAGAAGAACTGCGGCAAATGGAAGAGCAGTATCTGCCGGTCATCCCGGCCGGGCCAAACCGGAAGCCCGTGATGAATGCGTTCCGCAAAGGCGATCAGAATCGACGACGACGCCCGCGCTTCCAAGTGGAGGGAGGCGCCGATGTAGCGGTGATCGGTGGGCAGTCCCGCGTCGAAGGACGTCTGGAACAAATTTCCGAATACGGCTGTCTCATCAGCGCAGGCAGCCTGCTCACGCCCGGCACCGCTTTAAGGCTTGTCCTGAATATGTGCGACGTCAGCGTCGCGCTGCGCGGGCACGTGAGGAACACGACCGGGGACCGCGCCATGGGCGTGGAGTTTCAGGAGATCCGGCAGGGCGACCGTCCGCTGCTCGACTATGTGTTGGACCGGCTGAAGAAACCACGCTCCGAAGACTTCGCGGACCTCGAAGTCGTCACCGAGCCTATGGCAGCAGTCGCGGGATAGAGACTGCCCTTCCGCTGCGTCGCATCCCATGCGGGGCGAGACGCGAGGCAGCGGAGTTCGACTCGGCCGTTCAGCTCGGTCGTTCGACGTCGCGCAGACGCGCCGCTTTGCCCTTGAGTCCGCGCAGATAATAGAGCTTGGCGCGGCGCACTTTGGAGGAGCGCAGCAGATCAATCTTGTCGATCACTTTGGAGTGGACGGGGAAAATGCGCTCCACGCCCTGGCCGAAGCTGATCTTGCGCACGGTGAAGCTGGCCTGGGGCCCGTTGTCGCGCTTGATTACCACGCCTTCAAAGGCCTGCAAGCGTTCCTTGTCGCCTTCTTTGATCTTCACGTGAACCCGGACAGTGTCGCCCGGGTGGAACGCGGGAATATCGGTGCGTTGGGTTTTGGCCAGCAGTCTCTCGATGATTAAGTTCGACATGATTGTTAGTCCTTCTGAATTCCTGATTCTAGAATCCTGATCTCTCGGTTCAAGCTCAGCCGCGATGCTTCTTGATCGCGGCCAGAAACTCTTGGTCTTCCTGGCTCAGCATCGCGCCTTCCAGCAAGTCCGGACGGTTGCGCAATGTCTTCTCCAGCGCCCGTTGACGACGCCATCGCCGAATTCTTTCGTGGTTGCCGGACATCAACGCCTCCGGCACCGCGATCCCCCGAAACTCCGCTGGCCGCGTGTAGTGCGGATAATCCAGCAATCCGTTCGACCCGCAAGTCGAATCCGCACCGTTCGAGTCGTTCGCTTTCGAGTCAACGGTAAATGATTCCTGCTGGGTCGACGCCTCGTTCCCTACAGCCCCGGGAAGCAACCTCATCACCGCTTCCACAATCACGGCCGCGGCCATTTCTCCGCCGCTCAGAACATAGTCGCCGATGGAAAGTTCTCGGTCGGCAAGAAAGTCCGCCACACGCTCATCCACGCCCTCATAACGCCCGCACACCAAAACAATGCGGTCGAGCAAAGCCAACTCCGACGCGACTTTCTGAGTAAACCGCTGCCCCTGCGCCGAGAGCAAAACCACCGACTGCTTCACGCGTCTCGCCAGACGCTCTTCTCGCGGCGCAAGCCCCAGCGACTCCAAGCATTCAAACAGCGGTTCCGGCTTCAGCACCATGCCTTCGCCGCCACCGAAAGGCCGGTCATCCACGGTGCGGTGACGATCATGGGTAAAGCTCCGCAGATCGTGGACTTGAATTTCCGCCAGCCCCATCTCCTGAGCCCGGCGGGTAATGCCGTATTCCAACGGCCCGCGAAAGAAGTCCGGAAAGATCGTGACAATGTCGGCCTTCATCGCAGAACCAAAACCTTTAACTCCAGAGGACACAGGTTACACAGAGGTTTTACCCTGTGGCGCCTTGTGACCTCTGTGGTTAAGACTTTCTTCTCGCTCCCTGCGCCTGCTCCCGCTTCTCTTCAGCCGTCAGCGGAGCGTTCACTTCCAGCAGGCCCTCGGGCAGATTCATACATACTTGCTTCCGCCCCACATCCACGCGATCGAGATACGCTTCCGCGAACGGGACTTCAACCAGCCGGGCCTTCGCGTCGCGCACGATCAGCAGTGGCGCTTCGCCGGCTCCAAACTGAACATCCTCAATTCGCCCGATCTCGCGATCATGGTCAAGAACGGAACAACCCACCAGGTCGCTAACGTAGTTCCATCCCGCTTGTAACTCCGAACGCTGGCTAAGCGGCACTTGCAATTCGCTTCCGACCAGCGTTTCCGCTTCGGAGATCGAATCCACTCCCGCAAACTTCAGAACCAGCAGCCCTTTGTGCGGCCAGAGTTCTTCCACTTCCAGTTCGCGACGGAGCCCATCCGCCTCTCGCGGCAACGCCAGCAACTTCATGCCAACGGTGAATCGTCCGGGGAGATTGCTGTAAATCTCGCCTGCAACCTCGCCGCGGCGGCCCTGCGTCTTCACCACGCGAGCCAGCGTAATGAACTCACCAGTTGTTTCAGGATCGCGAATGGTCCGGTTCCCTGCCCCGGCGCTGGCTTTCGCCGCTTCCTCGACTTCTAGTCGATGACTTCCAGCGTGTATCGCTTTCGTGCCCGCACTCCCGCAGCGCTCAGAAGGGTGCGCAGGGCGCGGACGTTGCGGCCTTGCCTGCCGATAACTTTGCCCACGTCCGCTTCCGCAACTTCCAGTTCGATCACGTCGTCATCGAGATGGTCCACGAAAACCTCGTCGGGAGCATCCACGATCCACTTCGCAATCTGCTCGATGAGAACGCGCACGTCTCCAGTGGTCTCAGTCATTGGGTCCAGTCATGGTGATCGGATGGAACTCCGGCTGCGGAATCCTTCTGCAGCCCTGCTGTTATGCCGCGGGAACCGCCGGGGCGGCCGGGGGCTTGGAGAACAGCTTGCCCACCCGCTCTGACATTTGCGCGCCCTTCGACACCCAATAGTCGACGCGATCACGTTTGAAATCCACGCTGGCGGGGTTGGTTCGAGGATTGTACGTCCCCACAACTTCCACCGGCCGGCCATTGCGCGCGCGCGCCTTCTCAATCACCACAATACGGTAATGCGGTTGTTTGCGCGCACCCATGCGCGACAGTCGAATCATTAACACAGATAAGTATCCTTGTTCCGGAAGAGTCCGGCATGGTCGAGACAAACACTTATTATGCCGGAGGTTAGACGGAATGGCAAGCGACGAACGCTCGGCCGAAGCGGTGCTTGCCAGGCAAACGGTAGTATCCCAAGCTTGCGGAGACGTTTAGGGAGACGCCTCGCGAAATGCTCATGTAGAGACAGCCGTCCTTCGGCTGTTCGGTTGAGCGAAACTCGACGGCCAGAGTTCAATGGTTATCAGATCCAACAGTTCTCCGGCGCTCGCGACCTGGGTAGCTCCAAGTTTGTCTCTCGGGAAATCTCTCTTGTTGCCCGCAACTACGAAATCCGCCTGCGCCATTAGGGCGCAGGCCATGACTTTGTCATCCGTGGGGTCGGGAGAAATACCGGGAAGTGGAGCAGCGTGCAGAAGATCGCCCTCGCGCCGGAGCATGTCAATGAGCGCCGCGATTTCATTCGGGGAAAAAGCAAACTTAGGCCGAGCCAGCACCTCCGAGTATTCATTCAGCACGGCAGGAGAAAAGCAAGGCCGCACCAACCCTTGCTTGACGGCAAGAAGCAACAGGGCTTCATTGCCCGAAGGCGAGATCAGGGCTGATACGAGAACATTCGTATCAATGACGGCCCGAATCATTTTTTCTTCTCACGCCTGTACGCCTTAATCTCGGCGTCGATCTCATGCGGAGTGAGCTTGTCCAGGCCACGTCGCTTTGCGCCTGCCCAGGCCTTCTCAAGCCACTTTGGCGGCGGCGCGACGGTTTTAATGAAGTCCGCGACGCTCATGATGACCACCGCGGGTTCTCCTCGGCGGTCTACCACAAAACGCTCGTTGTTCTCGACGGCGCGATTCATAATCTGCCCGAACTGCGTTCGGGCGACATGGGCATCAACGCGGCGTTCCATGAAACAGTCCCTCCGTCAATTGATTAATCAATCCATTAATCTATCATAAATTCATTTGTCTTCGATACTGGTTTACTACCGCTTCGTAGTCTAATCGTAACTTTTGACCTTCGCTAATTAGCCCTAGCTGCCGTCGATTGACAGTCTCGAGAGCCAAATTCCGACGCTTTCCCTTCGTCCCATAATTTTCGCGCCGATATTCCGATACTTGTCCAACCGCATTCAGCCCAGCCACGTACCGCCCGTTAACCATAGTTTCAAGGTGGTTTTCCAGGATTGCCGGGTTTGCAGAGTGTTCCGGTAAAATCGCCTTAATGTTCCAGTCGGAGCATTTGTAACGCACTCATGATCCTCGACGCTCTCCATCGCATCGCCCATCACGGCCAACCCCTGGCGCGCTCCGAAGCGCGTGAGGTGATGGCAGAAGTGCTCGCGGGCGACTGTACCGACGCGCAAATCGCCGCGCTGCTAGTAGCCTTGCGCATAAAAGGCGAAACGGTGGAAGAGATCGTCGGCTTTGCCGAGGCGATCCGGGCCGCGGCTACCCCTTTGCCTTCCTGGTCCACGCAGGCCCGAGATGGGGAGAGTTCCGAATCCAGCGCCCTCTACGTCAGCGGCACCGGACGCGACGCGCTGGCCGAATCACCTCGCGCGGACCCCAGCCTTGTTGACACCAGCGGCACCGGCGGCGACGCCAGCGGCACCTTCAACATTTCAACGGCCACCGCATTCGTAACTGCAGGAGCGGGCGTGCGCGTAGCCAAGCATGGCAACCGCAGCATCAGCTCAAAATGCGGTTCGGCTGACGTGATGGAAGCCTTGGGCGTGAACATCCAACTGACTCCGGAGCGCGCCGCGCAATGCCTGCGCGAAGTGGGAATCTGTTTTCTGTACGCGCCCGATCTGCACTCCTCGATGAAGCAAGTGCAGAAGGTGCGGCGCGAGCTGCGTCTGCGTACCATGTTCAACCTGCTCGGCCCGCTCACCAATCCCGCGCACGCTTCGGGACAAGTCGTGGGAGTCTACGCGCTTGATATGGTCGAAAAGCTCGCAGAAGCGCTCAGCATGCTGGGACTGCATCGCGCGCTCGTGGTGCATGGCTTGGACGGACTCGACGAGATAACCATTACCGGACCGACGCGCGTGGCCGAAGCTCGCGACGGAACGGTGCGGACTTACGAAGTTGATCCCGAAGAATTCGGCATGAAGAGGGCCACTCTCGCCGATATTTCTGGTGGAGACGCGGCCGAAAATGCAGCCACTATTCGCGAGATCTTAGCTGGAAAGAAATCCGCGCGCCGCGATGTGGTTTTGCTGAACTCCGCGGCCGCACTCGTAGCGGCGGGACGCGCCGATCATCTTGCGGAAGCGATCCCCATCGCGACGCAGTCAATTGATTCCGGCGCAGCAAGCGCGAAGCTCGATAAGCTGGCGCGCTTTACGGCAGCGAATCGCTGACTCCGAGGACGGAGTCATTCCTCGTTTACCGCACCTCGACCTTCTCCAGATATCTAGCTACGTCCACGTTCCAGCCCAATTCCTTTTTCATCAAATCCCGCAACTGGCCGGCAGCGTCGGGCTCCCCGTGAACGAGATAAGTAACGCCGGGCCGGTTGCGGAAGGTGCGCAGCCATTGCAAGAGCTCGGGCGGGTCGGCATGGTCGCTGAACTGTTCCAGTGCCGCCACCTGCGCGCGGATGGGAACAAAATCGCCAAAGATCTTCACTTCAGGAGCCTTGCTCTTGATGGCGAATCCGCGAGTGCCCGGAGCCTGAAAGCCAATAAAGAGAACGAGATTCTTCGGGTCGGGAAGCCGCTGCGCCAGATGATGCAGAATGCGGCCTCCGGTCACCATGCCGCTGGAGGAGATGATGATCGAAGGCATCACGACTGCGTTGATCTTCTTCGATTCTTCCGCCGTGGACGCGAAGGTGAACCCTGGCCAGTCGAGCGGCGAGCCGTATCTCTTGATCATGCTGCGCGTGTCGTCGCTGTACTCTTCGTCGTGCTTCAGGAAAACTTCAACAGCCCGAATCGCCATGGGGCTGTCGCAGAACACAGGGATGCGGGGGATTTCCCCCGACTCGATCAAGTGCTTGAGAATGAAAACCAGCTTCTGCGTGCGTTCGATGGCAAATGCCGGGACGACCACGCTGCCCCCGCGACGGGCCGTCGCATTGATCAGAGCTGCCAGTTCCGGCATGGGATCTTCCTTGGGATGAAGCCGATTGCCGTAGGTCGACTCCATTACTACCAGGTCGGCCACTTCGCCCTCCGTTGGACCGGAGTGCACCACTTTTCCTGGCGTCACCTTATGATCGAGCACGCGGCCTATGTCTCCGGTAAATAACAAATGACGCGTCTGATCGTTCGTGCTCAGCGTGACTTCCGCCATGCACGAACCGAGGATATGCGCCGCCCGAACGAAGCGGAACGAGAGTTCGGCCGAAAGCTGGACGCTCTGGCCAACCGCCACGGGCTTGAAATACTGCAGCGATTTCTGTGCGTCCTCCTCCGTATAGAGAGGCAGGGCGGGATGGTGCTTCGACTTCTTCGTCTTATTGTAGTAAGCAGCATCTTCTTCCTGCAGGTGGCCGGAGTCGGGGAGGATGATGCCGCACAAGTCAATCGTGGGCGACGTTGCGTAGATGGGTCCGCGGAAGCCCTCTTTCATCAGACGGGGAATCCAGCCGCAGTGGTCGAGATGCGCGTGGGTGAGAATCACGGCGTCGATTTCTTTCGCCGGGACCGGCGTGTCGCGCCAATTACGCTCGCGCCAATCCTTCTGTCCTTGAAACAGGCCGCAATCGACGAGCACCTGAAGGCCGCCGTCGCGGGAAGCTTTGCCGGACGTGTTGATCAGGTGCTTCGAGCCGGTGACAGTGCCCGCTGCACCCAGGAACTGGATGTAGGCCAAGAACTCCTCCCCGTACTTATTTCAACCGCTGACTATTTCGCGGCATCGGCCGCCTCGATCTTGAACGTATTGTTCGTCGTATCGCTCTCGGGCACGCTGCCATCGTTGACCACGACTTCCTCCGGCGGCCTCGAAATCTCCACTCGAATCACGCCCTTGCTATTGCCGCGTACCTCGAGCCGCTTTGTGATTTCTCCGCCAGCAAATTTCACCGTGACCGGAACCTCGGCTCCAGCACGGCCAAGATTTGCCACCGTAACGGTCACGAGATATTCGTCGGTCATCGTCTTGCGCGGAAACGCCGATTCCACTTTGAAATCGGGCAGACCGCGATCACGATAGACCCAGTCGTCGAAGAACCACTCAAGATCGCGCTGCGTCTGCGCCTGAATCAAGCGCGGCATGTAAGAGGGTTCTTTGTCTTGCTCCGAATGGTACGCGGCGAGAGCCTTTTTCAGCGCCTGATCGCCAACCATGTCGCGCAGCATCCACCACACGCACATCGCCTTGCTGCGGTAGAGTTCCTCATTGTAGGTGTTGATCAACGATCGATTCGCCTCGTCTTCGGACCGGGTTGCGGTTGTCTGCTTCTCTTCTTCTTTCTCAACCGCGCTAAGGGCGGAGCGGTGCAATCCCATGTAGTCGAGTGCAGCCTGGCGTCCCTTCTGCTGTTCGAGATAAAGAGCCTGCGCGAAGTGGGCGAGGCCTTCATTGATCCAGGGCCGGGGCGAAGAGAACGCCGCATGCGTGAGTTGGTGGGCAGCCATCAAGCCTGCCAGCTTGGGATCGATGCCTGCGAGAGGCGTGAGCAACAGCGAACCGCTCTCGAAAGGAACTGCGCTTGGATCGCCGAGGTCCGCCGTCTCAGCTTTGCTTCGAGCTGCCCCAAACCATTCCGCGACGAGTGGGCTGGTCTTCTCGGCCGCATCTGCATAGCTCTCAGCTGCGCTCGCATGCTCGGGCAGGTTGTACACGGTGATTGCCGGCCGACCCACAACTCCATAATTGGCTATGGCAAACGCCGGAACCAAAAGGCCAAGAGGCTGATACGCGCATTGAGACGACGGGAACTTGGTGGTTCCCTCTCGCGTGACAGCATGCAGCTCGTCCCCGCCGCACAGGGTAACAAGTGGAACTGCATCTCCTGCGTCCGTCGGGGAGGCGAAATAAACTTTCATCGTGGATGTGGCCTCACGCGCTTTCCATCTGCCCAGGACCTCGAACAGATCGCTCCGCTCGGAAAAACTTGCCGCTTCCGTGGCGATCGGATACCACGCCACATATCCCGCCCCCCGCACCGCTGTGAATTTCGTACTGATCTCATCCCAGTCAGAACTGTTGGCCTGCGTTTCGGGCGTGCCAAGACGGGTGAGGCGTGTTGCGTCGGGCACGATGACACCTTCGTAAGCGATCTCCAGATCAATGGTGCCCTTGGGCGCGACTGCGTCCGGCAAGGTCACAATAGCTTCTGAGAGCGCTCCCGTGTGATCGATGTCGGAAGTGTAGGGCTGGGAGACAAACTGCAACGGCTTGTCGCCGGCTTTGATGGAACGCCAATCGAGCGAGAACGAAATCTGCAGCACGGCGATTTTCTGCGGCGTCGCGGAATCATTCCGTAGAGTAATCCTGCCGCGAACGCCCAAGCGATGCTGCTCAGGTTCGACGCGAACATTCAGGTCGTAATTCGTGAAGGTAAATGCCTCGCGGTCGACAGAAAAGCTCACTACAGAGGCACACAGAATAACGAGAAAGCAAAGGCCCAAATCGCGCAACTTCATTTCGCACCCGACGCCTCTTTGTCCTTCCCGCGTCTCTGCCTGACGATTTCATACATCACGACCCCGCCCGCAACCGACACATTCAGCGAAGGCACTTTGCCCAGCATCGGAATTGAAACCAGGAAGTCGCATTTCTTCTTTACCAGGTCGTGCAGGCCTTTGCCCTCTGCGCCCAGAACCAGCGCGCAATCCATGTTGTAATCGAGGGCGTCATAAGTTTGCTTGCTGCGCTCGTCGAGGCCGACCGTCCAGATGTTGCGCTCCTTCAATTCTTCCACCGTGCGCGCGATGTTCGTCACCTTCGCGATCGGCAGGTATTCGCTGGCGCCGGCGGAGGTTTTCGTCACAGTACCCGTGATAGGGGCCGCGCGGCGTTCCGGGATGACCACGCCATCCGCGCCAGCGGCGTCGGCGGTGCGAATGAGCGCGCCCAGGTTGTGCGGATCTTCCACGCCATCAAGCACAATGACGAAAGAGTAGCGCCCGCGTTTTGAGGCGACTACATCGTCAAGGTCGCTGTATTGCTTCGCCGAGGTGACGGCGACCACTCCCTGATGCGCGGCCCGGCCAGCCATCTCGTCGAGTTCGGTGCGCGTTAGAAATTTCACCGGCACGCCAAGGCGGCGGCAGTCTTCGATCATCCGCTGCAACCGGATGTCGTGCCGCTCCTTCGCCATGCCCACCCACTGGAAAGCCCGTCCCCGGGCCTTGAGCGCCTCGGTGACGGCGTTGATGCCGTAGATATAGTTCATAAGGACAGTTGCCAGTTGCCGGTGGTCAGTTGCCAGTCTTGGGATTCGCGCATGTTTCAAGTGTACCGAAAGCTGAGGGGCGCTGCGGATCAGGGCAAAGTGTGCAGGAAGCGGACAATGTCTGCCGGTTCGGGCCGCTCCGTGTAATCCTCGTTTGCGGAAGCGTAGAGCACAGGGCCGTCGCGATCGATGATGTAAGTCGCGGGAATCGGAAGTTCCCAACTGTCATCGCCATTGACGAAGGGGAGATTGACGAATGCTTTTCGATAGACTGCTTCTTGTTCATCGGGAACACGATAGGTCAAGCCGAACTGCCGCGCAACTTTGTTGCCCGCATCGGACAGCAGCGGGAAGCGGAGCTTATGCTGGTCGCGCATGAAGAACGACTGCTTCACGGTCTGCGGAGAAATGGCGGCGAGCGTTGCGCCTGCCCGCTCGATCTCTGGCAGGATAAGATTCATCGCCTCCATCTGGGCGACGCAGAACGGGCACCAGCGCCCGCGGATGAAGCAGAGCACAAGGCGTCCTTTCGCGAGCAGGTCGGAGGAAGAGACGGTTTTGCCGTCGTGATCTTGGAGCCGGAATTCAGGAATCTTCGAGCCGACAGGCAGAATATTCGCCGCCAATCGTTTCTGCCTTAATTCGGCGATGGCACGGGCATGAATCGCCTGTGTCTCCGCCGGAACATATTTCGCAATCATCTCCTTGCGCTCGGCAAAGATCTCGCGCAATGGACGAATATCAGTCTCGGGAGACGATTCTTCGAGAGAGCGCCACTTCATAGAATCTGACGTCTGGCGTCAGACCTCAGACTTCGGCGGGCGTCGCTGATGTCCGAGGTCGGAGGTCTGAGGTCCGTTCTCACATGCCCGGCAATTTCATCCCCGCCATTCTTCGCGCGAAGCTGGGCTTGCCCATCTGCTTGAACATCTTTTTCATCTGCGCGTATTGGCGGAGCAAGTTGTTCACTTCCTGCACCGTGGTGCCAGAGCCGCGGGAGATGCGCTTGCGGCGGCTGCCGTTGATCACTTCGTGATGATTGCGCTCATGCGCCGTCATCGAGTTGATGATGGCCTCGACGCGGTTGATCTGTTTTTCGTCGACGTTGTCGGCGGCCTTCTGCAAGCCGGAAAACGGGCCGATGCTGGGCATCATGCCGATCAGGCTCTTGATCGATCCCATCTTTTTTACTTGCCGCAACTGGTCGCGAAAATCTTCCAGCGAAAAGCCGTCACCGGTGAGGGCCTTGGTGGCCATCTCCTGCGCCTTTTTCTTGTCGATCTGCGATTCGGCGCGCTCGATGAGCGAAAGAATATCGCCCATGCCGAGAATGCGCGACACGATGCGGTCGGGATGGAACGGTTCCAGCGCGTCGTATTTCTCGCCCACGCCGATGAACTTGATAGGCTGCCCCGTCACCTGGCGGATGGAAAGCGCCGCACCGCCACGGGCGTCGCCGTCCATCTTGGTGAGGATGACGCCGGTGAGCGAAAGCTTTTTGTGGAACTCGTCGGCGGAGCGGACGGCGTCCTGTCCGGTCATGGCGTCGGCGACGAACAGAATCTCCGACGGATTCAGCAGCTTCTTCAGCGTCTGCATCTCGTTCATCAGATCGTCATCGATGTGCAGACGTCCGGCGGTGTCGACGATCAGGACGTCGCAGCCGGAGACGATAGCCTCGCGGCGCGCTTCTTTTACTAACCGCTCAACGGCCTGGGTCAGCTGCGCGGGCGTGTTCGCCTCGCCCACTTCGCCTTCGTAAATGTGCGCTTTGACTGCCTCGGCCACAACCTTCAACTGCTCGCGCGCCGCGGGACGGTACACGTCCACCGAAACCAGCAGCGGACGATGCCCGCCCGCCTTGAACCAGTGCGCCAGCTTGCCCGATGTGGTCGTCTTGCCGGAACCTTGCAGCCCGGCCATGAGCACAACCGTGGGCGGCTGCGATGCGAACTTCATGCGCGCCGTGTCCTTGCCGAGCGTCTCGACCAGCTCGTCGCGCACGATCTTGATGACCTGCTCGCCCGGAGAAAGCGCGGTCAGCACTTCCTGGCCCACAGCCTTGGCCTGGATGCGGTCAATCAGCTCTTTGACCACTTTAAAGTTGACGTCGGCTTCGAGCAGTGCGAGGCGAATTTCGCGCAGAGCCTCGGCGATATTTTCTTCGCTGAGCCGGGCCTGGCCGCGAAGGGATTTAAAGGCGCGTTGCAGCTTTTCCTGAAGATTCTCGAACATAGTTCTCTAGAATGTATATTACCAGCGGTCGCCTGGGGAGGGATCGGTCCAAGGGATGCTCGAATACACGATAAGTCTAATTGGGGGAGAGAAGGATGGGACCGCTCGGATCATGTGTGAGGCTCGTGGCCAGCTCTGCCATATGACCATTTGCTATGGAGAAAAGGCGATGGAGGAAGCGGCTTCAGATTACTTCAAGGCCCTATGCCAGGCGCGCCTCCGACTCGAAAAAGAGGGCTTTAGTCTGTTGTGCTACGGATCCAGTCTGAATGTTTACCCATCCGGGATGTGCCGAGACATGGGGTCGGGACTGCAGGCATATCGACTGAAGATCGGGAAGAAGCCGGCTATGAGCGACCTCGTTGAGATTTTCGAGGTGGGACCGGATGTCACTCTGGCAACAGTCGGCGAGCAGACAGCGTACTTCGAGGAGTGGCTGAGGTCAGAAAGGGTCTAGTGCCGAAGGCACGCCATGTGAAAGCCCGGCACGGAAGTGCCGGGTGGCCGAATCCGTGGTCTCCAAGTCCCTTTTGGGACGGCACGCTTTCTGCACAGGCTCGATGTGACATCCGGCACAGACGCATCTCCACAAAAGTGTGGAGAGTCGGCGCATGGCTCACAAATATCCCAATATTCTTGTCCATTGCGTCTTCAGCACCAAGGAACGCCGCGATCTCATCCCCGAAGAAATTCTGCCCAGACTCTGGAAATACTTTGCCGGGATCGGCCGCAATCACGGAATTGCCGTGCTTGCCGCGGGAGGCATTTCAAACCATTCGCATTTGCTGATTGTGTTGCCATCGGATATGCCCGTCGCCAAGGCAGTTCAGGTCTTGAAAGCAAATTCCTCGCGCTGGCTGCACGAGCATGGTCTGGATTTCGCCTGGCAGGAGGGATACGGAGCGTTCAGTGTGAGCGGTTCAAATAGGGACGCCGTCAGGGATTACATAGAGCGTCAGGCCGAGCATCATCGGGAGCGGTCAAAGCGAGTTCGAGGCGATGTTGCGGAAATCCGGGATCGCGTTTGATCCGAAGGAGGCCTTCGGGTAGGTGCCGTCCCTGCGGGACTCATTCCTCGTTCCAACTTTTTCCCGGCACTACCGTGCCGGGCTTTCACATGCCGTGCCTTCGGCACTGGGCCTGTGGAGAAATCGATTTCTGCCCTACCTTAGGCCTGACTATCTCAAACCGCTGCGTCGTCCTGGTGTACTGAATCCCACCCATGCGTCCGATGAGGTCCAGCGAATTCCGGTCCAGCTTGCCCTCTTTAACATGCGCGTCGTTCATGTAAATCGACACAATCTCGCCGATCACGAGGCTGCTGCTGGTCGGCGCGGTCGAGAAGTCGAGAATCTGATGAAGTTTGCACTCAAAGCTGACCGGAGATTCGGCGACTCTTGGCGGGCGCACGACCGTCGACGGTTGCGGCGTAAGCTTCGCCACCTCGAATTCGTTCACTGACGGGTCGTAATCTCCGCTGGTTAGATTCATCGCCTCGCGAAGTTCGTACGTAACAACGTTGACGACAAATTCCCCGGTGTCGCGAACGTTCCGCAACGTGTCCTTGGCTTCGCCGTGGTAACCTTCTGGACGCTTAGGCGACCGAAGTCCGGGCGCAAACGCCAGCAACGGGGGATCGACGCAAACCGCGTTAAAGAAGGAGAAAGGAGCAAGATTGGGCTGTCCCGCTGCGTTCATCGTCGATACCCACGCAAT
>Ga0302320_10008082_pt1 | contig 22969 bp, 19 predicted proteins | sample Bog_T0_3_FD_202130 | JGI IMG/M metagenome (GOLD analysis project Ga0302320, IMG submission 202130) | Peat permafrost microbial communities from Stordalen Mire near Abisko, Sweden - Bog_T0_3 | ecosystem: Environmental > Terrestrial > Soil > Wetlands > Peat | place: Sweden: Abisko, Stordalen Mire... | reverse complement strand
GATGGGAACAGGATATTTCGGGCGATAGGGTTGACGGAACGAACCACCCGCAATTCGATATGGAACGACATTCTGGAGCACGAAGCGATCGACAATCAGCCAATCCAGGTGGAGCTTGGAGATGGCCGCAATGTCCTCGGCGTGTTGCTTTACTATTCAGACGTTTCTGAAGAGGGCTCGCTTTACCTTACCCAGGCAGCTTGGGTGGACTCGCAGGGCGCAACAGTTCCGATTCCAGGCCCTGGCTTCTGCTAACCCGGAACAGTGGCATTCGTTGTGTGAGCCTTCTCAATCCCGCAGAGGAAGCCCCTGAGGATGCATAACACGCAAGAGAATCATCCTTCCCTCACATGGCGGCGTTTCCGTACGCGTTAAAATCAAACTCACATATGTCTCCCGCCACGCTATCGCCTGAAATCCTGGCCAAATATGAGCCCGTCATCGGGCTTGAGGTCCATGTGCAACTCCAAACCGCCTCCAAGGCCTTCTGCGGTTGCGCCAACAAATTCGGCATGGAGCCCAACACCAACGTCTGCCCGGTGTGCTTGGCGCTGCCCGGAGCATTGCCCGTGCTCAATGCCCAGGCGGTCGAGTTCGCAACCCTGGCCTCGCTCGCGATCAATTGCGAGGTGCGTGAGCGCTCCATCTTCGCGCGCAAAAACTATTTCTACCCCGACCTGCCCAAGGGATACCAGATCTCGCAATTCGACAAGCCCCTCGGCGAGCATGGCTGGATCGACGTGCCCACCGCGGACGGGTCCATCAAGCGCATCGGCATCACCCGCCTGCACATGGAAGAGGATGCGGGCAAAAGCATCCATGACGGGTTGATCGACTCCGCCAAGCTCACCTCGCTCGATCTGAATCGCTGTGGCACGCCACTGGCCGAAATCGTGAGCGACCCGGACATGCGCACTGCCGACGAGGCCTATGAGTATCTGACCCGGCTGAAAGAGATTCTTCTCTACTGCGGCGTCTCCGATTGCAATATGGAAGAAGGCTCGCTGCGTTGCGATGCCAACGTCAGCGTCCGTCTGAAGGGCGCACCCGAGTTCGGCACCAAGGCCGAGGTCAAGAACGTCAACAGCTTCCGCTATGTGCGCGCGGGGATTGAATACGAGATCGAGCGCCAGATCGAGGTGCTGGAGTCAGGCGGCCGCGTGATCCAGGAGAGCCGCCTGTGGAACGCTGCTGAAGGCCGGACCTACTCCATGCGTTCCAAGGAGCAGGCCCACGACTATCGTTATTTCCCCGAGCCGGATCTTCCCCCGCTCGTTCTCTCCGCAGAATTTATCGAGCAAAAAAGAGCGGAGCTCCCGGAATTGCCGGAGGCCCGTCGCGCGCGCATGGTTGCCGAGTACGAGATCGGCATGAAGGACGCCTTTACTCTCACCGCCACGCGCGAATTTGCCGACCGCTTTGAAGCTGCAGCCAAGACGGCGCGCAATCCTCGCCGTGTCGCGAATCTATTGCTCAGCGAGTTGGGCGGACGGCTCAAAGCCCTGGGCCTGGACCAGGAGCAATCGCCTGTCTCCATGAGCGGCATCGTGGTGGCTGCCGATCTGCTGGACGAAGGCAAGATCAGCTCCCGACAACTGAAGGATCTGCTCGACATCTGTTTCGCCCAGAGCGAAGATTTTCCAGCTGTCTACGACCGCGAGAAGCCGCAGCAGTTGACCGACACCTCCGCCATTGAAGCCATGATCGATGAGGTCATCGCCGCCAACCCCAAGCAGGTGGAGCAGTACAAGGCCGGAAAGACGACGGTGGCCGGCTTCTTCGTCGGGCAGGTCATGCGGGCCTCGAAGGGGCAGGCGAATCCGGCATTGCTCAACGAATTGGTCGCGAAAAAGCTGAGCGCATAAGACGGACTTTCACAGAGCCTTGCCAGTGCCGTGACCACATGGATTTGTACTTTCCCAGGTCTCAAAGCGAGACATGAGGCACCCAAATTTCGTGACCTTGATTCCTGAATCATTTTGTACCACCATTGGGTGCCCCACATCTCGATTTTGAGATGTGGGAGCGCACTAACAACAGAGACTTGTTCATCCGGTCAGTGATCTAGAGGGGCGGCTTTGCCGCTTCGCCGCTTTTTCAGGAACTTCACCCTACCTCACTTCGTACCCTCTTCCAGGCGAGGCTCGTCTCGTTCGCCTTGGAGATCTGCGTCATGAAGATCAACAACACCAGCCTGCTTTTCCTGCTTTGCGCCGCGGGAGCGGCCAGCGTCGCCCTGACCGGATGCAAAGTCTGCACCGCACACTCCATCCAGAAAGTGGAGGCTGCTACGGATTCCGGAGCGGTGAATATTCACCAGATGGGCGGAGATATCAACGTCGCCGATGCTCCCAACGGGGCCAGCCTGCATACCATGGGCGGCAACATCCGCGTGGGAAGCGTGGCCTCCTTCGCCAAGCTCCATACCATGGGTGGCAATATCACCGTCGAGCGAGCGCAGGGGTCGGTGGATGCCAGTACCATGGGCGGTGTGATTCGCATCGACGACACCAACGGGCCGGTCAAGGCATCCACCATGGGCGGGGACATCACGGTGCGCGAGATTGGCTCGTCCACCGACCGTCGCGATATCGAGTTGGATTCAAAGGGCGGGACGATTCAGCTGGTTGTCCCCAATAATTTCCCCATGGAAGTTCACATCCAGCTGGCTACGACGCGGAACGCCACGCGGGAGTTCCACATTATCGACAAACTGGGTCTTAAGCAGCAGGAAAGCCAAGGCTGGGATTCCTCCTTTGGCACCCCGCGGAGGTACATCCGCGAAGAGGGTGTGGTCGGCAGCGGCTTGAACCACATCACCATCAAGACCATCAACGGCGATGTGATTCTCAAGCAGGAATAGCGCCGGCGCGGATGTCTCCCGGTCTCTTAAGCGGGATCCGCCGGGTCCGCGTAGCTCTCCGCGAACGATTCGTCGGGAGAACTGGCTGGCCAGCCGATGAGCACAAAAAACACGTCGAGGACAAAGAGCGCGATGGCCAGATCATTGAGCAGAGTGGCGTAGACGGCATCTGCCCACAACTGATTCCCTCCCCATAGAAGAAAGGCAATGGCCAGCAGGGTTGCTTTGAACATCTCGGCTTTGCCGGGGCGGCGAACCGTTTGATAAACAAGGTAAGCAAGGGCGATCAGCGCCAAGGGAAGCGCTCCCAGCGTGTTGTGTGCATCTTTGGGGAAGAATGCAGGAAATGCGTCCCAAAACAGCAGGATTACGACGGAGGCTAGCGTCAGTCCGCCGAGAATCACGGGAATTGCGCGGTGTGTTTTGTCGAGATGAGCCTTCATCCATCGATCTTACCCCAAGGTCGGAGATCAGTTGCCTTCGGCCTTGGAGCAGGATCTTGGTCGTTCGTTAAATCAAAAAGACAGAATTACTTCAGTTTCAACTCGCACTCGAAAACCTTGCGGGTATCCCAGGTGCTGACGGTTTTCACGGCGCTCTTCTTGCCGTCCTTTTCCGTCCAGAGCTCATGATCCTCCGCCATATTCACCTGCGTAAAGCGGAAATGCCCCTTTTCGTCCGTCGAATAACTGCGAATGGATTTAGTCTTCAGGTTCTTTAGGAACACCGTCGCGCCCAAGGTGGCGGTATCATCGGGACCCAGAACCGTTCCTGCAACTACCCGCTGGCCCAGGTTTTGAGCCTGTGCGGCCGGTGGCCCGGCAGGGCCGCCGAAGGGCATCATGGGCACCAAACCCGCTGCCAAGGCAACCAATGCCACCCCAGCTATCACACCTGTGCGCTTAAAACTCACTCGTCCTCCTCTTGTTCCTCTTCGAGTTCCTCGTCGTCGTCCAGGCCGTCGTCCACGCGGGTCAACTCGAGCGGCTCGACTCCGACTACCTCGTACTCTGTTCCACATTCTTCGCAGGCGACTACATCGCCTTCTTCAATTTCGTCCAATTCGACGTCTAGATCATTCTCGCATTCAGGGCAGCTTGGCATGTTAGTCTCCTCTCGTTCCTCGACACTTCGTTCTATTGGACGACAAAGTGTTCGGTACGACTTCGCTATTCTTTGGTAGGACCCGGCCCCAGGTCAAGAGGCAAGGAACAGATCGGCGTCCAAATTCACACGCTTTATCCCAATACGAAAAAAGTCAAGAGGCCCTTTCTCCTTTGGAAAGGGCTGTGGACGACCGCTTCCTACCTTCTGGCCTTCTCACCCGATGACACCCATGCACGCGACGGTTTAACCTGTGAAGGATATGGCCAGGTATGGATCGACCCCATTCTCCTTCCCCGAATTCCGCGGCGCCACCCGTCGGCTGGTCCTCGTCAACCTGTGCGCCTATTTCGTCCTGCTGCTGCTGGGACTGGCTCTGCCCCTGCAAACTGGCGCGGTAGCGGGCGCCTTGTCCTTTGTTCCGGGCGCCTTTTTGCATGGCGGTATCTGGCAGCCGATTACCTACAGCCTGGTCCACCCCTCGCTGATCGGAACTCTTTTCGAGTTGCTCTCGCTCTGGTTCCTGGCCGGCTTTCTTGAAGGTACCCATCCTCCCGGGTGGGTTTTGGGCCTTTACTTCGTCTCGCTGCTGGGAACGGTCGCCGCTGCAACAGCCATCTACGTCTGCAGCGCCACGCTGGGTTTCTCTGCGCTCCAGGTGCCCCTCTACGGCTGCGCGGGAGGAATCTTCGGGTTGCTGGTAGCCATTGGCGCGCTTTATGGCGACATGGAGTTCCTGCTCTTCTTTATCATCGGCATCAAGGCCCGCTATCTGGTCGCGATCTATGCCCTCATCTCCATCGCCATGCTCTTCGGCGAACAGAAAATGTATGCCTTCGCCCAGTTAGGCGGGGCGGTGGCAGGACTGCTGTGGGTGCATTTTGCACCGCGCCGGGGTTTGTCGCTGCCCACGGCGACGTTCAGCGAGCCCTGGTACGGTTTCCGCAACAAGTACTATCGCTGGAAGCGTCGTCGCACGGCCCGCAAGTTTGAGGTCTACATGCGCAAACAAGGGCGTACGGTGCGGTTTGACGGCAATGGACGCCCGATTCACGACGATCCTGAAGACAAGAGCCGCTGGAATTGAGCGCGTGGTCTTTGACGGCGGAGATCTGCCTCGGATTTTGCCATCAACAACGTCCTTGCGATTGCCAGGCCCCTCCGCCAACTCGCCAAGGAGCAAAGCGCGCTAACCCGCCCGGTCCCTGACCGACTGAATTCTTGACCTTCGGAGCGCCCGTTTCAGTCGAAACGCGAAGTCATCTTCGCGCCTCTGAATGCAACATACAACGGGCGCCGAAAAACCGCGTTTCAGCCATCAACTTGAAGTCCATGTGATCGCCCTGATTCCTATAGCTTGGCTGCGGAACGCAACGGGGTGTAAGGCGATAGAATCGTCCTAGCAATGTCCATTCAAATCGCATTCCTCTTTCCGGGACAGGGTTCGCAAACCGTAGGTATGGGCCGCGAACTGTCCGAGCGTTTTCCCCTTGCTGCACAGACCTTTGCCGAAGCGGACGAGGCGTTGGGGTTCTCGCTTTCCAGCCTCTGTTTCAATGGCCCGGTCGAGTCCCTGCGACTTACGGAAAACACCCAGCCGGCCATCCTCGCCGTGAGCGTCGCCGCCTGGCGGGTTCTAGCCGCGCATGGAATTGAACCGCAACTCGCAGCGGGACACTCCCTCGGGGAGTGGTCGGCGCATGTGGCCGCCGGAACCCTGGGGTTTGCCGACGCGCTGCGTGCCGCAAAGGCGCGTGGAAAGGCCATGCAGGAAGCGGTCCCGGAGGGAGAGGGCGGCATGGCCGCGATTCTCAGCCTGACTGCCGAGCAAGTTGTCGAAGCCTGCCGGCAGGCAGCCGCGGAGACGGGGCTTACCGTACAGGCTGCCAATCTGAATTCGGCCGGTCAAACGGTCATCTCCGGCGTCCTGGCGGCGGTTGAGAGAGCGTCAGTCCTCTGCAAAGAGAAAGGCGCGCGTAGGGCCTTGATGCTGCATGTCAGCGCCCCGTTTCATTGCTCCCTGATGCAACCGGCCCAGGACGAGGTGGAACGCGTCCTGCACGGCCTGACGCTGTCAGAGCCACGCATTCCCGTCGCTGCAAACGTAACCGGAGGCCTGGTCACCTCTGCGGATGCCGCACGCGACGCCCTGATCCGTCAGGTGACCGGTGCGGTGCGTTGGGTGGATTGCATGACATCGGTGGCCGGTGCCGGGGCGAATCTGTTTATCGAAGTGGGTCCAGGGAAGGCGCTGCGCGGTCTGCTCAAGCAGATTGACCCGACACTCAAATCACTCAATGTGGAGAACATCGCGAGCTTCGAAGAGACGCTGGCCGCTGTGGAAGCAGCCCGGAACGCGTAGCGGCCCGTTTCGACATTCCGCGCGCCCTGGTACCGCGACCGCATGATTCAGTAATCAAGATCACGAGAATTGGGTGCCCCAGATCTCGATTTTGAGACCTGGGAAATAGAAATCGATGCGGTCATGGCACAAAGGAGCGTCGCGGACCGCCGCTTGGGGCCTCTCCCGGCCGCGCTATGCTTGCCCATATTCACAACGCACCTCTAGGGCCCAAGATAGAGCTGTACGTCTTCCGGTGCAAAGTTCAGCTTGTGGTCTTTGGGACTGTATTCCAGACTGGCCGGTTTGCTCTTGCGGCCATTGATTAAGACGGCTGTCAAGAGCTGGTTGCCATAGATTCGCGCGGCAGCAATCCGGTGACTTTGGATGTTCCCGTACTCGTTGTCTGGGCTGTTCGGGCTCCAATCCTTGGAGAACCGTTCAAAAGGATAGACAGAATATTGTGCGGGATGCTCCCGCCATTTTGGATCGTGCATCCAGATGCCATAGGCAGTGGGCATGTCGTTCTTTTCCACTGCGGTCAGGAAATGGTTAATTGCCATCCGGCCCCGCAGATGGGTGTTCCAGTTCCAGGGGAAATCCACCGGCCGGCCGGCGGCCAGCCAAAATCCGATGATCAGCACGCCGATGGTCGCAACCGAACTCCACAGAATTACTCGGTTACGGCGGTCGCGCTCTTCGTTGAATGCAGGTGCGTCGAGCAAGGTCATCGTTCAGTTTCCTCGAAATACGGTAGAGCAGGGAACCGGCAACAAGATCCGGGTTGCAAGGCATTGGGAACGGTTTGTTCTGCCGAGGCCGTCTCAAGAATCGAACGGCCCGGGCAGCACAGAGAATACCTGAACCTGTCAGCGTCAGCCAGACTGCGGCGCGGTTTCCCTAAGGACTTAGACACCGCGCCCGCTATTTCTGTTCCCTGAAGCCCTCTTTCGATTTCCTGACCCCAGACCAAAGACCCCAGACCCCAGACCCCTGATCCCTGTCCCTGACCCCTGATCCATCCCTGCATTCCGTTATTCTTCCCGGCTATAGGACGTCCGGTCTTTCTCCAGGTGGCGTTCCAGCGCCAACTCGATCAGGATGGTAATCAGATCCCTGTATTTGATTCCCGTTGCCTCCCACAGCTTGGGATACATGCTGATTTGCGTGAATCCCGGCATGGTATTCACTTCGTTCAGGTAGATGCGCCGATTGCCGTCCGGCTCCATCAGAAAGTCCACGCGTGCCAGCCCAGAGAGGTCGCAGGCCTTGAAGGCAGCCACAGCCATCTCCCGAATCTGCTTCGCTTCCGGGCGGCTCAGCTTGGCGGGAATCACCGGCACCGAGCCCTCTGTCAGATACTTGGCCTCGTAGTCGTAGAACTCCTTGAAGGGAACGATCTCGCCCACCACGCTGGCCTTGGGATCGTCATTGCCGAGCACGGCAACTTCGAACTCGCGGGCCTTGGCCTTCTTTCCGCCCACGCCCTGCTCGATCACCAGTTTGCGGTCGTATTTGGCGGCCAGAGTCAAGGCGGGTCCCAATTCCTTTCGGTCATGCGCCTTGCTGATGCCTACCGACGAGCCCAGGTTCGCCGGCTTCACGAAGACCGGGTACTTGAGCGCGCTCTCAATCTGGGCGATGGCCTTGCGCGGCGACTTCTCCCAATCACAACGCAATAGCGCAACGTGCTTGACGATGGGCAGTTTCGCGTTGGCAAAGAGCCGCTTCATGACGTCCTTGTCCATGCCTGCCGCCGAGCCCAGCACCCCGGAGCCGACGTAGGCGATTCCCGCCAACTCGAAGAGTCCTTGAATCGTGCCATCCTCGCCGAAAGTTCCATGGAGCACCGGGAAGACGACATCCAGAGACTGCCCACCCAAAGCGGTATGGGGATGGATCTGCTTGGCTTCTGTCGTCTTCAGATCGGAATCTTCGGACGCTTCCGCGGCAGATACCGTCTCGACATCCTCGGTTCCTTCCGCGAATGTTGCTCCCGTGCCGGGCTCAAGCACTGCTGATTCGCCTCCCAGGAGCTGTTGCGCTCCGTCTGCAATCAGCCATTGCCCGCTTTTGGTGATGCCAATCGGCAAGACCTCGAATTTGCGGCGATCAATCGCCTTCAGGATCGACGCCGCCGACAGCAGCGAGACTTCATGCTCGCCGCTGCGCCCACCAAACAGGATTCCAACGCGTAGTTTCTTTGCCATTTCCTTCTTCTTTACCAGTTAAGGTCGCAATGATCCGCTCGAATGAATCTCCACAGCTTCAGTGTAGAACCCCTCACAGGATTTTCTTTCCAAATGCCGAACAAGCCAACTCCACGGCCAACTCGGCGGTGCGGTTGTGTTCGTCGAGGATCGGGTTCACTTCCACCATCTCGAAGCTGAGCAGCCGCCCATCGTCGGCGAGGATTTCCATGGCCAGATGGGCTTCGCGGTAGGTGGCTCCGCCGCGCACCGGCGTACCGACACCGGGTGCATCCTCCGGGTCGATCCAGTCCAAGTCCAGCGAGACGTGGTATCCCGCGGTTCCCCTGCCAGCGATGGTCATGGCTTCGTTCATCACCGCCCTCATGCCTCGCTCGTCGATATCGCGCATCGTAAAGATGCCCGCCACGCCGGCGCGGCGGATGTTTGCCCTTTCGTCGGCGTCGATGTCGCGGAGCCCGATCAGAACCGTGTTTTCCGGGGCCACCTTGGGCGTGAAGCCGTAGATGTTTCCCAGCGCTTCCGGACCAAGGCCCATCAGGGCAGCCAACGGCATTCCGTGGACATTGCCGGAGGGCGAAGTCTCCGGCGTATTGATGTCGGAGTGGGCATCGATCCATAGAAGGCCGATCTTCTGCCCCGAGCGGCGATAGAACTCGGCAACGCCGGAGACCGACCCGGCGGCGATGGAGTGATCTCCACCCAGGAGGAGGGGAATCCACCCGTCTTCGAGCGTCTTTACGACCGCCTCCGCCGTGCGCGTGCAGGTCTCGGCGATTTCGGCCAGATAGCGTGCCTTGGCATTGCCTGCAGCCTGGGTCTCGGCTATTTCGACAGGAATGTTGCCACTATCGACGACCTGGTGCCCGAGCGCTTTCAGTCGCTTTTCCAGACCGGCCACTCTCATCGCCGAAGGACCCATATCCACACCGCGGCGGCTGGCGCCCATGTCCAGCGGGACACCAATGACGCGAATCTGGCGACACAGGGAGTTGCGCGGACCGGGATCCGGAAACTGTCTGGAACTGGAGCAATCTTCAAAGCCACTGGTCATGCGGGTAACTCCTGCCAAGATATACAACCGAAAGACGCGGCTGCGCAAATGGAAGTTTGAGGACTTATCGTCCCGGTACTAAGGACTAAAGTACCTGAATGCCCCAACCGAACTCGGAGTACGATGGTCGGCAGGTATTTTGGAAAGAAATACATCGCTGCGAACTATGACTTTCTTGATTACCGATTGAATCTCTGGCACAAGTTGCCGATAGGGATTGCAGGGGGCCGGAACACGCCTCCGGCAAAACCGGATTTATGTCGATGAAGAAGCTCATTTTCGCTTTGGTTTTACTGCTCACCGCTGTACAGGCAGCGATAGCGGTCGTGCCCGCGCCCCTGACTTCTCTTCGCGATTTCCGCGCCCTTAGCAATGCAGAGGCCGACAACAAGATTCCAGTCTCTTTTGAAGCTACAGTAACTTACTATCGCGACTATGAACGAACTCTCTTCGTTCAGAATGGCGATTTCGCCACCTACGTCCTTGCTCCGGTGGATGCCAGAATGGCTCCCGGCGATCGGGTACTGATCAAGGGAACCACGGCCGGAAGCTTTCGTCCGGTTGTGGCGGCCACCAGCATCACAGTTCTTTCCCATGGCGTTCTTCCAAAACCTTCTCCAGCCGACTACGACCAGATGATTCATGCCAAACTGGATTGCAGGCTGGTGACCGTGCGGGCCGTCGTGCGGGCTGCCGATGTCACCCTCAGCTCTGGCCGGCGCACCTCCGACCTCGAGATTCTGGTTGACGGCAGCGCCATCGGAGTGGTGCTGGAAAACGATGACCCCGCGGCGCTCAAGAACCTGCTCGACGCAGAGGTGGAAATCACCGGAGTCGTTTCAGGAAAGTTCGATGGGAAGATGCAGGCTACAGGAGTTCTGCTGCACGCCACATCGTTGCAGAATGTAAAGGTTCTAAGGACCGCGCATTTCAACCCCTGGTCGCTTCCCATCACGCCGATGGATGAGATCAACAGCAGTGCCCGGGTAATCAACCACTCCCAGCGGGTCAGGGTACAGGGGACCATTACGTACTATCATCCCGGAACGGCGCTGGTGCTGCAGGCCGGCGCCAAGAGTCTTCTGGTGATGACCTTGACGCGGGACGACCTGCATGTCGGCGATATCGCAGACGTGACCGGGTTTCCTGTGGTCCATGACGGTTTTCTGGCGATTGAGCGAGGGGAGATAGAAGACAGCCACTTGTTCGCGCCCGTCACGCCCCTTGCTACGACCCTGCATCGTTTGACCACCAGCAAGAACATCTTCGATCTGGTTTCTGTCGAAGGCAGAGTGGTCACGAAAGTCCGCGAAGCTGCGCAGGATGAGTATGTTGTCGCCGCGGACGACCAGTTGTTCTCGGCCATTGTCCGCCACGACTCGATGCCCAACACTCCGATGTCCTCGCTGCCGCCGCTCAAGGAAATTGCCGAGGGGTCGATGGTTCGCGTTACCGGCATTTGCATCGCAGAGGACTCGAACCCTTTTAATAATTCGGTGCCTTTCAATATTCTTCTGGGCTCCTTTGACGATATCGTGGTGATCGCGAACCCCTCTTGGGTCAACGTGCGCAACCTTCTCGTCCTGGTCACGATCTTGCTGGTTGTGGTGATTGTCGTTAGCGGGTGGAGCTGGATTCTGGGCCGAAAGGTGCGTCGTCAGACCACGGCGCTCTCCGCCAGCATCGAAGCTGAGGCGGCCACCGGGCGGCTCATGGCCCAACTTGAGCTGCGCCGTAGCCGCATCCTGGAAGACATCAACGGCACCGTGGCGCTGGCCGAGATCATCGAGCAGATTTGCGAGTTGACCTCCTTCCGGCTCAATGGCGCGCCTTGTTGGTGCGAGATCGAAGACGGAGCGCGGCTAGGATACCATTCCGCTGATATCCATGGCTTGCGCATGATCCGGGCCTTGATTCCCTCCCGCTCCGGCTCGGTGTTGGGCACGATCTTTGCCGGCATGTCTTCGCCTACTCCCAATCGGCAACTCGAAGAGGAAGCTCTCTTCGTCGGAGCCCGCCTGGCCACATTGGCAATCGAAACGCGCCGTCTCTATTCCGACCTGTTGCATCGCTCGGAGTTCGACCTGCTCACCGACATCAATAACCGCTTTTCGTTGGACAAATATATGGAACAGTTCATTGAAGAAGCGCGTCAGACCGCTTCGATCTTCGGACTGGTCTATATCGATCTGGATGAGTTCAAACAGGTCAATGACAACCACGGCCATCATGTAGGAGACCTCTATCTGCAGGAGGCTTCAAAACGCATGAAGAGACAACTTCGCGGCGGAGATCAACTGGCTCGCCTGGGCGGCGACGAGTTTGCGGCCCTGCTTCCGAATGTGCACAACCGGGTTGAGATGGAAGAGATCGCCCAGCGCCTGGAACACTGTTTTGATTCGCCCTTTACCATCGAAGGCATCCTGCTCCGTGGTTCCGCGAGTATCGGCATCGCCATCTACCCCGTGGATGGTTCGAGCAAGGCCAGTCTTCTGACGGCTGCGGATGGGGCCATGTACGAATCCAAAAATGCGAAGCGGCGAGCGGGATTGATCCTGACCGGCCATCACGGCGGGCTTCCGAAAGCAGGGTAACGCAGCGGGGTGGCGATCTTGGGATCCGGTGCGAGCGAGAAAAATCCGATCCCGTGCGAGCATCATTTCGGCCCCGAGGCCAGAAGAACGAATCGCGGATTTTTCAACTGCAAACCCTGCAAGGGATATCCATCGTCGCGGGGCCTGGCGTTTTACCTGCTTTGCTCGGTGGTACAGCGGGGTGGGGCGCGGAATCCCGGTATTCAAGTGCAAGACCATCGCCAACCGATATCCATGTTTTGAGCGTTTCATGTTGGGATAGTGACTTTCGATCGATTACCCCCGGAAGGATAGTCCGTGGGGTTTACGTTATATCCCGGTAGCCGCCCTTTTGTAGACATTTTCTATTAGGTGTCATTTTCTGGATGGATCTCCGCACAGGATGCGATCACTCCCTCCTGCGAAGTACAGAACCTCGGGCCCCGGTGGAAAAATTCGATTTTGATAGGCTTTCGATCGATGAAACAGCTTGTCTTATTTTGTCTTCTTCTTTTTGGGTGTGTATCGGCTGCTTGCGCAGCATCTCTGCCGTCTCTTACTTCTCTGCACGATATTCAAGCTCTGACCAACGAAATGGTCGGCGATCTTCCCCCCGCTACCTTTGAAGCGACTGTCACCTATTCGGTCGCGCACCAGCGGCTCCTGTTTGTGCAAGAGGACGAAGCGGGCATCTTCGTAAACGCCACGCCGAATTCTACCTTGCTCCCTGGCGACAGGGTCCTGGTCAAGGGAACTGTTCATCCCAGTTTTCGCCCGATGATCGACGCTTCGGAAGTCATCGTTCTTCACCACGGCGCATTGCCCAAACCTCTGTTAGCCACTTACGATCAGTTGCTCCAGCCGGAGTCCGACTGCAGGCTGGTCAAATTGCAGGCGATTGTCCGCTCCGCCGATGTGGTGGCGAATTCGGATGTTCACCGCGCCACGCTCCATTTGTTGAGCGGCGCCGGTGAAATCGATGCTGTCGTGAATAGCGATGACGAGCAAGCGCTGCGGGAGCTTCTCGATGCAAAGGTCGAAGTCACCGCCGTTGTGGGCGGCAAGTTCGATCCGAAGATGGAAAGAATCGGTACTTTGCTCTATGTGTCATCGCTCGCGGACATCCAAGTCCTGACGCACCCGGAAAAGAGCCCGTGGTCTCTCCCCGCCACACCAATCGATGAAGTCTTCAAAGGCTACCGAGTTCTCGATGTCCGGCAAAGGGTGCGCGTGCAGGGGGTTGTCACGCTATATGACCCTGGAGCAGCCGTGGTCCTTCAGGATGGCAAAAAAAGCATCTGGATCTACACCGAAAGTCGTGTTCCGCTCAAGATCGGCGATCTCGCCGATGCGACCGGGTTTCCCGAAGCTCGCACCGGTCATCTCACGCTCACCACAGCGGAGATTCGGGACCGCCAGATCCAGGCGCCGATTCGGCCGCTTCAGGCTACGGCAAAGCAACTGGCTTCCAAAGTCAACATCTTCGACCTGGTTGAGCTGGAAGGGAAGGTCGTCACCGAGGCCCGAACGGCCACGCGGGACGAATACGTCCTTGAGGCCGATGGAATTGTCTTTTCCGCAATCGTTCGTCGACCCGCGACGACGACCAGGGAACCGCTTCCGGCGATGAAGCAGGTTCCTGTGGGCGCCAGAGTCCGCGTCACCGGCGTTTGCATCCCTGAGGATTCCGGCCGCTTCGACCGCGAGAGAGGTTTCAGCCTTCTGCTGCGGAATGACGCGGATCTTGTGGTCGTCGCCGATCCCTCGTGGGTGAATACGCGCACCCTTCTCGAAGTGGTCTTTCTGTTGCTGGTGGTGATCGTGGTGGGAGCGGCCTTCCTGATCCGGGCCAGGAGGAAGCAGAGGGAAACGCACGCGACGGCCATGCGCAATGAAAAAGTGGCCTCGCTGGAGCGTTTGCGCAGCCGCATCCTTGAAGACATCAGCGGCGACTGCCCGCTCTCCGAAGTCCTTGAGCAAATCACCGCGCTGGTGACTTTCAAACTGGAGGGCGCCACTTGCTGGATACAGATTCCGGAAGAGCACTGGGGCGCGCAGCCGGTCGAGCACGATGCCTCCCGGATTCTGCGTAAGGAGATTCCAGGCCGCTCCGGGCTTCCGCTGGGGACGCTCTATATCGCTCTCGATTGGCGCACCGCGCAATCCTCGGACGAAGCGGAAGCGCTTTCCGCTGGCGCTGGTCTGGCCTCCCTCGCGATCGAAACCCGCAAGCTCTATCGGGACCTGATCCACCGATCTGAATTCGATCTTCTGACCAACCTGAACAATCGATACTCCCTCGACAGACAACTGGAGGCTCGGATTGGCGGATCGCGCCAAAATGGGTCGACTTTCGGGTTGATCTACATCGACCTCGATCGATTCAAGGAGATCAACGATCTGTATGGGCATCGGGTTGGCGATCTTTTTCTCTGCGAGGTTGCCTATCGCCTCAGCGCGCAGCTCCGACCGGTGGACATGCTGGCCCGTTTGGGAGGCGACGAGTTCGCCGCCTTGACACCGGAACTGCACAGTCGAGCGGATGTGGAAGAGATCGCGCTGCGGCTGGAAGGGTGCTTTGATTCACTATTCTTCATCGAGGGGAATTCATTGTGTGGCTCGGCGAGCATAGGAATCGCCCTTTATCCAGAAGATGGCGTGGACAAGATCTCCCTGTTCCGTGCTGCCGACGATGCGATGTACAAGGTCAAGTACAGTCGGCGGCAGGCATCGGAAGAGGCTCTGGCTGAATAGTGGGCAAATGGGCGGGAGCGGCATTCCCACATGGAGATCTGCGCTCGAATTCGAACTCAGCCTGAAAAGAAAGCTTCCGCATGAGGTTTTTCCTTCCCAACCGTGATCCAATGGTCTCAGGATCGATTTCATGAAATGTATGTTCCTGCTCATCGGAACCCCTCGGACGGACTTGAATAGGTTATCTAAGCTGAAGAAAAAATGGCGGCATGGATGGGCGATCGCCCTGTTCGGGCTGATCTCGTGTGCTTGGAACGGAGCGGGGACCATGGCAGCGTGGGCGGCGGAGTCGGTCGCAATCACGCCTCTCAGCGCTCTGCACGCTTTGACGAATGCCCAGGCGGGCAAGCGCCTGCCGGTCGGTTTCGAGGCGATTGTCACCTATTACCGAGATTCGGACGACGACTTGTTTGTTCAAATGGCCGACACCGCCATTTATGTGCGCTTCAAAGCCGGTGCGGGACTCCAGGCTGGCGATCGCGTTCTGGTCAACGGCCATACCGAGGAGAGCTTCCGCCCCATCGTGGTGGCCGATCGCGTGACCCTGCTGCGCTACGAGACCCTGCCGGATCCCATCCCTGCAACTTTTGAGCAGTTGGTCGGTACGCAACTGGATTGCATGCGCATCCGGGTGCAGGCCGAGGTTCGTTCCGCCGCCATGGTAAACAACGGACCGAAGCGCAGCATCTATCTCGAAGTCCTCATGGATGGGGGCTATGTGGACGTGGCTGTGAACAGCGCGGACGAAGGCGCCCTCAAGAAACTCCTCGATACACAGGTGGAGATCACCGGAATAGCCACAGCCAAGTTCGATCAGAAGATGCAGATGGCGGGCGCCAGAATCGACGTGCAAAGCCTCGCCGATGTGACGATCCTGAATTCGGCCGCAGTGGACCCGGACACGCTCGCCTTCTCACCGATGGAGGATGTCCTCGGTTCGTACCATGTGAACGATCTCTCCAAACGGGTTCGAATTCGGGGAACGATCACTTATTATCAGCCGGGCTCCAATATGGTTCTTCAGAACGGTACCAAGAGCCTTTGGATCACCACCATGACCAGTCAGCCCCTGCGCGTGGGGGATATTGCCGAGGTTTCGGGATTCCCCGATGTCCACAGCGGGTATGTCGGGCTCACGCACGCTGGGGTTTCCGACACGCAGAAGTTCGCGCCTATTTCGCCCTTACCGATTCGTTGGCAGGGACTTGGCTTTGGCGGCAATGCCTTCAATCTGGTATCCATTCAGGCGCGCCTGGTCCGTCAGGTCCGCGAAGCGTCCACGGATCAATATGTTCTCGACGAGGATGGGCATCTCTTCTCGGCGATCTATCGTCATCCCCTCCCAGCCATTGCGCCCCAACCGCCCGCGGTGAAGCAGATTCCAGTCGGCTCGATGGTTCGGGTCACCGGCATTGGCATGTTTTCCAGCACCGACTCCTTCAACGGCCCCATCGCCTCCGATATTCTGCTTCAATCGCTGGATGGGATTGTGGTTACCGCACCGCCCTCTTTGCTCACCATCCGCAATCTGATCGTGGCAGTGGGCGTTCTCACCCTGGTTGTTTTTTCTGTGGGAGCCTGGGGTTGGCTTCTGGAGCGAAAACTTCGTCGCCAAAAGTCCGCGATGGCCGACCGCAAGGAAGCCGAAGCCAGCTTGCAAAGAAAGCGCAGTCAGATTCTGGAAGACATCAACTCCTCCCGTCCCCTCACCGAGATTGTCGAGGGAATCACCCAAATGGTCTCTTGCCAACTCGGCGGAGCGGCCTGCTGGTGCGAGATCGCAGATGGAGCCGAGTTGGGGAAACGGCCCACGGTTTTAAGGGAAATGCGGATCGTGCAAAAGGACATCTCTGCGCGGGGTGGAACGCTTCTGGGTTCCATCCATGCCGCGCTCGATCGCGATTCCGTACCGAGTGCGGAGGAGTCCGAAGCGCTTGCGGTGGGCTCCCGGTTGGCGACCCTGGCGATTGAGACACAACGCCTGTCCTCCGATCTCCACCATCGTTCGGAGTTCGACCTGCTCACCGATGTCCATAATCGCTTTTCCCTCGATCTCTACCTAAAGATGTGCATCGCCGAAGCCCATCAGGCTGCCTCCGTTTTCGGCCTGGTCTATATCGATCTCGATGATTTCAAACGGGTGAACGATGTTTATGGGCACCATGTCGGAGATCTCTACCTGCAACAGGTTACCCAGCGCATGAAACGCCAGCTGCGCTCTGCGGATATGCTGGCGCGGGTGGGGGGAGACGAATTTGTCGTGCTGGCGCCTGATCTGCATAACCGGGCCGCTGCCGAAGAAATCACCTTGCGTCTCAAACGATGCTTCCACGAAGCCTTTCTGATTGAAGACCACACCCTCTTCGGCACCGCCAGCATTGGACTTGCCCTCTATTCCGAAGATGGCGTCACCCAAGACACCTTGCTCAATGCAGCCGATCTCGCCATGTACAAAGAGAAAAACGCGAAACGGCCGCCCTCCACCCTTGCTGAAGCTGAAAGTCGCACGCAGAGCGCTTGAGGATTGGCCCCGGCTAAACCTCCCAGGAACCTCCTGGATGCTGCAAGGCGGACGTCAAGCGCACCGACCACAGTCGAGGGCTGGTCCATGAGGGCTCCTGCAGACATGAAGGCCATCCCGGGAAGCCCTGGAGGGATTACTATAGAAGATGGGCCAAGGCCAAATTCTCTTGCGCATTGCGCGCAAACCCAGCAAGGAGCTGAAACTCTTATGGCGATTTCCGCCACTCAAATGCGTCCGGGCATGATCATCAAGCACAAGGACCAACTGCATCTGGTCTTCAAAGTCGAACACCGCACCCCCGGCAACCTGCGCGCCTTTATTCAGGCCAAGCTGCGAAACCTCAAGACCGGTGGCATGTTCGAAGAGCGCTTCCGCTCCGCCGACTCCATCGAAAAAGTGGTAGTGGACGAAGTGGCCATGGAGTTCCTCTACAACGATGGCGATGACTACTACTTCATGAACCCCGTGGACTTCGAGCAGACCGTCCTCAAGGGATCGATGCTCGGCGACGCCGTCGAGTACCTCACTCCCAACCTGCGCATCGAGGTCAGCTACCATGACGGCAACGCAGTGGGCATCGAACTGCCCACCAACGTCGAACTGACGGTGGTTGAGACCGAGCCTGGGTTGAAATCGGCCACCGCCTCCAGCGTCACCAAGCCCGCCAAGACCGAAACCGGCTTGGTCGTGCAGGTGCCGTCATTCATCAACGAAGGCGAAAAGATCCGCGTTGACACCAGCGAAGGCACCTACATGAGCCGCGCATAAGCTTTCGCCGCTTTGACAATATCGCTGTAAGATCATGGTCCAGGAAGGTTTCTGGACCATGAACCGTTTGGATTTCCAACGCTTGTCGGAACTGCGGCTGAAAGAAGCGAAAGCGCTGCTGGAAGCCGGATATCCAGAAGGCGCATACGATCTCGCAGGGTATTCGGTTGAGTGCGCCCTCAAGGCTTGCATTGCGAAGCGTACGCGTGAGTACGATTTCCCAGAGAAGGATTCCAGTAATTTTTACGTTCATGATCTGGAAAAACTTCTGGGACATGCAAAATTGAAGAGCGAATTTGATCTGGCTTTGCGAGCAGACCCGGCGATGAATACGAACTGGATCGTGGCCAGGAACTGGTCCGAAAGCAGTCGCTATGACAGGAAGACTGTTGAGCAAGCGGCCGGGCTGCTGAGGGCTATTGAGGATCAAGACGGAGGGCTACTCCAATGGGTACTGAAACACTGGTGAGTTTCGACATCGAAAACGGAAAAGAAGTAATCGATGCCCTGGACCGGGATGGGAAAACTCCCAACGTGGCGCTCTGGGCCAAGCTCCCGGATTACGAGAGCTGGAGACTAGTGATTGCCTCTGACCGCCTCAATCAGGAGTCGGAATTTTCAGGTACTTTCGAGATTGTTGAGGCAATGAACAAGGCCGGAATCCCCATCCATAGGCAACCTTCTATCTTTATGCGCCCCATGAATAATCCTTTTATTGAGGCATTGCGCGGTCTCTTTGCCTCAACAAAAGACACCTACGGGATGCGTCTGGGCGGCCAGAAGTTTGGCGACAAGTACCTGGAAGACGCTTTTGTTTACAGAATTCGATAGTTCGTAAAGGCAGGTTGCGCCAGTGAACCGGAGTGGAGCCCAAAAGCTCATCCTCCGGTTTTTCGTTTATGCGAGACACCGCCCCACCCCTTTTCCGTCCGAAACGTGGAAAACTCCAAAAAAATCCGCTTGACGGCTCACTTATTTTATGTGTTACAGTCAGTAACGTCATGAAAAGTAACACTACCCCGAATCACGATCCCGCAGAGTTGGGCGAGCTGGAGCGAAGCATTCTCCAGATCGTCTGGCGCTTGGGGAAATTGACCGCCGAGCAAGCCCGCGAAGAACTGGGCCGCCCGCTCAAGGACTCCACCATCCGCACCGTTTTGCGCCGTCTTGAAGAGAAGGGTTATCTGGCGCATTCGGTGGAAAACCGTACCTTTTTCTATCACCCTGCCGCCTCGCGTCAGAAGGTTGCCGGTCGCGCCGTCAAACGCATTGTCGACTGGTTCTGCGAGGGATCGGTGGAAGCATTGCTGGTGGGCATGGTGGATTCAAAGGTCCTCGGCCAGTCGGAGTTGCAGCGGCTGGCAACGCTCATCGCAGCCGCGCAAGAAAAGGCCGAAGCCCGAGAAGGGGCAGGGGGAAACGCGTCCAGTAGGGAGACTAAGCCATGATCAGTTTGTGGATTGAAGCTGCATTCCGCTCCATCCTGGTGGCAGCGGTGGTTTGGGCCGGATTGAAGGCGTTGCGGGTGCGCAACGTGGTGGCGCAGAAAGGTGTCTGGGGACTGGTGCTGGCATCGGCCCTGCTGATGCCGTTTCTGGTGCCGCTGACCGCGCGTTTGCAACTGCTGCCTGTGGAAGCCACCGTAGCCCTGCCGTTTCCAAATTTGACCAGAGAGGTCACGCCGGTACCTGCAACACAGGTCGCCGAGAGGATTCAGGGCTCAGTGCCGGTGGCTGCTTACGAGTCGGCCTCTCGAGACTTGAACGCGAAAGGCTCGACCGCCAAGCGGCTGGGCGCCTCCCCGAATGCGCAGCCAGTCGCGTCAACAGCGCTCCCAACCGCGCCGCAAGCGTCTCCGGGAACTCCTAAGGGATCTCCGGCGCTGATCAGCTCGAGCATCGATTCCTTTGCAATGTCATCCGGCAATCCGCAACAAGAGCCGAGCCGATGGAGGCTTGAACTTCCAGCTCTGGCTCTGGGGCTATATCTTGCGATCGCCGGGATTCTGCTTCTTCGTCTGGTTCATGGATTCTCAGCAGCGATGGGCCTTTGGCAGAATGCGCTGCCTGTCTCGGAGGAAGTCGCCTCAAGATTCCCGGCGGGCCTCGCCATTCGGTGCAGTGCCAATGTTTCGGCGCCGGTCACCATCGGGTCTGGAGTCTTGCTGCCCGCGGACTACGCCCGGTGGGGTGCGGAAAAGCTGCGCATCGTTGTGGCGCACGAGAGCTCGCATGTGCGCCAGGGTGATTTTTATCTGCAACTGCTTGCGGGCCTTTACGCCGCGCTGGTGTGGGTCAGCCCACTCGGCTGGTGGCTCAAGCGCAGGCTCGCTGACCTGAGTGAGGCGATCAGCGACCGGGCAGGTTTGGATCAAGCGGCCAGCCCGTCGCTCTACGCACGAATCTTGCTTGAATTCGCGGCATTGCCGCGCCCAACCCCCGCAGGAGTAGCTATGGCACGCACCAGCAATCTCTCTCATCGCATTGAACGGCTGCTGAACGAAGGCAGCTTCCGCCGGGCATTTGCGGGTGGCCGCAGACGCGCCCTTGTGGCCGTGCTGCTGGTTCCCGCAACTCTGTTTGTCGTCACCCTCTTTGTCCGTGTGGAAGCGGCGGCCAAGCCTGCTGCCGGCCTCTCGATCCAGACCAGCGGAGTATCGAATCCGGAGCAGGCCGATTCGATTCCAGTCCACCAAGCTGCAACACCTGTGCCCTCCGTCGATGCCGCTTCGCCCGCTGCGGAGCCTATGGTAGCGCCTGCCCCTGCGGCAGTGCCAGTACCTCCCGTACCGGCAGATCTGGTTACCCCAATGTCTGCCGAAGAGATTCGGGTCCTGGTCGATAAAGCCATAAAAATAAACAAGGATATCCAGGTAAGAACCGACCTCCATCCGGATATCCATATCGACACCAAGGCGATCCACGACGCAGTGAACCTGATGGTCGCGCAGGGAATCGCATCCTCGGATTTTGCGGGCCACGGACGAGTCAATGGGTACGCCTATTCCTTCTCGGACAATGGAGACTCGTATGCCGTCATTAATGGGAAAGACCAGCATCTCAATTTCTCTGGGAACTGGAATGGCGATGTGCAGAAGCAGATCGAAAAAGCGCGCCAACAGGCCCACGGGAAATTCCTCTGGTTCACCCGCAATGGCAAGTCGTATATCCTCGACGATCCCGCGATCGTTGATCAGATTCAGCAGATGTATTTGCCCATGGAGGCGCTGGGACGCGAGCAGGAGCAGTTCGCCCGCCAGCAGGAAGAGTTCGCCAAGCAAGAAGTGGAACTCAGCAAGGAAGTGACGAAGGCCAGCATTCCCACTCCGGATCTGGCGAAAGAGATGGCCGACCTCAACGCCGCTGTCGCCAAACTCGAGGCAAGCAAAGCCAAAACGATGACGACCGAAGAATGGGCCGACCTGGAAGGCAAGATCGGCAACCTGCAAGGCAAACTCGGCTCGATTCAGGGAGAGATTGGTGCCCTGCAAGGGCTGAGTGGAGAAAAAATGGGCAAGCTGGGCGCGCTGCAAGGCAAGATTGGCGCCGAGCAAGGCAAACTCGGTGAAAAGCAGGGCAAGCTGGCCATGGAAGCCGATCGCAAGATCAAAGGCATTATCGATGAAGCCTTGCGCGACGGCAAAGCCAAGCCCGTCGAGTAAGTCCTGCGGAGTCTTGCAGACGGCAGCCTCTTCGGGTGACCCGCGCCAGAAAAAATGCGCGGGATCTGGCTGAGCGACACCGAAACTCGCAGAGCATCTTCTGCTTGAGCTTGAAGATAAGTTCCGTGCCCCACCCTTGCATCGTTTTTGATGCAAGGGTGGGAAGCCACAATTCCCAATCCTGGCTAACAATAGTCAAATCTAAAATGCTCTGGCTCCCTGGAGCTTTGCCCCCAATCGTTGCTGCACCTCTCAGTGCTGCGGGAAAAGAGGCATTTTCATGTCGAACGTTGCGTGCAGCACTTCTATGGTCTAATAGCTTGCGGAGAAACCCGGAACGGCCGGCGTGTGCCCAGAGCGCCTCGCGACGGGTTTCCGAAATTCTTCAAGGAGACTTTATTCGTATGCCAGTTGCAGCTCCCATTGCCATTGCCGCCTCAAGTTTCAGCCAGAACACCGACTCCCTGTCCAAAGGCTTCGAAGGACTCGCCCCTGAAGAATGGCTGCGCAGCCCGGGTAACAAATCCAACCACCTGTCCTGGGTCGTGGGGCACATTGTCTGGGCGCGTGCTGCCGTTGCAGGGCTGCTCGGATCGCCCTTTTCGAAGCCATGGTTTCCGTTGGTTGCACGGGGATCGAAGATCGCCGATCCGGCGGAGTATCCATCGTCTGCGGAGTTATCCCTTGCCCTCGATGAGGTCACAGCTTTGTTGAACGCTGCCATGGAGAATGCCAGCGAGGAAGCCCTTGCAGTTCCAGGGCCGGAGCGGATTCCTACGGCGGATGGCAAGCCGAGCGGCACCGTATCGTTCCTTGCGTGGCACGATACTTTTCACGTCGGACAGGCTGCGTACCTGCGAAGCTGGTTGGGCCATAGCGAGATTCACGGCTAGGTTGGGGCAGGGAACGGACGCGCTAGGTCTTTGACCGTTTGAAGCTGCACCAACGATGGGGTGCCCCAGGTCCCCGATTCTGGGACTTGGGAAAGTACGTGTGTTTTCGGCAAGCCTGCGTAGTTGAGGAAAGCGGTCTATTTCTTTGCGGCTTTGCCGCGACGACGAGCGGGTAAGAACATCTTGTTGACGCGGTCGATCGAGAAGGCCAGCGGGTCGAAGTT
>Ga0302320_10008081_pt1 | contig 22974 bp, 20 predicted proteins | sample Bog_T0_3_FD_202130 | JGI IMG/M metagenome (GOLD analysis project Ga0302320, IMG submission 202130) | Peat permafrost microbial communities from Stordalen Mire near Abisko, Sweden - Bog_T0_3 | ecosystem: Environmental > Terrestrial > Soil > Wetlands > Peat | place: Sweden: Abisko, Stordalen Mire... | reverse complement strand
GACATTGAACTTGCCCAGTTTGGGATTAATGAAAGCAAGCAGAGTGGGCAACAGAATATAGGGCGCCAGCACGGCCTCATAGATTTCGTTCCAGAACGAGTGGCGATGGCGGCCCTGAATGCGCGAGTTGGTCAAGCTGGCGAGGACGAGGTGGGGAAGAGCGTAGGCGAGAATAGCAATCCAGTATCCGGGAATGATCGTCCGGCCGAGCAGGAGATAGACAAGCGGGGCGAGGAGAAAGACCAGGCGCGGCACCGCGTAAAGGAAGTGAGCCATTGCGTTGAAATAGCAAAGGCGCTGGGTGAACTTCAACTTGCCGCCGAACATGGGATTGTCGGTGCGGAAGATCTGGATCATGCCGCGCGCCCACCGAATGCGCTGACCGACGTGGGCCGCGAGGGTTTCAGTGGCCAAGCCGGCGGCCTGCGGAATATTGATGTAGGCAGTGTTGTAACCGAGTTTTTGCATGCGCAGCGAGGTGTGCGCATCTTCGGTAACAGTCTCGACCGCGATGCCTCCGACTTCATTGAGCGCGGAGCGGCGCAGGAGCGCGCAGGAACCGCAGAAAAAGGTGGCGTTCCACAGGTCGTTGCCATCCTGGACAATTCCGTAGAACAGCTCAGCTTCATTGGGGATGGTTTTGTACTGCAACAGGTTGCGCTCAAACGGGTCTGGCGAATAAAAGTGGTGCGGAGTCTGCACCATGGCCAGAACCGGGTCAGCCAGCATCCAGCCCAGAGTCATCTGCAAGAAGCTGCGGGTGGGCACGTGGTCGCAGTCGAAGATAGCCACGTAGGGCGAGTGCATCGTGGTCAATGCGTGATTGATGTTGCCGGCCTTGGCATGATTGTGTTCCACGCGCGTGACATAGCCAACGCCGGCCTCGCGGGCAAACTGCTTGAAATCCTCGCGCGTGCCGTCATCGAGGATGTAGATGTGCAGCTTTTCTGGCGGGTAATCAATATTATTAGCGGCAAGCGCGGTGTAACGAACGAGGGCCAGCGGCTCGTTATAGGTGGGAATGAGCACATCGACATGGGGCCATAGCGCAACGTCGACGGGCATGGGGATGGGCATGCGGTGCAAGGGCCACACGGTCTGCATGTAACCCAGCACCATAATGACGATGGTGTACGCCTCGGCCGAAATGAGGAGGAGCATGAAGGCAGAATCCCAGCCGATGCGGCGGTTGGATTCATCGGCGAAGAAATCAATGAGGGTGTGAACGCGCCACCAGCCGTAGCGGAAGGTAGCGGTCATAGAGATCAGCACGAGGGCCAGGGTGACAAGCCGGCTCCTGGAAAACCGGTTGGCGATGAGACCGAGGAGAAGACTGGCGCTGCCGAGCATGACCTGCTTAGGCCAGCTTAGATACAAACTAATTAACTGGAAAAACAGAAACGCGGTGACCAGGAAGACCACGATTCGGAAGAGTCGCGTCATTGCGCCAGGTCTGTCCGGAGAGTCGCTCATGGAACCCACATTGGCTGCCTACGATTGATTTCCAGGCACTTGGAACCAGGCTGGGCCGCCACTTCAATCTCCCGATGGCACAACCGGCACGCCTGTTCCACGTGAGTGGACCTGGGCCCGCTTTGCAGGAGCCCACGGAATCCAGCGCAAAACAGCGCTGGAATTCGCTACTCTACTCCGTTGGGAGGTTAAAAGCAAGATATCTAAAGAACACGCAGCTAGCTCGATCAATAAAGAACCAGCGGTAAGGCGATGGGCAGGGAAGACTGAGGTGCGTGGTCCTACTCATGGAGATCACAAGGAGGGCTCGACAGCAGCGCCAGGCAAACTGCCGAGCTCGATTGCGGGTGTTGGTCAACCGGCAGCCTCAAAGGACTTGATTGAACTGCTCTCAACCAACTGCGGCTGAAATGCTGTTGCAAGCGAGGAGCCATGCTGTAGAACCCCGGCAACGCGCTCAGGCGCCACGCACGCAAGAAATGTGTCGGCAATCAACCGCAGGTCGCTCCAAAACGTAGCCGTGCACATGTAGCGGACATCAATTCTGGCTTTGAGCGGCTTGATCTCCCGATGATAGTAGAGGTCGAGCTGGCTGGGATGAATGCGGCCGAGTATCTCCTCCTCCTTCCGGAAAGCGAGGGTCGCGGCACCGGTGATCCCGGGACGATAGGGCATGTTGACGATTGCCGCATACTGCGGCAGCTTGGGCCGGGGGCCAACCAGACTCATGTCTCCCCGCAGGACGTTGATGAACTGTGGAAGCTCGTCGAGTTTGAGTCCGCGCATCCAGCGGCCCATGGTGGTGACGCGGCAATCGCCTTCTTTGGTCAGGCCGGGGCCGGCCTCGTTTGGAGAAGCGACAGCCATGCTGCGGAACTTGTAAATAGCGAACAGGCGGCCGCCGCGGCCAACGCGCTGCTGAACAAACAGCGCGGGTCCGGCCGAGGAAAGGCGCACGCAAAGCCCGACGATCAACATAGGTAATGCAAACACGACAAGCACCAGGAGCGCCACGGAGATATCGAGGAGCCGCTTGGAGCGAGACAAGCACCATGCGCTCGCTGTTGGATTCTCGAGCTTTGCATGACGCTCGGTTGAGGGGCGGGCAGAGAACAAAGACTCCACCGCCGAATGATTCGGCAAACGACTGGGACCCGAAACTTGCGGTCGAACAAGATGTTGCATGGTTGGTGGCCTCGAATGAGTAATTGACAATAAGACGACGCGTGAATGGTTACTCTTGGTGGTTTTACGATTGCAAAGTGGGAGAACCTATTGGCAATGCGAGAAACTAGCTACCCTTGCATCATCGCGCTGAACTAAGTGGAAAAAGGTCAACCAAGGCACAAATAGGGCATGCGAGAAGGCACGAATGGAACCATTCCCATAAGTGGACCTTAGTGAGTTTCCGCTAATGAAAGGGCAATAAGTAGGAGGGAGAATTGTCTGGTTAGAAAGAGCTCTTCACTGGCGGCCGGCAGGGCGCCGGCGCCAGAGAAGAGAAGTGCTACAAGCGGTCTGCCGGGACTCCCCGACGAGCAGCGCTCAGACGGTTACTTCATGACGTCAACCAAAGCCGCTCCGAGCGCGAGCTGAGAGAACATTTGAGTCCAATTCATGAACTCATGCATTGCGCCCGCGCGGGCCATTTTTTCCGGGACGATAATGCTATCGCCTGGATAAAGGCGCAGAGCGCCGAATCCGGCAGCAAAGACCGGCTGGCCGGGGTCATGGCTGCTGACCGAACCGTCAGCGCGCAAGATATATTCGTGGCTGTGGTCGGCCTCGCGATTGGGACCGCCAGCCAGGTGGAGATAGTCATCGGCGCGGGCATTGCCGCGGTAAAGGAAGGCGCCCTGGTTGTAGACCGCGCCGATTACCTCGACGGTGGCGGGAGCGGAAGGGACGAGAAGCCTGTCGCCATCCTCGAGCGCCAGATCAGGCAGCGCCGCCTCTCCCATGGCGTGGGGACGGAGATTGAGCACGATTCTTCCCGTGGGACGCAAGTGACGCAGGCGCGCAATCAGTTCGCGGTTGAGGGAAGAGGCCTGACCAGATGCATCATTCCGCAGCACTCCCGCGGTTGGCTCACTGGCAGCCGAGATTGAACTACGCTCCATCTCATGCTCGAGCTTGTCGATGTACTCGTTGAAGCGCTCCTGCTCAAGCTGCTGAGTGCTTCTGCGGGTGAAGCTCGCACCGTAGAGATAGGCTTTGTCGGTCAAACCTCCGGCGCGCAGGACCAGCGAGCGCAGGGTTTCTCCGGGAGCAACGCTGTAGATGCCGGCATGACCGACTTCGCCTTCGACACGGACGTACTTGGTCTGCTGGCCGATGGGGAGCCGGATATCGTCCTGGGAGAAGATTGTGACAACATCTCCGGGCTTGAGCTCGAGGTCCTGCGAAGAGTCATGACCCAGGACCAGCTTGCCGAGGTCGAAGGGCACGAGAGAGGTAGCCATGGTGGAGGCATCGAGTCGCTCGATGACCGCATAGTTCCAATCGGTTTGCGCTCCGGGGCTTGAGACGGCATCGGGTTTTGACGTGGCGCCCTCGCCGGGCGAGACCACTTCAAGCTCAGGAGCGGGCAGGCCGAGCTGGGTGCGGCGCCACCAGTAATTACGGGTAACGAGGGAGTCGCGATCTGGCATGAGCTCGCTCAAATGCATGCCGGAATGCCAGCGGAAGCGGCCCGGATTGGCCACCGAACCGCGCAAGGTAACGGTCTCGTGGAAGTTGGAGGTAATGGAATCGATGCGCACGATGTCGCCATCTTCGAGAAGGGTGGCGAGGCCTTCAGGATCGGCGGCCAACTGGAAGGCACGGCGATGGGCGTGATCTTCAATGCGCTCGACAGACAGCCTTGCGCCCGCGGCGACCGCGGTTCTGCCGCCGGCAGACTCGAGCAGATGGCCGATGGCCTCCTGGCCCCGGAGCTCGAAGATTCCGGATTGGCGGACGCTGCCGAGGAGCGCGACCTGGGGGCCCGCCGCGGGAATGTAAAGCACGTCGCCGGGCTGCAGCTCGACATCTCCCGACTTATCGCCCTTGACCAGCAAGGTGTAGAGATCGAAGTCGGTGATGACTTTTCCATCGCGCTTGAGCTCGATGTGGCGCATGGATCCGGTTGGAGTTGGCCCGCCGCAGACAAACGCGGCGTCTACCAGAGTGCTGAGCGCGCTGACGGTGAACTCTCCCGGCTGGCGGGCCATCCCGGTGACATAGACCTGGATGGAATGAATCTCGCCCATATCGACGCTCAACTCAAAGTTGCGATAGACCCGCTCGATCGCCTGGCGGAGATGGCCGGAAACCTCAGAGAAAGGCAGGCCGGCCACGTGAACCGCGCCAATTTTCGGCAGAAAGATCTCGCCATCGCGGCTGACGCGCAGGTTGGCGCTGAAGTTGACCTGGCCCCAGATGCGGATGCGCAACTCATCCTGCGCGCCGACAATCAAGTGCTCGGGTGCAGGTCCATGATCGACAGGAGCAAATGAAGCCGGCTGCCCGCCGAAGAGATTTGCCCCGAAGATGGGCAGCGCCTGGCCGGTGGAGGCAGCCACGAAGCGCTGAAACTCAGACAGCGGCTGGGCGCCCAAACGCATGCCGCGATGGAGGCCGGCATCTCCGCCGGAGGCACCCTCGGTGTAGCTTGAGCCGGCGGAGAGACTGTTGCTGGCGGAGGCATCGCTTGAGCGGTCAGCCCGGGGCGCCGCTTGCTTTTGCTGTTGAGCCAGGGTCAGCACCGCGGGAGATTCTCCCGGCTCAGTCGGGCTCGACTGTTGAACCGCGTCCGGACAACCGAGCGAGTCAGCATCGTCGTCGGCGCACTGTGCGTGCAGGATGGGCGCGGAAAGGGCGAAGGCGGCCGCGAGAGCGAGGCACAGAAGCGCAGCACGGCGAAGAATTGGGCGGACAAGTGAATGGTTTCTCATAGACGCCTCAATGTTGTCTCATCGCTGGCGCAGGACAACCGGGAAATTGAAGGAGGCGAGGGGCACTGTTTCAAAACCGGACAGTATCATGAGTCTCTTCCCATAATCGGCCCGGTGCGGTTTGTTTCCAGTCTTCCTTGTTCGGAGTCCGGTCGTCTGCGGATACTCTGGGCGCAGTTCCACAACCGGCTGCGCGCAGCACTGAACCAGGCGCGCACCGCCTGGGAAACTCAGCTCACTCCACGAGGAAGCCTCACGTGCCTACCGATCTTCCCAATTCCGTTGTTCCTGCCGAGATGTCCAGCAGCTCGCTGCTGGCGCTGCTCCGCCTGGCATTGAAGCACGGCAAGCTGGTCACAGCCACCGCGCTGGCCATTGTCCTGATCACGGCAGGCATTGCTCTGCTGCTACCTAATCGCTATACGGCCACGGTGGTTTTGATGCCTCCGCAACAGAGCGGTCCGTCCGGATCCGCGATGATGGCGCAACTGGGCAACCTGGGCGCCATGGCATCGCTGGGCGCCGGCGGGCTGGGCATCAAGAATCCCAACGATCTGCAAGTGGCGCTGCTGAAAAGCACATCGGTTGAGGACGCGATGGCGGCGCGCTTTCACTTGCAGGAGCTCTATCGCCGCAAGTATCTCTCGACTACCCGCAAGCGCTGGGAGAAAGCCACGAAGGTGGACAACGGCTTGAAAGACGGACTGATCCGGCTCTCGGTGACCGACACCGACCCGCGCCGGGCGGCGGACTTGGCCAACGGCTGGGTGGAAGAGTACATGCGGTTCTCGGCCACTCTCGCGGTGACGGAAGCATCGCAGCGCAGACTATTTTACGAACGGGAATTGGTGGAAGCGCGCGAGGCGATGGCGCGCGCGGAAGAGGACATGAAGCAGACCCAGCAGCGCACCGGGGTTATCGAGATCGAGGGCCAGGCACGCGCGATGATCGCCTCGGCGTCGCTGCTGCGCGCCCAGGTAGCCACGAAGGAGATGGAGCTTCGGGCGATGCGCGAGTTTGCCACCGACCAGAACCCCGATCTGATTCGCGCGGAGCAGGAATTATCGAGCCTTGAAGGCCAGTTGGCGGCGATGGATCTGGCCAGCGATCGCAAGGGGGGCGACCTGGTGATGCCCAAGGGCCAGGCCACCGAAGCGAGCATGGACTATGCGCGCGCGCTGCGCGAGATGAAATATCGCGAGATGGTTCTGGAACTTTTGATGCGCCAGTACGAGGGCGCGCGTGTGGACGAAGCGCGGCGGGGAGCGCAGGTGCAGATTGTGGATGCGGCGGCTGCTCCCGACCGTCCCATTTTCCTCATCAAGATCTTGACCGCGTTGGGCGGGCTGCTGGGAGCCTTGCCGCTGGCGCTTCTTCTGGCCCTTGGGGCGGAGTTCTTCTCAATTCTGCTTGCCCGCCGCCGGCGCGCCGGCTCGTGGTTCGGGGCGCTTGAGGACACGCTGGCTGGAGCGGCGCTATGAGCCTGCGCCGCACACTGGGGCTGGACGGCTCGGTCGCATACGCATTTACGGCGCGGCTGGTGTCGATTGCCGGGAGCACCGGAACGGTGCTGCTGATCGTCCGCTACCTCAGCCCCATCGAGCAGGGCTACTATTACACGCTGCTCAGCCTGGTGTCGATGCAGATGGTGTTCGAGCTTGGCTTCTCGTTTGTGATTCAGCAATTGGCGGCGCACGAATCTGTCCATCTGGAGATCCGGGCTGACGGTACTGTGCGCGGCGATGCGGTGGCCCATGCGCGGCTGGCCTCTGCGCTGCAACTGAGCCTGCGCTGGTACACCGTGGCCGCCGCGGTGATGGGCATTTTGCTGGCCCCGCTGGGGACGGTGTTCTTTGCGCACCACGACCCAGGAGCGGCGATGCATGTTGCCTGGCAAGGCCCCTGGCTGACCGCGGTAGCGGCATCGATGACGGGGCTTTGGTGCATGCCGTTCTACTCGTTTCTTGAAGGATGCGGGCATGTGCGAGCGGTGGCCGCGTTGCGGTTTCGCCAGGCCATTGCGGCGGCGCTGCTGGCCTGGTCAGCTTTGTTGCTGCATCACGGACTGTATGCGCCCACGCTGGTGATTGTTGGTCAGGTTATCACCGGGCTTTGCTTTCTTGCAATGCATCGGCCTCTCCTGATGGGGCTCTTGCGGCACGCGGTGGGCCAGGACGCCATCCGCTGGCATCTTGAAGTATGGCCGTTTCAATGGCGCATGGCCGTGAGCTGGATGTGCTCTTACTTCACCGTTCAGATCTTCATTCCAATCCTCTTTGCGCTGCGCGGGGCAGTTGAAGCCGGGCAGATGGGGATGTCGCTGAGCATCACCGCGTACATGACGGTTCTGGCGCTGGCCTGGACCTCAACCAAGGCCACGCCTTTTGGCCGGATGATCGCGCGGAGGGAGTTTCGGGCGCTGGACCAGCTTTTCTTCACTACCTTTCGGCAGTCGCTGGCGGTGTTCGCCGGAATCGCGATCGGCTCAGTTCTGCTTTTGCTTGTGCTGCCGGCCATTGCGCCTCACCTGGCCACGCGCATGCTGCCAGCGAGGCTTTTTGGCCTGCTGGTGCTGGGCGCCGCGGCAAACCACGTGGTGCAGAGCCTTGGCATTCTGCTGCGGTGCTTCAAGCAGGAACCTTTTGTAGGTCAGTCGCTGGTTGTGGCGTTGTTGACACTGCTTCTTGCGGGCATGACAGCGTCGCGATGGGGGAATGCCGGGGCGGTCTCCAGCTATCTGGCAGTTGCCGCAGGTGTCGCTCTGCCCTCCGCGGCATTCATCTTTATACGAACACGCCGCGAGTACCTGGCAGTGCAGACATTCACTCCGTGCGAAGGGGATGCGGTCTGAGCCTTCGCAACCGTGCAATTTTTTGAAATGCCGCGGGCGGCACTGGAAGCGATCCATGCAAGTCCGGCAAATCCTCAACGATCTCCGAGAGTCCGTTCGCCGGGCAGAAAAAGGAAGGGATACCGATGATTCAAGAGTTAATGAGACTGGGGCGGGTGACGAAGCATCTGCCTTACTTCCGTGGCATAGCGCCGCTTCAGCGGTTGTATGACCTGGTGCTGCCCGAGCGCGCGTTGCCCATGCGCGTGAATGACTTCGACGGCGATCTGAAGCTGGACGTGGATGTGCGGGACACGATCGGCATCAGCGTCTGGCACAGGCCCACGTTCTATGACAAGAACGAGCGCACGCTGTTCTGCGACGCGATTGGCAAAGACAGCGTGGTGCTGGATGTGGGGGCAAACATCGGCATCTACACGCTGCTGGCGGCCAAGCGCGGGGCCAGGGTTTTCTCGATCGAAGCCGATCCACGCAACGCGGAGATGCTCAGACATCATGTGCATCTGAATGGGTTTGACGACCGGGTGACGATTCTGCCTATCGCGGCAGGGGACAAAGCAGGCACGATTACGATCTACCGCTATCCGGGGAACTCCGGCCATTCCAACCTCTATGAGGGGGTCGATCCAGTGCAGGTTCCGTGCAAAACCATCGACTCGCTCGACCTGCCTCCCATCGATGTCTGCAAGATGGACATTGAAGGCAGCGAGCTGAGAGCTCTGAAGGGCATGCAAGGCACAATGAGCCGCTCTCCCCGGATGAAGCTGCTGGTCGAGTATGCCGAGAGCTTTGGCGAGACGGCGGGGTTGATGGAGTTCATCCATTCGCGATTCGCGCCCGTCTACGCAATTCGCTACCCGCCCTTCCGTCCGAAGGGACCGCTGTCGGCAGCACTGAGGCCGCCGTCGTTCTGCAACCTGTGGGCCTCGCGAGGCTAGGAGCGAATTGCGCGCCGAAAGCGAAATGCGGCAAAGGGAAGACAATGACGCAGGCATATCCATCGAAGGTGATCATCACGAGCGGCAAGCCGGGGGGCGGCGTGGACAGCTACGCGCAGGCGCTGGGCCACGGCTTTGCCGAGCATGGCTTGGCGGTTGAGGTGGCATCATCGGCAAGCATTTTGCGAAGGCCCAGGGAGTTGCGCGATCCCGCGGTACTGAAGATCCTGAGCCTGGCGGCGGTGTTCGCGGCGCCGGTTGCGCGCCGCGCGATCTGCGTGGCGCACGGCTTTCCCTGCGCCGCGTACCTTGGCTGGCCCAGAGCGCTGGGCATTCTGGCCTCGTACCGGCTGGCAAATGCCAGCGGAGGCGCGCAACTGGTGGCTGTCTCCGATTACTCTGCGTTGCAGCTCCGGTCCATCTTTGGCTTGCGCGTCGACGCGGCCATCCGCAATCCCGTACTTCCGGAGTTTCTTGAGCCGGTGCCGCAGGCCAGCGCAAACCGCGAGGCGATTACCTATGTGGGCCGCCTTCATCGCTCAAAGAACGTTGACCGGTTGTTGCCCGCCATGCGCGCTGTGCTGGACGAGAAGCCGGGACTCCGCGCCTGGATTGCCGGCGACGGGCCGATGCGCGAGACCCTCGAGAAGATGGCCAATGGGGACAAGCGAATCGACTTTCTTGGAATGCTCTCCCCGGGGCAGGTGCGCGAACGGTTGCGGCGCACGCGCGTCTTTCTCTCCGCCAACCCGACCGAGCCATTTGGAATTGCCTACCTTGAAGCGCTCAGCCAGGGATGTGCGGTGGCCATGCCGGCCTCAGGCGGTGGATTGGAGATCGCGCCGGAGCTGATCGGCAGCCGAATCCAACTGTTTGCCGCGGCAGCCGATCCCACTTCCGTGGCGTCGGCCTTGCGGAGGGCTCTCAACTCGACCGTGGCAATCCCGTCACTCACTGCCTCTTCGGCGAATGCAGTGGCTAAAGCGTACCTGGCTGCCAGCGCTCAATTCACATCTCAGGGAATCTTCCATCCGGAGGCAAATGGATGAACGCCTCCATGTGCAGCATCTCAAAGCAATGCGCGCCGGCGATCAAGCTCAACGCAGCAATACGCATCGTCAAGGGAGACCGCGTGGAACGGGAGTCTGGTCGAGGTCACGCATTTTTGCGGCCTGCCGGAGATGCTGAATGCTTCCGGGCTGTTAACCGGGCTGTCAACTTAGCGCATGCAATGGCGGCCGCGTTCCTCCACCATCCCATTCACGTTATGGAGGTCAATTCCGATGGCTGCCAATGAACAATCACGGGACCTGGCACTGAACGCTCCGGCAGACAATGGCCGCGATCTCGCGCCCACAAACCTGCTGGCCTTGTTGCTCAGGAAGCGTGAGCCCGAGGCCGCCGATCTTCTGGTTGGCTTCGCGGACCGCCCGGCAAAGATCCGGCTATCCATGTGGGCTCTAGGCCTGATCCTTGTCGTTGCGACGGCCTGGTCCGCGGTCGCCAACGCCGGATTCCTTGGATGGGACCCGCACTACTACTACAACCTTCTGATCGACCGAAGCTGGGCAGGAATTTATCCATTTGAGCAATCTCTTTTCCTGTTCGCGGCTGTGGCCCATCCCTGGTCATTTGCCTCCTATATGTTCATGACCATTACCGCTTCCCTGCTGATTCTTCTGATCGCGTTTCGCCGCCTCGGCTACTCGCCGCTCGATCAGTTCATTCTTATCTTCTTCTTTTCCTGCTCGTTCTATGGACTCCATTTCATGGTTGCCTTCCAAAGGCAGTTTTTCGGGATCGTGTTTTTTGTGCTTGCATCCGCTGGGGGAAGGGGCTCCCTGCTCGCGAGAATCGCTTCCATTTTCTCGCACCTATTCGCTTTCAGCTTGCACATCTTCTGGGAATTGGGCCGCCTGAGCGCGGGCATGGCCGCTATCGCCGCGTTTGTTCTGGTGGCTTTCGTCGGGGTCTTCCAGAAAACGCTGATGCCGGATAATGCAACTCACTACGGATCGTATGGCCAGAACTTCTTCCTGCACCTTCTGATCAAGCAGTCGCTGACAATCCTGCTTTCAATCATCGTACTCGCGACCATCGCACGCGGCAAGAATGCGCTGCGATCGATCACGGCCTCGTATATTGCGCTCAGCATTCCGGCCATAGTTTGGCCCTACTATGCCGGCATCTTCTCCCGGCTGGATTACTTCTTCTTCCCGATGATTGTGATCTTGTGGCCACGCTATGTCCGGGGCGACCGCCGGAACCTTTGCCGCATGTCTCTGGTGAGTCTCACGTTCATCGGTTTCTATGTTTGGATGCACTCGAATTTTGCTTGTGAAGTGATGGGTTATTGCGAATTCTGATCCGCGTGCGAATTCCATTGCAGGAAGCGCATCCGGTCGCGAGGAAAATCACGGATGGAAAAACGCGGCGCTGTATTCTATCGGCCAGAACTCGACACGTTGCGCCTGCTGGCATTCTCTCTTGTCTTCTGCCATCACTCATTCGTGAGCGCTCTAGATGGCACGTATGCCGCGCTCCCATGGCAGCAGAGAATTCCTGCCGCCATCGCCCTGGGCGGTGAATTTGGAGTCGATCTCTTTTTTGTTCTCAGCGCGTACCTGATCACGGAACTGCTTCTTCGCGAAAAGCAAAGCAGCGGCAAGGTGGATGTCCCCGGTTTTTACCTTCGTCGGATATTGCGGATTTGGCCGCTCTATTTTGTATTCGTCCTGCTCTGCTTCATCCTGCCTGCATTTACGCCCTCCGTTTTTCCGGTGAAGGCGTTTCTGTGCTTTATTCTGTTGGCCGGCAACTGGTATTGCGCCATCAATGGAGCGATCCGCTCGCCCGTATCGCCATTGTGGAGCGTTTCAATCGAGGAGCAGTTCTATCTGCTTTGGCCCTGGGTAGTGCGTCGCACCAATCGCAAGCAACTGATTGCCTTGGCATCGCTTTTAGTCGGAGGAGCATACTGCGCGCGCTGGGTTCTGTTCATCCATTCCGCGCCGCGCCATTTGATCTGGTTCAATTCCTTCACTCGCATGGACTCGATTGGCGCCGGCGCCCTTATTGCGGTGCTGCTGAATGGACGCATACCTCGCATTCGCGCATATCTGCGGGTTACGTGCTTTTGCATGGGGATTACATGTTTGTGGCTTTCCACGGCCGTATTTGGCGTTTTGCGCGAACGAATTCCACCGGGCGAAGGGATGATGGGTTACTGCTGCGGAACAGCGGCTGCCGTGCTACTTTTCACTTCGTTTCTGGGTGCGCCCCAGGATGGATTCAAATTCCTCACCGCGAGAGCACTTGTCTATCTGGGGCGCATTTCCTATGGCCTGTACGTAGTGCATCAGCTGGTTCTGGAGGCAGTAAAGGTTGGCCTCATAAGGACCATTGGGCAAAGCCCGGCGGGTCTTCGTTGTGTGCTTGCTATCGTGCCTACCATCCTGCTGGCAGCCATCTCCTATCGCTGGCTCGAATCCCCCTTTCTGCGCCTCAAGAAGCGGTTCGAGCACGTATCGGCGTCTCCGGAACCACGAACCCTGGATTCAATCGGCTCGCGGAAACCCGCTCATTCAGGCCGGCCGATTCCCGACGGTCCACTCCACATCTCCCTGGCGGCACTAGGGGGCCGACCGCAGAAAGGCTGAATCATGCCCTTGGTCTCGATCATTACCCCGGTTTATAACGCGGCCCGCTGGCTGCCCGAGACACTGGACACGGTACGGGCGCAGACATTCACCGACTGGGAACAACTGCTGGTAGACGACGGCTCGACCGACGGGTCGGCGGAAGTTGTTGAGGCGGCGGCGCGGGCCGATGGGCGGTTTCGCCTGTTGCGGACGGAGTATAACGCGGGCCCTTCGGCAGCGCGGAACGTGGCGCTGGACGCGGCGCGGGGGCGGTTCATCGCGTTCCTGGATGCGGACGATTTGTGGCTTCCGGAGAAGCTTGCCCTTTCAACGGAATGGATGATGGCGCGGGGGTACGAGTTCATCTATCACGATTACCGGCACATCTCGCACGATGGTTCAAGAGTGGGCAGGCTGGTGCGCGGGCCCAACGAGCTGAACCTGCGCACGTTGCATACGCGGCGCGGCACCGGTTGCCTGACCGTGGTGATCGATCGCGAAGGGGTTTCGGAGTTTCGCTTTCCCACCGTTACGCCCTATCGGGCGGAGGATTTCTGCCTGTGGTCGGAACTGATCCGGCGGGGCCACACCGGACATCGACTACCGCTTGACCTGGCCCGCTACCGGCTGTTGCACGAGAGCCGGTCAGCGAACAAACTGAGCGGAGCGCTGAACGCCTGGCGTCTTTATCGCAGGTTTTCAAAGCTGTCGCGGGCGCATGCCGCATTCTGGTGGATGCAGTATGCCTGGAGCGCGTTCTGGCTGCATCGTCTGGCAAGGCCTCGATGAGCCTGTTTGGCGGGGAGTTGGGGGACGGGGATTGCGGCCTGGATCAAGTGGCGGAGGGGTATAATCTGCGCTATGGCGGCATACCCAGACGAAAAACTTCCCCTCTGTGAAGGTGCGGCAAACAAGGCGGCAAGCGGCTTGGCCGCAAGCTGCGATCTGGAAGCTAAACTTGGCTCCCTGGAGGCGCGGCTGCGGCAACTGGGCAGCCTGATGGTGGCTTACTCGGGTGGAGTGGACTCGGCGTTTTTGGCGGCCACGGCGCATCGGGTGCTGGGCAGCGGGATGCTGGCGGTGCTGGCCGACTCGCCGAGCCTTGCGCGGCGCGATCTGGAACAGGCGTGCGCCTTTGCGCAGGGGCTGGGCATGCCGCTGCATGTGATCAACACCGATGAGCTGGACAAACCCGAGTACCAGCGCAACGATGCCAACCGGTGCTTCCACTGCAAGGACGAGCTGTTCACGGCGATGGAGGCGCTTGGGCCCAGGTTGGGATTCACGCAGATCGCGTATGGAATGAACGCCGACGACACGAGGGACTTTCGGCCCGGGCAGCGCGCGGCTGAGCAGCATGCTGTCCTGGCTCCACTGGCGGAGGCGGGGCTGACCAAGCTGGAAGTGCGAGCGCTGGCGAAGGCTGCCGGCTACACGCTGTGGGACCGGCCAGCCGCGCCTTGTCTGTCTTCGCGGGTGGAGTATGGCCGCAAGGTGACGCGTGAGGTGCTGGAGCAGGTGGAGCAGGCGGAAGAGAGCTTGCGGGGCCTGGGGTTTCGCGAGCTGCGCGTTCGCCATCACGGGGAGTTGGCGCGGGTTGAGCTGGCGCGCACGGAGCTGCCGCGCGCACTCACAATGGAGATGCTGGACGCGATCACCGCGGCTCTGAAGCAGGCCGGTTTTCAATACATCACGCTGGACTGCTCGGGCTTCCGTTCGGGGTCAATGAATGCGCTTCTTCCCGTGGAAGTGCTGGCGCGGCGTGGCGCGTAGACGGCACGTTCGAGCGGTTCTCCAATCTCCGTGGAGTCTTAAGTTCAGCGAAAGGTGGCTTTTTCTTAAGGAAAAAGCCACTCGACCGCGTTGCTTTCCCGCTACACCAATTGGAGAACCGCTATAGAATGACAGAGCGATGCGAATTGGTTATCTGGAATGTTTTTCCGGCATAAGCGGCGATATGCTGCTGGGCGCGCTTGTGGATGCAGGCGTGCCTTTTGCGCTTCTTGAGGAGACGACTGCCGCGCTGGGCGTGGGGGCGCGGCTTGAAGTGCGCAAGGTGAGCCGGGGCGGAATCGCCGGAACCAAGGTGGATGTGGTTACCGAGGAGCATGCGGCGAAGGAGCCTGGGCACACGCACGACGATCATGGGGCGCATACGCAGGAGCACGATGGACACGAGCCTCATTCCCACGAGCACCACACGCATGGGCATGCCGGGCACAGCCATGCTGCGCCGGTGGTCCATGCGCACACCCATGCGGCGCATCGATCGCTTTCGACCATTCTTGGCATTATTCGCGGGACACAACTGACGGCGACGGTGAAGGAGCGGGCGACTCGTGCTTTCACGCTGCTGGGCGAGGCGGAAGCTGGTATCCATTCCATTCCGGTGGAGAAGGTGCACTTTCACGAAGTGGGCGCGGTGGACACGATTGTGGATATTGTGTGCGCAGCGGCGGGCGCGGAGGCGCTGAAGGTGGACCGCTGGGTTTGCTCGCCGTTGAACGTGGGCAGCGGAACGGTGGAGTGCCAGCACGGAACTTTGCCGGTGCCTGCGCCGGCGACGCTGGCGCTGCTGGGTTCGGCTCCGGTGTATGCGGCGGGCCCGGCGATGGAACGGGTGACGCCGACGGGCGCGGCGGTGCTGCGGATGCTGGATGTGACGTATGGATCGCTGCCTGCGATGCGCGTTGCGGCCGCGGGTTACGGCGCCGGGGGACGCGAGACTCCGGGGCAGCCGAACCTGCTGCGCCTGCTGGTGGGGGAAGCGGCGGAAGAGGCAGCTACCGAGCCGGTAGCGGTGATCGAGACGGTGATCGACGACTCGACGCCGGAGCTGGTGGCTTTTGTGAGCGAGCGATTGCTTGGGGCGGGGGCGTGGGACGTGTATCGCGCCGCGGTGCAGATGAAGAAGGGCCGCACGGGCGTGCAATTGACGGTGCTTTGCCGTCCGGACCTGACGCCTGTGCTGCGCGACCTGATCTTCAGGGAGACGACGACGATTGGGCTGCGCTGGCGGCTTGAAAACAAGGTTGCGCTGGAGCGGGAGTTCGTGAAGGTGGCGATCGCGTGGGGCGAGGTGGGCATGAAGATTGCGCGCTGGCCCTCGGGCAAGGTGGCGAATGCATCGGCGGAATATGAAGACTGCCGGCGGCTGGCGACCGAGCATGGGGTTCCACTGAAGCAGGTGATGCAGCAGGCCATGAAGGCCTATGAAGACCTGGCCAACGGAGGCAAGTGATGGATCGGGAACAGATTGAGGCGCTGCTGAACGATGTGCGCGAGGGCCGCACCGGCGTGGACCAGGCGCTGGGGCGGCTGAAGGATCTGCCTTTCGAGGACCTTGGTTTTGCCAAGGTGGACCATCATCGCTCGCTGCGGACGGGCATGCCGGAGGTGATTTTTGCGGCGGGCAAGACCGTGGCGCAGGTGGCCGCGATCTTCAGCCGAATGGCCGCGGCCGGCGGCAACGTGCTGGCCACGCGGGCCTCTGCCGACATGTTTCGCGCGGTTCGCGACGTTGAGCCGCGCGCGGAGTATCACGAGGTTGCTCGCGCCATTACGCTGACCCAGGCTGACCCGACTCCGGGCAAGGGAACGATTGCGGTGGTTTGCGCGGGAACGAGCGATCTGCCGGTGGCGGAAGAAGCGGTGGTGACGGCACGGCTTATGGGGAATACCGTGGAGCTGATCGCGGACGTGGGCGTGGCGGGGATTCACCGTCTGCTGGCGCAAAAGCAGTCGCTGCAATCGGCGCGGGTGCTGATTGTTTGCGCCGGGATGGAGGGCGCGCTGCCGACCGTGGTGGCCGGGCTGGTGAATGCGCCGGTGCTGGCGGTGCCCACGAGCGTGGGATATGGAGCCAGCTTTGGCGGCGTGGCGGCGCTGCTGGGCATGTTGAACACCTGCTCGCCGAATGTGTCGGTGGTGAATATAGATAACGGCTTTGGCGCGGCGTGCATTGCATCGCTGATCAATCGGCTGTGACGAGGTTGGTCGAATCCTGTTGATTGGCAGGGCAGAGAGGGAGTCCATCTCGACGCAGATGTAATCCTGTGTGCTATAGTTCATAGTGTCAGGTTGATCGAGTGCGGACTTTCAAGACGAAATGGCTGGCGCGGTTTGCGCGGCGCGAGGGAATAGCCGACAAGAGCTTGATAGAGGCTATCGAACGGGCAGAACGAGGCGTTATCGATGCCGATCTGGGCGGCGGCCTTATCAAAATGCGGGTGGCCCGGCGGGGACAGGGGCGATCGGGCGGCTATCGGATGATGGTTGCCTATCGAGCGAAGGACCGGGCTGTTTTCCTGTTTGGCTTTGCGAAGAATGAAATGGAAAACATCGATCAGGACGATCTATTGACAGCGCGAGAGGTGGCAGCAGATTGGCTCGCAGCAGACGACGAAAGGCTCGCACAAGCTATCGCCGCAGGTGAATTAAAGGAGCTTTCCCATGCCCACGAAGAAGCTTAGTCCATTGACCGAGTGCCTGCTTGAAACGGCAGAAGGAATGTACCGCACTGGCATTATGGAGAAGGCCACGTACGAGAAGATTACCGTTCGCCTCCTTGGCGCAAAGGCGCTCCCTACGGCCGAGCCGATTGCCGGCGCGGAGATCCGCGCATTGCGGGAGCATGAGAATCTGAGTCAGGCCGCACTGGCCCGCTATCTTAATCTCTCGGTGGGCTATATCTCGCAGTTGGAGCGTGGAACCAAGCAACCCAAAGGCCCGGCGCTTGCCTTGCTCAACGTGATACGCCGCAAAGGGCTTGAGGCGATTCTCTAAGGCCGGCTTGCCGTGCAGGCCCGGCGGCCCTGGCGTTGCCGAATCGATGTCACAGAGTATGAACCGGGCCAATGGGTGATGCAGATCACTGTCTGATGCCAGCCTGAGAGCCAATCATTCCTCCTATATAGGGAACGCCCGTGCACGCGGCGTGTGGAGGAGAATTTTGGCCCATTCCAGGCTCCCGCTGTTGCGCAGGATATCGCAGATATTCTTTCTGGTTGTGTTTATTGCGCTGCTGGTGTTTACGTCGCTTCGTCCGACGGCGGGGGGCAGCGGCGACATTCACCTGCGCGCGCCGGTGCGGCTGTTCTTTGAGTGGGACCCGCTGGTTGCGGTGGCCAATGCCCTTGCCGGGCATGCTCTTTACCGTGGACTGATCTGGAGCCTCCTCATTCTGCTGCCGACGCTGTTTCTGGGCCGCTTCTTCTGCGGCTGGATTTGCCCCATGGGCACGTTGCAGCACTTTGTGGGCAACATGCCTTCGGAGGCCAAGCGCGGCAAGCAGCGGATTGACTCGAACCGCTACAAGCGCTGGCAAACGGTGAAGTACGTTGTGCTGATCGCCGGGCTGGTGGCCGCGTTCTTCGGCTCGATGGCGATTGGGTGGCTCGATCCGTTCAGCCTGCTGGTTCGCTCGGTTGGGCTGGCGATCCTGCCGGGGTTCAACTTTGCGGTGCGCGCCGTGCTGACGCCGCTGGAACACAGTCACGTTGGCGCCATCAAGGTAACCGGCGAAACGCTGCACTCGATTTTGCAGGCAACTGTACTGGATTTTCGGCAGACCCACTTTGCGCAAGGGCTGGTGCTGGGCATTTTGTTTGTGGTGATTCTCGCGGCCAGTTTGCGCATCACCCGGCTTTGGTGCAGATCGATCTGCCCACTGGGGGCGCTGCTGGGCGCGGTGTCGCGCTGGAGCGTGCTGGGGCTGCACAAGGACCCGGCAGCCTGCGACAAGTGCAACCGCTGCCTGCTTCACTGCCAGGGGGGGGACGACCCAATTGGCGGCGTGCCGTGGCGCAAGTCCGAGTGCCTGATGTGCATGAACTGCGTGGGGAGTTGCCCGCATGGGAGCCTGCAATTCAAGCTTTTCCGCAACGAACCTGAAGTTGCGACACCGGATATTGGGCGGCGGAGAACTATTACCGGCCTGGCCGCGGGCGCGGCGGTGGTTCCGCTGATGCGCGCCAACACTGGACTGGGCAAGGGCCGGCACGATCGGCTGCTGCGTCCACCGGGCGCGCTGGATGAAGCGGAATTCCTTTCGCGTTGCATCCGGTGCGGCGAATGCATGAAGGTTTGCCCGAACAACTCGCTGCATCCTACGCTCGATGAAGCGGGGCTGGAAGGGCTTTGGTCGCCGACGCTGGTGCCGCGGATTGGCTACTGCGAACCGAGTTGCGTGCTGTGTTCGGAGGTGTGTCCCACGGGCGCAATCTGGCAGATTACGCCCAAGGAAAAAGGGTGGGTGGTGGGCGTGGGCGGGTCTGGGGCGGCCAGCCAGCCTGTGCGGCTGGGAACGGCGTTCTACGATCGCGGCCGTTGCCTTCCGTGGGCCGAGGCGACCGACTGCATTGTGTGCGAAGAATGGTGCCCGGTTTCACCCAAGGCCATTTATGTTGAAGAAGCGCAAGTGATCGACTCGAGCGGTGCAATCAAGACGCTGAAACAGCCGCGAATCGATCCCAGCCGTTGTGTGGGTTGCGGAGCCTGCGAGTATGCCTGCCCGCTTCAGGAGCGCCCGGCGGTCTATGTTACAAGTATTGGGGAAAGCCGTTCGCCCAGCAGTCAGATTCTGCTGAACCGCAAGTAGAAAGGGGTGTCTCCGTGAAGGTTTCAAAGAACACATGGATATTGGCAGCCGTGGCCGTTCTCACAATGGCAGCGGTCGTTGACACAGGATGCAGAAAGAGCGCCGTTGACCCGTTTCCTGCATCCGATGCGGTGAAAGGATGGCAAAAGAGCGGGGAAACGCGCACCTTTGCCGCCAAGGACCTCTACCAGTACATTGACGGCGATGCGGAGCAGTACATTTCCGCCGGCGTGATCACAACCTCGACCGCAGATTACAAGTACGAGGGGCAACTGGAGGCGGTGGTGGATGTGCACTACATGAGCGACGCGGTGGGCGCGCGCAAGATCATGGAAACGGGTAAGACCGCCGATGCGAAGGTAGTGCAACTGGGCGATGCGGGGCTGGCTTATGGGCAAAGCGTGATCTTCCGCAGGGGTCCTTACCTGGTACGGATCGTTGCCTATGAGTCAAAACCTGACACGCAGGACGCGCTGGTATCGCTGGCGCGAGGCGTTGAAGCGAAGCTGTAGAGAGAGAGGCGGGGGCGCGCGCCTTCCGCGAGAGAGCCGAAGAACAGTGAGGATGACCATGAAGAACCGCCGTGACTTTCTGAAGACCGCAACCACGGGCGCTGTGTTGCTGGGCGCCCAAAGCAAGCTGGGCATAGCGGGCTCGCTGGACCAACACGCACAGGCAGGCAAGTCGAAAGTGGTGGTTGCGCGCGATGCGGCGCTGCACTCGCCGGGTGGGGCGCTGGAGGAGAAGCGGGTGCAGGCGCTGCTGGACCGCGCCATTGCTTCCTACACTGGAATCGAGAAGCCAGTGGAAGCCTGGAAGCGGATTGTGCCGGTGGGCAAGGTGATTGGGCTGAAGACAAATGGCCTGGGCGGCAGGGGCATCTGCACGCATGCGGCGCTGGTGTTTGCGATCTGCGAACGCTTGCAGCAGGCCGGCGTGAAGCCCGGCGAGATCATTGTGTGGGACCGCAACGCCCACGACCTGGAAGTGTGCGGCCTGACGATCAGCACCGATCCCAGCCGCATTCGCTGCTACGGGTCCGATGTATCGGGGTTTGAAGAGCAGCAGGAGTCGTGGGGCGCGGCGCGGATCAAGCTTTCGAAGATTCTTACCCGCGAGTGCGCGATGGTGATTGGGCTGCCCATTCTGAAGGATCACAGCGGGGCGGGCGTTACCTTTGCGATGAAGAACATGTATGGAGTTGTGGATCGCCCGCAGGATCTGCACGCGACGGGCTGCAACCCTTGCGTAGCCGATTTGAACTGCATGCCGGCGATTCGCGAGAAGGTGCGTTTCACCATTGGGGATGCCATGACATCGGTGTATGACGGCGGTCCGAGCTTCCACCCCGAGCGGCTGTGGCAGCCCAACGCGCTGATTGTGGGTGAAGATCGCGTGGCAGTGGATCATACGGCTTGGCAGATGATTGAGCGCAAGCGCGCCGAGGCCGGCATGCAGTCGCTTGAGGCGATTGGCCGCCCGCCCCGCTACATAGCCACCGCGGCGGATGACGCGCACAAACTGGGCGTGAATGACCCGCAGCGCATTCACCTGATGGAAGTTTGAATGGGGGCATGAGCATGGCCGGAGAAACCGATCACAAAGCAGTGGAGCAACAACCGCATGGGCTAACGCGACGGGAGGCCATGCTGCAACTGCTGCGTGTGGGCGGTGTTGCCGCCGGCGCCACGGCTGCGGGCGTGTGGCTGAGCGAGCAAAGCTTGCGGCCGGTTCCGGCCCGGGCAGAGCAGGCACGGCGGGACCATCGCATCGCCAACGACCCGCAACTGCCGCATCTGACCGTTGTTCAGGGAGGCGAGCCGCGCCAACTGGTGCAGCGGGCGCTAGAGGATCTGGGCGGCATTCGCCGCTTCATCGGCCGCCAGGATGTGGTGGTGATCAAGCCGAATATTGCGTGGGACCGCACGCCGGAGCAGGCCGCAAACACGAACCCCGATGTGGTTGCCGAAGTGGTGCGACAGTGCTGGCAGGCCGGGGCAAAACGGGTGATTGTTACCGATTGCAGTTGCAACGAGCCGCGCCGCTGCTTTCAGCGTTCCGGCATCCAGGCGGCCGCGCGGGCCGAGGGCGCTGAAGTCATCCTTCCCGACCCGGAGCGCTTTCGCGACGTGGAGATGGGCGGAGTGGCGCTGAAGACCTGGCCGGTCTTCATTCCCTTTCTTGAAGCCGACAAGGTCATCAACCTGCCTATCGCCAAGCATCACGGGCTTACGGGCGTAACGCTGAGCATGAAGAACTGGTACGGCATCCTGGGCGGCCAGCGCAACCGCTTGCACCAGCAGATCCACCAGAGCCTGGCAGACCTGGCCAGTTTCATGCTGCCGACGGTGACGCTGCTTGATGGGTATCGCATTCTGCTTCGCAATGGCCCCACCGGCGGCAATCTTGAAGATGTCGCGCTGAAGAAGACCATGGTTGCCGGAACCGACCCGGTAGCTCTGGATGCTTATGTGGCCAAGGCATGGTGGAATCTTGACCCTGAGCATCTGCCGTATCTGGAGATGGCGGCTGCGCGCGGGCTGGGCACGGTGGACTATGACAAGATAGCGGTGAAGTTCAGCAAGCTTGGATGAGCTGAAACACACACCGGTGTTTTTGGTTAGTAACTAGAGGGCGGCAGAGTCTCCCGATTCCGCACAAGGCCGCCCAATCAGGCACAAAGCGAATTGCGAATCCCCATACACGCACGCCAGGGCCCATGTTTGCAAGACAATTGGTGTCGGCGTATAATTCCGGCGAACTTCCGAGCGAACGTTCGGTGTATTGCTGGGGGTGAATCATGATTCGTACTTATTGCGTTCGTGGATGCTTGCAGAAGCACGGTGCTCTTACAAGTTTTTTCCTCGCTTTAACTATCCTTACCTGCGTTGCACTGTCAACCCGCCCCGCGCAATCCTTGGAAGTTTCAAGAAACACGGCTGTCGTGGCCACCATTACCGTGACACCGGCCTCGAAATCCGTGGCGGTGTTTGCTACCCAGCAGTTCACGGCGACGGCGAAAGACGCGAAAGGGAATGTGATTACAGGCCTGACGTTCACGTGGGCCAGCGGCACGAGGAGTGTGGCCACGATTAGCAGCAGCGGCGTTGCCACCGGAGTGGCCGTGGGCACGACGAAGATCACCGCGACTTCTGGAAGCGTCACGAGCGCCGCGATCACGTTGACGGTGACGCCTCCGGTGGTGGCGTCGATCGCAGTGACGCCGGCCTCGCCGTCGATCGCGGTGTTTGCCACGCAGCAATTTACCGCGACAGCCAAAGACGCGAAGGGGAATGTGATCTCCGGTCTGACGTTCACGTGGGCCAGCGGCACCAGGACTGTAGCCACGATCGGCAGCAGCGGGTTGGCAACCGGAGTGGCGGCGGGCACGACGAAGATCACCGCGACTTCTGGAAGCGTCACGAGCGCCGCGATCACGTTGACGGTGACGCCTCCGGTGGTGGCGTCGATCGCAGTGAGCCCGGCATCGCCGTCGATTGCCGTTAACGCAACGCAGCAATTCACGGCGACGGCCAAG
>Ga0302320_10008079_pt1 | contig 22978 bp, 6 predicted proteins | sample Bog_T0_3_FD_202130 | JGI IMG/M metagenome (GOLD analysis project Ga0302320, IMG submission 202130) | Peat permafrost microbial communities from Stordalen Mire near Abisko, Sweden - Bog_T0_3 | ecosystem: Environmental > Terrestrial > Soil > Wetlands > Peat | place: Sweden: Abisko, Stordalen Mire... | reverse complement strand
TAACCGGCAGATTATCGACCGCTTGGTCCGTCAAGGTCATTACCAGATCAAATTCCTGGTTGGTGGTATCGCGCGCAAACAATCTTACGCTCTGGGTCTCATTGAAGATCACCACCAAGGGGTCGGTCGCCGCATTCAGCGTCGGTGTGCTGCCCAGCATGTTCCAGAGCGATTGCGGATTCCCCGCCGAACCCAAGGGAGTTGAAACCGTTACAATGGTTCCGCTCGCCGTCGTGATCTGGCCGAACGCCAAACCTTCGATACCGCCGACATCGATGAAGCCCATCGGCAGATAGCCGCTCACTTCCACGCCCGTGATGCTGTCAGCGGGCAGCACGACGCCGGCGCGACTGGTGGCTGTCAAATCCGTGAAGAGCGCCAATTCGGGCGCAGTCAACTTGGTCAGGATATTGCCTTGCAGGGTGATGTTGCTGATGCCCGTCTTACCGTTATTCTTGGAATCCAAAAGTGCGAGATTGAATTTTGCGGTCGCACTGTTGACCACGACCAAGGCAAGGTTGAATGAGCGCGCCGCCGGGTTGCTGTCGGTCACCCGGATGGCCAGCTGCGGGTCAGCGCTCGTGACGGAATCATATACGAAAGCAAAATGGACGGTGTTCGGCATCGTGCCGCCGTTGACTGGCGTGGCTTGGATCTGCCGCTCGATGCCGCCCTCGATGACTTGCAGGACTTTGTTGCCGTAACCGGCCAGCACGGTGATGATATTAATGTCGCCGGCGACAATCTTACCCGGAGTGCCGCCATTCACGGTCAGGGTGTTAAGCAGGCCGGTCACCGAAACCAATCCCGCCAGGTCGCCGCCCACAGTCATGGTGCCAATTGAACCCGCATTCAAAATACCCGTGCTGGTCAGCGAACCACCAATGGTCACTGTGGTGATCGTGCCTTGGTCATTCAGCACTCCGCTGAAATCACCGGTCACCGAAATCGAGGTCGTGCCAAAGTTTAGCAAAATCAAATTCTCCGCTACAAAATTGCCAGCCACATTAATGATTGCGGTGTTTGTTCCCAAGCCACCGTCGATCTTGGTGACCGTCAGACCGTCCGCGCCCGCGACCGTGAAGGTGTCGTTGCCACTGCCCAGGGAAACATCCAGTGCGGCCAGCCCGGAGTAGGTGATACCGCCAAGTCCCATGCCCAGGCCGGTCAAAGTGGTAGCCGTCAACGTTCCAGCTTTATTGGCCGTGCTGCCGGTGTCATCGACATTCAGGGTGTCGTTGCCGCTGCCGATGATAATCAGCGAACCTTGAATGCCGTTAACCACGCCGCCCGTAAGGGGAGCAAGGCTGCCCACATTCAATGTCTTGGTGCCCGCGCCCGTGTTGACGGTGGCGACCGTGGTCGCATTTGTGCTCGGAACATTCAGCGTATCACTGCCGGAACCGAGATTGAGATTCAAAGCGCTCACCGACGCGTAAGTCAAACCGGCGCCCAGGCCCACTCCCGTCAAAGTCGTGGCCGTCAAAGTTCCCGTCATCGTCGCTGCATCGCCGGTGTCGTCCAAATTAATGGTGTTAGCACCAGTGCCGCCCGTCACGTTCACCGCACCCACCAAACCGGTCAACACGCCCCCCGTGGCCGGAGCCAGACTGCCCAAATTGAAGGTATTGCTGCCGGCGCTCCCGTTTAGATTCAGCGTTCCGTTTGTCGCCTCGGCATTAAACGTGTCGTTGCCACTATTCCCATTGATCGTGTTGACCTTCGCCGATGTGCTGACGATCAACACCGTGTTGTTCCCCGTTCCCAGCAAAATAATCAAGGCCGAGATTCCCGAATAAGTGATGCCGCTGAGACCCAGGCCAAAACCAGTGATGGTACTTGCCGTCAACGTGCCTGTTTTATTCCCTGAACTTCCAGTATCGTCCAGGTTCAAAGTGTCCTTACCGCTGCCGGTGAGGTTCAGCAAACCCTGGATATTATCCAATATTCCGCCCACCACCGGAGTGGTGCTGCCCAGATTGATCACATTGCTTCCGGCGCCAGTATAAAGGTTCGTCACCGTCGTCGAATTCGTGCTCTGAATGCTCAGTGTGTTGTTACCAGAACCCAGCCGGATATTCATGGTATCAACCGATACAAAGGTAATACCCACGCCCATACCGAGACCGGTCACAGTGGAAGAAGTCAGCGTTCCCGCGTTATTCGTAGAGTCGCCAGAATCATCAATGTTCACCACATTGGTATTTGCCGCGGAGTTTAACCCGAACAGACGGATAAACGCGCTGCTGGTGCCAGTCCCATTGAGGTACACCGCCCCGGCGATATTATTGAGCGTGCCACCGGTCAGCGGCGTCAGGGTCCCGAAATTATAAACATTATTGCCGTTCCCGCCGTAAAGATAAAGTGCGCCCGTGGTGCCCTGAATGTTGAAGGTATCATCACCATTGTCACCACTCACGCGAGTGGTGGCCGTGGCAGTGCCGGCAATCAGCAACGTGTCGCTACCCTGACCCAGAAACAGGTTCAGGCTGGCCAACCCGGAATAGGTTAACCCGGCAGCGCCCATCGCCAATCCGGTGAGTGCGGCGGAAGTCAACGTGCCGGTTTTGCCCAGCGTGCTGCCCGTATCGTCGAGGTTCAACGTGTCATTTCCATCGCCAATAATCGCCACTCCGCCTTGCACTCCGTCCAGGATGCCGCCGCGATTTGGGGCCAAACTGCCGATGTTGAACGTGTTCGAACCGGAACCGCTGCGTACCGTGGTGGTCGTGCGCGAATTCGTGGTTTGGACGTCCAACGTATTATTGCCGCTGCCCAGATAAAGGTTCATCGCATCGATCGACACGAAGGTGATGCCGCTGCCCAGGCCGAAGCCGGTCAGCGTGGCCGAAGTCAACAGGCCGGTGTTATTCGTGGCATCACCGGAATCATCCAGATTGACCGTGCTCGGACCCGCCGTTGCGAGGGTGATCAGCCGCATGACGTTCGTCCCGCCAGTGATGGCGATGGGGCCCGCCAAAGTGGCCAGCGTACCGCCGCCCACTGGAGACGTGCTACCCAGATTAAATGTGTTGCTGCCGACCGCACCGCCGGTCAGATAAAGCGCCCCGGTCGTGGCCTGGATGTCGAACGTGTCGTTGCCGTAGCTTCCACCATTAATGCGAGTCGTGCCCGCAATCGTGCTCGTAACCAGGAAAGTGTCATTGCCCGCCATTCCATTGACGACGAGGTCGGCGCCATTGTAATTGATCGCCGCCCCCGCGCCGCTCACGGTCGTGCTGCTGATATTGAAATAATCGTTGCCGGTCGTTCCGTTAATGGTCAGGAGGTCATTCGTGTCGCCGGCGCCATTCACCGTCAAAACCGCCCCCAGCGGAGCGTTCACTGTAAAACTGTCATTGCCTGTTCCAGCGTTCAAGGTGGCCGCGGAGCTGAGGGCATTCACCACACATGATTCAGCGCCGCTTCCGCCATTGATCGTCAACGATCCGCTGTTGCCATTAATCGCGAACGCATCCGAACCGGTTCCGCCGGTGATAGTGATCGTGCCACTGTTGCCGTTGATGGCGTAATTGTTCGCGCCCGCCGCGTCCGTCACCGTCATCATCCCACTGTTCGCATTGATGAAGAAGCCGTCGTTGCCCGTTCCACCGCTGAGGTAAAGGGGAACAATATTGCTGTTGACCGTAAACGTGTCGCCGGCATTGCCACCATTCAGATAGGTGGGAACCAGGTCACCGTCGACCGTAAAGTTCGTCGGGCCGTTGGCATTCACCACCAGCTTCTCAATGGTTTCGTAACTGATCGTGGCCCCCACGCCATCGACCGTGAAGCCGGTAATGTCAAAGTTGTTGCCATTGGAGGATCCATTGATCGTCAGGGTGTCGCCGGCGAAGGTGTTGGACTCGCCGAAGATCGCGAGCGGACTCGCGAACGAAGGCGTATTCGACGAATTCACAATAAACGAATCGTTCCCCGCGCCGCCGTGGATGCTCGTCTGGGTCGCCGCACCCGTGCCGCCAATCGTGAACGTATTCGCGCCGGGTCCGCCTTGAAGGTTCAGATTCTCGACGGCGGTGTCATAAGTCAAACTGCCACCGGCGCCGAAGGCGTCGCTCGTCAACGTGGCAGCCGTCAGCGTGAAATTCCGGTTCGCCGTGTCCCCGGAATCATCTACAAAAATGGTATCATTCGAGCCAGGTGTGTTGGTAGTTGTGCCGTCAAGATTCGGACCGTTGTCACCCTGAATCGTCAAGGGCGCCGCAATGACGGACAACGTGCCCGGAATATAGGACGCCCCCTTCCAGCCCACGTAGAATATGTCATTGAAGGACGTCGCCGGCGGCGCGCCGCCATTGAGATTGGGCAGCGTGATTCCCAGGGCGGTCAGCGCCGGAATGGGCACGATCGTGCCATCACCGATGATCGTCGTCGGGATCACAATGGACTCAATGTAGAACGTATCGTCGCCGCCCAGGCCGGCCACCACCAGTTGTTCCACGTTCGTAAATGTCACGTCCAATCCGGCGCCGGTGACGTTCGTGCCGTTGATGTAGATGATATCATTGAGGACCGTGGCATAGATGAACACGCGATCGTTGCCGGAACCGCCATCAATATTCACCGCCGCATTGACCCGGTAGGAATAGATCTGGTTGCCGTTCGAATCCGCCGCGCCGGCATTTACATTGGAAGTATTTTCCGCCACGGACGCGTAGATATAAAAGCTGTCGTCCCCGGCATTGCCATTCAGATTAAGCACGGAGGAATTCCCCAGCACATAGAAATTATCCGCTCCGTCCCCGCCGTTTACGGTCATGACCGCATGCGTATCAATGATCACGAACGTGTCATCACCGCCATTGCCGTCAAAAACGATCGCCGGTGCCGTCGCGGTGCTGGTAAACGTATCGACGACGGCAAAAAGGTCGGCCGCCTGGCTCAGCGAAAGGCTGATCGCCACGGCGTTGGTGAAATTAATGGTGACCAGGTTCAGGAATGTAATGCTGGTCGGGCGGAGCGCGCCCGTCAAAGCCTTGTTGCCGCCGCTGTCATCCACGTTGATGGTCTGGGGACCAGTGCCGGTGAAATTGAGCACGCCTACCACCTTGTCCAGCCGGCTGCCCGTATTGCCGGCATTTCCGGTGTTCGGATCGGTCACAATCGGGCCCGCGTTGCTGCCAATGTTCAACGTGTTGGCGCCGCTGCCCAGGCTGAGGTTCACGGTGCCGTTCATGCCCTGAACATCGACCGTATGATTTCCATTGCCGAGAAACAGGTTGAAAGTGGCGAGGTTGGAATATGCCAGCGAACCGCCGCCACCAAAGACGCCGGTCAGGCTGTTCGCCGTCAAAACGGCGGTGGAATCCGAATTGTCCGCGGAATCATCCAGATAAATCGTGTTGTTACCCTGGGTGCCGCCGAGGATCGCGAGCGCCGCCGTGATTTGATTGAGCGTTCCGCCGGTGGTGGTCGGAGCCAGCGTGCCGAGATTCACCAGATTGGTGCCGGTGCCGAGATTAACCGTGGTGGGATTACTGACACTATTGATGTTGTAGGTGTCACTGCCTTTGCCGCCATTCACCGTCGTATTGACGGCGGTGGAAACAATATTGATCGTATCATTCCCGTTGAACGTATTGAGAATCAGGCTCTGCACTCCCGCATAGCTGACTACTTCGGAACCAAGCGAAACGGGACTGCCATTGATATTGTAAGTGTTGTTGGCCCCCGTGCCATTAATCGTCAGCGTGTTGCCCGCACCGGCGCCGGAAACGGTCACCGTATAGGAATTGCTGCCAATGAAGTTGACCACGAAGCTGTCACCGCCCGCCGGACCCTGCAGATTCACAGCCGGTATGAAAGCGGCATTGGTTACGCTCAATTTGTCGCCGGCCGTTGAGCCGATGAGCGTCACCGCCGAAATCGACTGCAGCGCTATGTTGTTCCCGTTGATGCCAACATTGTTTCCGTTCAGCGCAATGTCGCCGCCGTTGGTGATCTTCGCGGAAGCATTGGGATTGCTGTTGCCCGCCAGCGTCAGCGTAAAATCACTGCTCAAGAAATTCTCCACGCTGAATTTGGCTGTCCCGGTGCTCGGCGTCGTCAAGTTGATCGTGGCCGTCCCGTTGATGGTATCGCTATAAACCGTGCCACCATCGTTCCCATAGCTCAGCGTCGCGCCGTTCAGATCAAAATTATTATAATACAGGTAATTGATATTATTGTTCCGGTCGGTCCATTGGTAACCCTCAACCACCGTCAGCGTGCCCGGGTCGTTGTTGATGATGTTCTGGGCCGTGCCGCCGATAAACAGCGCCTTGCCGCCATTCATCGTGAAGGTGATGTTTCCGGAACCGCCGATAATCGTGTCATTGCCGCCGCCGCCGATAATGGTCGTCGTACCGCCACCGGCAACAAAGTGGTTCGTACCGGTCCCCGCCGTAATGCTAACCGGGAGCGCAATATTATTGGCGATATTGATCGTCGTGTTCGTGTTGCCCGTGCTGGCCACGATCGATTTCACGTTGTCATATTCGACGGCCCCCGGCGGGATATTGCTTCCGCTGATGGCCGTGCCATCCGGGTATTCTCCGGTTCCGGAATAAACTCCCGGCGCAATCACCCAGAGATTTTCCGAGCCATCACCGTTCGTGCCGACATAATAGATGGTGTACGCCTCATCGGTCAGCGCGGGCGTCCCGCGGGCGCCAACGTTCGGCCCGATGTTCAGCGTCAGGACCCCATTTGAAACCGTCCCCAAGGCGGGCGGGGGTGTCTTGGGAATTGGACTGATCGATCCCAGATGGATCGTTACCGTGCCTCCGATGGAGAAGAGTCCGAGATTGACCGAGACATAGACGGAGATCGAAACGTCCGAACCGTTGATGTCCACCGAGGCCCCAATGCTGGCGAAGTCATAACCAAATGCCGTGGCGCCGCCATCAACGCGCAGTTCAAAACCCTGGGGAATAATCGCGCCATAATTGTTGCTGCCGGTGTCGACAGAATTTTTATTGGCGAAGGCAAGCGTCAAGGACCCATGAATGTTAAAATCACTCGACCCCAGGCGCACACTGGCGGTGCCGTAGAACCAATAATTGCCAGCGGAATCGAAGTAGAAATCCACCCCAAAGGTGACAAATCCAAAGAAATTGAAACTCACACTGCCAGTGGCCGAAAACAATCCCGCAGTATCACCAATGCTCAGGGAGGCCGTCCCCAGCGAGAACCCAAACACATTAAACGACGCGCTGACCGCGACGTTGAAATAAGTGTGTGCCGCCACCGTGATGTTGTTGGCGCTGTCGTAATAGCCTGCGCCGGTTGTATTGATCTGTAGATCAAACTTGCCGGTCAAAGCCAGCACCCCGGGAACCAGGGTTACCGTCGGATTACTGCTGTTGCCGAGCATCAAATTGATGCTGAGCGCGATGCCGTCGCTAAAGAAACCCGCCGAACCGCTCACGGTGAAGCCGATGCCGAACACATCCAGATAGGCGTTAATGGCTATTTTGACCGCCCCGGATTGCACCGAGAAACTAAATGATCCATTTAGGTCCACCGTCTTGTTCAACAGATAGAGATCGCCGGAGCCGGCAATCAGAATTCCCACCGGCAGATTGACCGTTTCCCCGTTAATGCTGGTGACGGTCGCGGAAGTCGTATTCAGTTGCAGCACGAACGTTGCCGCCAGCGAGAAATCGCTGTTACCCGGAGTCGCCGAGCCCGCCGACAGCGTTAGGGCGATGTCCGCCGCAATACCGCTCGACGAGATCAGCAGCGCGCCGGTGGCATTGAGATTGAAAAAAGCTGTGCCCGAAAGGAGCAGCTTCAGCGTGGCGGAAGCGGTTACCGCCAAACCTTGCGAGCTCACCGTGAGATAAAAACTCCCGTCCAGATAGATGCCGGTGCTCGTCGAATTTTCCGTTGTATCGGTCGAGCCCAAAGCCAGTGTGCCATTAACGTACAGCTCGAAATACGGGCCCGCCGCCGCGTTCGCGCCCGGGCCGCCCGGAATCGTGAACGTTCCCACCGTCTGGGTGACGCCCGTGGTATTGACGTAGAGATAGAGATTCCCGCCGAAAGCGTAATTATTGTTCGGATCGACCAGGCTGGCCTGGACCTCCAGGCCGGCGGCAAATCCGCTCGACGAAATCACCATGGCGGCGCCCACATTGATCGTCAGCAACTGCGTCCCGCCCGCCTCCACTTCCAGTTGCGCGGTGGCGCTGACGGCCAGGCCCTGGTTGCTGATGGCCAGGTAGAAATCTCCGTTGTTTAAAATGAACCCGTTGGTGCTGGTGCCGAAGGTCAGATTGCCGTGGCCATGCACCTGGACATAAAGCGCGGCGGCGCTGCTGCCATCGGGACCCGCAGCAATGATGACATTTGATCCGTTCACCAAAACCGTTTGCTGCGCCAGGGTGGTATTGACCTCCAAATCAAAGGCGCCGTTAAAACTGAATCCGCTGCCATCGAGCGGACTTCCGCCGGTATAGGTCAACTTCAATTCCCCCGCCACCACCGCCGTCGCCGTGCCGGTTTGGGTCGCCACCAAAACACCCGAGGCATTCATGGTCAATAAAGTGCTGTTGTCGACCATGGCAGTAAGGTTGCCGCTGACCGTGATCGTTGTGGTTGTAACCCCGCTCGCCGTGGAACTGGTCACGGAGAACAGGCCATTGATCACGAAGCCCGTGCCACCAACCCCGAGGCTGAGGGTCCCGCTGGCGATGACCGCAAAGGAATTGGCCCCGATCGTCAAGGGCTGATTGGGCGGCGTGCTGTAAGGATCGGTCAAATTGATCCCGCCGATCTGGCTGACCGCCCCGTTCGTGGTATTGATCGCCAGTTCGGCGCTCAAATCCAATGTAATTCCATTGCCATAATCGTTCGATGAACTGGCCCCGGCGCTGACCCCGAGCAACGCCACCACGCCGCCACTGGATATTTGCAGGGCGCCCGTAACGGTCGCCGTGCCACTTATTCCCGGCACGGTTCCGGAAACATTCAGCACCATGGCTATCAATAATCCATTGGTCGAACTCGAACTGACCTGAAAATAGAAATAACCCGTGAGCGTGAGCGAATTGAATAAATTTAAGGTGCCGTTGCCGGTGATTACGACGTACGGGCCAGCCGCCCCGGTATCGGTATATTTGCCCGTCCCATCAATCTGCCCCAGGCCCAGCGGTGGTCCCGCCGGGATGGTAAGGCTGGTGATCGTCACGGGCCCGGTGGAAGTTTGCACCGTCAGACCGGGAGTGGCGGCACTGGTGTCAGCGGAGGTCGGCACGCTCACGCTCGGCAGCGTGAACAACACATCCTGGGAAGTTGTGTTGAGAATGAGATTAAAACTGGCCGTCAGGGCGATATCCGCGATATTTCCCCCGTTCACATTCAGATTCAAACTGATCTCCGCCGCCAAGCCAGTGCTGTTGATGACAAACAACCCAAAGCCATTAAAGCTCAGAAAAGTTGTCGTGCCGTCACCCACTGTCAGCGAATTGATGCTCGCGAACATTTGCAAGCCCAATCCCGTCGTCGGATCGTTGACCAGCCGCAGATCGAAGAAGCCCTGCATGTTGAACAACGTGGTGCCGTTGACCGAGTAGGCGATGGTTGCATACGGCGACGTCACCGGATCCGTGCCAAGCACCGTCACGTCAAATAGAATGCTTCCCAGAATGGTAAAGGGAGTCGAAGCGGTCCCGGGCGGCGAACCTACCACCGGCGGCAGGTTGATATTGGCATCCGCCCCGGTCGTATTAATCTGGAATAGCGCCGCGCCATTCACAATCAGGCCGTACGACGCCAACTTCGTGAACGCGGTGCTGGTGGTCAGTTCCAGTGCGCCGTAGAACTCCAGCGAGCTCGATGAATTTGTCGTGCCGTCGTAGGTCTGCCCTGCATAAAGCAGAACGAATTCCCCTTGCGCCGTGCCGAGATTACCCAGGAAACTGACATTGACGGCTCCCGAAAGGTCAACGACCGCGGCTTGGCCATCAATACTCACCGAGACTGTCCCTTGGATGCTGACGCTGGCCAGATCCGGCGCGGCATATTCAAAGAACCCGGAAAGGGTCATGCTAAAGCTGCCGCTGGAAACGGCAATCGTCAGTGAACCGCCAAACGACTCCAGCGGCGTATCTCCCGGGACATCGACCAGGAACATGAGCGAAGCCTTCAGGCCGGTCGCCTGCGTCACCGGATCCTGCGTTTCGGCAAAGCTGAAATAAAGATAGCCGCTGGCCCCGCTAATACCGCTGCTCCCCCCCAGCTGCGCATTGCCGGCAATCAAAATGGTCACCGGCGCTTCCCCGTTGGCCAGCGTGGCGCCGGGATTAATCTCCAATGCCATCGTACCCTTGATTTGCAGCGCGTCGGGTCCGGCATATTCATCGTCCAACGTCACGGAAGCCAGAATGATGAACGGCTGAAGAAATACCGCGCCGGGATTCGCCCCGCCATTGGTGGCAATAAACTCCCGGGCCGTGGCTAATTCCAGATTCTGCTTCCAGGCCGCCACGTCGACATTATCCGCGGAACCGGTCTTGGAACCGGTCACCGAAAGCAACGCGTCGGACAATACACCCGGCAGATCCGTCGCCGTCGTCGGCGTGGTCAAAGTCTGGTCAAAGGCGACCCCGGCGCTGAATCCTGAGATCGCCAGACCGCTGTCAGGATCAAGCAGCAGTTGCGCCGTCGGATTGGTGACGGGCGCCGACCAGCTCAGATAAAAGTTTAAGGGTCCCAAACTGGAGAAACCCAGGGCGACATCCAGCGTGCCAAAACCGGCGATGGTGGCTTTGCCTTGAATGCCGACGTAGAAACCTGAACCAAAGATGACCGTATCACCCTGCCCCGGTCCCGTCACCGTGGTGCCATCGGTTAATCCGCCCTCTTTATTAAAACTCACAATGCCACCCACAAAATCTGCGGCAAAATCCATGCCGAAGAAAGTTCCGCTGATCGAACCGCCAATGCCCCCGTTCTTGCCAAAGCTGATCGGAAAATTCGCACCGCCCGGATTTTGCAGCCACTTGATCAGCTCGCCCACGTCAATGTTGACATCACTAATCGTACCCGAGACCGTCACCGAGCTCGGTAAACCCTGAATGGAGCCAATGGTCGCACTGCCAATATGAATGATGAAATCCTGTGGGTGAGCGCTGAAGTCCGGCCAGCTCAGTTCCAGGTCGGAAATTGAAAAACCCAGCCAGTTCGGCAAACCCAAAGACGTCGGCGAGGGAGGGGTTAGACTGACCGCAAATCCAGTATTCGCCTGAAATTCGGGACTGCCGCCCGAATCAATGATGGAGAAATTGGAAATTGATCCGCCGATCGACAAGCTCGAGGTGACCACGAGGTTCGCGGTAGCCGTGGTGACGCTGAAATACGTACCCCCGTCGCCCGGATCGGTGTTAATGCTCACGTTCGTGGCTGTAATCGACAGCGATGCCGAGTCGATGATCAGGCTAAAATCAATTTCGCCGGCGGTGATGGCCAGATCGCCCAGGCTACCCGGCGCCAAATCAATCGTGATCGTCAGCGACTTTACCGACATGTTGATCGGCGTAACCTTTAGGGATGCTCCCGAGACGCTAACGGTCAACGAGCCGGTTTCCGTAAACGAGGCATTCCCCCCGCCGAAGGTCACGCCGAAATTCGTCAGCGTTATTGACGGATTTTCCAAACTCAGGATCGAACCGAGCGTGATCGATTTCGGATCACTGTCGCTGCCATAGGCGACCGTCAGGCTGTCAAAGTAAAACCCGTCCTTGTAGATGGTCAGGTTCGTGATGGCGCCACTGAGACCAAAACTAGTGAAATCAACGGTACCGTTGCCGATCTGAATCAATTGCTGGTGCGGATCAGTATTCGTGGGATCGTAGGTGACAAGGACATTGGACGCGGATGCTGTGAACGCCGTGCCCACCGTCAGGTTGAACTGCTCGAGGGTCACACTGAAAGCACCCGTCTGAAGATCAAAGGTGCCTTGCACTCCCAAACCATCGCCGCCGGGCGTGGCCGTCACCCCGCCGGTGATTTTGCTGTTCCCAGGGAAGAGCAAAGCCGAAGCGGCGGTGACCGTCAACACGGGGTCATGCGAGCCTCCGGAATCCACCACCCCGGAAATATCACCCGTCGCCAGATCCACGGACAGGTTAGTCAGTGTCACCGACAAGGTATCCACTTCTAACACTGATCCAATCTTGAGCGCCGTGTTGACCGTGAGCGATGCGCTGGTGACCGTGAAAGTCGTGGAGTTGAAACTCATCACCAATCCGCCGGTGGCCGAAAAAAGCGGGTTGGCCGTCGTCCCGACCGTAAAGTCCAAGGCGGTCGCACCGGTGAAGGCGGCGGTGCCAACCGTAATGTCAACTTCCCCCGCACTCTGGATAAAATTAAAACCGCCGCTGATCTGAATATAATTCGTCAGACCCAAGGTGAGGTTGCCCGACACTTGAACGATCGACTGGGTAAAGTCCAGGTTCACCGGGCTGGCGCCACCCGTGTTGATCGTCAAACCGGTCTTGGGTTGAAACGCATCAAAGTTCACCACCGTCGTGGTACCGTCGCTGGCGCCATTTATCTGGACGCTCAGGGCGCTCGCACTAAGTGCGATGCTCGAAGGCAAGCCAACCGGAGCCAAAGTGTCCGCGCTGGCGGAAATTCCGTAGTAGGTCGTACCCGACGAAGTGCTCAAAAGCGCGAGTGCCAAATTGGCATTATCCAACTCCACTCCGACCGCGCCCGAGTTGGAAGACGGACCGTTCAATCCGGCAAAGATAGTGGCCCCGTCGATCCCGAGCAATACTTCGGAAACCGCAACCGTGGAGCCATTCGTCAGGGTCGCCGATTGGGTGCCGCTCCCATCGTAGGTCAACCCCACCCCGTTCGCACTGATATCAACGAAAGAAGAGATGGCGATTTTGACCGAACTAAGGGTCAGGGAAAAAGTCTTCGTCGAAACATCGTAATTGCCCGACACCGATCCAATGGTCGAAGTCACCGCCCCACCGAGATTCAAACTGGCGCTCGTCGCACTCACACTGACCGCCGTCACCGTTTTACCGTTCAGCGTGAAATTGACCTGTACGGTGCCAAGCGTAAGAACACCACCGAGACTGGCATTGTCGTAACTGAGGGAGACAGTCCCATTGCCATTCGCGATGGCGGAAATATTGTTTACAATGCTCGTGAGCAGGTCAGGAATGCTCGTGCCATTGCTGGGAATGGTGGGACTGGTGGTACCTGCGGAAGAAGTACCGGAACCTGACGAACTCGTGGGTGAGGTCGTATTTTTCGGAAGTGATTGATCATTAGCAGACTGCGAAGCAGACACACTCGCGGGCGGCGCATTGGAAACCTTCAATGACTCAGTTAATTGCTGAGTCATTACATTACCCGTGGTGGACTGCGAAGAAATTGTGGAACCCGTGGCCGTCGTCGTAGAAAACCGGCCCGAAGTTACTTTTTGGGCGACCTGTGCTTGAACGGCGACCGTTGAATTCTGACCAGAACCAGCTTCAGTGATTGTCTCCGTTTGAACCCCCGACTTGGTTTCGTGAACCTGAATCTTTGCTACCACTTGAGCGGATTCATGAGAATTTGACTGGATGGCTTCGGTGGTAATCCCCGCAAACATACCCGAGGATTCCCCGCCTTGATAGCTGATCGAATCGCTGAAAGCGGCATGATTGGAAGCCGCCTCTTGATGGGCAACTACCGGTGCCTTATGCACTTGCGCAACAACTCCGGAAAAGGCAGCCGCGAGGACCGAATCACCAGACAACAAAACTCTCGATTCAAGAGATTCGAGGTCAAAATGATTGCGCTGTTGATCCGATTTGTTCAAAGCTTGCCTTCTTACTGGCGCCTTTGTCTCACATTTCCAACTGCCGTGTCAATAGAATGTTAGAAATTTCCATCCAGGGAATCATAAAATTTCACACAGTGCCCCCACCCGCAAACGACAGCGCCTGCTCCAACCAGAGGTCTGAGCGCAACACATTTTGCCTCTGTTTTAGCGCCACCTTTTGTGCCTTTGCCTGCGCCCGGCAGAATGCCGCCCGGGCAATCTTCTCTTTCACCGGCAACCCGCGACGCATCGCCTCCTCGGCACTTCGGCGTAAAATTTTTCCAGAATACCGCCGCAATAATTCATCCTCCGTACTGCCAAAAGCCTGGGCACTTCCTGAGTCTCCCTGGCGTCCACTCCGACCAAAAAGCTGACGATCCACCCGGGACGATTCGTGCCATTCTGTCGCTATCACATGGAGGCCTCCCAAGGCTGCAACACCATGACCCAATCGTATGTCTGTCCCTCGTCCCGCCATGTTGGTTGCGATGGTAATTCGCCCCCGTTCCCCGGCTAGGGCAATGGTCTCCGCTTCCTCCGAAAGCCGGGCCGCATTGAGCACTCTTACCTCCAGATTTCGGTTCACCAAAAGACGCCAAAGTCGCTCGCTGGTTTGGACACTTCGAGTGCCAACCAACAGGGGTCGACCCGTACGGTGAACCCTCTCAACTTCGGCCGCTATGGCCTCCCATTTCGCGTCTTCGGTCAGAAAAAATTGGTCAGTCCATTGCTGCCGGATACAGGGCCGGTTAGGCGGTATGGCAATGACAGGCAGCCCGTAAATTTGCCACACTTCCTGCGCCGCTTCCCGGGCGGTTCCTGACATGCCGGAGAGGCGATGAAAGCACCGAAAAAATCTCTGAAAACTGAGCCGGGCTATCGTTTCCGCCGGGTCAGAAATGGCCAACCCCTCCTTGGCTTCAATCGCCTGATGCATCCCCTCGCGCCAAGTCCGCTGCGGCATCGGGCGACCCGTAAACTCATCGACGATCACCACCTTATCCCCATCCACTATATATTGCTGATCCCGCTGGAAAAACTCCCGGGCAATCAAAGCTTGAACCACCAATTCCAACCGCCGGTCTTTCCCCCGCCACAGCCCCGGCAAATGCGCCGCCTGCTCAATCAGCTTCTGCGATCCTTCCTTCGTCAATTCAATCTCTTTGTACCGCGGATTAGCATGGTAATCCGTTTCCGGCTCAAGCACTTCGATCATCTCCTGCGCCCTTTGGGCAGCTTCCCGGAGACTCTCGTTCTTATGGCTGGAGGAGATAATGAGCGGCGTGACCGCTTCATCAATCAACACGCTGTCCGCCTCGTCCACGATCGCCGTGTGCAACCCACGCAACACCAAGCCATTCTGCGATTCCAATTGCGGCTGAAGCATGAAGCGAATCAACCGCCGGGTCGGGTCCTGCAACCGGCCCAATTGCAAGCGATCCCGCAAAAAATCGGCCAACAACTCCTTGCTGGTAACGTAGGTCACATCGCAACCGTAACCCTTGACGCGTTCCGGTTGACTATGCCAGGCGATGACATAGCCGACCCGAACTCCGCAAAAATGATAGAACGCTTCCAGCCATTCCGCATCCCGCTGGACGAGATAATCGTTAACGGTAACTATGTGGCAAGGGCGCTTGGACCATCCCGCCAAAACTCCCGCCAATCCAGCTGTCAATGTCTTGCCTTCGCCGGTCGCCATCTCCGCCAAATATCCTCTGTGCAGAGCCAAAGCCCCCATCAATTGCACTGGAAAAGGCCGCAAGCCCAGCTGACGGTGAGCCGCTTCCCGGAGCCCAGCCAACGCCGGCAAAACCAGCTCGTCCGCCAGTTTCCCGCCCCGCCGAAATTTCTCACGAATTTCAAGGAATCGATGCTGAAGCTCGGCATCCTTCAATTCCATCCATTCCCGCTCCATTGAAACCACGATTTCGACCTCCCGGCGGAGATCCGCCAGGCGGGAAGCGCGGCGCTTATACTGGCCAATGAACCGGTTGACCAAGGCATCCAGTCCGGTATGAAGACGCGGTGGCACCCGATAATCGCTCCGCCGATAGTCATGGCTCGGAACGTTCAACATGGGTCAGATTTCGTAGCGCTTTTGGAGCAACTGCCAGAGGCTGCGCATCCAGCGGGGCAGCAAGGGTTCGGGCGGCAATTGGAAACGGATTTTTCCGGATCGGCCGTCCAAAAAGGCCACCCCGTCGCTGGGCGCAATATCGCCGCGAACTTCGAAAAAAGGCTCTTTGGTCTTGTTGCCTTGGGCGTTGTCCTCGACCGCCACGGGGACATCGCCGCCTGCCGCCCAGCCTAATGCCGCCGACGGCAGGATTTCCTGGCCACCCGGCACAACTTTCCAAGCTGTCACAGCCAGTTTCACTCCGCTATTACCGTTCAAACGGGCATCCGCAGCGCGAATCTCGCTGCCGAACAAGCCGTTCGCGTCTTCTTCGCGAACGGTTGCCATGATTTTAAAGGAAGCCGGATTGACGATTAATCCCAGATTGCTCCCGCGCGGCAGCCAGCTCCCGCGATGATCGGCAATTTCCGGCGAGACCCAAACCCCGTCATGCGGCGCACAGACCGTCAGATTATCGGAATCCGCGGTAAGTTTCGCCAGTTGGTCGCGGACTGAATCCCGTAATTTGGACAGCGGTGCCGTATCAACCGATTGGTCCTTCATCGACGATAACAGCCGCGCATCCACCTGATCGAGCCGGCCGCGCGCCGCGACCAATTCCAGGTCCAACTGCGGGTTTTCCATCTTCAAAATCGGTTGGCCCGCCCGCACAGTGCTGCCCGGCGTGACCAATAGGGCCGAAACAATTCCCGCCGTTTGGCTCGCCAAAATAGACCGTTGCGTCGCCACCAGCACGCCCGGCGCGCGGAATGAATAGGGAAAGGGCACCACCGCGGACAGAATAATCAGCACCACGCCAATTCCTGCGGTGACTCCAACAGCGCGCGGTCGGACCCGATCCAACCTCGGACTGGCGGACAGATATTTAAAAAACTGGATGACCGGCACAAACGCCCACGAAATCAAACAGGCAAGTGCCATCACAATTCCAAGGATCAAGAAACGGTCCGCTACCGCCAGCAAGATGCCCGCAAAAACCACCACGCGGTAAAGGCTGCTGCCCAGCCCGAAAAAAGTGAGCCAGCCCGCTTCCCGGCGGGTGGTGGCCGGACTTTCCGAGTTCTTCACGCCGAACAATTGCGATTCCGCCAAATGCCGCAATTGCATCACCGCCCGCTGATTGAGATTGGGAATCTCCAGCAGGTCGGAGAGTATATAATAGCCGTCGAACCTCATCAGCGGGTTGACATTAAAAATAATCGTCGAAACGGACGCGACGAACATGACGTTGTAAGCGATGCTATGAACAATGCCCGGGCCCGTGTGCGCCCAAAAGAAAACCGCGATCGCCGCAATGAATAATTCAACAATCATTCCCGCCGCGCCCACCAAAACCCGCTTCCAACGTTCGCGAAAGCTCCAGCTCGAGGTGGCATCCACATAAGGCATCGGCGTGAAAATCATCAGCATGATGCCCATCACATGGACTTCGCCGCCGAATTTACGGCAAAAGAACGCGTGCCCGAATTCGTGGCAGGCTTTGACCAGGACCAAACTGACATAAAGCAAAAACAGGTTATTCGTGGCCAGCAATCCTTGGCCCCCCGTCCGGATCGCCCCGAAATTCTCCGCGACCACACTCAGCCCGAAGCCAACCACCAACAGCCATAATAAGGCTCCCAACGGGCTAATGAGTTTGCCAATGAACGGCATTGCCTTGACCAAAAAACGATCCGGATCCAAAAGCGGAAACCGCATGAACATGATGTTCAAGAAACGGAATCCGATTTCGCGCTGCCGCCGCTGTTTGTAACGCTCGAACAACTGCGTGCTGTCGGCCGCCAGGTCGTATTGCAGCAGATTGGCAAAGTATAATTGTGACAGCAGCTGGATCACCGCCTCCTGGCTGGGGGCGGCATCGGGAAAACGAGCCAGGCATTGCTGCCATACCTCCTCAACCGTGCGATCCGGACGGAGCCGGACGACGAATTCATACGCCGCCGGGCGGAGCCGGAAATATTGGTTGCTGAAAGGATTCTCCAGCACGATCCAGCGGTCGCCCCGGAAATTCTGCCGGCGCACTTTCACGACCGGCCGCAGGCCAATCCGCTGATTCGCCACGCGGTACCATGATTCGCTGAATGTTTTGGTCGGGTCAGCCATTTCACCACCAGAGTTTCATGCGCAGGAAATCCACCGTGCGATGCGTAAGAATCCAGAACAGCGAATGTTTTTGCGTCGAAAGTTTGCACAAACCCGTCATGCCCGGACGCCACCACTGGGGTTGGTTATCGCCATCCAGATGGAGCCGAACGAGAAAAACATTTCCATCCTTTTTCGTTTCGGCCGCCGGTTCCACCATCTGAATGCTCACCGGATATTTCAATTTGGGCTGGGTGACAAACGCAATCTCCCCTTTGGATTTTCCCAGGATTTGCTGAATGTCGCTCTCACTGATGTCGGCCTCCGCATATAGGTCGTCAATCCGCGCAACTTTAAACAACGCATCGCCCAGTTTTACCGGCGAGCCGATGCGCTCGCGCAGATCGCCTTCCACCACCACCCCGTCAAAGCCCGCGCGAATGAGCGCATGATCCAGCCGATATCGGACGAGGTCCAGCTGCGACTGCGCCTGGCGCGCCTGCGCTTCGTCAATGCGCATGTCCGCAATGCTATTACCGGCGCGATCTTTTTCCGCCTGCCGTTGATACCGCGCCAGATCCGCCAGCGCGGACGATTGGTCCAGCAACAGTTCCGACCGGTTCAACGTCAGCAGCGGTTGGCCATTGGTCACCACGTCACCCGGGCGCACATACACGCTCTCAATAAAATCGTCAAACGGGGCGGTCAGGTAAGCCGCTTCATCGCTCCGCAAAATAAAATTGCCCTCCACGCGATAAGTGACGCGCACCAAAAAAAGCGCCGCCAGCAATACGGCCACCGAAATACCGGCCACCTTGCTCCAAGTATGTTCCGGCCCCAACCCGCGCGCCAGCCAGTCGCGGAGCTCGGCCTGCCACCGGGCGCCAAACCACCGGTCGTAATGCTTTAATTCACTTAAACGGCGGACCACCTGATCGCAGGTAAGCCGCATTTGCTGGACTTCCACCAGCGCGAAAGCGGATTCCTGCCGTTCGCACGTGAGCACCGCGACCACTTTTCCGTCCAGTCGTAATGGCAGGGAACACAGATTCCCCGTTTTTTGGTCTCGGGCAAAATTCTCATGATCCCGCGCCACCGTCGTCGTGCCCTCGGGCGCCGGCCACAGTATCTCCTCATCTTGATCCACACACTCTTCCATGACGGCTTCCAGCGCCTGCGCGGCGGCCATCTGGCGGTCAAATTGTTCGGTCCGGCTCATCGCCCGCAACCGGATATAACCGCCTTCCAACCACCCCAAACTCGCCCGGTCACAGTGGAAACGGGTGGCAATGCCGTTGCACAGGGCCAGCGCCGCCGGTAGAAAATGCGTGGCTTGATTGACCGGCACATTCAGATCAATCACCGCCGCAAATTTCTCGACATCGTTCCGTGACTGCCGGGCCGCAGTGCTGAGTTGGTAGGCCAGCGGAACATCCGCCGCCAGTTTGAGCCGCACCAACGCTTCATAGGCCGCCAGATCCGTAAAATCCTTGAGCTGGACGGCGAGAATCACTTCATCTTCCGCCCGCGCCAGTTTCAGCCGGAGGGCCACCGTAAATGTTCCGGCCTTCGGGTCCATGATCTGAACGAAATGACCGGCGGCCAGCCCGCGCTCGGCGATGGCTTCCAAATTCGAGGTAAAGGGCGTGCGGGTCGAAGATGGACCGGGACTTGAAGTCCATTCGCCGAGCTTCACCCACCGGGGATTTTTGCCGGGATTGCCCACCAGCAACACCGCGATGTCGGCGGCACTCAATTGGGCCGTAGCGGTCAGAAACGTCGGCCAAAATTGCTTGGGCTCCCCCGCAAATTGCCGCAACGCCGCGACCTCCTCCAGCACCCCGGCAAATTCGGCTTTCAAGCCGTCATTACTTTCCATAACGATTATTCCGCGGTGAGTTTCGCCGCCAGGCCGGGACGAACTTTGCCGTCCGCATTTTCAAATATCGCCTTGATCCGGGCTAGGCCGCTCGCCGCATCCACCGTGGACGAAATGAAGCAGATCTTCGCCGTGACCGTCGCTCCGCCGGCCACCGTGATTTTCACCGGCTCATCCAGGTGCAAGGATGACGCCGCCACACCATCGATGTGACCCACAAAATAACACCGCGAGATGTCCACCAGCCGGACCAGGGATTGATACGGGGCGCACGCGGCGCCGGGATGCAGCAGAATCTCCGTGATGTTGCCCGAAAACGGCGCCACCAACCGGCGATCCGCCAGCTGCTCCACCGCAATCGCATACTCGGCGCTGGCAACATCGTATTCCGCCTCCGCTTTGGTCAAATCCTGTTTGCTGACGGATTTGGTGCCTTGAAAGAGTTCGCGGGTGGAATCCAGGACGACCTTGTCCTGCTCCATTACGGCCTTCCGGCGGCCCACTTCCAGCTCCTGCAACCGGGTGTCCAGCTCCAATAGCACGTCTCCCTCCTTGGCCGAGTCCCCTTCCTTGAAAAATTGTTGGTGAATGATTCCCGGATCCGCCAAACCCAAGGTCACATCCTTGAACGGCTCGGTAATCCCGTCGATTTCAATCTGATCGGCCGCCGTTAAGACGGGAGCAAGGCCGGTAAGGCAAATGACCGCAATAAAAAAATGTTTGAACATGAGCTTGGATCTATTCGCGCGGCATCTCCACGCTGTTCATGTAGGCCGTGGTTTGTCGCTTCAAATCCTGACGCGTGATGTCGAGCTGGCGGTTTTGCAAAATCGCCCCGCTGGCGACTTCCACTTCCAACAGCGCATGCCGGTATTGCACCAGCGCATTGGCGAGATTCTGGCGCGCATCCAGCAAATCCGCCTCCACTTCGAGCACCTTGTGGCCGTCAATCGTCCCGGCGCTCAGCCGCTTGGTCTGCGTGTCCAGCAACGCCTCATTATAATGAACGACCGTCTCGTAACTCTGAATGCTCTGCTGCCACGCATGGGTTTTTTGCAGGGAAAAATTTAGCTCATTGCCAATCTCCGTCTGCACACCGTGCAAGGCCAGATACGCTTCCTGCGAACTGAGCTTGGCCGCGCTAAACATGTTCCGCCCCTTGATATTGCCGCCCAGCGGTACGATCAATTCCAAGGCCGCCGACCAGGAGGGAAATTGCTGCGACTGCGCCAAATCCCAGGAATTTTCCGGCGTTGATCCCAAACCGTTATAGCCATACGCACCCTTGAAATCCAATTCCGGCAACAGTTGATTTCGCGCCACGCTGACCCGCAATTCCTCCTGCTTGTACTTTTCCCTTTGGATGAGATAATCAGGATTGAGACCCACCGCTCCTTGCAGCCCTTCGGCGTAATTCAGCGGCGCATTGGTTTGCGGCGGCAGATCAATGACCCTGATCTGCGTCTCCGTCTCGCCGGCAAAATTGGCCGGATACGATTTCCCCGTCAGCGTCTCCAAGGTTCCCATCGCGTCGAAATAATTTTGCTGCGCCTCATTGCGCTTGGTCTCGCGCAAGGCCAGACCCGACTGCGCTTCCATCACGTCCAGCTCGGAAACCTGGCCCGCCTTAAGCTTTTGATGGCTGTCATCCAGGACATTTTGTGCCACCGCCACCGAATCATCGTAGAATCGCAATTGCTCCTGCGCAAAATACAGGTTCCAATAGGCGCTTTCGGCACGGGAAACGGTCAGCATGAGCTGGCGCCGGTATTGCTGGAAAGCTATCTCCGAATCCAACGCCGCGAGCCGGAGCGCGGCCATCGTGGGCGTCAAGCCGCCGTCTTTTAACAGCGGTTGCGTAAAAGTGGCCCCGACAAACGTCTGATATTGCTGGGTAAACGCCTTGATGGTTGTCGCGTTTGTACCCACCGCATTATAGGTCGGCGTCAGGTTGTTCACCAGGTCGCTCAACGTATAGCCCAGCCGAACCTTCCCGCCGCTGGGAATCAGCGACTCAATACCACCGTCATAAATGCTATTCCGTTCGTCAAAATAAGCGTTATTGTCGGCATTCTGCTGTTCGATGGTGTTGGTGCGATTGTTGGCCACCCGGGTAACGGAGGCGTCAAATTGGGGCTCAAAAATCCCCCGCTCGGCCTTCATTTTGTGCCGGCTCACTTCAGTCTCGAGCATTTGCGCCTGAAGCCCTTCGTTGTGTTGGAGCACGTTGCGCAGGTAATCACTCAGCCGGAGCTCCACGATCTGAACCTCGTTGGAAGATGTTTGGCCGTGCAAACCGGGAAAATAGCCGTGGCAAACCATTAATAGTGTCGCCGCAACTCCTAAACGCATTTTTCTGATACTGGCTTTACTCAAACTCGGGAAGGTAATTTTTCGCCAAAAAAAAGCAACCTTCTAAAATCCTTCCTTGCACTCTTTTCACCCTCCTTCAGTCCCAATTCTGGATCTCCCCTGCCACCGTTTTGCCAAAGCCCATCCGGTGGCGCGACGCGTCGTGGAGTGCGGTAGCCCTCTGCCGCTGATGCAGGACGCCGCTCAAAGTGGTGTGTCTTCCGCCCGCAGATGAACCATCCCATCATGGAAAGTCCTTGTTCCATTCCGACCTGCTCACCGCCCATGATCCAAACTTGGTAGGGCGGGCAGTCCTCTGCACGCCGTCGTCGCCATGCCAATTGCCGAGGAAATAATGAGCACGGACGATCACGACTCCCTCGCCCCTCTAAGAGGAGAGATTTCCCCGGAAGGAAAATTCGCGCACTGAACCCTTGAACCTGAAAGACGCAAAGCGTTGCTAACCAACGGGTCCCCTCGCCCCTCCGAGGGGAGAGGGTTAGGTTGAGAATTCCCCGAATTAAAAATTCCCCCATTGAACCCCTCAACCTGATTTAAAACGTCGCGTTGGGACATGGGAAATACATCGAAATTTACCAACGCGGCGCCCTCTCCTCTCAACGAGGAGAGGGGCAGGGGTGAGGAGTGAGATTATGTAAGTTGTTGATAATAAATAGTCACTTTTGAGGTTCAGGGG
>Ga0302320_10008078_pt1 | contig 22978 bp, 21 predicted proteins | sample Bog_T0_3_FD_202130 | JGI IMG/M metagenome (GOLD analysis project Ga0302320, IMG submission 202130) | Peat permafrost microbial communities from Stordalen Mire near Abisko, Sweden - Bog_T0_3 | ecosystem: Environmental > Terrestrial > Soil > Wetlands > Peat | place: Sweden: Abisko, Stordalen Mire... | reverse complement strand
GGTCACCCGCTGTCCCTGTCCGGTCAGGGTCGATCACTCAACCCTCAGTCCCGATTCCGAGACACACGGCAGATCTCCCGAGGTAAGTTCGACCGCCTTCCGCACGCAACCGGCGGATTTACAACCAGTGCCCTTGAAGGATATGGGCTTCGCGGTCATACGCCCGCTCGCCCGACACCGTATGCCTCATATCCGCTTCTTGTTCATCGGCCCGCGCGTTTGCTCCACACTTCTTTCCGCCCTCGGCTCGCGACGATGCCGCTGCGCTTCGCTATCACTTCACCTCCATCAGGTTGTGAAGAGGACTTTCACCTCCAAGCTGTCGAACATGCTCGGCACACGTGAGTATTCCCCGGCAGAGCCGGGGGCTTTAAGTATTGACCCGCTCAAAGCGGCTGGGGGGGCTACCGCTGCCCCGCAAAACCACTGTGGAGCGATAGTACCGCATGTGGTGGCGCTCATTACCGCAGCTTCCGATCCTTACCCATGCTGCCGGATTCAGAAGCTTCGTAGAACTCTGCTGCGGAGATCGCGACGTGTTTACCGAACAATCGCATTCGGCGTCCTGAATCACGGAGAAGTTAAGTCCCAAGTACTGCGGGAGTTGTCAAACTTTTGCTGCCTCCCCGGCAAAGACGGGGGGTCTCCCAACGGACTAGGTGACGATTTTGCCTCAAGATTGCGTCACAATCCGCCGATGTCTTTATCGGGGAAGTGTGTGATACGGTCTCACTACAAGCCCCCCTCACGAGGGGAATCGGCAGATTTTGGCGCGAGAATGAGAAAATATTACGGTAGATTTTGCCTCAAGATTGCGTCACAATCCGCCGATGTCTTTATCGGGGAAGTGTGTGATACGGTCTCACTACAAGCCCCCCCCCACGGGGGGAATCGGCAGATTTTGGCGCGAGAATGAGAAAATGTTACGGTAGATTTTGCCTCAAGATTGCGTCACAATCCGCCGATGTCTTTATCGGAGAGGTCTGCCTGGCCCGGTTGCAACCGCCCCCCCCTTGAGTGGGGTATCGGCATAATTGAAGGAGAAAATGAATAAATCTAGGGGCCGATTTTCCCTCGTTTCCAGAATTTTCGCTCGAGGTGGAGTGGCTTAAGCTCGCCGGCTGGGTTTTGCGCGCGCCCGAACGCGACCGGTAAGTTCGAAAGCAAGAAAACCGGGACCACGCCTTTGCCGATTCCCTGTGGTGCGACCGTGCCCACCTCCCGCAAGGAATCAGGGCAGGACGTTTCTAATCCAGAGAGCCTCTGGTTTGGGCGGTTATCGAAGGCGAGGAGTGGCTCAGCTCACTGCTTTCTCGCCGTGAGCCACAAAATCAGAGCGGCGTGGGCTGGGCCGAGGTGCAAAAAATCATTCATTCATTGTAAGATATGGACCGACCCTTATGAGCCAGACCATTACACCCGACTATAGCCTCACCGGCGTGAACTCGACGCTGGCAGTTGAAAAAGGCCTCGCCGAGGCCGAATGGTACACCACGCCCGTCCCGAAAGCGGAAATGCGCAGGCTCCTCGAACGCCGCAACGGCCCGGCAATCCGCGACACGGCGCTCCTGTTCGTTCTCCTGCTGGCAACCGGCTATGCCACGGTTGCCCTCCGGGGCACCTGGTGGGTGGTGATTCCTTATCTCATCTATGCCGTGCTTTACGGCACGAGTTCAGATTCACGGTGGCACGAGTGCGGTCACGGGACGGCGTTCAAGACGGACTGGATGAACAGCGTGCTGTATGAGATCGCCTCGTTCATGGTGATGCGGGAATCCGTGGTCTGGCGCTGGAGTCACACCCGTCATCACAGCGACACCATCATCGTTGGCCGCGACCCGGAAATTCAGATTCCCCGTCCGCCCGACCTTCACGCGTTTATCCTGAGCCCTCTCAACGTGGCCGGATACCGCACCTATTTCCCGAGCCTTTTCCGGCACGCACTGGGCCGCATGTCAGCGGGCGAATGCACATTCATTCCGGAAAGCGAGTTCCCCAAGGTCTACCGGAACGCCCGGATCTGCCTCGCCATTTACGGGCTGGTGATCGCCTCTGCCATTTTCTGGCACAGCTGGATTCCCATCTTCCTGTTTGTCCTGCCGCAATTTTTCGGCACCTGGCTGATGATCATCCACAACACCACGCAACACGCCGGGCTGGCCGAGAATGTCCTCGACCATCGCCTCAACTGCCGCACGGTTTACATGAACCCGGTCAGCCGCTTCATCTACTGGAACATGAATTACCACGTCGAACACCACATGTTCCCGCTCGTGCCGTATCATGCGCTGCCCAAATTGCATGAGGTCATCAAAGCCGACTGTCCGCCGGCTTATCCCTCAATTCTTGCTGCCTGGCGCGAACTCCTTCCCGCCACTCTCCGGCAGGTGAAGGATCCCGCCTACCACGTCAAACGCCAGCTGCCTCCGGCGCGCGCGCGGGCAGCGGAAGTCATCCGCGCCGCGAACGCTGCAACCGATGCCGAGGGGTGGATCGAAGTCTGCGCGGCGGCCGATCTGGGCAAATCGGAGGTCATTCGTTTTGACCATGATCGTAAAACCTACGCGCTTTGCCGCGATTCGAACGGCTCGCTCTTCGCCACGGACGGCATTTGCACCCATGGCAACAACCATCTGGCAGACGGAGTCGTCATCGGCGGCACAATCGAGTGTGCGAAACACAACGGACGCTTCCACCTCGCCGATGGTTCACCCGCCCGCGCCCCAATTTGCCGCGCTTTGTGCACCTATCCGCTGGAAGCCCGCAACGGTGGGCTTTTCCTGAATCTTAATCGTCCCGGCGGCGCGGGGGCGCGTGCAACCAGAACGGTCAACCTGCGCGTCGCGAGCAATCGCAACGTCTCCACGTTCATCAAGGAACTGGTGCTTGAACCGGTGGACGCCAGTGCCAAAGTGGACTTCACGCCCGGCGACTATTTGCAGTTTGAGATCCCGGCTTATGGCACGATCCGGTTCAGTGATTTGGACATCCCTGAGCCCTATGCCTCCGTGTGGCGTGCCCACCACATCTTCGATCTTGTCGCCCAGCATCCCGGCGATGTTCGCCGCAACAACTACTCGGTGGCCAGCAACGCCCGCACTGAATCCACGTTGCGCTTCAACGTCCGCATCGCCACGCCGCCACCGGGACAGGACTGCCCGCCCGGCGTCGGTTCGGCCTACATGTTCAGCCTCAAGCCCGGCGACACGGTCAGCGCCATCGGGCCGGTCGGCGACTTTCATCTCAAGCCGACGCAAAAGGAAATGGTCTATATCGGTGGCGGCTCGGGCATGGCGCCGTTGCGGGCGCATCTGTCGCACCTGTTTGAAACGGAAGCCGCGGCCCGCCGTGTGAGCTTCTGGTATGGGGCGCGTTCCCGGCAGGAGATCTTTTACCAGGACTACTTCGAAGGCCTCGCCTCAAAATTTCCGAACTTCCGCTTTCACCTCGCGCTCTCTGCCGCGCTGCCGGAGGACAACTGGACCGGTCATCGCGGCCTCATCCATGAAGTCGTCCTGGAGCAATACCTGAAATCCCACGAGAACCTCCGGGCCATCGAGTTTTATCTCTGTGGTCCGCCGCAGATGATCGCCGCCTGCCGCAAAATGCTGGGCAGTCTCGGCGTGGTGGATCACCAAATCGCCTTCGACGAATTTTAATCATGCGCACGATCTCAACGACGGCTCGGCCGATGAGCCCAAGCTCAGAGTTTATCTGAGTTTGGACAACCTCCCAGACCTTTGCCCGGACGAACGCATGGCCCGCCTGCGCGCGGACGGCTTTGATGGCGTGCAAGTCACCAGCAGCGAACCGCCGTCTCCGGGCGTAATGCCTTTCTGTGGTCTTGACCGCATCAACTCGCCGCAGCGAGAACGCAGCAAGCACGACGGAAGTGGAAGGGGTTGGTTTCCGGGCAGAGGGGCGGAGCGGGCAGACGGTGGCGGCGTTTTGCCACTAACGCAAGTTGTACGCATCACATTTCTTCTGGTGGAGGAGGCGGCTTGGGACGCATAAAAGTACCCCAATGAAGGCGCTACCCGCAGGATTCTGTTTTCTTAGCGACCCTGCGCCGTCAATACGTTCCCAAGGGCGCGCGAGTCCATATAGTCTCTCCAATGCGAAAATTTCCCGTTTGCAATTTGAATGTCGAGCAAAACCGATGGTTCTATTTAAGCCCGTCGCGAGAATGATGCTGCAATCATGCGTGAAGGTATTTGCTTTGTGTCAAACATTGAATTGCGTCGACGCAACTTTGTGATAGACTGCAATTATAGGTAGTTTATTGGGTAGTCGGCGCTAATTTTTCATTGACGGCATCAGAGCTATACCGAGCGACGTAACTGTAGCGTCGATCTCCGATCGACGACGGCGGTCGGAGACCGCCGCTACAGCCGAACGCGCGATGACTTATGTCGCTCCGTATAGTAGGCCAGCGAAACTCCAGGTCTGCGTTACCGGACGGGCGGAGCGCAGCACTTTATGCCTCTTGGACGGTCCAGGAGTTGGCTGCCACAACCTGTGTGAGAGGCCTCGCGGGTACGCTTACAACTAGGCCAGCGCCCCCTGAAGGCCTCGCGCCGTAGATTCCTGGGCGCCACACAACTCCTAAATGAGAAAAGGAGACAACCGATGTCTGAAAGGCCACCGACGAGCAAGGTGAGTGAAGACCAGCGGGTGCCGATCAAGGACGCAACCGTGAGGAACATCACTGAACAGAACATTGATCCTGGGGCGGCGGCCCCGCTCAGCGAAGAAGACCTTCAGAAAATTGACCGGGCGATTGAGCTTCTGGGTACGCACTGCGATGCCGTCCTCCTGGTTCCGCCGGTGGCGTCTCTTTACCGCCCCGCGCTGGGCGTACATCTGCTCCAGGCGGCTGCCGAGCAGGCCGGTCTGCGCGTGCGCATCCTCTACGTTAACCTCCTGTTCGCCCGGCTGAGCGGAGAGGATCTGTACAACTCAATCTGCCTGGATTGCTATGAAGGCATGTGGGCTGAGCGCATTTTCGCAAGGAGCGCATTTGGCCTCCCGCCCTTGGGATATCACACGGAAGAACTGCGGGAGCAGATTGCCCGCCTGGCCCGGTCTAAGGACGCTGAAGGGACCTTTGAGCGGTTTGCCGCCCTGGAGCGTCTGGCCGGCCCTTTCTGCGCCGCCCTGGGTGAGCGTCTGGCCGCACTTCCCATGCACGTGGTCGGAGCCACCACCACCTTTCAGCAAACCGCGGCGTCGGTCGCATTGCTGGCGCAGGTCAAGCGCGCGCGGCCCGACGTCCTGACCGTGATTGGGGGGGCCAACTGCGAAGGCGAGATGGCGCGGGGCATCACCTCGCTGGGAGCTCCCATTGACTACGTCTTCTCGGGCGAATGCGAATCGGTGTTTCCGGATTTCCTGCGTCGCGTCGTTGCAGGCCAGCCCCTGCCGGACAATCCCATCGTGCCGGGCAAAGCCTGCTTTGACATGGATTCCCTCGCTGAACCCTGCTACGAGGAGTATTTTGCGCAACTTGACAACGCGCTGCCCTCCTGGCGCGAAAACACCGAGGTGTCCCTACCCTACGAGAGCAGCCGCGGCTGCTGGTGGGGGGCACGCCAACACTGCACCTTCTGTGGCGAGAATGGGGAGACGATGGCCTTTCGCCAGAAATCTCCCGAGCGGATGATCGCCGGGGCGCGGCGGCTCCTGCTGCGCTATCCCACTGAAAATCTCAGGATGAATGACAACATCCTTCCGCACTCCTACTTTCGCACCGTTCTGCCGCGCCTGGCAGCCGAACTGCCCACCCATCGGATGTTCTATGAAATCAAATCCAACCTGAGACTCGAGCAGGTGCAGCTTTTGCGCAGCGCGGGTGTGGAATATGTCCAGCCTGGCATCGAGGCGTTGTCCTCCTCCCTTTTGCAACGCATGAAAAAGGGGGTGCTGGCGCGGCAGAATGTGGATCTGCTGCGCTACGCGCGGACCACCGGCCTGGCCCTCACCTGGAACCTGCTCTATAAGTTTCCCGGCGACCAGCGGGAGGATTACGAGGCCACCATGGCGCTGATGGCGCTGATTCACCACCTGCCTCCACCCTCTGGTCTCTATCCCGTGATCATCGATCGCTTCGCCCCGTATTTCAATCAACCGGCGGCGCATGGCATCTCCAACCTGCAGCCCCACGCGGCCTACACGTGGGCCTTCCCACCCTCCGCCGACCTGCACAGCCTGGCCTTCCATTTCACCGGTGAATACGCTTGCGCCCACGCTTCCCATCCGGATTTATACGATTCCGTCGCCCGCGCCTTCTGCGAATGGAAGGATTGCTGGAAGGCCGGCGCTCCGGCCCCGGCACTGAGCCTCACCCCCGGCGACGACGGCTACTTTACGCTGATGGACACGCGCGGCCTGGAAGGCACGGATATGTTCCAGTTCCTCAATGCGGAAGAAGCGCGGACGATTTTGATCGGCGGCCCTCTTGACCGCCAACCCCTCGCCGCATGGGCCATCGAACGCAAGCTGGCAGTTGCGCTCGATGGATGGTGCGCACCCCTGGCCATAACCGACGTGGCAACGTGGCGGCGCTTGCAAGCGGGCACTCCGCAGGCCGCCCTGGCTGACGAATGTTTCTCGGTCGCGTGACCCCCTTGCCTGGGAGCGGGTAGCCACGGCCAATCCACGTTTGACCGTGGGCTTCCCTTATGCCCGTGTCTGGAAGGTCGAAAGAGGTACAATTCCGGTTTGGGAAGTCTGCCGAAAAAGCTGTACTGCCCTCCCCCGGGAAGCTCCCCGGTTCCGAAAATGCAATTTGGTATTGCAATTCTCCGCGGACGGGTGTAGATTCATTCCAGAACATCTACCTGACAACTAAATACTGGTTTCTATAAAGATAAAGGCAGAGGTCTGCAATGGCGCAATCGCCTGTCGTTATTGAGCTCACCGCGGAGCAACGCGCGCTGATTCGCGCTGCCTCGGGTAAAAACGTTCCGAGGATTGGCATCGAGCCCGTCGATACCGGTTCAGGCTGGCTCTATGCAGGGGGCGGCAAGAAATTCTGGCTGCTAAAGCACCCAGACCCTGAATCCTACGAGGCTGCCCGGAAAGAGGCGCAGCCCCGCATCGACCCTCGCTTTGCCCGGTTTCACCTGAAAATCAGTAAGTCCGCCATTCACCGCTGGGGTGTATACGCCGAAGAGAAAATCCCCGCGCGGCGCAATGTGATCGAGTACCAGGGCGAACGGGTCAATCCGGTTGAATCGTTCCGGCGGAGGAAGAAACAGGCAGAGACCTACTTCTTCAAGCTCGACGACTTCTGGCATATTGACGGTTCGGTAGGGGGCAGCGGCGCGGAGTTCATCAACCACAGTTGCGATCCGAACCTGCGCTGGCGAAGAAATGGCGACCGCATCCTCTGCCAAAGCCTGCGCCCCATCGCCGTAGGCGAGGAACTGACGCTCGACTACCACTTTTCGCACGAGGCGCCGAAAGTCCTTTGCCGGTGTGGATCGCCGCGGTGCCGCGGCACCATCAATGTGCCAAAGGTTGACAAGGGAAAGCCCCGGGCGCGGCAAGTGAGCGGTCACGCCGAGGCTGCAAAGTCTTTGAGACGCGCGCCGGTTGCGCGCCCGAAGGTGTAAAACGCAGGAATTAAATTCGCAATTCACAAACAGGAGGCAACACCATGGCAGGAAGCAAATTGACGATCAAATTAACCGATGCCCAGCAGGATCAAATCCTGAAGGCAACGGGCAGGAGCATCACGGAACTGAATATTGATACTGGGGCTGCGGGCCAATTGACCGAAAAAGACCTCGAGCGGGTTTCCGGCGGACTCAAACTGGATTACAAGGAATAAGCTCGCTGACGGCGAGCGGAAGCGGATCGGGAGTGCAACGTTAGAAGTGTTGCCGAAATGAACACTGTATTTGCGGCGACGGGACGCCTGACCGAGAAAAATCTCGGAACCGTAGCTGCGGCGGTGTTGTTCGCCCGATTGGATAAATACGAACGGTGAATCATTCGAGATTCCAAGGGGCGCTGTGAGTCGGGGCATAGCGCCCTTCAATGAGCAGGCAGAGGCTTGCAAGGCAGAGTTTTCATGGACCGCTTTCACACTCTATGCGATCACGCTTTTGAGCTGCTCGGTGCGGAATCAGATGCTGTGCTCATTGTTCCGCCCTTCGCGGATATCTACCGGCCCGCGCTGGGCGTCCATCTACTCCAGGCAGCCGCCGAACAGGCCGGCCTGCGCGTCCGAATCCTCTACGCCAATCTCCTGTTTGCCACTCTCAGCGGCGAGGAACTGTACAAAAAGATTGTTGAAGGAAACTGCCGATGGATGTTGGGCGAGCGCATTTTCGCCGCCACCGCATTCGGCGTTCCACCACTCGGAGATCATGCCGAAAAGCTGCACGAGGAGATCGCAAAGTGCCTGCCAGGGAACAACGCCCCGGTAACTTTCGAGCAGCTCGCCGACCTTGAGAGCAAGGCCGGCCCCTTCTGCGCAGCCCTGGGCGAGCGTTTCCGCTCACTCCGCTTCCGCCTCGCCGGAGCCACCACCACTTTTCATCAGACGGCGGCATCAGTGGCGCTGCTGGCTCAGGTAAAACGAGCCCGCCCCGAAGCGATCACGGCCATTGGCGGGGCTAACTGCGAAGGTGAAATGGCGCAAGGAATCGCCTCCCTGGGCGGTTCCCTCGATTACATCTTTTCGGGCGAATGCGAATCCGTCTTTCCTGATTTCCTGCGCCGCGTGGTGGCCGGTGAACCGTTGCCCGCCGATCGAATCGTGCGCGGCGAAGCCAGCTTTGACATGGATTCGCTCCCCGAGCCCTCCTTTGAAGACTATTTTGCCCAACTTGACAACGCGCTGCCCGCCTGGCGCGAAAACGCTGAGATTTGGCTGCCCTACGAGAGCAGCCGCGGTTGTTGGTGGGGCGCCCGCCAGCACTGTACCTTCTGCGGCCTGAATGGCGAGACCATGGCTTTCCGCCAGAAGTCGCCGGAGCGGATGATCGCCGGGGCCAAGCGGCTCCTCGAGCGCTATCCTTCGCGGCTTCTTTTCATGATTGACAACATCATGCCGCATTCCTACTTCCGCACGGTGCTGCCGCGCCTGGCAGAGGAACTGCCGCCCGCAGAAATCTTCTATGAAATCAAAGCCAATCTGAATCTGGAACAGGTTGAGCTGCTGCGCTGTGCCGGGGTCTACCGTGTTCAACCTGGGATTGAGGCCTTTTCGTCCTCTCTGCTGCGCCGCATGAAGAAAGGTGTGCTCCCCCGCCAGAATCTGGCGCTTCTTCGCTATGCCCGCGCCGCGGGACTGGGTCTTTACTGGAACCTGCTTTGTGAACTTCCAGGTGACAAGTGGGAAGATTATGAGGCCACGCTCGAGCTCTTCCCCTTGCTTCACCATTTAACTCCCCCCAGCGGCGTATACCCCGTAAGCATCGATCGCTTCAGCCCGTATTTTCGCGATGCGGCCGCGTATGGTATCACTCATTTGGAGCCGCTACCGGCGTATTCATCGGTCTTTCCCCCTTCCGCTGACTTGCCCAGCCTGGCGTATCACTTCAAGGGTGAATACGCTAGCGCCAAGTCTTCCCACCCGGAGCTCTATGCGTCGCTCGACCGTGCCGTTCGCGAATGGAAGGATTGTTGGAAGACAGGCGCAGCGGCCCCGGCACTCAGCCTCACCCGCGGTGACGATGGCTACTTTACGCTGATGGATTCGCGCGGCCTGGAAGGCACGGATTTTTTCCAGTTCCTGAATGAGGAAGAGGCGCGCACCGTGTTAGTGGGCGGCCCGCTCGATCGCCAGCCGCTTGCTGAATGGGCCTTCGAACGCAAACTGGCGGTCAATCTCGATGGCTGGTGCGTGCCGCTGGCCGTTACCGATGTGGAAACCTGGCGCCGTTTTGAGGCGCACGTCCCGCCCAAAGTCGCGCAGGAGTTGCCCACCGCCATTTGAACACCCTGATTACTTCAGAGCCCCAGCCTACAGCCACTGGTGCAGTCGCAGGAGAATCTAATCGCTAGGCGCGCTGCAAGTTATTGCTCGGCAGATAGTTGAAGGGCTACTGAGGATTCCGCCTGAAAAGTCGCCTCTTCGCCAAAAGTGGTAAGACTTAATGCTTACCCTGCCTGCCCGGCACGACGATCTTCCGCAGGCTCGATTCCTATACAATCATTCACCGCATTCTTCAGCCTTTGCCTGCACCCAAGGTACTATTCCCTCGTCTGCACGCTCACATGCCCGAGCAAAAATTGGATCTGCTCAAGCTTCCCACCTGCAACGTGGCAGAGCCGGGCACACGTACGCCGAAGGTCATGAGGCGCCAGCTTTGCTATTTTTGCCTTCGCGGCGCATTCCTTCACTACAGACCAGACAACCTTTTCGGCCACCCCAGTACCCCAAACGGCACCGCCCTTATTTACACAGCGGAAGACTCGCCCACATGAAGTACCGGCGGATGCCAGCCGCCAGTTCGGGGCTGAGCAGGCCGATATCGGCCGCTTCGTATGCCAGTCTCCGAACGGCTGCCAATCGCAGGTTAATCGTGGACGAGGCCAAGTATCGGGCTTCCAACTGCAGTCTGTACCTCAGGACGGACCACATAGTCGAGTACCTGATGCACATTTTCGGCCAGGATGAGTCGCGAATCGACCTTCGGCCAGAGTTGCATATGACGAAGCAATTGTCGAGCGTATTGCCCAACCGGGACCGTATTGGGATTTCCAACGGCGATATTCGTCACATTCGGCTTCTCAAGGTCGGAAAAAGACTGCACTTGGAGTCTGGAATCTGCAGCAACCACCAGAACCAAAGAGTTGCGGACGAAGTCTGCCCTAGTGATGGGGCAAGAATGTCTCTTTCCGGCTCAGCCGGAAGCCGGCCTCCTGGAACTCTGCGATAACTGAATCTTCGCTTAGCTTCATTGCCTCTGGCGGTCCCAAGGGCAACGGTTTCTTGTGGAAATCAATTGCCACGATCCGTCCTCCAGGTTTCAAGACTGTCTGGAGGTGGCGGAGATATAAAGGGCGGCTATCGAGGTGATGAAGGACGTCACAGAACAAAATCAAGTCCACGGATGATGGGGCGAGCATCGGGTCACCGGGCTGGGCCAGCACTGTCAGGAGATTGGGTGGCGCCGACCGGGCGGAGATTTCGAGCAGTTTTGGATCGATATCGATAGCATAGACTTTCGCCGCATGCAGGGCGAAGCGCCGGGCAAAATATCCCGTGCCGGACCCGATGTCTGCGACCACGTCGATGGGCTCGATCTTCAGCGCCATGACGACTTCGTGAGGTTTTTGCCACTCATCCCGGCTGGGATCTTCCAGAATCTTGGCATACTCATCCGCCGACAGGGGCGGATGGTGCTGATGGGGGATCTGGGCGGACGCAAGAAGCGCGAAGCAGCATACGAAGGGTATGTAGGCAAGGACAGCCCGGGATCTGCGGCCCTCCCAACTCCATGCGGTCATACATCCTTCCTTTTGATGGGCACGGCAACCTGCCTTGCGCCCGCCGTCAACCCTGGTCGTTTTGCAGGGTGCAGGAAAGCTGCACCAGAGGCGCCGATGGGGGCGCTACGGCATCTTTTAGAACTTTGAAGACGCGTTGTTCGAGGGGAGACGATTTGGCAAAGTCGCTGTAAGCCCGCTCGAGATGCGCGCGGCAAAGCGCCCGCGCGGTTTCCTCCTCCGCCTCCGCCAGCATATTCTGGCGCAAATACTCGCCCATCCGTTTCAGGATGTGCAGCCGGGCGACATTGAGCACTGCTGGATCGTAAGGAACCCCGAGGAAGCTGAAGAAGTCCTCCGCCGATGATAAGGTTCTGAGTTGGTCGAATACGGTCATGGCCGTCAAACCTCCGCTAATTGGGTCTTCCCATCCATCCAAGCGTATTGACGTTGGCGTAAAACTGGCGGAGCTCCACGGGGCCCACGGCCTGCTTCATCTTTGTGGCGTGGGTTCGCACCTGTTCAAGAATGAGCCCGAGGCTCTCGTTATCCGCCGTCAAGCCGAGAGCTTGAAGTGCGTTCACCACTGCCGCCGTGCCCGAGTGCTTGCCGAGGACGTACTTGCGCCTGCGGCCAAACCGGCGCGGATCAACTGCTTCGTAGGTTTCGGGGTCCTTGAGCAGCGCGCTGACGTGGATGCCAGACTCGTGGGTGAAAGCGGCGCCGCCCACGATGGGTTTAGCCGCTGGAATCGGGCGCTTGGCCGCCGACGCCACCATATCCGCAAGCCCTGCCAGACGCGACAGATCGACGCCCGTCTTGCGGGAATAGATCAAGGCCAAACCCGCGACGACCTCTTCGAGCGTGGCATTTCCGGCGCGCTCGCCCAAGCCCAGCACGCAAACGCTGGCATGCGTAGCTCCGGCCCGAACGGCGGCCAGCGTGTTGGCCGTGGCAAGGCCAAGGTCGTAATGGCCGTGGAATTCCAGATCCATGTCCGTCTCCGCCCGCAGCCGGCGGAAGATCGTGTGCGTCAGGAAAGGATCGAGGATGCCGAGCGTGTCGGCAAAGCGGAACTTGGTGGCGCCGGCCTCTTCGGCTGCCAGCATCGCCGCGCATACGAAGTCAAGGTTGGCGCGGCTGGCGTCTTCTCCGCCCAGCGAAACCTGAAGGCCCCGATTGAGCGCATAGGGGATTACCTCGCGGATTCGCCGTATCACGTCTTCGCGACCGGTGGAGAACTTAACGCGAATCTGCAGGTCCGATAAGGGAACGGAAAGGTTGGCGCATTTCAATCCGGTTCGGACGGCCGCGTCAACATCTGCCCGAGTCATGCGGCACCAGGCGATTGCTTTGGCACGCTGCAACGCCCGACCGGTCGCCGCAATGATTTCGATTTCGGCATCGCCCATCGCCGGGGTGCCTGCTTCAATCTCATCGATACCCGCCTCCTCCAGGGCCAGGGCGATCCTGACTTTTTCCTCCAGGGCGAAGGCCACTCCGGGGGCCTGCTCGCCATCCCGGAGGGTTGAATCATTGATGATCACCGGGAGATATTGGTTCATAGGTAGCTCGTTTGGAACTCGCCTGTGTCTGCGGTGGCGCCCGTGGCAAAGGACGGTCCCCGAAGCCTGTCAATGATTACGGGCATCGCTTCCACCACTCGGTCCACCTCGTCGGCCGTGTTCTCGCGGGACAAGGAGAAGCGTACAGCGCCGTAGGCCAAAGTGTAGGGCACCTTCATCGCCCGCAATACATGCGATGGTTCCATGCTGCCGGATGCGCAGGCCGAGCCGGATGAAGCGGCAATTCCCTGCTGGTTCAGAAGCGAAAGAATTGAGTCGCTTTCCTGGTGCTGAAAGGCGATGTTCAGTGTGTTGGGAACTCTGTTATCCCGGTCGCCGATGACCACCGCATTGCTGATCCGCTGAAGCAGGCTCCGCTCCAGGCCGTCACGCAAATTGCGGATACGCGGCTCATCGCTCCGCATCGACTGCTGGGCAAGTTCCGCGGCCTTCCCGAACCCGACGATGGCAGGAACATTCTCAGTGCCCGCGCGCCTTCCGCGCTCCTGGCGTCCGCCGCGGACGAACGGGTGCAGCCGCACTCCCTTCCGCACATAGAGTGCACCGATCCCCTTCGGCCCGTGCAGCTTATGCCCGGAGAGCGAGAGCATATCGATCTGCGTCTCTTTCACCTGGATGGGAATCTTCCCGGCTGCCTGCACCATAACATCGCGAGACTATCCTTCATATTGGCACCCTTTTTATTTTTCGCACCCTCGCCCTGCACAAGCTACTAACTTGTTTATTTACAATGACATAGATTTTGCCGTGACTTTTGGCGTTATCCGCTAACTCCCTTATTTTTGTTACAGATCGCGAGAGACTGCGGCCTTGCGCGGGGAGCGGGGGAAGGGATTTGTCCCCTTTTTCAGAGGGCTGAGGCCTTTGATTTATGGAGCAATCTTCGCCACAGTTTGACATGATGTCGCATTGTAATGGGGGGAAGGAATGGCAATTAGGAAGCAGCATGATGAAAACCTTGTGGCTTCATGCCCTCTCCTCTGCCGGTCCTGCCGGCTTTGGAAGCAGGCCCATCTCCACCCAGACATTGTAGCCTATTACGCTGCCAATGCCAAGAGGACAAAACGTCGATGCGCACGTGGGCGTCCCCACCCGCCCTGTATAGCCGCTCGCGAGCCAGTGGCAAAAAAGCGGTAGCAAGCTCCCGAACTCCGGTTCCAAAGGGAGCGACCCGGCCACCCGGCAATGTGGCGTAGTTTAGGCCATTCAGATGGAGACGACTCTGTTCGGGCAGGCTGTTGCCCTGTAGATTAATCCGGGATCGTAGACGTTAACGTGCAGTTCGGGAGCGGGAACGGTTGGAAGCGGTGCAATCACCTAATCTGGGAGGCTCATTCGGGAGTAACCGATTCATCCGCAGCCAAAAGGGCCGACTTCAACGTGTGCCACGCCAGTGTGGCGCACTTTACTCGCGACGGATAATCGCGCACTCCGCAGAAAACCACCAGCTTCCCGAGGTCGCGGCGCACCGGCGTATCCGTTGTAAGAAGCTCATGGAAGGCATCGAACAGCATCAGAGTTTCCTTGCGAGTTTTCCCCTTCAGAGCCTCGGTCATCAATGAAGCTGCGGCCGTCGAGATGGCGCAGCCTGAGCCCTCAAAGCTCGCGTCGGTGACAAGGCCATCTTCAAACTTCAGGTACAAGCGAAGCTTATCGCCGCATAGCGGGTTGTGGCCATCGGCACGGAAGCTGGCATCTTCCATCACCCTGCAGTTCCGGGGTCTTTTGCTGTGGTCGAGAATGAGTTCCTGGTATAAGTCGTCAAACATCAGGCAAACTTCTCCTTAACTCTTCTTGGGCCGGCTGCCAATTGCTCGAATTCCGCCGGAGCATTCTAAAGAGCAAGCGAAGGGCCATTCTTAATACTATTGATTCAAATAGACTGTTGGTGGATGAGAGGCAGCGGGCGGATTATTTATGTCGCGTTTAAGACAGGTCGGGTCTGAAACTAATCCGGCGCACCAGCTAAGGACGAAATTCCGGCCTGCCGGCGGTTGCGAGCGAGCAAGCTTTCCCCGGATTCATCTCCGAAGCAGGCGGAAAAGTCGTCGCATTCCGCGCAACTTGGCGCCGTGCAAGGGCGAAATCCTTCATCCCGGCAGATCATGCGGTAAAGGAATTTCTTCCACTTCATGTCGTTCACGTTGCGGCTGGCGAGGGGCCTGAAATGTCTGTGCATCAGTTCGGAAAGCTCACCGCGGTTGCGGAGGCCCAAATCCTGCCACAAGTGATTGGGCAACATTGCTCGACGCGAAATGAGCGCCGCAAGGCAAAGCTGGAATGGCGTGCGGTGCGTGGTGGAGCGCATCAGCAGTTCCCGGAGGCAACGTTCGTCCTCAGGAATGGACACCTCGGGGCCGTCGCCATCACCTTCCAGCAGCGGAGGGGCGTGGGGGAATATCTTGCTCAACAGAGTATTGAGCGTCGCGGCCGTTAAGCCCGTGCCTTGGGAAAGAGGGAGTCCGCCGGTTTTTGTTTCAGCAATGGCCAGGGCTAACACAGAAGCGAGCACGTGAGCATCAAAGGGATCAAGGAGCGTGCCTCCTCCACCCTCCATCAACGCACTGTAAATGGCCGTGACGTCCATCTTGTTGGTCCCTCAAACAGCCGTTGCGTGGGTTTGGCAATTCGTGGGACACACGCGGGCGCATGCTCCGCAGCCGATGCAGACCCCGGCATCGGCCATCACCATGACTTTGCGCTCAATCTCGCCGTCTTCGTCATCGTCCAGATTCACCAGATCGCCGTTTTCAGTGAGCCCCTTCAAAGTCATCACGCCCTGGCCGCAAACCTTGTAACACCGGCCGCAACCGATGCAGACCTTCCCGTCGATGGCAATCAGATAGGCCGGCTGCCACGGGCGACCGTCGCAAGTTGTGGTTTCCTTTTTCAATGTCATAGCATCAGGCATTTGTTTTCTCGCTTAGCAGTAATTGGCGACCTCTGGAAACTTCTGGATCATTTCGACCGCCTCGGCCACGAGCTTCCCGCCTCCCTCGGCCAACTTTTCGAGGCTTTCAAAACCGAACCGATGCACGTCGCGCAAATGCTTGTTGACGACGATCAGGCGGCCGGCAGTAAGAACCAGACGGCCAAATCCCTCATGGTGCATTTTCATCATGGGCGACACCATGATGCCGGTCTCGCGTTCGATGACCAACCCGACGGCGTTATAGAAAAGCTCCAGGCGCCACATCGTTTCCGGGTCAGGATCGCCCATGATGGGAATCTGACGCCGCTTCTCTTTATCGAGGATGTAAGGCTCCAGCAAGTCCGCGTCTGTCTTGCTGCCCCAGGCGCCGTGCATATCTTGTGCGCGCCATTGCTTGATGAGTTCTTTTACAAAGGGCTTTTCCATTGCCGGATTCGCAATGCGTGCCGCGGCATCAGGCATAATTCACCTCGTCCTCTGCAAATGACAGTTCCCGCGATTTGTCTTTCAGCATCGCCTTGCGCAGCCAGGGCGGCGGGGTGCCCCCAAGAACGGTTTGCAGCTTGCTCAAGATCGAAGTGATCTCCTCCGGTTCATTCACCTTGATCGGATGGATCTTTTGCGCCACGACCCTCGCCGCGCCCGAGCCGCCGATGGCGGCGACATAGAGGATGGCGCAATCCTTGATGGCCTCGATCTTCGGCGCCAGCTTATCCTCATTGCCGTCTTCCTGGAGATCGCCGTTAAACTCAACCGTCTCCAGGAATCGATGCCCTCCTGGTGAAACGTCGTAGATGGCAATGGTTTTGGCCCAACCAAAATGGGCATCGACGTGTTTGTTGTCTTGTGTTGCGAAGGCAATTTTCATGTCAGCTCCGTGATCGTAACGAGTTCCTCGGGTGCAGGTATGCTGCTGGTATGTGCCAAAGGTGCTTCCGTGTGGCGCCACGTATCAGGACGCGGCTCCTTTGTGTTCGCCATAAAGACATTGCCGATATCGAAGATCAAATCTCGCGTCCCCCGGTAGCCAACTGACACCCGGTGGGCCGCGCCAAGCCGGTCAAACATAGGAAACCCCAGGCGATAGAATGGGACGTGCAGACGTTCCGCCGCCTGGCGGCCGTGGGAATTTGTGAGCAAGAGATCACAGCCGACGGAAAGGTTTTCCAGGTCCTCCAGGTCCCCAATCACAACCTGCTCAACCGGCATCCGTTCCAAAACGGGCGACAGAGTCGTCGTGACCGCCGCGCAGATCTGGCCGCCCATCTCCGTGAGAAAGCGCGCAATGCTCCACAACAGATCTGGCTCAGCCCCGAGGGCAATTTTCTTGCCGCCAAAGTGAAAATGCCCATCGAGCATCGCGTCCAACAACTGGCTGCGCTGCCGACGGTACTTGCCGGGAACGGGCATGCCACTGACGCGAGTCAACAGCGCCATCAAGTCGTCGCCAGGAGCAAGCCCGATTAGGCGGTCGACCCCGGTGAACGGCACTCCGGTTCGCTCTTCCATTACCAGCGCCGCGCATCTGTTCGCCGATAGCGATGGTGTGCGCGGACGATCCCATTTGCGCGATCTCCGCAAGGCTGATGCCTCCGAGGGTGGTCGGAGTAAATTCATCGGGAATATGCCCGTCGAGCGAGCCGGAGAGATCAGGAAGGAACAGTGGAAGGAGTCCGAAACTTTCAATGATGTCGCGTAGCTCTTCCAAATCCCCTGGGGACAGATGGCTTCCATGAAGCACATTGACGCGCTGCGAGCCGCTTGCGCTGCCGCGGGCTTTGGAAAGACCTTTCGGCGCCGGCTCCACCAATTGCTCCACCATGCGCGTGACCGCCTTGGCCCAGCCGTCCTGGAAGGCATCCTTAAAATCCGGTGTCGAGACATAGACAAGTGCGACGTGCGACAACTCGGGATGTTTCGCACGAATCAGCTTAATATGGCCCTCGACATCGTCACCCTTGATCTCAGTCACTCCCGTGGAGCAAATTCCAATGATTTCCGGTTTGGCTCTGGCAGCGATATTGACAATCGCTTGCTCCAGATTCTCCAAGCCCCCCATCACGGTTGCGACCTCGCTCATTGCGGTGGTTTGCAAGGGGATGGCTTCGCGGAAATGGCGCACAAAGAGAACCAGGCCAAAGGACGTGCACCCCTGCGAGCCATGCAGCAACGGCATGCAGCCACGAAGGCCATGAACGCCAGCGCACCGCCAATCGGCTGGCTCATTTTCAAAGGATTCACCGTGCAAGCCTTATTTGATGTGACAACGCTGGCCATAGGAATCGTTGTGCAACCTGGACTGCTCGTTTTCCGTTCTCCCCAGGGGCCCGTGCCGGCGTCTCCCAGGGCGCCGGCTTGCGAACTTGCTCCCAAACGGGGTTATAAAGTGCCTTGTCGATTTGCCGCACCAACTCCACCATACCGTCATACCCTGCGTAAGCGTGGTGGCGCTCCTGATTGATATCCAGCCAGGGCATCTTGACCTTGAGAGCAACAAACTGCGTCCTGCCGCCGGACAGCATAATGTCGGCGCTCGCCTCCTTGAGCACCTTGTATATTTCCCGGGGCGGCATGTCATCGAACATGTGTGCGTCATCCCCGATGATCTCTTTGATCCGCTCCTTGTCTTCCTCCGTGGACTTCTTAACGCTTGTGCCGATGATTTCGAGCCCCACTTCCTTGAGAGCCGCGACGACGGACCAGGATTTGACGCCACCCGTGATCAGCAGCACGCGCTTGCCCGCAAGACGAGACTTGTACGGTTCCAGCAGGCGCCAGGCGCGCGCCTCTTCGCGCTGGACCACCATTTCCGCACGGCAGGCCAGTTCCGCAGGGGCGCCGCGTTCCCCCAGGAGTTTCGCGATCTGGCGCAGGGAATTGCTCACGTCCGCGATCCCATAGAAAGATCCTTCAAAAAAGGGAATCGCGTAACGCTCTTCCATCTTGCGCGCGATGTTAATCATGGCCTTGGAACACACCATCATCGCGGCACGGGCGCGGTGAGAACAGGCTATTTCGTGATAGCGCGCATCGCCCGAAATACAGGCGAGAATACGGATCCCGAGCTCATCCAGCAATGGCTTGACCTGCCGCAACTCGCCCGACAAGTTATATTCGCCAATGATGTTGATGTCGTAAGGAGTGGTGAAGTCGGGCTCCCCGGTTCCGATCACATGATCGAGAATTGCTTCGCCCGCGAGTTTGTTGCCGAGGTTCTTGGAGCCGGCGAAACCCGGTGACATCACCGGGATCACCGGCTTCCCGAATTTCCGGCTCGCCGCCTTGCAGACAGCGTCAATATCGTCGCCGATCATCGCGGGAATGCATGTTTGATAAACGAACACTGCCGGCGGATTGTACTTGTCGATAATTTCCTTGATGGATTTGTAAAGGCGTTTTTCACCGCCGAATACGACGTCGTTTTCGGCGAGGTCCGTGGTGAAAGCTGTGCGATAGAGCCGCGAGCCGGAGGACTTTGCCCCACGGTTGTCCCAGGAGTTACCTTCGCAGGCGATGGGCCCGTGCACCAAATGGGCGACGTCGGTAATGGGCTGCAAAGCAATCTTGGCGCCATCAAAAGCACAACCGCCCGCAGCAGCACCGGGTTTTAGTTGCTTGGTGCAGCCTTTCTTGCGTTCTTTGTCCGATTTCGCCTGGTTCATATTGCACCCAGGCTTATTAAAAACTCCCTGGACCTTACTGGAGAGAGTGCTCATGGGGGCCTCTTGTGCGCAATGCCATTCGTTCCCTTCATCGTCAAGGACAAGCGGAAATATCCTGGCTGACGCGACGGCGGTGCGAAGTGAATGTCCCCGCTTGGAACGCTTAACTGTAGCTGCCTTGCCTCAACGGATGATGTCGAAGCTGTAGTCGGTCTTGCCGGCCACGTTGGTGTTTCGGTCGAGCTCGTCGAAAATCTTGTCGAGGACCCACACCAGAACATTCATCCCGCCCTGGTAACCCCACAAGGGATAGCGATGATGATGGTGCCGGTCAAAGATCGGAAATCCGATGCGGATCAATGGCGTTCCGGTATCACGTTCCAGGAATTTTCCGTGGGTGTTGCCGATGAGGAAGTCCACAGGTTCAGTGAACAGGAGCGAACGCATGTGCTATAAATCTTTACCCGCATAGACGTGGCAGTTCTTTCCAAAAGGCGAGCTTTCCAGTAATGCCTTGGCCCGCCCTTCCCACGCATTGCCACCATTGGTGGAGAGAATGTGCACGGGCTCTGCGCCCAGTTCCATCAGGAAGCCGGCCAACCCCAGGCAGAGGTCGGGATCTCCATAAAGGGCAAATTTCTTGCCGTGGATGTACGCGCTTGAATCCGCAATCGCATCCACCAGTCGCCTCTTTCCCTGGCGAGCTCGTCAGGGATGGGCTTCCCGGTAATTCGCGAAATATCGAGCAGGAACTTGTCTGTGCCCGCGATCCCGATTGGATGGTTGAAGGCAACAACCTCTTGCCCCCTGCCGGCGATGTACGCCAGTGTTTTTTCCGTGCAGAATTCCTGCATCGAGATGGTGGTCTTGGCGTGAACGGCATTGGCCGCCGCTTCCAGAGTTGTTCCGCCGTCATACATGCGGAATTGGCCGTCGGTCGGGGTGTCCCACACATCGCTGTTGTCGGCCAGGATGGTGAAGTCCACACCCATCAGACCCAGTATCCGCTTAATCTCACGCAGGTTGCCGACGGTATAGCCGTCGAATCCGCCAATAAAATTGATGCTCTCGTTCGGGACCCGTTCCAGTATCGGCGCCGATCCGGCCTTGCCACCCCAGAAGTGCTCGAAGATGCCTTTCATCACGTTGTCATAGCCGGTGATGTGGCTGCCAACGAAAGCCTGCGTGTGGGCGAACGGAACGTCGAACTCCTGCGGAATCGACCCCTTCTCCTTGGCGTTCTTGATGAAAGCGTTAAGATCGTCGCCAATCACCTCCGCCATGCACGTTGTGCTGACCGAAATCATCTTGGGCTTGTATAAGGTGTAGGAATTCGCAAGTCCTTCCACCATGTTCTTCATGCCCCCAAAGACCGCCGCGTCCTCCGTCATCGAGGAAGATACACAGGAGGTGGGTTCCTTGAAGTGGCGCGAGAAGTGGCTGCGGTAATACGCAACGCAGCCTTGCGATCCATGCACAAAGGGAAGAGTGCCCTCAAAGCCGACAGCCGCGAACACCGCTCCCATGGGCTGGCAGGCCTTGGCCGGATTGATCTTCACCGCCTCGCGAGCGAAATTCTGTTCGCAATACTCCGGGGTTTTTGTCCATTCCCGCACTCGCTCCAACTCTTCGTCCGCAACCGGGTTCTCGAAGGCTTTCTTCTTTTCGAACATCTCCTTATATTCCGGGCCGCGGAATAGATCGACATGGTCATGTGTATTCTCGGCATTTTGGCTCATAGAGTATTCCTTTGTATGAAGATTCGATCAAAGTGCTGCGGACTGTTGCTTCCAGGGCGTCTTGGCCAAACGCCATACCGGGGCGTTGATTGCCATGTCCATGTCACGGGCGAAAATCGCAAAGCCGTCGTAGCCGTGATACGGACCCGAGTAGTCCCAGGAATGCATCTGACGAAACGGCACGCCCATTTTCTGGAACACATACTTTTCCTTGATGCCCGAGCCCACCAGGTCAGGCTGGATCTTCTCGACAAACTTTTCGAACTCGTAGCCGGTCACGTCGTCATAAATCAAAGTCCCGTCCTTGATGTGGTGCGTGGTGCGCTGGTAGTCATCGTTGTGCCCGAATTCATAGCCCGTGCCCACTACTTCCATACCCAGATCCTCGTATGCGCCGATAACGTGACGCGGGCGGAGGCCGCCGACGAAGAGCATCACTTTCTTGCCTGCGAGACGCGGCCGGTACTTCGCGATCACAGCTTCCGTCAGGACCTGGTACTTGGCGATCACGCGCTCCGCACCTTCTTTGTTCTTGTCATCAAAGTGGCTAGCAATACTGCGCAGGGATTCCGCGATTTTGGTGGGGCCGAAAAAGTTGTACTCGACCCACGGAATGCCATACTTCTCCTCCATCTGGCGGGAGATGTAGTTCATGGAGCGGTAGCAGTGCAGGACGTTGAGCTTCGCCTTGGGGGTGGCTTCAAGCTCGGCAATGCTGCCGTCGCCCGACCACTGGGCAATGACGCGCAGCCCAATCTCTTCCAGCAGAATGCGGGAGGACCAGGCGTCGCCCCCGATGTTGTAGTCGCCGATGATGGCGACGTCATAGGGCGTACTTTCAAACCTTACCGGTTTGCCCGTCTGCATATCGAACACCCAATCACGGATCGTATCGTTGGCGATATGGTGGCCGAGCGACTGCGAAACACCTCGGAAGCCCTCGCAGCGAACCGGCACGATAGTCTTGCCGAATTCCTTCGCCTTGGCTTTGGACACGGCCTCGATATCGTCACCGATGAGGCCGATGGGGCACTCCGACTGAACGGTGATTGCCTTGCTGAGCGGGAAGAGGGCCTGAACCTCGTCCATGACTTTGGCGAGCTTCTTGTCGCCGCCGAAAACGATGTCTTTCTCCTGAAAATCGGAGGTAAATTGCATCGTCACGAACGTATCCACGCCAGTTACACCAATGTAGTAGTTGCGCCTTGCCGCCCACGAGTATTGGCCGCAACCTACGGGACCGTGGCTGATGTGGACCATGTCCTTGATCGGCCCCCACACCACCCCCTTCGAACCGGCATAGGCGCAGCCGCTGATCGTCATCACGCCGGGAATCGATTTGATGTTGGATTTGACCCCGCATTCACCGCCGCCCGCTTCGAAAGTTCCCAAATGCTTACCGCGTTTTTTCAGCCGTGAAAATATGGGCCTTTAGGGCGACCTTTTTTTGAAGTAACGCGAAGACAGATAAGCGAGGGAGCGCATTGACGGCGGCGGATGGACAATAAGTCCTTCTTGCAACCCCGTTTTGCGCAAGTCAAATTGTCATGCGCAATTGTCATGACTTTTCTCCCCGAAAAACAGTCATGACAGAAAGTTTGGAGGGAGCCTGGC
>Ga0302320_10008076_pt1 | contig 22981 bp, 17 predicted proteins | sample Bog_T0_3_FD_202130 | JGI IMG/M metagenome (GOLD analysis project Ga0302320, IMG submission 202130) | Peat permafrost microbial communities from Stordalen Mire near Abisko, Sweden - Bog_T0_3 | ecosystem: Environmental > Terrestrial > Soil > Wetlands > Peat | place: Sweden: Abisko, Stordalen Mire... | reverse complement strand
TCCGCCATCACAGAAACCCCGCCGTGCATTTTGTTCCCATTATCGTTATGTCGGGCTATACGCAGATGCGCTTGGTTTCAGCGGCGCGTGACGGCGGCGCACATATGGTGGTGCGAAAACCGCTGTCGCCTCAAACCCTTTTCGACCGCCTGGCCTGGGTCGCAAGTTCTGATCGCGCTTTTCTGGAGGCGCCGAATTATGTCGGGCCTGATCGGCGTTTTCATAGTGTCTCGCCATCCAAAGAAGAGTTGAAACGCGAGGGTGATCGACTTGTGGAAATCGAGGCCAACCCATGAGGGTAAGGGCCCAATTTCCCAATTTGCGCATTGCCGAACTGGTTGATCGTTTCGGCGGCCTGACGCGCGATGAAGCGGTGGAAGCCGCCACGCAGTTGGTTGAAGCCCTGCGGCCCCAGGCGGATCAAGAAATTCATTCTGCGGTGGTTCTGTTGGAAACAGGGATCACGGTTGCCGAGATGGAAAATGGCAGCGACGCTTCCATAAGGGCGCTGTTTCCGCTTTGTGACCGGATCGTCACCGTGGCAGGCATCTATGGCTATGCCGCGCTGGACAAAGCCAGTCGGAGCCTTGGCGACCTTTTGGTTGGACTGATCTGTGCAGGCAAGCGCGACATCGCCTCAATTCAGGTGCACGTCCGGACCATTCGCCTGCTGGCGCTGAACAGCGTCGCCTTGGGCGAAGAGCAGATCGCGACCATGCTGTCCGAACTCGCCAAACTGCTCGATTATCATGGCATATCCAGCATGGGCGAACCTACGGCATCAGAATTTTGATTGTGCGCATTGCGCCAAAGACAGACGCGCCCGGGCGGCAACATTTTTCAGGGCGTCAATTTCTCAAGGCGAAGGTGGACAGGATATTGCCGCAGATGACCAACACATAATGTCTGCCATCCGTCGCATAGGTGATCGCCGCACTGACGATCGAACCGCCCAGGTTGGTTTTCCATAACGACTGTCCGCTCCTGGCACCGAAGGCGTAAAAATAGCCCTCCCGCCCGCCGGTGAAGTGTAAATCCGTCGCGGTGGAAATCATGCCCGGGCTCCAGCGACCGATCAATCCAGCGGTTCCAGCTTGATGATGGAGGCGCCGTGGTCGTTACCCACCCAGAAGGTCGGTGTCCTGGTGGAGTTCTGCACGAATACCCGGCGGACATTGGTTTCCCTCGGCAGCAGGTATTCGACAATCTCGCCGGTCTTGGGATCGAGCCGATGGATGCGGTCGCCCAGCATCCCTCCCGACCAGACATGACCCGTCCGGTCAGTCACTGCCATATAGGGACCGTTCCAAGGGGTCGGCAGCTCCCATTCATGCATCGCCTCGGTCTTGGGATCGAACATGCCGATCCGGTTCGCGCCGAACTCCGCGAACCATATCCGGCCAAGATCGTCCACTTCGCCGCGGCGCGGCTTCGAGAAAGGCGTCGGCGTGTAGAACACCTTGAGCTGCTTGGTCTTGGCGTCGATCCGGGCGATGTCGTCGGCGGCGTACTCAAGGACATAAATGTTGTTGTCCTTGTCGGCAGGGATGCCATAGGACGCCAGCTTGCGGTTCTTGCCTGGGATTGTGTAGGTGCCGAGCTTATCCCACACGCCGGTCTTCGGGTCGAACCTCAGGAAGGAATGGTCGTCCTGGTTGTTGGTCCAGACTTTGCCGTCCACCGCCATGGATTTCGGCTCCACCATGGATTCCTGCGTGAGGTCGGTTTGCAGCTCGGCCGGCAGGGGATAGACATGCATGGTCTCGGTCTTGACGTCGAACCTGGCGATGCCGCCCTGGTGCATCATTGCCAGCCAGATGTTGCCGTCCTTGTCGAATTCTTCCTCCAATATGCCCTTGGGCTGGTCGGGTTTGATCAAGGGGACCGGGTAATCGGTAACCTTGCCGGTTACCGGATCGAGCTTGCCGATGAACTGCGAGCCGAAGTCCGAGTACCAGGCGATGCCCCTTGTGTCGACGATCACATCGTGCGGCTGGGCGTCCTTTCGGGCCAGATCGTACTCGGTGATGATCACCTTGGTGGCGTTGCCCTTGGGCCGGGGGAAGGTCTTGAGCGCATAGCTCCAGGTATCGCGGCCATTCAGATTAATGGTCGCCATCCATTCGGCCGCGTCCTTCACCGTGCCGGAGTCCCCGAACGGCGAGCCATCATCTGAAAGGCTGCCGCGCTTGCCCTTTTTAATCTGCGGGTGCTCCGGCGTGGAGCCCTGGGAGTAAAGGCTCATGCGGTTGATCAGGGGCACGAACTCATCGGCGGTGTGCTGGGAACGCACGATGCGTCCCAGGGTGTGGCAGACGCTGCAGTCCCACAGATTGTGCTTCTGCGCATCCGTTCCCGGCATGGACTGCATCCACTCGGCGTTGCTGAGCTGGGAAGCGAGGTCCTTGGTCGGCTCTAGCGTGATATCCGCTGTCGCAGAACCGCCAGCGGTGACATCGGCAGTCTGGGGCCCGATCAGGTCATAGCCGATGGCGCGGATCTTCAGATTGTAATGACCCGGCCCAAGCCTGGAGGCGGGAAAGGCGTAGCGGCCCTGCTCATTGCTGACCACGGTGATGGCGATGGTTCCGCCGTCCGGCTTGGCCGTGACGAGCACGCCCTCCATCCTGCCTTCCTGGGAAGAGGTGACTGTGCCGGCCAGGGCGATGGCAGCCTTGTTCGCGGCACGGGCATTGGATAGGCCAACAGAACCGCACGCTGCCGCCGCAACAGCGGCCCACAATAGGAGTTTCCTCACGCGCATCTCCTGCCGCTTCGCCGTGCATATTCAGGCCTCAAGCGAAAATGCGCAACAGACCGGCTCTCGAAACGGCGCAGGGCTCCAACCACTTATAACCAATGGGGGCTGTGCGCCGCCGTTTTTGTTGCATCGCAAAATCGCAAGTACGCCCGATTGCGCGGTGCCTCCCTGCGACAGGCAGGAAGCGTCACATGAAGAAGACCTTGATCTGCCTGTCGGCGGCGGACCTGAAGGACGTTCCGGAACCCTGTGACTTCCTGTTCGAGGCCGAGCGCTGAGGCATCGCGCCTTGACAGCCCAAGGGTTCCCACAGAACAGTATGGCTTCAAACAATAGCGACACGAACGGCTCAATCGGGCCTTGCGGCCTCGTTGACCTCCATATCGGAAAGCAGGCAGGGGGATATATGCGCAAGTTGGGTGCGGCGCTGTTCGCAACATCGCTGCTCGCATCGGGGCTGTGGACGCCGGACTTGTCCCACGCCGAGGACACGCATGCCGGAGACGCCAAGGCCGGTGCCGGCAACTACGCCCGGCTCTGCGCGGCCTGCCATGGTCCAAGAGCGCTTGGCGGCGAAGGGCCAGATCTGACCCAATCGATCTACGCGCACGGCAATGGTGATGACAATGTCATCCACAGCATCCGCGACGGTCAGCCCGGCGGCATGCCCTCGTTCCGCGCGACCTTGTCCGATGCCGAGATCAACGATCTGGTCGCCTTCCTGGCCGAGCGGCGTGCCGATCCGACCAATCCCCCCAATTTGCCGCCCAAGGTGGACACCGCCATCCCCAAGGGGGTGGTGAAAACCGACGTGGCAAACTTCCGGGTTCAACTGGTGGCCCAAATCCCGCAAGGCTATGGCTTCGCCTTCCTGCCTGACGGACGAATTCTGGTCACGCAGAGTTCCGGCGCATTGCGGGTGATCGACCACGGCAAGCTGCTGCCCGACCCCATCGCCGGCGCGCCGACCGGTGGGGTGGAGGGCAAGTACGATCAGAAGGGCCGCAATCTGATCGACGTGATTGTCGACCCCGATTACAGGCACAATGGCTTGATCTACCTGGATACCGTCCATCCGGTGAAGAACCCGCCTGCGGCCGGCACCGAGCATCCCGCCGGCCTGACCATCACCAGCGGCCATATTCGCGAAGGTCGCTGGGTCGACAGCCGGGCCATCATCGACTTTTCCATCGAGGCGCCAACCGCCCTGCGCATGGCGTTCGACGCCCAGCGCCATCTTTACATCGGCACCTCCTGGCCGAATTTCGATTTCGTCTCGCTCGAACAGGCGCCCAATACGGCGCCGCAACTTCTGTCCAGCACATGGGGCAAAATTCTGCGGATGAACGCGGACGGCTCGGTTCCGTCCGACAACCCTTTCGTCGGCAAGGGCGACGCCAACCCCTATGTGTTCAGCTACGGCAACCGCGCCCCGCTGGGGCTGGTGGTCAACCGCAAGGGCGAGGTGTGGGAAACCGAAAACGGCCCGCGTGGGGGCGACGAGCTCAACCTGATCAAGCCGGGCCTGAACTATGGATGGCCGGGCAGCAGCTGGGGCCTGCGTTATGACGACGTGGCCGCCCAGGCCAATCCGGAACCGAAGGGCGTGGAACAGCCGGTCATCGCCTGGTCGCCGTCGCCCTCGGTGTCTTCCATCGATTTCTACTATGGCAAGGCCTTCCCTCGCTGGAAGGGCGACATCATCATGGGTTCGCTCAAGGCGACCGATCTGTATCGCATCGTCCTGGACGGCGACCGCCCCGTTCTGCAGGAAGTCATCATCCACAAGCTGGGCCGCGTCCGCACGGTCAAGAGCGGACCGGACGGCTTTATCTATGTCATGACCGATGAAGGCAATTTCGTGCGGCTGGTTCCGACGCGCTGAAGCATCATCAGGTCAGGCGAAATCGCCTCACCGCGGAAGAATGCTTTAGAGTCTGCCTCAATAACGGGGGCGAAGTTCTACGCCCTGACGAGGCGGCGGCCACCGGCTCCAATATCTTTATACAAGCTTTATAAGACCTTAGCTCCAACTGCTTCTTCGAGCAGGTTTCTCCGCCATTGCGCGCTACATTGCGACGGAGGATACCGCGGCCGCGGCTGCTCGGGCAGCACGGCGCTTCAGCAGGAGCTGCTCGCGCTTGTTGCCTGCCAACGCCGCGGCGGCCTCGAACTCGGCGCGCGCTTCGTCATGGCGGCCGAGCTTGTCGAGAAGATCGCCGCGAACACTCGGTAGCAAGTGATAAGTTTTAAGAGCCGGCTGCATCCTCAGGCCATCCACGATCATCAGCGCCGCTTTTGGGCCCTCGGCCATGCCGACAGCAACTGCGCGGTTGAGTTCGATAACCGGGGAAGGCACCAGAGCAGCCAATTCCAAGTAAACTGCGGCGATACGCGACCAGTCGGTCTCGGCAGCAGTTTCCGCCCGCGTGTGGCAGGCAATAATAGTCGCCTGAAGTGTGTAAAAACTCCCTCCTCCGCCGAGGTCATATGCTTTCCTCCGCGCCCGCAGGCCTCTTCGAATTTGCAACCGGTCCCAGAGAGAACGGTCCTGCTCCAACAGAAGGACAGGGTCGCCTGCCACGTCGATACGTGCTGCCGCATGGAGCAGGTTCAGGCCCTTCGTTGAGCCGGGGCCGAGCGCCGCCCAGGAGGCACGGTCCGCCGCCTGGTCTAAATATCGGGTGTGGCGCAGATCAGTGGTGACTTGGCCCGATAGGAAGGCACCCCACCCATAATGGCCCTTGATCCATTCCCACGCACGCACGACCTTCGGCTGCTGATAGCGAAACAGATGTTGAAAAAGGTCGCGTTCCTTCCACAGTCCTCCCAAGACGATCTCGCTCAAGTACTTGTGCTTCGGCCAGTCGGACCAAAGCTTGCCGGGCTGGTTTTCGGCCCTTGTCATGAACGCCCCTGTCTCCGACTTATTTCCAGCCGCCTTCCACTTTTCCAGCGCGGCAGTGACGTTTTCCAGCGAAAAGCCCGGATGGCTGGGCCATGCTCCCTGAGTGTTGATCAGCATCTCCAGCGTGGGCGGCCAATTAAACAGCCTCCCTATGGCGATCATGAACCAAAGGTGTTCGTGGTCAGCATACGGCACCCGGATGTTATCGTTGATCCAGATCGTCACGCGATCCAGTTCGCGAATCAGATTTGTGAAGCGGGTCGCTTTGAGAACCGGATCGTCAGTGAGGTGATCGAGCGTCCAGGTCTTAGCCTCTATCAGGGGCCATACCGGCGCATATTGCGGCGGCGGCGTTTTGCCCTCCAGAAATGTTTTGCGCAGGTAGATGAGGATGATCTTCGAGCAATATCTGGAACTTGGATCGATTACCGCCCTGCTTACCGAATTGAATGCCAAAGGCATTCGAACGCGAGTCCGGGAGATATCAAGCGGTCCGGTCGGTGGCGTGCAGGCGGTAGATCTTGAAGGGTTCGAACCCGTCTCTGCTGCCAAGCAAACCAGTCTCTGCAAGGCAGCGTCACCAATTTTTGGAAACGGTTTTACTGGGCCGGAGACAAGCCTCAAATTAAAGCCGTATTTGCTCGGTTATTAGGATGCCGAGATGCTAGAGACGCGCAGCGCAGGCGCGTAAGCGCCGGAATTGTCGCACTTATTTGCTCTGTGTACGGAAATAATTTAATGAGCTATATCAATAAGATAGTGGCTGGTGGTGTGCGCAGTGACGGGATCACCTGTCTCAATGGCGCTGCTCTCGGAAACAGGGAAAAATACAGGGAAAATCCGCGAAAAAGCCACATCGCAAACCGCGATCTCTCATTTGACCCAGTATTTTCGAGCGTTTCGTCGCTTTTCTGGATACCAATTAACAGGGAAAGAAATTTCCAATAACAGGGAAAAGGCCAAGGATATCAGGGAAAATAATGGGGCGATTGACCGGTGATGCAGGTTTTTGAAATCACAGGGATTCCCTTTCCAGGATGATGAAATCAAGGTTCGCGAAATGTTTCGCAAGAGCCAAGTGTCGCGGCGCTCGCAATTCGCGCGCAATAAATAAAACCTGGCGCTCGGGTCATCAAGATTGCCCGCAATGTGGTTCTTTTTCCTGCCGGTGCGGTATTGCTTGTCATATCGATTTGCTAACGTGATCCAATACCGGGGCGCAAAGCATGAAATCAGTCACCTGCATCTTTGCCTGCGCTCTTGCCCTTGGGCTGTCGCTGCCGGCCCCCTGTCTGGCGCGCAATGTCGTCATTTTCGTCGCCGATGGCCTGCGCTATGACAGCGTCACGCCTGACACTGCCCCGACGATGTGGAAACTGCGTCATGACGGCGTGGATTTCAAAAATAGTCATGCGCTCTATCCGACCGTCACGACCGCCAACGCCTCTGCCATCTCAACCGGTCATTATCTTGGGGACACGGGCGATTATGCCAATACCTTGTTCGTGAATTTTCAAGTTCCCTGCCGTCAGGGCATGACCGTCACTTTCCTGGAGAGCGATTGCGTCCTCACCGACATGGTGAATCATTTCGGCGGCGCCTATATGGGCGAGACCTCGCTGGTGCAGGCGGCGCGCGCCGCCAACGTCAATGTATTCGTCATTGGCAAGACCGGCCCGACGGCGATCCAAAATCTGGCGGCGCTGAAGGGCGATGGCTTCCTGATGGACGAATTCACCAACCGGCCCGCCAATCCCGACGGCACGCCGACAAATGCGCCGATCCTCAAGGGCGCCGCGGCAGGCGCCGTTCTGGGCGCGACCGGCAATGAAGTTTCGCCCGGCGCGGCGCTTCCGAACATTGTGCAGGAGGCCTATCAAACCGCCAGCATCGACGCACTGTTGCCCGACAGGACCGATGCAGGACGTGACAAGCGACCGTTTGTGCTGGTTTTCTGGTCCCGCGATCCCGATTTCGCGCAACACAATGCTGTGGATAGCGAGGGCAAGCTGGTTCCGGGCATTAATGGCGTCACCCAGAGACGCGCTGTGGCCAATAGTGACAACGCACTCAGATCCATACTCGATACGCTCAAGCGACACGGCCTGGAAAAGGATACCGATGTCTTTGTTACGGCGGATCACGGGTTCGTGACCATCGCCAAGGGCATTCCCACGAATGGGAGTACACCCCGCCCTGCCCTGCCCCAGGGCTTCCTCGCCCTTGGCATTGCCGATTTGCTGCACGAAAAACTGTTCGATCCCGACCGGGCAAACGCCGAGCTGGACCGTGACAATGGCGATCATCCCGCACAGGGCAATGCCCTGATCGGACCATCGGCGCAATCGCCCCTGGCCATTGTGGCCGCCAATGGCGGGTCCGACCTGATTTACATTCCGGGCAGCAACCGGGAACTGGCGCGCGCTATTTTTGCCAAGCTGGTGGAAGCGCCATACACCGGCGCACTGTTTGTCGATGATGCGTTGTTCCAAGGGCACGAATCCGAGTTCAAAGGCGCCCTGCCGATGAGCGCTCTAGATCTCGTTGGCGCGTCCAGTGTGCCCCGTCCCGCCATCATAATCGGCTTCCGATCCTTTCTCGCCAAAGACTGCAAGTTGACGGCTCTGCTTTGCGCCGCTGGCATAATGGACACTCCGCTACATACCGGACAGGGTAACCATGGCGGCACCAGCCGGGCCGAAACACGCAATTTCATGGCTGCGATTGGTCCGGATTTCAAAGCCCGTTTCATTGACATTTCGCCTGTCAGCAATGCCGACATTGCACCAACCTTGGCCCCCATTCTGGGCCTTGCCATCATCCCCCATGGTGCCCTCACCGGCCGGGTTGCCGCAGAAGCGCTCAAGGCCGGCAAACCCGTGACGTTCAAGGCCAAGGTGCGGCGCTCGGAAATCGCCAGTTCGGGTTTCCAGACGGTTTTGCAATATCAGGAAGCCGAAGGACGGCTTTATATTGACGCCGCCGGCATGCCGGGCCGAGTGGCGGGATTGAAAGCAAAATAGTTCTTCCCGTTCGGCCAAATCGTTACATCGCGCCGGCCGCCGGCCTAGCCCCTATGGCGACTCGCTTTTGTCGCCATTGCCGCTTCTTGCAGGCCGCCAGACATCATGGTCGTGTCCCGCCGTTTTGGCGGGGCAGTTACATCGGCGGAGCGCTTTTGGCCTGAGGCCTTTAGGCATTCTCCAAAGTGCCCGACAGACTTTCTGAAGTTATCAGATGGTAGCCCTTTGACTTGATGTCGCGGAGGGCCGTCATGGCGTCGATCCCATTCTCTAGGCTCAAATTCGTCTTTTTGAGAAAATGCCAAGGCCCGCCGATACCGGGCAAGCTGGCACCCGATGCTTCCTTGGTTGCTCCGCAAAATCCGCCTTTTCCTACGAATATGAAGACTTCCATTCGGCCCCCCCGGCTTCATGGGCATTATACCAATTCGTACCCCTAGCGCGACCACCTTTGGCGAATTGTCACAATGGGCTGTCAAATTTGAAATTGCCCAGCTCCCCTGGGCGCGTTTCCTCTGAACTTGGCCCGGTGTCCAGCAGCGGGTCATTTTCATTTCTACGCAACAAAATTGCGTGACCAAATCCACTCAGCCAAGGCCACTATATTGCTGCGGCCCAAAAGCCGGAAAAATCCAACTGTGACAGTGCCCAAAAAATTCAAACCGCTGCGGTGCCTGCTGCGCGCCGGTCTTGATCTCGATAAATCGCGTGGCCAGGCGGGTGTCTGCTTGTGACTGCGGCTTCAATCGGTCGATGCAACATAAGCGTTAAACTTGGCTGCCCGGGTTTAGAACTCCAACATCTTGCGTGGCCGTTCGTTTGCGGGCGCGGCTGACATCTTTGCTTCTTGAAGCCAATGTTTAATTGCGCCGCCGCGCAATTCCTGCGCCGCTTTATCAATGGGAGAAACTCCATGTCTCACAAGCATCCCGCCAGCGACCATCATCATAGCGCCGCCGAGCATCACGAAAAAGCCGCCCGCCATCACCGCGAAGCCGCCCGGCATTATGAGGAAGACAATCACGAGATTGCCGCCCATCATGCCCATACCGCCAGCGGCCATGGCCATCATGCCCATCACCACACGACCGAAGCCGCCAAGCATCACATCGAGCATCACGGGGAATGAGAGTAAGTTTCCGGCGGTTTGCGGCTCTCCAGGCCGCCGGAATCCTTTATATCGGGCAATGTAATAAAAGCTTCATAGATAAAAGGCGCCACTATTAACGGCGCAAAAACTTCGCCTGCTTAGGGTCCGTCCGGCAAACAGCAGGCTACGGGATCATGGATTTAGCGCAATCTGCCGTAAGTGTAGCCGAACGCGAAGGCCATTAAACTAACGACCGCTTAGCGCCAATAGCGGTGCACCATAAATGCAAACGGAGGCACCTTGGCTGCCGTCCTAATGCGCAGTTGTCTGTCGATGCCCAGGCCGTCGCAATAGCACCTTGCGGCGATTGCGCATCATGAGGCCCGCGGCCCCAAGGGCCGGCTAGCATCATCGCCCTAGTGGATTCGCAGCAAATCAATTGCCGCAAACACATGCCGCAAATCCATCGGCTGTTGGATGGTCCAGACTGCAAACATATCCCGCCCACAGCGGCCCAGGCATCGTGATCGGCGCCCCATTGTAGTAATATTTCTGGTAAGCTTGGCTCTCCGCGCTGGTACCATCATGGTCCGCATGCAGCCGCCCAATCAGGTCAGTCAACGTCGCCGCCGTAATGCTCGCCTCATTGTACGTCTCGCCGAAGCTGTATTCCTTCGTCCACGTCGCCCCCACGCCAGTCTCGTTCGATGCCACATACACCGTGTAATCCGCCAGCTCCGCCGCGGCAGGTGCCACCTTGCCCACCGTCACCGATGGAATATTCCCGTCCACCGGCGAAACCGATGCCACGACCTTCACCGGAACTCCCGCGCCCTTGCTCGCCAGCAAATGCAGTTCATCAAAATGTGTATGCCCGAAGACGGCCAGCTTCACGATGTCCGCGTTCTTTTCGAGCACATTCGACAAGTCATTCGTCGCGAGATATTCCTCCGGGCCGCCACTCATGCACAGCCCACGCCCCTTCGTCAGAGAGCTCGCCGGATTCACCGTCGGCGGCACGTGTCCCAGCACCCACACTCGCTCGCCCCGTTGCCGGGCTCCGTCCAGTTCCCGCATCAGCCACGCTATCTGCTCATCAGCGCCGGCCTTGTTGCCTGAGTCCGCCTCGCAGTCGGCAAAGCTCGACATCATATAGATATCGTCAATCACTAGCAGCTTCGTCCTCACCATCGGCGCAGCCATCGTCACCGCATAATACCCGGAGGAGTCATATGTCTCGAGCGCCTGCCTCCGTTCCGACGCGCTGATACCCGAAAGACCGTCCACCACTGCCTGCCCCGTCGCCTTCAGATACGCATCATGCACGTCCAACCGGTTGTGGTTGCATCTGGAATCATTGTTTCCCAGCGCAAAATAAACAGGGGCCCCGGCATACACCGCCTCCACTTCCTTCATTACGAACACGGTCGTCTTTGCTGCAAACGCGGCCGACACAGACTGATCGTCTCCCGTTGCCTTCGCCAGCTTCAGCACGGTCCGGTACCGGCAGTCGAAATCATGTACCAGCAGATCGCCGCTCACCTCCACAAAGGCGGGTTTCCCCGCAGCCGCTTTTGCTTCATGCAGCGCCCCACTCAGCAGCGCATAGGGCGAATCCATCAATAGCTTCGCCTTGCACGCTTCCTGCACGGCGGCAAATTCCTTTGCCTGATCCGGGGAATCCGCGCTCTTCAGGATCACGTCCCACTGCTCGACCGGCGCCGTCAGCAGTTGAGCTGTCTTTGCCGGGTCATGGAATGGATCGAAATGCAGGTCGCTCAACAGCGCCACCGGCACAGTCGCCGCCCGCGGAGCCGTCTGCGCAACCGCCCGTCCCGCGCCCAAGCCTGCGCTCAGTACCACCATCACCAGGAATGCGACCACCCGCACCAAACAAGTAGGCGCTGATTTCTCAGATTCCATTGCTACTCCTTCCTTGGTTTCGCCATCGTATCGCTTGGCGAAGAGGCCGATGCCCTGCATGGACTGAACCCGGTGGCTTCGATCGTGTAACTGTTTGTGCGGACTTTCGCCGTCACGAAGTTTCTGCACTAGAGCGGCATTGCCTGCAAACTATAAGAGCGGATGACCATCGGCGCCGGGCAACGAGACTTTCAGCACCTTTGCCATGGTGGGGGCAATATCGCGCATATCCACTTCGCCCAGCGAGCCCTTGGCGGGAATGCCTGGACCCGACAGGATGAAGGTGGCTCGCATTTCCGGATGGCTGGGGAAATAACCATGCGTGCCCTTGACTGAGCCGGGCGACAGCGGCGGCGCGGTGGGATCCTGGCCCATTTCATAGCCCGGCTTGAAATCAATCCAGAAAGAGGCCAGCGGCGAGCCGCCCAGCCGGGCGATCTCGGTGGCGTCGGCGACATGGTCTATGCCCAATTGCGGATCGCCCGCCAGTTTGGCCAGGACTGCCGCGACCTTGCTTTTCAGCGCGGCATCACCCGGATGCGCCAGCACCACCGCGACGGAGGCGCCGCCCCACGGTTCTGCTTGCCATTTTGCCGGCTTGTGGCTGACGGGGTCGAGCGTGATCAGTCCCGCCGCGACAAAGGGCGCGATCAAGTTGACGTCATTCTGCACCGGCGCGAAGCCGTGATCGGAGACAATGGCCACCACTAGATCGGGCTCGGCCTTGCGCGCGGCGGCGAGGAGCGTGCCGATGGCGGCATCAAGCTGTTCCAGCACCTTGTTGGCTTCGGGCGAGCCTGGGCCGAACTGATGCTCGGCGTGATCCAGGCCGCGCAAATGAATGGTGGTGAAGGCGGGATGCTTGGCGGTGATCAGGGCGGCGGCGAATTGGGTGCGGCCGACATCGACGGATTCAGTTTCGCCATCGGTCTGCGCCAGGCGCAGCCCGGTGGACTTTTCCAGCATGTCCACCAGCCCGGGCGTCGCCAGGGCGCGCGCCAGCTTCATGTCGTCGGCGTTTCCGGCGCGCCAATATTCCGGCAGGTTGAAATCAATCGACGTGGCGCCGACGCTGACCGGCCAGGACAGGCTGGCGACCTTGCCGCCGGACTCATGCACCGCGTCCCACAGCGTGGGAACCTTGATGTCGCTCGCATACCAGTACCAGCCCGTCATATTCTGCTGCAGCGGATCGAAGGTCAGGTTGCCCGCAATGCCATGGCGCGACGGCCAGACCCCGGTGATCAACGTGGTGTGATCGGGGTAAGTCACGGTCGGCAGCACATTGCGCACGCCGGTTGAATAAAGGCCATCCCCGGCAAGCTTGCTCAGGGTGGGAAGCTTGATGCCGCGCGATTTTGCGTCCAGAACATCGGCGGGGCGAAGGCCGTCCACCGAGATCATCAGCACCGGCGCGGCCTGGGCCATCACCGGCGACAGCAGCAAAGTCGCAGCCAATCCTGCACAATGCCGCAATCGCATGCTTATTCTCCCGCCGCCGTGAAATTCCGATTCTGCCGGACAAATTCGACATCGCGATGACAGGTGTGTCTGCCCATTTTCTGGGCAGTCGGCGGCGGCGTTTTCGTGAAAGCTTAATCGAACTGTATCGCGCCCGTAAATTCCGCACTCGCTAAGTAGCGGACCGGCGCGTGGGGCTCCGGTCAAAACGGGGATCACCATGACAGTCTCGATGCGCGGCGTGCTGAAACAGACATTTTTGCTCTCCACGGCGATGGCCTTCGCGCCGGCGGTTCACGCCCAGACCATGGTCGCCGATGCCAGCATTGAAACCGTCATTGTCTCGGCGGAGCAGAGCACCACCCATTCGGCGGTGGATATCGGCGCCGTCGAGGTGCAGAAGATTCTTCCCGGCGTGGCGCCGCTGGAGGCGATCAATACCATGCCCGGCGTGGTCTATGAGACCGCCGATCCCTGGGGCAATAACGAGCAGAATGAATCCCTTGTGGTGCACGGCTTTACCACCCAGCAGCTCGGCTACACCATGGATGGCGTGCCGCTGGGCGACCAGCAATATGGCAATTACAACGGCCTCAGCCCGTCTCGCGCCCTTTCCAGCGAAAATGTCGCCCGCGTCACCCTGTCATCCGGGGCCGGCGCCCTGGGCGTGGCTTCCACCAGCAATCTGGGCGGCGCCATTGAAACTTTCTCCAGCGACCCCACCGCAACAAGGGGCGGCGATCTGCGCCAGACGGTGGGCGCCTGGTACACCAGCCGCACTTTCATGCGCTATGACACCGGCGACTGGGGCGACGGCACCGCGGCTTATGTTTCCTATCTGCATCATGATGCGCGTGCCTGGGATTTCGATGGCCATCAGCGCGATGACCAGTTCAACGCCAAACTGGTGCGCGCGGACAGCAGCGGCAAGCTGACCGCCTATGCCGACTGGCAATACAAGGTCGAGCCCAACGAAGACGCCGTCGCCTTTGGCAACCAGCAGACCGCGGCCTCGACCTATTTCCCCTATACGCGGCCGTTCCTGTTTCCGAATCTGGCGGCAGGGCTTGCGGCGGTCACCAATGGCGCGCCGCCCGCTGCCCAGGGCAACAATTTCTCCAACTATGACAGCGCGGCGCAGCGCGAAGACGTCCTCACCTATCTGCAATATGACTGGAACCTGGCGGAGGACATGACCTGGTCCAACCAGCTCTATTTCCACCATGACACCGGCCGGGGCATTGTCGCCGGACCGGTCAACCAGGCCGGGTTGCCGGGCCTGTTCTCGATCTATTATCCGCAACTGGTGGTGGGCGGCTCAACCAGCAGCGCCGGCACGGTGGCGAATATCGTCAATGTGTTCGGCGGCACCGGTTACGAAGTGCGCACCACCGAATACCGCATCAACCGGGGCGGCGAGCGCTCGACCTTCAACTGGCAGCTTGGCGATCACGCCATCGAGGCGGGCGCCTGGTTCGAGTATAACGCTTCGTCCACGGCGCGGCGCTGGTATCCTTTTTCGGCGACGAACACGGACTTGACGCCCTATGAGGTGCCGACCGGCCCCAACTTCACCCAATATTATGTGGCGCTGAAGACCGACGATCTGCAACTGCATGTGCAGGACCAGTGGCAGATCACGCCCGACCTGCTGTTGCAGGCGGGCGACAAGGCCAGCCTGCAGCGGGCGGGCAACCATGTCGTGACGCAGCAGCAGAATGTCCTGGCGGGCAATCCCTATGGTCTGGCCGCCACCAATCCGCCGGTGCAATTCCCCACTGGCTCGATCACCACCAATGACTGGTTTCTGCCGCAATTGGGCGCTACCTGGAGCGTGACGGACAACGAGCAAATCTTTGTCAATATTCAGCGCAACCTGCGCCAATTAGTGCCCTATGCCGCCGGCGGCAATTTCTATGGCGCCTCGCCCTGGAGTCTGGGCAGCCAGGCCGCCTTCGACACCTTCAAGGCTTCGGCCCATCCGGAAAGCTCATGGACATATGAAGCCGGCCTGCGCAGCCACCATGATGTGGAGATCGGGCCTCTCACTTCGGTGCAGGGCCAGATCAATTATTACCATGTGAATTTCTCCAACCGGCTGTTCAATGTCGCAGCCGCGAACTTCATCAACCCCAACCCTACGGTGCTGGTGAATGTCGGCGGCGTGACCACCGACGGCGCGGATATGGCCGCGACCCTGAATTTCGGCGAGCATTTCCACCTCTATGACGCGGTGTCCTATAATAGCTCGACCTATAATTCGAATTATTCCACCGCCACCGGCACCAACGGGACAACCGGAATCACGGTCGTGCCCATTGCCGGCAAGCAGGTGCCGCTGGTGCCGGACTGGCTGGAGAAATTCATCGCCAGCACCAATTACGGCCCCTTCGAAGCCCAGGTGAGCGGTGATTATATCGGCCGGCGCTTCGCCACCTATCTCAATGACCTATCTGTCGCCCCGACCTTCGTGGTAGGGCTGGAAGCCAGCTACGAATTCGAGGTTGCGGAAGACGGCGTCTTCAAGAAGCTGAAACTCAGTGGCAATATCACCAACCTGACCAACAATACCGGGATTTCCACGGCCAGCGTGACCAGCGCCTCCGGCGGCTATCAGGCCTATGCCCTGCCGCCGCGGATGTGGTTCGTGACGGTGGAAGCGGGCCTGTAGCGGCCCGCCAACACAAGCTGGGGATGAAGTTGGTCCGGCCAAGCAAGCTATATCTGACGAGTCGCTCTCAAAGGAAAAGCCCGCAGGCACTCCATGGCCGCTCGCCAAGCGGCGAAGAATGCTTCGACTTCAAGAAAGTTCGAACAATGTCCTGGATTTCCCTTCTTGGCGCAGCCGCCGCAACAAGCTCGACGGTCTCGTACCTGCCCCAAGTAGTCCGAACCTGGCGCACGCGATCTACCACCCACATTTCAGTCGACATGTTTTCAGTGACACGGAGGCGCCATCGTTAGAAATCTTCCCAGCCAGACTGACAGATTGATGAGCGGCAGTTCGCGTCGGGCCCGTCGCTCACTTTATCACTTGTAACCGCCCTTCTCGTGGGCCTGCGCCCTGCTAGCTTCAGCAGCAACATGATGTGCATGGTGTCCGTGGCAAAATACGGTTTGCCCAGGCGCTGCGCTGCCATGATCCTCATCCTCCCAATGCTTGCAGCTTCACGATGATGGCGCGCAATCTTTTCGTGGTTCTCGGTTTCACGATTACGATGATTGCTGGCGGGTGCGACATGGGCATCTCCATGAAGCGTCACGCCTTGATGGGCTGCGGTTTAAGAATGAGCCCGTTTACAAAACAAATGTGTCAGGGGCCACACTTTGCCCACACTTCATCCATCTGCGGCGCAACACTAGTCAGCAGTCACGTTACCGTCACACCATACCGCTTTAGTTCGCTGCGAATTTGCAAAAGGCGGAACCAAAAATGGCCGATATTGCCGCAGTATCAACTGAAGCCTATCATGGGCGTGGCGCGCCGCATCTGGACCATAGGCCCAGCAAGGTTACAGCCATTGTATTCTTCTGCCTGCTGGCGCTGGGACTGGGTTACGGCCTGCACGGGCTGACAGATGACATCCAGAGCGCGCATGAGCCGCTAGCAATCGGCGTGTTCCTGCTGCTGGGCTTGGCGCTTTTGATTGCGCTGGGATTTGAATTCGTCAACGGATTCCATGACACCGCCAATGCGGTGGCGACCGTCATTTACACCCACTCGATGCAGCCGGTGGTGGCAGTCGTCTGGTCGGGCTGCTGGAATCTGCTGGGCGTGCTGGTTTCCACTGGCGCCGTCGCCTACAGCGTCATCACCCTTCTGCCGGTCGAACTGATCCTGCAGGTGGGAAGCGGCGCGGGTTACGCCATGATCTTCGCACTGCTGATCGCTGCGATTGTTTGGAACCTTTCCACCTGGGCGCTTGGTATTCCCAATTCCTCCTCGCATGCCCTAATCGGCTCGATCATGGGCGTGGGCCTTGCCAACCAGCTGATGGCCCCAGGCGGCCAGGCGACTTCTGGCGTGGACTGGAGCCAGGCCGCCAGCGTGTTCAGCGCGTTGTTCTGGAGCCCGCTGATGGGCTTTGTGCTTTCTGCGGCCCTGCTGCTGATCATGAAAACGTTGATCAAAGTGCCCAAGTTGTACGAAGCGCCCAAGGACCAACACCCGCCGCCGGTGTGGATCCGCGCTCTATTGATCCTTACCTGCACGGGCGTTTCCTTCGCTCATGGCGGCAATGATGGCCAGAAGGGCATGGGCCTAATCATGCTGATTTTGATCGGCGCTGCGCCCACTGCCTATGCGCTGAATCGCACCATGCCGGACTCTGCCTCTCACGCTTTCATCAGCGCTGCCCAGTCGGCTTCCCAAGTGTTCGCCACCCATGCCGGCAATGTGCCGTTGCCCTCGCTGGACAAGGCGCGTGATGTGGTAGGCACGGCACTACGCGAAAAGAAGCTAAATGATCCGCAAGTCTTTGCCGGCCTTTCCGCTCTCTCCGCCAACATTGCCACCAATGTGAAGAATTATGGCGCCCTGTCGCATATTCCCGCGGCGGCGACCCCCAACCTGCGCAACGACATGTATCTGAGCGGCGACGCGGTGCGGCTGTTGCCAGGGGAAGGCGCCAAATACAGCCCCCCCGAGATCAAGGCGCTGAAAGCCTATAGCGACGGACTTACCACCGGCACGCGGTTTATCCCGCTCTGGGTGAAGATCTGCGTCGCCATCGCGCTGGGCCTGGGTACCATGGTGGGCTGGAAACGCATCGTTGTGACCGTTGGCGAGAAGATCGGCAAAACCCATCTAACCTATGCGCAGGGCGCCTCGGCCGAAATGGTCGCGGCCGCCACCATCTTGGGTGCTCAGTATATCGGCCTACCGGTCTCCACCACGCACATCCTGTCCAGCGGAGTGGCCGGCACCATGGCCGCCAACGGTTCCGGCCTGCAATGGAGCACGGTGCGCTCCATCGCGCTGGCCTGGGTCATCACCTTACCCGCAGCGATGTTACTGGCGGGCGTGCTCTACTTCTTGCTGCGGATGGCGATCGGCTAAGACATTTTTGCGGGTAATGCCGAATAATAAGCCGGTAGCTCGCAGGAGTGGACAATGAAACGCGACCGAAGCAACACGTCATCCATAGGATACTCCGATGGACCAGCGCTGGCGTTCCGCCGGACGACACCGCAACAATTTTGATGTTTTTGTGACACTGCAATATCGCGCAATTGGGGCGCTCCCATAGCGGAAGGCATAATCCCAAGTTTAAGGGTCTTGGCGGGCGGGCTTGGTGAACCCATTATGCTTTGGTAAGATACCCGTGAGGCCCCGTTGGGGGCCACCGTTATCATTTGCGAGCTTTCATTGACGTTTGAAAAAGGCCCGTTGGAATCATTGTGCAACAATAAGCAGGGGGTTGCTTTGTCTGCCCGGATTGACTTCGCGTTGCGCAATGAGATTTCAGAGGTGGCCCGCGTCCTCGACGCCCTGGAAATTTTTTCGGGGGAGAATGATATCCCTTCAAAGAAGGCTTTCCAACTACAACTTGTCATGGATGAGTTGATCACCAACATAGTTTCTTATGGATTTGATGAACAGGTTCACAGCGACATTCGTCTGTCTGTTAGAGTCGAAAATGGCGCTATCATTGGCGAGCTTGCGGATAACGGAATTCGGTTCGATCCTACTGAACGCAAAATTCCTGAATTCTCCTCAAGCCTCGAGGAGCGGCAAATTGGCGGGATCGGCCTCAAATTTGTGCACGTTTATACCGACGAGCTTGCTTACGAGTACGACGGGACTTTTAATCGGTTGCGCTTGAAGATGAATTTGGCCGACCATGCGTGACAAGGTGGGTTGAGGCCTTATTAAACTTAACCATTTTTTGTGATACGTTCTGTGGCATCCGTTAGACGCTGCATCAGCATCGGAATAGTGAAAGAGAGAAGGGTGGATTCGATGGACGATTCTCAATTCAAGATTGTGAAACTTGAAGGCAGGCTCGACACGGCTCGGCTTGGTGAGATTGAGCATCAATTCAATGCGCGGATCGGAGTGATAAAAGATCCGGCGGTCAAGGTTATAATCGACTTGAAAGATGTGACCTTTATCGCCTCGTTGGGCATTCGCATGCTTATTACAGCAGGCAAGATCCTGGATCGCCGGCAAGTACCTCTGGCGATAATTGCCCCATCATCGGAATCTGTCATGGATGCAATCAAGATTTCTGGGCTGACAGAAATATTTCGCTTTGCGGACAGCGAAGCCGCGGCTCAAGCAATTTTCTGATCACTCGCTGCAACTGCTTACGCGATGGCAAGATCGCTCGCACGCCTTACTCGGGATTCGGCGGGGGCACTGATCGTGCCCATATAGCGTCGAAGCATCCATACCAGGAGCTCGAAGTCGCTGGTGCACGCATATAATCTTCGCCGATCGTCGGGGGTTAGAACCTGAGAAGCGGAAATCGCGCTGTTACGCAGCTGATCTATCACGCTGTCGCGGTCACTCGTGAGTTTGCGGATCAGGGCTATGTCAGCAGGGTCAAGGCTTCGGACAGCATCACATGATGTCAGCAGGAGCCCTCCCAATCCTTCGCGAAGGCTGCTTCGCAAGGAACTTAAAGAAGGCGATTCAATGTCTTCCGTGAGCTGCTTACCCAAAGCCGCAAGCGTTTCATGCATGGAAAGCAAAAGCAAGCCACCCGCTTGGCGGTTGCTTGCGGCCTCAAGAACGTGACGGTCCGCGCCGGTATCAACGATATCCTTTAAAAAATGGTCTATGTATTGGTGCAAATTCTTTGCAACCGCCAATGTGTCGCTGCTTGAAAGCAAGCGATCTTCCTCCTCCGTCACCTCGCGAAGTTCCAAATAGAGCGGCAGGAGCGCAAAGAGCCGCGCCTGTTCACGATCAACAAGAGTCAAAGCCGTCTCGGGATCAGCCAGGGCTTGATCATAAAGATACCGTGGGCGCGACAGATTTTCATGCGGCAAGGAGGGCGAAAGAAAAACGACCAGGGGCTGGAAGGCTTCTCCCAGTATGATTTGCACAAACACGGTAACCAATTGGCACATCAGGAACACCATGCCAATTTGGAAACCGGCTTGTACCGTGACCAAACTGACCAATGAATGAAGAGCCGGATAATGGAGTATATGTTCAAGCAGATAGTCTGCAGCGAACAATCCTGCGCCGAAACATTTTATCATCGCTTGGAAGACTGCAAACTGCCGCGGAGTGCCGGAGATATTCGCAGCCATAACAAATGTATTCGCTGCTGAACCTAGAAGCGAACCATAAACTGCCAACGTCGCTTGATCGAATGTTATAAGGTTCGCGGTCGTCATCGTTATTGCCATAACGGTGATCGTGGATGCGGATTGAAAGAGAAAAGCAAGGATTGCCGCAACGAGCAGAGTTGATATCGGCCACGCAGGAGAGTCGGAGAGCAAGGTTTGCATTTGCTCAATGTCGCGAAGATCATGGGAGCCTGTTCGCATCAGGCTAATTCCAAGAAGCAAAAGGCCTAATGATAAAATGACGGAGACCACGGGCCTCCACCTGGCTGAACGATCGAAGTTGAGATAAAAGCAAAGTCCGGTGATCCCTATCATGCTATAGACGATCGAATGCATATCGACGGTCGCGAGGAAAATCAGCGAAGCAGTCCCGACATTGGACCAGGCTAATATTGGTTTTGCCTTGCGCAAGGTGATGAGATCAGCTGAGGCCATACTCATCAAAATGACGGTTACTGCGTTTGTGCTTTGCGTGAGCGCGCCGGCAAGGAATCCTAAGAGCGCGCTTCTGCTGGACGATACGGTCCAGCCTGATATCCAGCGGCGCATATTCCGGCCGACCAACTGGCTCAAATTGGTGGAAAAGCCCTTGATGCCGATGAAAAACAGCCCGAGCCCGGCAAATAGAGAAACCGAAGCTTCAAATATCATTCGAAGACCAATGCAGCTGCACAAGCCGTCCTAAAAGAAAGTTTGCGAAGCTTTTATTGCAAAATTGCAAATGTTTTGTGTCGGAGAAGAGCTCTGGTCGGCCCTGTGCAAGACAAGGGCCGCACCTTTTGAACCTGACAATCACGACGCGGGCGAGCCCTAAGTGAGGTTTGTCCATTGCATTCTGACTAATCTCAATTTCGGGGCGATTGTCTAGGAGCAAGCCCAAGGTATTCTGTTTTGGCGGTGAATTACTGATTCAAGCCATCAAAACTGCGTATCCGGCGTCTTGAGCACTTTGGTTTTCTGCGCCTTAGGGACCCTACGAATGATGAACCAACTTGGGGGAAAGGCCTGTATTTTCGCTGGTCGCGTAAGGTGTTAGACGGATAGCCGGTCCAGGTGCGTCTACAACGGGTTCTAAATAGTTTTTTTTGCTGATCAGATATCTCTAGACAAAGCCCCTTGTTAAAATAACGTAATTGCTCGCTGGGATGCGGCCTGTCGTTTTCGTTGTGTCGAGGGATCTTTTGGATGTTTAAAAGACCACCTGTGCGCCGTGAGGCGCGCTTAGGTGGCACATTTGTGTACGCTCGGGAATCGCGGAGGTTGCTGCGTGGGATCGCTATTTCGAGAGATCTTTTCAGCCCAACAAGTGAGCTCCCCATTTGAAAGAAGCTGAATGACCAGGATGGTTTCTCCCACGGGTATCTTTTTTGCCATTCCAATAATCTCGGCGATCGTGGCTCCTCAGTTGGCCGAAGCGCAGGTCGCTGTGCGGGTCGGTGGGGCTATCAAACCGCCTACAAAAATTAAAGATGTACCCCCAAAATATCCGCAGGACGCACGCGAGTCGAATACGCAGGGGACGGTCATTCTCGAATTGACCATTGGCGCTGATGGCAAAGTCAGCGCGGTAAAGGTGCTCAGATCCGTTCCCGGTCTGGAGGGGGCCGCGGTCGATGCCGCCAAGCAGTGGCTTTATCAGCCAACGCTCGTCAATGGCGTGCCTACGCCGGTCATAACGACAGTAGCTCTGAACTTCAGCTTGGATTGATCCGCAGGCATTCCGTGGGTCATGGTTCCTCGCTCGGAAGGAACCAGGAAATTATACTTTTGATGCATGGTCAGAGGGATTTTTACGCATGTTAGGAAAATTCAGGCTTCCCAGTTTGAGCATCAAGGTACAGTTGATCCTTTTGGGCATCTTGGCGAACGCGATCAGCCTGAGTGTCGGCTACGAAGGGCTGCGCCAGACCGAAAGAAGCAATGCCGCGTTTCAAAATATTTTCGAAACCAGAGTGGTGGCGGCCGGATATCTCAAGAATGTTGAGACTGGCTACTCTGTCGATATTCCAGGCGCAGCGGGCAAATTTTCCGATGGAAGTATTGCCGGCGATCAGGCGCTAAAGCTTCTCGATGGAGCCAAAGGAAAAATTGACGCAAATTGGTCAAAGTTCGTGGCGCGGCAGACTTCAGACGTCGATAAGGGGCTTACGCAAGCCGTTGATGCCCTTAAGAGCGGAGTTGATAGCAACCTGACTCCTCTCGAAGACCTCATTAAAAAAGGGGATAAAACCGGGGTCCGAAAGTTTTTGGACGAGAGTTGGAATTCGGCGGCTAATCCTTTCGTTGAGCAACTAACCCAATCCTACGAGACGCTTCAGGGGGAAACGCGCGACGATTTTGCCGACCTCCAGGTGGAATACAACAAGGGGCGCAATCTTCAGTTCTACATCCTCGGCATTGGTCTGATTTTCTCGATAGCTATCGGTTCAATTGTCCTTATATCCATCATGCGCTCGCTCAGCCGCGTGAGGAAGCAGCTGCACGAATTGGCCGCAGGAGAAGGAGATCTCACG
>Ga0302320_10008075_pt1 | contig 22983 bp, 26 predicted proteins | sample Bog_T0_3_FD_202130 | JGI IMG/M metagenome (GOLD analysis project Ga0302320, IMG submission 202130) | Peat permafrost microbial communities from Stordalen Mire near Abisko, Sweden - Bog_T0_3 | ecosystem: Environmental > Terrestrial > Soil > Wetlands > Peat | place: Sweden: Abisko, Stordalen Mire... | reverse complement strand
TAGGGGCGGAGATAGTGGCCGAGCCTCCGGATGAGCCGGGAGTCATAGACTTTGCCGACCGGGTCTTCATCGGGCTTTTGGGGCTTCTTCTGTTCTTCGTCGGCCATTGGTTGGGTGGGGTGCGGCGCTCTTCTTTATTGTACGGGGCAGGGGGGAGAACAGTTCTCAGTTCTCAGTGGTCAGTTCTCAGTGGTCAGTGGTCAGTGGTCAGTGGTCAGTGGCCGGTGGCCGGTGGCCGGTGGTCAGTTGTCAGTGGTCAGTGGCCGGTGGTCGGTGGTCAATGGCCGGTGGCCGGTGGTCAGTTGTCAGTGGCCGGTGGCCGGTGGTCAGTTGTCAGTGGTCAGTGGTCGGTGGTCAGTGGCCGGTGGTCGGTGGTCGGTGGTCAGTGGTCGGTGGTCAGTGGCCGGTGGTCGGTTGTCAGTGGTCAGTGGTCAGTGGCCGGTTGTCAGTTGTCAGTTGTCAGTGGTCAGTGGCCGGTGGCCGGTGGTTCGTAGGTTTGACGGCCTGCAAGGCTAGAAGCGGCGGAAATCCGATGACCTGCGGGGCATCGAAACGGAGGAGGCGGAGTCGGATTTGCTGAAAACAGGCTCCAGAGGTCAGCGAAATGAGGTGAAAAGCCCGGATGGAGGCATTCCAAATTGTCGAAAACATCTCAAAATCTGGTGCGTTTTGCATATTATTTCGCACTTTTTGCAACCATTGAATCCGGGGCATGCCGCCAACCGGCAACGCGGGGGCGGGCGGACGGGCTTCAAGGAGGAAGGGACGATGCGAAATGAAGAGCGGAAGTTAGCGCGGAGAGAGCTGGACAAGGAGTTGCGGTTTTTCCGGTTGGCGGCAAGGGAGAAGCACCCGACGCAGGATGTGTTGCGGGCGGTGCGGCAGGCGCTGGGGATTCCGATGAGGGAGGTTGCGCGCGAACTGAGGACGAACCCCTCAGTGATCTTCCGGCTGGAGCGAAGCCAGACGCGGGAGACGATCTCGCTGAGGTCGTTGTCGAGGGTGGCGGGGGCGATGGGCTGCAAGGTGGTTTACGCGCTCGTCCCAAAAGGAGAGCAGACGCTGGAGGAGTTGGCGGAACGGCGGTGGTGGAAGAAGGAATTGGGGGTGGGGGAGACAGGGACCGGGGACAAAGGGACTGGGGACTGAGGTAGAAGGGAAGAGAGAGACGGCGAGGCGGCAGGCCAGTCAATGGTGAAAGGGGGTTCTATTCCGGCGGCAGCAGCGGCAGGGTTAGGTTCTCGGCGGCTTCGGGGCGGCTTCGGGGGGCCTTCTTGAAGGTGGCGTCGCGGCGATGGAGGGGATAGTCGGGCTGCTTGCCGTCAGGAATCTGCTGGATGGTGAGGATTTGCAGCTTAGGGTAGGTGGTGCCGTCGGTTGATCTGTAGAGTCCGGCTTCAGCGGCTTCTCGGAGCATAGGACGGGTGGGTTCGTCGAAGGAGAGAAAAACGCCGATCTGGGCTCCTTTCTACTCGGCGGGGCACGCGGCTACAATGAACCCAGTGAAACCATTCCACAAAACGGAGTACGGGGCAATCATACTGGGGGATTCGCTGGAGCACATGGCCGGACTGCGCCCGGGGTCTTTGGACTTAATTGTGACCAGCCCTCCTTTTGGCTTGGTTCGGAAGAAAGACTACGGGAATGTGGAAAGCCAGGATTATGTCGAGTGGTTCAAGCCGTTCGGGGAGCAGTTCATGCGTCTCCTCAAGCCATCCGGCTCTCTGGTGATAGATATCGGTGGAGCATGGATGCCCGGTCAACCGACTCGGAGGTCTATGTATGAAGTGCTGCTGTGAAGATGATGGAACAGTGCATTCTGGAATCAAGGGAATTCTCGTCGGCCCACTGAGCAACACGGGACGAAATCAAGTAATCGAAAGATGCGACGCGTGCGAACAATTTGATTCTGACGAAGCTGCGGCAATTCACTATGCAACGGCAAGAGGTGGAACGGTTCGCTATAGTAAATGTCGTAACCGATTGAGGGTGCTATGGTCACCTCGGCACGAACAGAAACGCCAGATGTAGAGCTCCTACGATCCCCCTGGGAATCTGCCCTCTCGAACCTTCTGTCTGCCCCGGAGCAGTTCCTCCTGGTCGCTTCGCCATTCATAACCAACCCGGTGGCCCGGTGGATTGGCGATCACATTACTAAAAGTTGCGCCAACCAAAACCTGCGAATTATCTGTCTCACTAACCTCCGTGTGGAAAGCGTTCTCAACGGTTCGCTGGAGCTTGAGGGGATAGCAGAATTAGGACGCGCCTTTAAGAACTTCTATACAATTCACCTTCCAGCCCTGCACGCAAAGGTCTTTATCTCTGACTACAAACTTGCGATCATCACTTCAGGAAATTTGACACACGGTGGCCTGAAAGGGAATTACGAATACGGCGTTGCCCTAAGAAGACCAGGACTGGTGAGAGTGGCTCGGCTCGATTTTGAGGGCTATGCCCGCCTAGGCGCACCGCTCACGGTTGAAGAGATCAGCGATTTTGCAACCGAACTCTCGGAGCTTCGAGCAGAGTTCCAAGCCAACAAGCGACGGGCGGTGAAAGCAGCAAGTGCAGCCTTCAGGGGCAAACTGCACAAAGCGGAGGAGCGGATACTGCGTTTTCGCGCAACGAAATCGAACCATGCAATTTTCAGCGAGACCATAGAATACCTACTATCAAAAGGACCCATGAAAACAGCTGATCTCCACCCGCTCATTCAACAAATGCACCCGGATTTGTGCGACGATTCCGTGGATCGAGTGATTGAAGGCGTGAACTTTGGGAAGAAATGGAAACATCTCGTTCGTAGCGCACAACAGGCTCTAAAGCGCGAAGGCCGGATCGCGTTTGACGGTTCAAAGTGGCGCTTAACGGCAATGGTCAGATAGCCTAGAGCACCTCAAATAGAAACAATACGTTTGGCTTTGTATCAGGGCATGGCTTTAGCCGTGCCGCAGAGCTGCAAGGAGGAATCGGGCTTTAGCCCCTGCTATGGCAAGACCCGCACGCAATGCCAGTCCGGAGAAAACGCTCAGTTCGTCGCGCATTTTCTTTGCCACCACCAAAACCAGCATGGGACGACGCCTGTTGCAGTCCGAACGGAATGCAATGCTTCTTGTCGACGTGTTGCGGTCCTGTGTTGCGGAGCGAAAATTCCAATTGCATGATTTCGTGGTCATGCCGGATCACTTACATCTGCTCATGACGGTTCACGAGGATATAACCATTGAAAAAGCCATGCAGTTCATCAAGGGTAGATTCTCATACCGCCTCAAACGGGAATCCCAGTATTTGGGAGAGGTCTGGCAGAGTGGGTTTTCCGAGATGCGAGCCGACGACAAGGAAAGCTTCTTGCGATATCGGGAGTACATTGCCCAGAACCCGGTGAAAGCTGGACTAGCCGATTCTCCGGGCCAATATCCTTATTGCTACAGCTATTTGGCAAAGAAGAAGGGGAGCAGGGGCTAAAGCCCGAATTCATTTTGTTGCAGTTGCGGCATGGCTAAAGCCATGCCCTGATACAGTGCCGGCGCATTGGTGAGTCGGCTAACCAGAGACGGCGCCTTTAAGCAGAGGGTGATGTTCGCCTATGGCAACCGCTGCGCCGTGACGCGCATCCAGCTTCGTTTGGTGGATGCGGCGCACATCCTCCCAGTCGGAGCAGCCGGTAGCGCGGATCATGTGAGAAACGGGATTGCACTCTCTCCGACTTATCACCGGGCCTTTGACGCAGGGCTGATTTATCTCGACGGCCATAACAGAATGCGCCTAAACGAGGGTCAACTCCATGTGTTACAGCAATTGAATCTTACCGGCGGCATTGACACCTTCCGCGCTCCGCTTGGGCAGCAAAAATTCCTACCGCCTGATCCGAATCAGCGTCCATCTCAGGACTTTATTCTTCGCGGAAATCGATTCAGACAAATTGCGGTGTGAAACTCCATCGGCCTTGGGGCCATCATGGCGAGATAGGCCATCATGTCGGAGCCGTGCAGGTAGGCCTCGAAGGCGCGGAGGGCGTCGGCGACGCGGCCTCCCTGCTCGATGACCTGCTCCAGAGCACGCTTCGATTCGATGTTCCACTCCCAGGTGTCCTCGAAGGCGTGAATTTGGGAGCTGGATTGGGAACCGTCTTTTTCGGCGAAGAGGACGTTGTAGTGCTGGCGGGAGTTAAAGGGCGGGTCGAGATAGACGAGGTCCACCGACTCGTCCTTGACGTAGCGCTGGAGGACTTCAAGATTGTCGCCGTAGTAGAGCTTGTTTTTTCCGGCAGCCATGGGATTGGGATGAGATTACCACAAAGAAGCAGGGAACAGGGAAGAGCTAAAGACCCTCCGGGGCTAAAGCCCGACATATCAAGACAAGCTCCTTCAGTGGGCTAAAGCCCACTGCTCCCTCCGCCGGGCGGGGTGGGTTCGTGGTTTCCCACCCTAGCCGCAAGGTTTCAAAAAGTGGCTTCTTCGACTTCGCTCCCGATCAACAGGACGCTTCGGTGAGGCGGTTGGTAAACAAAACCAGCAAGTTGGCCGCCGCTTCGCGGTGATAGCGAGTTAGCAAGTTGGCGGGTTCATTGGTGGCGTAACTTGCCAGCGCGGGTCGAAGTGCGCAGGATGACAGGTCAAATGGAGGCGCCGGCATTCCGCGGGGTGGGGTTCGGGGCAGCCCACCCCTTCGGCTACGCTCAGGGCAGGCTCCGCCGCAAAGACAAGAACGCGGCGAGGGTGGTGCACCCGGGCTTCACGGCGGGCGGGCGCGATCCCTCCCGCTGCAACCCCTCAGCATTTACACTGGTAGACGGAGAATCCTGTGTTTTTTGATAAAGCATTAACCAAGATTTTTGGCACGGCGAACGAGCGCCTGATCAAGCGGCTGATGCCGATGGTGGCGCTGATCGGCGCTCTGGAAGCGGACACCAAGCAGCTTACCGACGAGCAGTTGCGGGCCAGGACCGTGGAGTTCCGGGGGCGCGTGGCGGAACTGGTTGAGGCGCGGACGAAGGGAATCGACGACAAGGAAGAGCGCGAGAAGGCTCAGGCGGCGGCTGAAAAAGAGGCGCTGGACGAGATTCTTCCCGAGGCCTTCGCGGTGGTGCGCGAGGCGGGCTGGCGCAGCGTGCAGATGCGCCACTTCGACGTGCAACTGATCGGCGGCATGGTGCTGCACCAGGGCAAGATCGCCGAGATGAAGACCGGCGAAGGCAAGACGCTGGTGGCCACGCTGGCCTGCTATCTGAATGCGCTGGCCGGGCACGGGGTGCACGTGGTCACGGTGAACGACTACCTGGCCAAGCGCGACGCGGAGTGGATGGGCAAGATCTACGAGTTTCTGGGGCTGACGGTGGGGGTGATCGTCCACGATCTGGACGACACCGAGCGGCGGAACGCTTACCTTGCTGACATCACTTACGGAACCAACAACGAATTCGGCTTCGACTATTTGCGCGACAACATGAAGTTCGAGATCAAGGATTGCGTGCAGCGCGGGCACTATTACGCCATCGTGGACGAGGTGGACTCGATTCTGATCGACGAGGCGCGGACGCCGCTGATCATCTCCGGGCCGACCGACCAGACGACCGACAAGTATGAGCGGGCGCGGAAGATCATTCCGCACCTGGAGCTGGGCGAAGAGATTGAATGGACCGATACGCGGCGCCAGGACGAGCTGGGGCTGCGGCTCTCCGAGGGCCAGAAACACCTGACCGGCGACTACATCGTGGACGAGAAGCAGCGGACGATCGGCGTGACGGACGTGGGCTGGGAGACGATTGAAAAATTATTGGGAATCGGCAACATCGCCGACGCGGAGAACTGGGAACTGAAGCACTACGTGGAGACGGCGATCAAGGCGCACGCGCTCTACAAACGGGATGTGGAGTATGTGGTGAAGGACGGCGAGGTGATTATCGTGGACACCTTCACCGGGCGGCTGATGCCGGGGCGGCGCTGGTCCGACGGCCTGCACCAGTCCATCGAGGCCAAGGAGGGCGTGAACATCCGCAAGGAAGACCAGACGCTGGCCACGATCACCTTTCAGAACTACTTCCGCCTGTATAAGAAGCTGAGCGGCATGACGGGCACGGCGGAGACCGAAGCGGCCGAGTTCGAGAAGATCTACAAGCTGGAGATCGTCGTCATCCCGACCAACAAGCCGATGCTGCGGCTTGAAAACCCGGATGTGGTGTACCTGACGGAGAAGGCAAAATTCAAGGCGGTGGCCGAAGACATTTCGCGGCTGCATGACGAAAACCAGCCGGTGCTGGTGGGCACGACATCGATCGAGAAGAGCGAGCGGCTTTCAGGAATCCTGCAGCGCAAGGGCGTGAAGCACGTGGTGCTGAACGCCAAGTTCCACGAGCGCGAGGCGGAGATTGTGGCGCAGGCGGGGCGGCTGGGGATGGTGACCATCTCGACGAACATGGCCGGGCGCGGGACCGACATTTTGTTGGGCGGGAACCCGGAGTTCATGGCCCGGCAGGAGCTGGTGAAGAAGAACAAGGCGCGCGCGATCAGCTTGGCCGAGGGAGCCATCAACCCGATGGCTCCGGCGGGATTCCTGCGCTACTACTACCAGGGGCAGGAGTTCGAGATCGCCGAGCCGGAGTGGGCGGAGGTCTTCAGGGTTCATGCCGAGACGGCGCGCCAGGATCACGAGCAGGTGATCGGGTCCGGCGGGTTATTCATCCTGGGCACGGAGCGGCATGAGTCGCGGCGCGTGGACAACCAGTTGAGAGGGCGCGCGGGCCGCCAGGGCGATCCCGGCGAATCGCGCTTCTATCTCTCGCTCGAAGATGACCTGATCCGCATTTTCGCCAAGCAGTGGATGAGCTCGATGATGCAGCGGATGGGCATGGTGGAGGACGAGCCCATTGTGTCGAAGATGATTACCAAGCGCATCGAGGCGGCGCAGAAGGCGGTGGAGGCGCAGAACTTCGAGTCGCGCAAGCACCTGCTGGAGTACGACGACGTGATGAACAAGCAGCGCGAAGCGGTCTACGGGCTGCGGCGTCAACTGCTGGAGGGCGTGGAGCAGAAAGAGCTGATCCTGGAGGATTATGTCGGCGGGATTCTGAGCGGCATCCTGGACGAATTTGCGCCCGAGAAGGCGCATCCGGACCAATGGAACCTGAAGGGGCTGGAAGAAAAGCTGATGGATCACTTCGGGCTGGTCTACGCATCGCTGAATATCGGAGCGGTAGGAATCCAGCCTTTAGCATTTGGACGGCACGAACTGGGCGACAAGATCTTCGAGCAGTTAAAGCAGAACTACGAGGCCAAGGAGCGGATTCTGACCGCGCCCACCATGCGCGACCACGAGCGGATGGTGATGCTGAGCGTGATCGACGGACTGTGGAAGGACCATCTGCTGTCTATGGATCACCTGAAGGAGGGAATCCATCTGCGCCAATATGCGCAGAAGGATCCGCTGGTGGAGTACAAGAGCGAGTCCTACGACATGTTCGAGGCCATGATGCTGAAGTTCCAGGAGGACACGGTCCGGTTCCTCTTCCGGATGCAGATCCTGGGTCCGGATGGTCAGCCGATGGACGCGGCTCCGCGGCCGAGCCGCGTAGTTCCCAAGGCGCCGCCGGTGGCCAGCGCCCTTCGGCCGGCGACCCCGGATGCCGCGCCGCGAGAGATTTCCATCTCCACGCGGCAGCCCTCGACGACGATCGACGCGCTGGAGAAGGAGTTCCAGCGGAAGAAGCAGCGGGAGCTGGAGGCGGCGAGCCGCTCGGGGGGAGACGCGAGCCAGCCCACGCAGCGCCGAACCGGCGAGAAGGTGGGGCGCAACGATCCCTGCCCCTGCGGGTCGGGGAAGAAGTACAAGAAGTGTCATGGGGTGGGGAAATAGCTGAGCGCCGGCATCCTAGTTCACCGGTTTGGGAATCAGCCCCCTTTTGGCAAGCTTGTTGTGCGCTCCGGGGCGCCCGGCGCTAGCGGACTAATTCAGTTCGGATGCGGTTTGAATAGAGGCGTCTACAGTGCCTGATAGATGCTGTTGCAGAGTATCCCGGAGCTTGAAGAGTTTTTCCATAGCGTGAGCGTCAACACGGAAGCTGGGAATGCGTTCAGTTCCGCTGATCAACTCCTCGATTTTATTAAAAACTTCTTGATATCGGCGATCTCGAAAGAGCATCCTGACTTCGTCGACGCGCGCTCTGAGGCTGAGCAGAAAGATCAATTCTTCTCTCTTTGTTTTATTGAAAAGTAGCGAGTACAGCTTGGGTCCGTCGCTTAGTCTCCCTATAACTTTGAATGGGATCAACTGAGCAACCCCCACAAATGCCGAAGCCAGGATAAACAATGCGAAAACATTGGCTGAAACTGTATCACGAATCGCAAATGGAATTATGAGAAGCGCAGCGCAGAAGTTGGCGAGGGAGCCACCTAAGAGAAATCCAAAGGATTGCCATTTGGACCACAGTCCCGGCACCTTGCGAAACTGCGCCTGCACAGAGCCATCGAGGAATCTCTTTCGGCTCAATGTCCATTGCCAAGGATGCGGGAGCTGGAGTTGGACCGGCCCGACTTTCAATGCGATGATCCGAAACCCGCAAAGAAGCCCACCCAGAATGTGACCGGCCTCGTGAACTAGAACCGCGGCGAGAACGTACGCGGAAAACCCAAGAAACAAGCCGGCCAGCATAACGATCGATGGGATGACTGCCGAAAACATAGCTCAGTATCTCAGTCTTGGCCGCGAATTCAAAAGCGCAGCATTTCCCTCAAGCCGCGTTCGGAATCTTTGCGGTCAGTTGGACGCCGAGAGCGTTCATGACAGCGAGCGTTGTCTTCAGCGTGGGGTTTCCTTTTTCGCTGAAAGAGCGATAGAGCTGCTCACGGGACAATCCCGTATGGCCGGCAATCTGGGCCATGCCCTTGGCGCGCGCCACGACGCCCAGCGCGTGCGCGATGTAGCCCGCGTCGTTGGTTTGAAATGCCTCCGCCATGAATATGGCAATCGCTTCGTCCGAGCCGAGGTCTTCTGCCGGATCATAATTTGTCAATCTCTCAGCCACTTTCTTTGCTCCATTCCGCCGCCAGGCGCTTCGCTGTTTTGATGTCGTTGGCCTGTGTGCTCTTGTCGCCGCCGCACAGCAGGATGACGATGGTATTGCCCCGCTTCATGTAATAGACTCTGTAGCCCGGTCCATAGTCGATGCGCAATTCGCTGATACCTTGCCCAACCGGCTTCACATCCCCAGTATTCCCAAAGGCCAGACGATCAAGTCGAGAGGCGATCAGAGCGCGTATCCGCTGATCCTTGAGCCTTATGCGCCATTTTCGAAAGGTCTCGGTTTGTTTGAATTCGATCATGGCGAATACTGTAGTTTATAGACTACCACGCTTTAGCTTTCATTTCACCGACAATGCAACAATTTAGACGATCCGGGAAGAAGTACAAGAAGTGCCATGGGGTGGGGAAATAGCTGAGCACCGTTTGGGAGACGGTCACTGAGCTCATCTGAAGAGGCTGAAGCCCTTTTTCTTCTTTTCCTCTTCTTCGGGCAATCCGCAGGCTTTACGGGCCATCCGCCTGATCGCGTTCGGAATGGGCGAGTCCTCCGACGCGAGGGAAGTGGCGTTGTTCCGGATTCGCCGGGCAGAGGCATAATCGTTGGGAATCTTCCACTGGGCCGCTCGGGTGAGAGCCTTGGTAATATGCTCTTCACCAAAGAGCAGGCTCCGAGGCGTATAGCGGTTGAGGACGATCTGGAGTTTGCGGCCCCTGGTGGCGAAGAACTGCGAGATCAGGCGATTTGCGTTTCGCAGTTCGGAAATGTCGACCTGAGTGACCAGGTAGGTGGTAGCGGAAAGGTCAAAGAGAGCCGAATCCTTCAAATCGTGTCTATATCCGGCATCCACCACCACGTAATCGAAGCTCTGGCGGGCGACTGCCAGCAGCTTATCGACAGCCTCCACGGGGGCCTCGGTCCGGGAGAATTCCCCTGGAGCCGCAAGGACGAACAATCCCGAGGAATGCCTGATCAGCAGCGAAGCAAGAAGATTCGCATCCAGCCGGCTGGAATCGTGAAAAGCGTCGTCGGTCGTAAACTGCGGGACGAGCCCGAGATTGATTGCCACATCTCCCAGCGGGATGCCAAGGTCGATCAACAGCGTTCTTTCGCCGGACTCCTGGGCCAACAACACCGCAAATATGGAGGCGACGGTGGTGACTCCGCATCCGCCCTTTGCGCCGAGAAAGACGGATAAACTGCCGGCTTTTCTTTTGGCGGGGCGAGCCCCTGGAAGTCGGACTGAAACGCGGTCCAGCGCATCAGCCATATCGGCGGCGGTGATGGGCAGCACGAGAAGCTCGCGGGCTCCAGCACGCATGCACCGCACCAGGTTATCCTGATCAGCCTGCTGCGAAAAGACCATCACGGTCCGGGAGCCATCGTCGCAGATACTCTCGACCGCAGTGAGGGCGAGATCCGGGTTACCGTCCAGATCAACGATGACGACGTCGTGATGCTCCTCCAGCATCCGGGACATTTCGTCGCGGTCGGCAGGGTAGGAAGAAAACTCCTGAACGCGCACCCCCTGGCATTCGGCAAGAGCGCCGGCTATTGCCTTGCGGCGCGGTTCATCCGGGCCGATCAGAACGACGGATAATACGTGGGCGCCATGGGCGCCAGCGAACTCAGGAACGCCTGCCATAGTGCTATTGCAACTCCCAGTTGCCTGCAACAATGCTTAGTCTACGCTGAAAATCGCCGAATCGCCTGCCTCTTTTTCATATCGAGAAACAATTGCGCCACTCATCTTTCAGATGGGGCCCTGGCAACTGTGGGCAAGGCGGCCTCGGCTTCCACTCCGGCGAAAAGACCGACCGCAGGCGCCCCGGTTTCCCGCTGCCCTTGAAGGCCCCGTGCCGGCTTGCTGTGAAGGCCACGCTAGTGTGGTGAATCTGAAGTTCATCGAAGAACAACCGCAGATTCTTCGACTCACCACCCCCGAACTGAAAGACGTTCGGGGCCCCGTTCGCTCCTAATGAACGGAGCCGGAAATGCTGCATTTCGCAGCGCCCCTACAGGGCGCGTGATCGTATTGGGCAGCATCCCAGGACTGCGCTTCGCTTGTCCTGGGCTATTTTCCCAGCATCCCTCCGGGATGCGAAAGAAAGACGTTCATCTCCGGACGTAACTCGCCGCGGCGAGTTGGGCTGCTCAGAATGACAGCCGGTTTTGTGTTGCGTATTTCGGACTCAGGACACTAGCGCATTTTCACTGTTCCTGTAACGCGGAGATCGTGGTATCCCACCCATTCCGCGATGAAGATCAAGAAGCAGGTTCTTCGACTCCGCTCCGCTTCGCTCAGAAGGATGGGGCAACCATGACCTTGCACCAACTCTGAAAATGCGCGAAGTTGACGTTCACACCGGCTGAAGCCCAGGGAAACCCTCAGCGCGCTTTTCCGAAGAGGGTGAAGCCCTTTTTCTTCTTCGGCGTTTCGGAGGCGCCGCAGGCTGCGCGGGCCATCTGCCGGATCGCGATCGAAATGACCGAGTTTTCAAGCGCGACGGGAACGGAGTTGTTCCGGGTCCGCCGGGCATTGGCATAGTCGTCGGGAATCCTCCACTGGGCCGCTCTGGTAAGCGCCTTGGTAATATGCTCTTCATCGAAGAGCAGACTCCGAGGCGTATAGCGGTTAAGGACGATCTGGAGTTTACGGCCCCTGTTGGCGAACAACTGCGTGACCAGGCGATTTGTGTTTCGCAGTTCGGAGACGCCAACCTGGGTGATCAGGTAGATGGTGGCGGAAACGTCAAAGAGAGCTGAGCTTTTCAAATCAAGTCTCGATCCGGCATCGATCACCACGAAATCGAAACTCTGGCGGGCGACCGCCAGCAGTTTATCGACAGCATCCACGGTGACCTCGGTCCGCTGGAGTTCTCCTGGGGCGGCAAGCACGAACAATCCCGAGGCATGCCTGGAGAGCAGTGAAGCGAGAAAACTCGCGTCCATTCGGGTGGGATCCTGAAAAGCGTTGTCTGTCGAATACCTGGCGACGATCCCGAGGTTGATCGCCACGTCTCCCAGCGGGAGGCCAAGGTCGATCAACAGTGTTTTTTCGCCCGACTCCTGGGCCAACAATATCGCGAAATTGGAGGCGAGAGTGGTGACTCCGCAGCCGCCTTTGGCGCCGAGAAACACGAATAGACTGCCGGCCTTCCTTCTGGCAGGGCGAGCCCCTGGAAGCCGGACTGAGACGCGAGACAGGGCATCCGCCATATCGGCCGCGGTGAGGGGTGGAGCGAGAAACTCGCGGGCGCCCGCACGCATGCACCGGACCACGATTTCCCGATCGGCCAACTCCGAAAAGACCATCACGGTCCGGGAGCCATCGTCGCAGATGCTCTCCACTATATTGAGGGCGAGATTCGGGTCACCGTCCAGATCGACGATGGCGACGTCGTGATGCTCTTCCAGCATCTTGGACATTTCGTCGAGGTCGGCAAGGTAAGAAGAAAACTCCTGAACGCGCACCCCCGGGCATTCGGCAAGAACCCCGGCGATTGCCTTGCGGCGCGGTTCATCCGGGCCGATCAGCGCGACGGATAATACACCGGCGCGGAGTGCGCCAGGAACTTCAGGAAAGCCTGCCATAGTGCTATCGCGACTCCCATTTGCCTGCAACAGAGGTTAGTTTACCCTGAGATGGCCAAATTGTCTGATATCTTTCTCAAGAGTAATGCCGTTGCGGTAGTTATCCTTTAGATTCGGACCGGGCGGCTGAAGGCAGGGGGCGTCATCTTTTTTGAATGGCGACGCGGTGCCCCGAAAAATCCTCAGCGCGATCTTCTGAAGAGGCTGAAGCCTTTCTTTTTTTCCGGGGTGGCGGGGAGGCCGCAGGCGGTTCGAGCCATCTGGCGGATCACCCTTGAGATGGGCGAGTCCTGCAAGGCGACCGGATGGGCGGTATTCTGGGTGCGGCGGGCGGTGGCGTAATCGTCGGGAATCTTCCAGACGGCGGGCCTGGTGAGGGCCTTGGCAATCTGCTTTTCATCAAAGAGCAGGGATTGCGGCGCATACCGGTTGAGGACGACCTGGAGCTTGCGGTCGCGGGCGGAGAAGAACTGGGAGATCATGCGATTGGCGTTGCGCAACTCAGAGACGCCGACCTGGGCGATGAGGTAGAGGCTGGCGGATTCATCAAAGAGAGAAGTGCCGCGCAGGTCGACCCGCGAGCCGGCATCGACGACCACAAAATCGAAGCTCTGGCGGGCGACGGACAGCAGTCTATCGATGGCTTCATTGGAGGCCAGGACGGGGGAGAACTCGCCGGGAGCTGGGAGCACGGACAGGCCCGAGCTATGCTTGGACAGCAGCGAGCGGAGGAAGTTGGCATCGAGCCGGCTGAAATCCTGAAAGGCGTTGGCGGTGGAGTACTGCGCGGTCATTCCGAGGTTGATGGCCGCGTCTCCGAGCGGGAGCCCGAGATCAATGAGCAGAGTGCGCTGACCTGACTCCTGGGCCAGCGCGACGGCGAAGTTGGAGGCGATAGTGGTGACTCCGCAACCGCCTTTGGCGCCGAGAAAGACGAAGAGCTTTCTGGATGACCGCTTGCCGTGAGCACCCGCCGAACGATTGATTGAGACCCGGGCCAGCGCGCCGACCACATCGGCGCGCAGCAGCGGGAGGGTGAGGAACTCGCGCGCGCCGGCGCGCATGAAGCGGATGGCCAGCTCCAGATTGGTCTGCGCCGAGTAGACCATCACCACCGTGGAATTGGTGGCGCAGAGGTTCTCGACGACATCGAAGGCGTACTCCGGGTCGCTGTCCACGCCGATGAGGACGGCGTCGTAGCGCTTCTCCAGCATCCGGGGCAGTTCCTCGAGGTCGGCAGGAAAGGAAGAGTACTCCCGGACCGCCGTGCCCTGAAAACCGGCCAGGGCCTCGGCTACCTCCTGGCGGCGCTGGTCATCGGGATCGATGAGCGCGGCGGAGAAGACGACGGCGCCAGAGGCTTCCGATATAGGGTCAAGAACGGGCATGGCATATGTTGCTTCCATTTGCCTGCTTCGCCGCCGGGCTCAAGCCGGGACGGGTGGAATGCAGGCGGATTCTCTTCAACGGACACGTGGCTCTCATCATGAGCGAATCCATTCCGCGGAGGCTGCTGGAGCGCGGGCGAACGGGAGCGCGCAAACGAGCGAACCGGCCAGGGGCGTCCCTGGACGAAGACCTGCGGCCGGTAAGCCTGGCTTGCGGCCTTGCGTTGCGCTCCCCGGATGCGCCCGCTACTCGGCCAGCGCGAAGGTGAGCGCCACTTCCACAGTGAAGGAGCCGGGTCCAGGCTCGAATTTCCATTTGCGCACGGCGTCCTCGGCGGCGGACGAGAGCATGTGGTTTCCGCTGACCGCTTTCACGTCCGTCACCTTGCCCTCCGCGTCCACGGTGACCGAGAGGCGAACCTCGCCTTCGATTTTCATGCGCTTGGCAAGCTCGGGATAGACGGGCGCGACCCGCGATTTGACGGCCCGGGAGTCGGCGGCGGCGGAGGGGAGGGCCAGCGCGACGAGCAGCGCCAACGCAGCCGCCCGCACCATGCGCACTCCCATGCGCCGCCAGCCGCCAGAACGGAATACGAAGCGAATCTTGTTCATGAGACACCTCTGAGCACAGAAGCTGCTCATGGAGGTTATCGGCGTCCAATGAACCTTCGTTAATGCATTTTCAGAATCTAATTACTGGAGATATCGGGAGTTGCGGGAGAACAGCTTTCAGCTAACAGCTATCAGCTAACAGCTTTCAGTTGGTTGAGGGGTAAAGCTGGCCGCCTATGCGCTTCCATGGGGGCAACTTTGCGGTGATCTCGCCGAGCTTCAGGCTAGAAGCTTGGAAGAAACAGGAACCTGATTGGGTTTGCCAGTTCACCAAAGTAAGAGAGGTGGCCTCAGAGCATCTTGAAACAAATGCAGCGAGTTAGCCCCCGCTGCGCGGGGATGGCAAGTTAGCAAGTTGGCGAGCGTAGTGATCGACGCCCGTTTCATCCCCCGTGGGCTGGCGAAGCCGGTGGACGACTAAAGGCTAAGAGCTGCTTTCACAGCGGCGAAGGTCAGGTCCTGGGCGGCGGAGTTGTGCTCGTCGCGCCAGAGATCGAAGAGGCGGCCGTAGCTGAGGGTGATGTACTGGGCCGGGTCGATGCGGAGGCGGGCGGCGGCGCGGTCAATCCACTCGGCGGAGCCTTCCAGTTCGGCGAAGTTGCCGATGGGGGTCTCGTCCACCACGCAATGGCCTTCGCCGTCGGACCATTCGGCGCGCCACTTTTCGTAGCGGAAGGCGGGAACCAGGCCGAGCGAGAGAAACACTGTGGCCAGCGCCTCGCCGTCGGCGACTTCGGTCTCGGTCTCGATGCGGTGCTTGTGAGTGTCTTCGCCGGGGCCGATGTCAGGGAGGCGCTTATGGGTAAGAATGGCGTGACCGGCATAGTTGCGGATGCGCAGGATCTCCGTGCGGGCGCGCATCGCGCGGTCCGGCGTGTCGTAGAGGACGTTGGACTCGAAGGCGCGCGGGGTATGCAGGGTGAAGCCGGCGGCCTCAAGACGTTGAGGGAGTCCGGCCAGGTCGGCGGGCGTGTCGAGGCGGAATTTGATCTCGGTTTCGATGGGCATAACGAAAAGCGGCCTCTAGCTGCTAACTTCCAGTCCCCAGCTTTGAGCCTGATTGGCGTTCGAGGCTGAGCCGGATTCAACAAGCCGGCCGCGCGGCGAACAAGCTAACAGCTAGAGGCTAGAAGCCAGAGGCTAACAGGGTGAGTATACGGCAGGTGGCGACTTGCGCGGCGAACAAGCGACAATGAAGACGTGAAGACACTGCGATTGGTTGTGGACCCGGCGCATATGGGGTCCGCCGAAGCGGAACAGGCGCTGGAGCGGGCGGCGGCGATTCTGCGCGGCGGGGGACTGGTGGCGCTGCCGACCGAGACGGTCTACGGACTGGGCGCGAATGCGCTGGACGCGGCGGCGGTGGGGCGGATATTCGAGGCCAAGGAGCGGCCGGCATGGGATCCGGTGATTGTGCATGTGGCCGGGCCGGATGGCGGGGCGGCCATGCTCGATGGGTTGGTGAAAGAGGTTCCCGATGCGGCGCGGAAGCTGATGGCGGCCTTCTGGCCGGGTCCACTGACGCTGCTGCTGCCGCGGACGGCTGCCGTGCCCGATGCGGTGACGGCTGGACGGCCGCTGGTGGGGGTGCGGATGCCGGCGCATCCGGTGGCGCTGGAGCTGATTCGCCGGGCCGGGGTTCCGGTGGCCGCGCCCAGCGCGAATCTCTTTGGCCGCATCAGCCCGACCACCGCCGCGCATGTGCTCGCCGATCTCGATGGGCGGATCGATGCGGTTGTGGATGCGGGGCCGACGGAGCACGGGGTCGAGTCCACGGTGCTCGACCCGAACACAAGTCCGATGACGATCTACCGGCCGGGAGCGGTGACGAGCAACCAGATTCAGGAGATTGCCGGGGCGGTGGAGAACTACCGCGAGAGCGGGGCGCCGCAGGCCAGGCCACGGGAGGCGCTGCCCTCGCCGGGGGTCGGGCTGCGGCACTATGCGCCCAAGGCGCGACTGGTGCTGGTCGGCGCGGCGCTCGACAGGCTCGGCGGGTTGCTGGCGCAGACGGCGCGTGACCTTCGAGGAGAAAAAGTAGGCGTGATGCTGCCAACCGAGGTAGCCGCGCCGGCTGAGATTGCGGCGGTCTTTGCCTGGGGACGGTGGGCGGCTCCGGAGGAGCTGGCGCGAAGCCTCTACGCCGGGTTGCGCGCGCTGGATGCCGCGGGCTGCACGGTGATTCTCTGCCCTGTTCCGCCGGCCGAAGGGATTGGCGCGGCCATACGGGACCGACTGATAAAGGCAGGGAGTAGGGACTAGGGACTAGGGACTTAGGGACTAGGGACTGAGGGACTTGCCGGGATGGGGGCAGACGAAGCGCCTTCGCCGGGGTTCGCGGTATCCCACCCTTTCCGCAAGAAAGCGCGGAAAGGATGGGGCACCCAGCGGTTGTGAACAAAGGCGGCAAGTTAGCCCGCTTCGCGGGGTTGGCGAGTTAGCGAGTTAGCAAGTTAGCAAGTCGGCGGGATTGGCGAGATAGCAAGTCAGCGGAATTCCTGGGAATGTTGGCTGTTCCGCCTGGTCCCTGGTCCCTGGTCCCTAATCCCTAGTCCCTGGTCCCTAATCCCTAGTCCCTAGTCCCTGGTCCCAAGTCCCTAGTCCCTAGTCCCTGGTCCCAAGTCCCTAGTCCCTAGTCCCTGGTCCCTAATCCCTAGTCCCTGGTCCCTAATCCCTCACTGGCCAGAGTCGCCCTGTTTGTACATGTACTTAATGGCGGATTTGTAGACCAGGGTCTTCTGGCGGCCGCGGATCTTGAGGACATTGCGGTCATACCACTCGACGCAGCCTTCGACCTTCTCGCCGTCTTCGAGAACAAGGACCATGGGCGTCTGCGCCTGAATCTGCTTTTGCAGGTAGAAGAGCTCAGCTTGCCGCAGGGATGACTCAGCCTCAAGGATTTGAGAGGTCAGGCGAAAGGGCGCGGAAGTCTGCCGGCTGCGGCTGCGCGCCTGGGCAAGAGCGGAGGGCGGCGCGACGGGTTTGCCGGCGGCGGGTCGAGTTTCTTCGGTGCTCATCAGAAAGGTCCTCCCAATAAGAATAGCGTTGCTAATCGGGGCCGAGGCTCACGGCCATGGCGTCGAGCGAAAGCGAGCGGAGCAGGTTGCGGCGCATCCCCTGCTCGACCTGCACGAGGGCGCGGGCAGCGGAATCAATCCAGTCTACGCTCACGCCCTGGGCCAGGCGGGTGAGGTCGGCTTCGATGTCCAGATTGCGGATGAGTTGGGGCGTGCCGGCCACGATGAGCAGCAGATCCTCGATGAGGCTTCCCAGGGCGCGGAGCAGGTTGAGCGTCTTCTCCTGGCCGTCGGCGCCGGCGCGGTAGCTTTCGGTGGCGTGGAAGAGCGCGGAGTAGTCAGGCTCCCGCAGGGCTGTGCGGAGCAGGATGAGGGCGTCCTGGCGGCTGGCCAGATAGACGCCGAGGTCGAGGGTGAGCGCGCGGCCCACGGCGCCTTCGGCGAGGCACGCGGCCAGAGCGCGGTCCTGAGGCTTGAGTTGCGGACGGCGGCGGCCGAGCAGGGCTTCCAGGTCGGAGGCGGGAATCGCGCCCAGCCGGTAGAGGACGGAGCGGGAGCGGATGGTGGGCAGCAGCTCCTGCGGGTTCTCGGTGAGCAGGATGAGCGAGGTGTGCGCGGGCGGCTCTTCGAGGACCTTGAGGAGCGAGTTGGCCGCCTCTTTCATGAAGGCCGAGGAGGTGAAGATGGTGAAGGTGCGCCGGGATTCGACGGGCGGGCGGTAATAAGCGACGTGAATCGCCTGGCGGACCTGGCCCAGCTTGATGAGCAGTTGCGGAGGGTCGGGCGGGATGATGAGCAGATCCGGGTGGGTCTGAATGAGGATGCGGGTCTCGCGCTTGTCGGTGTCGCGCATCTCGTCGCGGGCGGCCACGGCCTCGGCGACCAACGTCTCAAGATCGGCGGAGAGCGCGATGCGGGTGCAGTTAGCGCAGACTCCGCAGAAGTCGGGCAGGCCGTCAGATTCAGTAGGCTGGAGGCAGTTGACGGCCTGAGCCAGCATCAGCGCCAGCGTGTACTTCCCTGCCCCGCGCGGCCCCGCCAGAATCAGCGACTGCGGGAAGCGCTCCGCGCGAATGCTCTCGCGCAGATGGGTGACGGTCGCCGTGTTGCCTAGGAATTGCTGGAAGCCCATGAGTTGAGTCTAGAGTATCCCAGAAAACGTCGCGACTCCTTGCCTTCCACACCGGCGAGGGAAAAGCAAATCGCTGGTCCGTCAACTCCGCTGCGCTCCACCCAGGATGAAAGCCAGGTTCGACCCCTTGGGATAAAAATTTCTGTCAATGAAACTTGACATTTCTTATCTCGTTATGTAATGTTTACTTGTCACTTAGTAAAGGAGACCAATCATGGAACGTAGTACCGGTAGTCCTGCCAAATACCGGATGGAGGGCCGCATCCTCCTCCTCATCGTGCCGTTATTTGTGTTGGATGGAGTCCTAGGTTACTGGGGGTTCCATTATCACCACCTGCACCCAACCGGCGCTTTGGCTTACCTGTGCGCTTTTCTCAACTCGATGCCCATGATTGCATTCATCGTCGTCATCGGGCTTTACCTGGCCGAGGAAAAAGATGATTTCATGCGTGCTTTATGGGTTCAATCGATGCTTTGGGGCATTGGCGTGACCCTGACTGTCACCACCTTTTGTGGAACACTGGCGAAATATGGTCAAGGCCCTCTGATTGATATCCCGTCAATTCAATTTGTGTTCAGTCTCGTCATGATTTTCTCAATGGTGGTGATCAAGTGGAGGAACCGATGAAGAACCGGCTGCGAGTGCTGCGTGCGGAGCGGGAGTGGTCGCAGGCCGATCTCGCCGAGCGGCTGGAGGTCTCGCGCCAGTCGGTCAACGCCATCGAGACGGGCAAGTACGATCCCAGCTTGCCGCTGGCCTTCAAACTGGCGCGGCTGTTTGGAACGACCATCGAGGGGATCTTTACGGATAAGAACTGATGGGGAATTTTCAAACAGCGCTCTCTGGGGCTGGCCTATACTGGCCCTATGCTTTCTCTGTCTGCTTCTTCCCGTCTGTTTGCGTCCGTGCTGGCCGCGGCCGGGCTGGTTGTTGTTCTGGCTCAGCCGCCTGCGGCGCGCGCCTGGGGCAATGGGGGCCATCGGCTGATTAACAAGCTGGCGGCGAGTACGCTGCCCGCCGATGTGCCGGCCTTTCTGCGCTCGCCCGAGGCCGTCGCCGAAATCGAGTACCTGGGCCCCGAGCCGGACCGCTGGCGCTCGCCGGCCGAGCCGGAGTTAAGCGCCGCCCAGGCCCCCGAGCACTTCATTGACCTGGAGCCGGCCGACGCGCTGGGCCCGCTTCCGCACCGCCGGCTGGACTTTGAAGCCATGGTCTTTGCCTCTGGCCAGCGGCCGGAGAAGATCGGCCTGCAGCCCTGGGAGACGACCGAAGTCTGGGAGCGGCTGAAGGCGGCGCTGCGGGAATATCGCAAACTGGCCGCCGGCGACGGGGATACGCGCCCGGTGGAGCAGGCCATTCTCTTCTATGCAGGCTGGCTCGGCCACTATGTGGGCGACGGCTCGCAGCCGCTTCACACCACCATTCAATACAACGGCTGGGTAGGGCCAAATCCCAACGGGTACACCACCGGCCACCAGATTCACTGGCAGTTCGAGGGGCCGTTTGTGGACGCCAACCTGCGCGAGCCCGAGGTGCGGGCCAAAATGACGCCGCCCAAGGCCATCCAGGGGGATATCTTCGACGCGTACGTGGCCTACCTGCGGCAATCGAAGACCTATGTGGAGAGGGTCTACCAACTGGACAAGGCGGGAGGGTTCGTGGGCAAGGGAACGGCCGAGTCGCGGGAGTTTACCGCCGGACGGCTGGCTGCCGGGGCCAGCATGTTGCGCGACATGATCTATACCGCCTGGCTGGAGAGCGCCAAACCGGTGGCTGATCCCTACGCGGGGAAGTGAGGCTGAAGAACAGTTCTCAGTTGTCAGTTTTCAGCTCCGCTTCGAGTGGAATTTGCACGGAAGAGGACTCAACTGTGTGCGATGGGGACGGCAGCGGAAAAAGCTGGCGGCTGGAAGCTGGTCCTGGTCAGTCGGCGCACTCGCCCGCGGCTACGGCGGGAACCCGGCGCAGGACGAAGGTCAGCATCGCCGTCATCAGCGCCACGGCCGGGATGGCGACCACGAGCCAGGCCAGCAGCGCCTGAAGGGTCAGCCAGCCCCACTGCGAAAACAACACCGTGGGGGAACTGTGCAACAGGGCCAGCGCGCCGGTGGCGCGGCCTGAGCCAAAGCGGAACAAACGCCCGCCCAGCCGCACAAAGGGCACAATCAGCAACAACTGCAACGGCATTACCAGGTAATTCGCGGCTTGAATGGCAGGGAGATTGAGCCCAAAGGCCAGCGCGAGCGCCCCGCACAGCACCGTCGGGATGCCGATCACCGGAATGCAGCCGATGGCAAGGCCCAGCGCAAGCGTCAGCGCCAGCCGCCGGGGCGAGATGCCCTGCCGCAGCCACACGACCGACTTCCGCCGTATCGATTCCATGACCTTCGTTGCCACTGTTCCATGGTACCGGGAAAAAGGCGCAAGCGGCCAATTCTTTGCCGGGGTGGCAGCAGAGGTCTGAAATCCGCGAGAGCCGCTCCCGGTTTGTGTTTTGTAATCTTCTCGCAAAAAGGTTGGAGGGGCGCGGAGCATGGGCGCCGTCCCTACAGGACTCCGGATAAACTGTTGGTTTCACCATCGTCACCCCACGCTGAAGCGCGGGGCTAACAACCGCTGCGCCTACGGCGCGGGGTTACGCTAATGGGGCAGGTTCAGCAACACCCGGCGGCGCGCAGACGCCGGGCTTTCACGCTCCCGCTTCCGGCGTCTCAGTGAGCGCGGCGATTCTCGGCACGAGCCGCTCGAGCAGCCGGGCCAGCCGCTGCTCGACCTGCCGGCCGGTTTCGAAGACCTCCTCGTGGCTCAGCAGCGTTGCGCCCAGGCCGGCGGCCAGGTTGGTCACGCAACTGATGCCCAGCACTTCAATTCCCATGTGGCGGGCCACAATCGTCTCCGGCACGGTGGACATGCCCACCAGCGTTGCGCCCAGCGCGCGGAAGGCGCGAATCTCGGCCGGCGTCTCGAAGCTCGGCCCGCTGACGGCCAGGTAAGTGCCCTCGTCGAGTTCGAAGCCCTCCTCGGCCGCCGCTTCCCTGGCCAGGGCACGAAGCCGCTTCGAGTAGGCCTCGGTCATGTCTGTAAAGCGAAGGCCCGCGCCGGGGCGGACGGCAAAGCGCGGCTCGTTCGGCCCGGCCAGCGGGTTCCATCCCATCAGGTTGATGTGGTCGGCGAGCGCAACAAGCTGGCCCTGATGGTAGCCCTCGGCGATGCCGCCGGCGGCGTTGGTCAGGACGACAGTCTTGATGCCGAGCGCGCCCAGCACGCGCAGGGGGAAGGTGACCTGATGCGGGGTGTAGCCCTCATAGAAATGCACCCGCCCCTGCATGACGATGACAGGCACGCCGTTGGGGCACCCCAGCGACGAAGACCCGTCGCCGGGGACCCCGCCGAGCAGGCCCGCGACCATGCGGCCGGTGTGGCCCTCGACGGTGGAGCGGGGGAAGTGGGGAATTTCGGCGTAGGGCACGACGACCGGCTCGGCAACCGCCTTGGCGACGGCCCCCAGCCCGGAGCCGAGGACGATGCCCACGCGAGGATTGAACGGGCCGAACATAACCCGCAAGAACGCTGCAGCTTCAGAGACTTGGTCGTAGTGTGTCATTTTTGAGCCTGCCGGTACGCTTCCGGAATTCTACAGCGCAGACCTATATGCTGGGGAAAAACACGGCGGGCGAGACGTGAAACCGCTGGCTGAGCTGTTCGATGTGCGCCGCGTTCAGCTTGCGTTTGCCGGAAAGCACTTCGGAGACGACGCTCTCACCGCCCAGCTCCGCGGCCAGATCGCGCTGCTTCAAGCCGTGCTGGTCGAGCAGAAACCGCAGCACGCCGGCCGGGGAGGCTTTGGGTACGGAGTAATGCTCCTCTTCATAGCGCTCGATCAGCAGGGTGAGCAGTTCGATGGCCTCCACCTGGGCCGGCGCCGGGCGCGGCTCGGAAGTCAGCCGGTAGAGGGCCTTGGTATAAGCTGCAAGCTGCTCCTCGGAACGGATCAGGTGAGGCGCTCCGCGCTCGATCATCTTTGCCGGGTTTGCTAGAACTGTAGCCATTCCGCCCTCTTCTTTTCGGTTGCGGCGCACCATCGGCCGTACTCTTTGTGCGTCATGAACGACCCTATGTAGACATGCCCCAATGTCAAACGTCCGTCAATCACCTTGGCATAATGAACCGCAACGACTAGCCGGTCGCGATTGTGCAGGATGTTGAAGACGACAAAACCGTCA
>Ga0302320_10008074_pt1 | contig 22986 bp, 21 predicted proteins | sample Bog_T0_3_FD_202130 | JGI IMG/M metagenome (GOLD analysis project Ga0302320, IMG submission 202130) | Peat permafrost microbial communities from Stordalen Mire near Abisko, Sweden - Bog_T0_3 | ecosystem: Environmental > Terrestrial > Soil > Wetlands > Peat | place: Sweden: Abisko, Stordalen Mire... | reverse complement strand
GTTCCTCGATGAGAGCGGCGTCACCACGCAGATGACTCGATTGTGGGGACGCGCGCCGCGGGGCGAGCGAGTGACCGAGGCCACGCCCGATGGCCGCTGGCAGGTGTTAACGACGCTGGGAACCATGAGCCTGCGCGGTATGGATGCGGTCATGACCATCCCTGCGGCCACCGACGGGGATGTCTTCCGCGCCTACGTGGAGCAAGTGCTGTGTGCAACGCTGCGGCCCGGCGACGTGCTGATCCTGGATAACCTCAGCGCCCAAAAGGTAGACGGAATCCGCGAGTTGATTGAAGCCTGCGGCGCGCAACTATTGTATCTGCCGCCTTACTCGCCGGACCTTAATCCCATCGAGAAAGCCTGGTCCAAGTTCAAGCAGTCCTTGCGTGCTGCCAAAGCCCGTACCGCCGAGCCCCTGGACCAAGCCGTCACCGCGGCCCTCAAAACCATCACTCCCGACAACGCCGCGGCATGGTTCCGTCACTGCGGATACCAAGGTACAGCAATTGTGGAATCGCTCTAATACGCGATGGAGCAATCAGTATTCGAACACGTGGGCCAACAGATTGGCGATACAACCAATAAAGCTACCCGGGCGGCATCTGCTGTTGCCGATGCGCTGGAAGACAGTGTCATAGCAGCTCGGCGCGCGGCGAGAGAAGGCGCCGATGCCGCTACGGAACTGCTTTACAACTCAAAGAGGCGCTTGCAGCGACACCCGCTTGAAACCGTCGCAGTAACATTTGCGGCTGGCATTGTGGCTGGAGCAGCGGTCGGCTGGATATTGAAGTCAAAACAGATCCAGCCATAGAGCGATTCTCGTGGAAGATGGTGCAGCACTGGAGCTCTCTTCCCAGGGTTTCTAACGATCTACCACCGCTCCATCCTGATTACGCTCAATGCAAGCTTCCAGTTGTGTGCAATGTGACCCGCACGTAGACAGTTGGGCTGTTAAGATCCAGCCGCAACAACTCAGTCGTAGAGATCGAAAAGCTCTCCCGCCGCTTCGGTACATTCACGGCTGTCGACTCTTTGACGCTTGTGGCCAATGCCGGGGAGAAATTCGGATTCCTTGGCTCGATGGGAGCTGGCAGAAGCACCGCGATCAAGATGCTCACCACTCTCTTGCCACCATCTTCGGGTGAGGCGCGCATTGGCAGGTCTTCGATAACCACCAGCCGGTCGAGGTCCGTCACGCCATCGACTACCGAATCCAACCTCTTCGTAAGCCGCCGTAATCTCGATAGCTGCATCAAGAGCCTGCCAGCCTTCGGAAAAGCACCGAAGGGTCGCAGGGCTTTGAACAGCATAGTGACAGACGTCTAGAACACTTCAGAGAGGGGTCGCAACTAAGCATCTAGGTGAATTGGAGCTGAGTAACTTGAAGTGACTGCAATCCGCTTTCCACGTCCCATCGCTGCAATCAAGACATGCCCTCCCTCATAACTGCAATTGAACCTATCGCATGCGAGAGGCTTCCCCTCGCCTCCTCTAACGGAATACCGCGAATCAAACGAATACAAAAAAGCCGCCGTCCGAAGGCCGCGGGGCAAATGCTCCACAGTGGCTTTGCGAATATTCTCAGCGCAGCCTTGACCGCAATCTATGCACTTATCAATTCAGCCCACAAATTCATTTCAGATGTGTTGGTGTCGGGCGAATGGATTTACACTCTCTCCCAGGACGGAGAAGTTGATGGCCTTCAGCGACGCCGAACTTCAGCGAGTGCGCGGTTCTCCTGACACCGAGCGTGGAAAGATCCTCGAACAATTCAGCTACATAGGTATAAAGATTCCCGCCGCGAGGCGTGACAAACCGCCAATGTCCGAGAATAGGCCACTTTTATTCTCCGACCATGCCGATGGGGTTCAATTAAATGACTTTTTGATTTTGCTCGTCGTGGTTCTTATTTACTCGCCCTGGCAAGTGATTGAGAAATGGGCATCCATTGCCTTATGTATACCGATAACGATTGAGGCCTGCAATGTGACTTTCCGAACACCAGCCGCAAAAAGCCGATGAGATTCAGCAGCAACGCACTCGCGGAACGTCAGCCACTATCACTTCCTTTCCGGCAACGCCTTTACGTTCTTGACCTGCTGGGTCTCCACGCTGAAACGCCTGAAGTCGTAGTCGCGCTCGGTCAAGTGCTGGCGGTAGTTCTTGACCATCAGGAGGCGGGCCTCCAAGTTTGCTTCAGCGCCGGTAGGGAGCCAGAGCTCGGCATTCACCAGTGCCTGATCGAAGCGAAGGCTGGAACCCTTCTCGATGCTCGCGAAGAGGCCGCCAGCGACGCGGAAACTGTCGTTGAAACTTACTTCCATATGAGCGACAAGGCGGTCGGCCTCATCGATCCATAGCGTCCCCTGCAGCCTCTTTGAGGCGTCCTCGGCCAGGCCGAGGGTCTTGGCATCTTTGCGGCCTACGAAGTCAAAAATGATTGTTGGGCGTCCACGCCAAGTCTCGCGCCGGAGGTTGTGCACGTCCATGATCTCCAGCACGCGGCTGATGATCTCTTGCACGCGGCTGATGCTAATGGCCATTACTTCCAGCGGCTGATCGGGCGGGGTCTTCTCCGCCTTCTCCACAAGTCTGGCCACGCGCTCGGCCTCCTTTTGCTGTTCGTGCTCGTCGAGCGACTGTCCATTTTTTTTGACAGCCCGCTCAATCAAGTGGCCGTTGACGAAGATGTCCTCGTTCTCCACGGTTTCGGCGCTCTTCACCTGGCCGTTGTCGTCAATGTTCTGGATGGTTTGCAGGGAGGTGTAGGTGTAGTTCTCACGCACCCTATTGAGCTGCTCCTGGTGCTCATGCACTTCGCGCATGAGCTGGTATACCTCGGGCAGGGCCGGCTTGGCCGGCTGCTGGGTCGCTCCTGGCGCGGCCATGAGGAGAAGCAGCAGTAATGGAAGGGGGAAGCCCGCCAGTCCGAGAGCGCGGAGAGTTGTCATCAAAGCAATTCCTGGGGAATGGTGTGAATTGGGTCGTGCGGGGCATGCCTGGCAGCTCCGCCATCTGTGGCACCGTTAATGGGCACGCATGTGCCCGAAGTTATAGGAGGCACCGACAGTGAAGCCCTGGGGGTTGAGAAAAGAATTGGGATTGAAGAATTCGACCCGCCAAAACTGGTATTCATAGTCAGCGCGAATCCAGACGTTGCCCCAAGTGCGATACTCGACACCACCGCCGCAGGCGTAGGTAGTCCACTTGTCTGCCGTATACCAGGAGGGGAGCCCGGCAATCTTGATATGATCCATCGCGCTGTAGTCCACGAGGAACTTTCCGTAGGGATGAAAGCTGCGGAAGTGGCGCCAGGTGTAAACTGGCCCGCCGCCGAAGGTAGCCAACTGGAGTTTCTGGCCCTGCGGTTGACCGAAATCGAGGTCGCGGACCTCCGCCTCAACACCGAACCCGCGCAAGAACGACGGGCCACGATAGAAGTTCCAGTCTGCCCACACAGTGGGGCCTTCCAAGTGCTTCGAGATCATCTCGGTGTAGAAGTCGGAGATTCCCCCGCCGACGACGAGCGGCAAGCCTTTCTCTGCGGCAGAAGGCTCAACTTGGGAAAACGCAGGAATGGACGCCGTCAGGAAGAGCATTAAAAGAAGAGACTTCAGGCGCATGTGACTTCTCCTTACAGGTGCAGGCCACCTTTCGCGAGGCGAATCCTTTACCGGTGTTTGCATGAAAGCCACAGAATTTCCAGACTGAGATTCTGCTTAATGCCGCACCAGCCGGGGAGCGCTCCGGCTTGGCATGCTGTTTTCGGAAGGCGACGTTTGACCCGCTTCCAAGTATTTCAACTACCAGGTAACTATTTATCTAATTACTATTGAGCGATAGCTTTTGAGATTAGTTAATTTCCGGCTGCTATCCAATGCACTAAGCTAGTGACCTCCTCTCGAATGTACCCGTAACACATAGATAAATATAGTGACTATCGGCATAGCACGAAAGATACTCAAAGGTAACACCTAATGGTTTCTTTAGTGCGAACTTAAATGCTAGACTCCGCATTAGAAACTGCCGAAAAGGAAATAGTGTCATGAACGGCTTGAGCCGGTAGTGCTCAGACAGGTGCAGCAATGAACGGAGTCCTGATTCGCTCGGAATCGAACCGCGGGTCTGCAGCATTCATCTCATCCCTCAATAGTTGCCGGTCACGACTGAAACAACATCGCGCACCCAGCCCACCAAAAGCCTCCCAAATCAATGCCTGGCTCATTGCCGTCATCATTATTCTGACTCCCTGCATCCTCTTCGCCCTTTCCGGTTGTGGAATTCCAATGGTTCAGCTAACGGGTGTGGGCGAACTTGTCGCGTCCCCCGGCACTGTCTCATTTGGCGCAGTTTCCATCGGTCAAGGCGCGAGCAACATAGTGTCTTTGCAGAACGCAGGTACGGCGCCGATAGACATTACCCAACTCAGTCTTACTGGGCAACCCTTCACGCTTGTTGCACCGAGCAACCTTCCGATCACCTTGGCTGCCGGCGCAACCTATCATTTGAATCTCCAGTTCAACCCGACTGCGCCAGGAGCGGCAACGGGTCAGCTGACAATCGCCAGCAACTCTTCGAGCACTGGTACGGCGGTGATCAGCCTGGGCGGCACCGGGACTGCGGCGCCGGCGATTGTCGTCGGGGTGACTCCCGCCAACGTATCAACGACTGCTGAAACGACTCAGCAATTCGCTGCTTCAGTCACGGGGACATCAAACACCGCGGTTGCCTGGACAGTGTCAGGGGACGGATGCAGCGGAACAGCTTGCGGAACGATCTCTTCGAGTGGGCTCTATGCTGCCCCGGCGACGGTGCCGTCTCCTGCCAATGTCACCATCATTGCAACCAGCGAGTCGGAGCCAACCGAATCTGCGTCCGCCGATGTAACAATCGTTCCGCCCGCGGGGAATACCTACTACCTTGCGACCGCTGAAGATGGCGGCAACGACTCCAACAACGGTGTGTCCCCGAGCGCGCCATGGCTTTCTCCAAACCACTCCGTCAACTGCGGAGATGTCATCCTGGCGGCTCCAAGCACAGCTTACTCGGCATCAAACTTCGCCACCGGCGCGTGGGGCACCGTAACATGCCCTGCGGGAAACAGTGTCGCATGGCTTAGATGTGCCACTTTTGACACCTGTAGAATATCTTCGAGCTCTCTTGCCGGGATGTGGGTGGATCAGAGCTACTGGGGCGTCCAAGGGTGGGAAGTTACAACCACTGCGTCGGACACACAAGGAACCTGCTTTCTTGCGGAGCCCGCGTATGTAACACCTGTACAGATCCACCACGTTATTTTTGCTAATGACATTGCAAACGGCTGCGGATATACCGGCTTTCAAACTGGTAACATCGGCAGTGCAGGTGTGGATTACATTGCGATTGTGGGAAGTATTGCCTACAACGCCGCTCAGGGCAACCTTACTTGCAACAACGGTATAGACATATACCAGCCTATTCAATCGGATGCTTTGCCGGGGACGCACATCTACCTGGCCGGTAACTTCGCATTTGGGAACTTCGACCCCAATCCATGCGGCGGCATAATACCTGGAGATGGCGAAGGGATCACCCTCGATACATGGGACGGAAGTGCGGGTGGACCGTCGTCTCCGTATGCAGGACAAGGTGTGGTAGACAACAACATCCTCGTTGCGAATGGTGGCCGTGGGTTGCTGGCTGGCGACAATGGCACTGGGACACCACCCTTCGCCCAAATCTACCTTCGGCACAACACGATGTGGGGAAACAATCGTGATCTAAGTCAAGCAGGTGGGTCAAGCAGCAGTTGGTGTGGGGAAGTAGATTTACTTACTAGCCTGAACACCGAAGCATTCTTCAATATCGCAGTAACGGATGCATCTGATGGCTGTGGAACGAAGAACATCTACGCTTTTTATATGATTGGCGCATCGACTGGGGACTCTGTGTATCAGAATTGGGGATATGCACCTAGTGGAACCAATGACGCGATCTTCGACAGCCCTGGGTTCACCTTTGATCCGACTAACACGTTTGGCACAAATCCCCACTTTGTGAATCCGATTGCACCGGAAGCACCAAGCTGTGGCAACTACTCAAGCGCTCCGGCTTGCATGGCGACGGTGATCGCCAACTTCACGCCCACGAATGCGGCGGCATCGGGCTATGGATATCAAATACCACGTTCCGCACAGACGTTCGATCCACTTTTCCCGCAATGGCTGTGCAATGTCAATCTTCCGGCTGGTCTGGTAACAATGGGATGCAAAGCTGAACCTTAACCTCAAACCGACTGCGCACTGTTTCGGCCAGCTTGCCAGAAAATGAATTGCCCCTAATCATCTCCGACAGATAATGAATTGCCCCTAATCATCTCCGACAGATTTCGAAGAGTACGCTTCGACACCGTATGGCTGTTCACTCGCCGGCGGAATGCGCAGACCGCGAACATCTATCTCAACCCCTAGAACTCCAATTAGCTCAGGAGGCACTCGCCGATCCAGGCCAGAACGCCGATCGAGGTCTGCACTCCGATCCTGGCTGTCCCGCGGAAGAGCATGCCGATTGTGCGCCAGTTCAGGATGGTCAACGCCACGTCGAAGGAGTTGCGCGCTCGGGTTGTAGTCGGGAATTAGGTCTTTGAGTGTGAATACAAGGTCAAGTACGTTACGGCGCCGGCAGATGTGGCGGAGCTCTTCGAGGTATGGCTCCATGCCACCTGATGGCACACCGTTACCTGTGAATATCTTGATCTTTTCGCAGGAGGTTGGAATCGTATCTTCCTCCATGAGATTGAGTTCTTCGTAAAGCTTCTCACCCGGACGCATGCCGGTAAACTCGATCTTGATGTCTTCATCCGGGCGCAAACCGGAGAGCAGGATCAGGTTTCTGGCAAGATCGACGATCTTGACAGGCGCTCCCATATCGAGAACAAAAATCTCCCCGCTCAGACCCATCATTGAGGCTTGGAGTACCAGTTGTGAGGCCTCTGGGATCGTCATGAAGTACCGGCGCATCTCACGGTGAGTGACAGTGACAGGACCACCGGCCGCGATTTGCTTTTTGAAGGTGGGGATGACGCTGCCGTTCGAGCCGAGCACGTTTCCGAATCGCACCGCCACATAGCGGGTCCCTCCGTTTTGAAGTCCCAGAAGCAGCAATTCGGCGACGCGCTTCGTGGCACCCATGACGTTGGTCGGCCGGACCGCCTTGTCAGAGGAAATCATGATGAAGTCTTCGACTCCGTGCGCAGCCGCTGCGGTGCCAACGTTATATGTCCCAAAAACATTGTTCTCAATGGCCTCAAAGACGTGCGCCTCCATCATGGGGACATGTTTATAGGCGGCCGCGTGATAGATGATCGAAGGGGAGTGACGTCGCAGGACCTCGTCAAGGCGTGCACGATTCTGAACGCTTCCTATTTCAGGGTAGAAAGGAATTCCTGGGAATGACTGACGCATCTCGCGGTCGATTTCGAATAAAGGGGATTCAGCGATTTCGAAACCTACGATCCCGGCGGGGTTGAAGCGTGCAAGTTGGCGACAGATCTCGGAGCCGATGGAACCTGCGGCGCCTGTCACAAGTACGATTTTGCCTTCGAGCTTACCGCGGATTTGTTCTTCTTCCAGGTGTACAGGGTTGCGACCGAGCAGGTCCTCCACGGCAACCTCGCGGATCTGTCCCACCAATCCGCGCTCCTCAATCACATCACTCAGCCCTGGAATGGTTTTACACTCCACTCCTGCCGCGTGGCACCGTTCCAGAATCCTGGTCATCTGCGCGCCAGAGGCCGAGGGGATAGCGATCAGAATGGTGTCGATATGATGCTTGGCTACCCATTCAACTACCTGGTCGGCTCCTCCGAGTACCGGCACCCCGAGGATACGCATGCCCTTCTTGTCCGGCCAGTCATCCAGGAATCCCCACACTCGGTATGGCAGTTTGGGATTCCTCTGAATCTCCCGGAGCAAAGTGACTCCCGCATCGCCCGCACCGTAGATCAGAGTTTCCTTCTCCCTGACGCCATGCCGCGTAGTCCCGGTGGCCTCCGCCAGCATGCGAACGATCACACGAATTCCTGCCGTGCTCAGAAAGCAGATCATCAGATCAAGCAAGTAAATGGACCGGGGGAACCCCGACGGCGCGATGCAGAGGATCGCGATGCAGCTCAGAGCCGAACCAACGACATTAGCCAAAACGAGCCGAACCAGATCGCCAACGGAGAAATACCGCCACCAACCGCGGTGCAGCTTTGCCGCATGAAAGACGACCATCTTGATACATATCCAGATTGGAAGCGCGTAGGCCAGATGTCGCATGTACCCGGGCGGCAGACTTAAGTCGAACCGCAGCACAAACGCTGCCACACCCGAGAGCGCGAAAACTCCGATCTGCGCCGACCACAGGACTGGCCTGTGGATCGTCTTGAGATATTTAATGAGTTTCTGAGCCCTCATCATCTTCAGCTTCTCTTTCTTTCCCGCGCCAACATCAGTCCCCGGCTTCCGCCAGCAATTCTTGTTGACACTTTTCGCGTAGCGGACGCGCATCAACCGTCCGCCGCACTGTGTTGACTACGTGCAACTGTTCTTGCTCGGTCAAGCTACTCGAGCTTGGCAGGCAGATACCCCGCCGGAACAAGTCCGCTGCTACCCCTCCGCCGTAGCAGTCGCATTCTGAATAGAAAGGTTGCAAATGCATCGGCTTCCAAACGGGCCGGGACTCCACATTGGCTGAAGCAAGTGCCTGGATCAATGCATCCCGCGAGCAACCGAAATCCTCCTCGTCAATCAGGAAGCAGCTCAGCCAGTTAGTGTGCAGGCCATAGGAGGCCTGGGGCATCAGTGTGATGCCAGGAAGATCCGCGAACCCATCCTGGTAACGGAAGGCAATGGCGCGCCGCTGTTTGACACGTAAATCAAGGACCTCAAGTTGACCCCTGCCGATGCCCGCGAGAACATTGCTCATTCGATAGTTGTAACCGAGCTCGGAGTGTTCATAAGCAATACCTGGATCACGTGCCTGTTGAGACCAGAAACGCACTCTCTGAATCCATACAGTATTGCCAGAGACGAGCATCCCACCACCGGTAGTTGTAATGATCTTGTTGCCGTTAAAAGAGAAAGTCCCAACGTCTCCGAACGTCCCTGCCGGTCGGCCGTGGTATGTGGAGCCGAGTGCTTCGGCGGCATCTTCAAGCACCGGTATTCCATAACGCCAGCAGAGCGCCAGGATGGGGTCCATGTCAGCGCACTGGCCATAGAGGTGCACCACCACCAGGGCGCGAGGCAGCTTATTCTGCTGCGCTCGCTGCCAAAGAGCGTCTTCAAGGATGTTGGGGTCCAGATTCCAACTTGTGTAGTTGCTGTCGAGGAAGACGGGATTGGCACCGAGGTAGCGGATTGGATTGCAGCTCGCTACGAAGGTGAGCGTGGGACAAAAGACATCATCGCCGGGTCCGACACCGAGCAGTCGCAGGCCAAGGTGAATCGCAGCTGTTCCGGTGCCAAGAGCAACCCCCGGCAGGCCGACGCGAGCTTCGAATTCCTGCTCAAATGCCGTGAGGTTTGGTCCCACAGTCGAGAGCCAGTTGGACTCAAAGGCTTCGCGTACATAGCTCTCTTCGGAGCCCCCCATGTGGGGAATTGAAAGAAGAATTCGATTCATAGAGTTTATCCAGTTGCGGAGTAAAGCCTGTGCAACGATCTCGCCGGCACACCAACTACCTTGTCATCAGGAGAGACATACTCGAGAACCACTGCTCCTGCGCCTACGATTGCGCGCTCGCCTATCTCTATTCCAGGAAGAACCGTTGCGTTCAACCCGATATGGCTGTAGGCTCCAACCTTCACGCCTCCGCCCAGCGCGACACCTGGCGAAAGATGGACATGACTGGCAATCCGACAGTCATGTTCTACAATTGCACCGCTGTTGATAATGCAATTTGCCCTAATAACACTGTCTGGATTGATCACCGCATTGGGCATGATCACGGTTCCAGGGCCGATTGATGCCGATGGAGACACTGCCGCAGTTGGGTGAACGAGAGTCAACGGTTCGAATCCCATTCTGCGCGCTGCCAGGAAACAGGCCGCCCGCGCAGTATTGCAGCCAATTGCAACAACAAAATGCTCATAGCCAGTGGCTCGCAGGTTCGCAAGTTCAGTTCGTTTTCCCGCAACGCGGCAACCTTGAAACTCCCCGAACGATCTCTGGGGGGCGTCATCTATGAAAACGACATCGGTAGGATCACACTGTGCCCTGGCGATATCGAGCACGACTTTGCCATGCCCACTTGCTCCCCAGATAACCAGCTTGTTCACGGCTTTGCGCTCCTTTCGGTATAGCCCAGAAACTCTGGCATGGTTGCGTGGCTGCTATGCTCGATCCCTTCACGCCGCAAAACGACCATGAGAGTCAGCCACAGGATTTTAAGGTCGAGGGCCAGACTCTTCTGGCCCACGTACAACACATCCAACTCAAATTTTTGTTCCCACGTCAGTGCATTGCGACCATTCACCTGCGCCCAGCCGGTTATGCCCGGCTTGACCTCATGGCGCTGTTGCTGGAATGCGGTGTATCGGGGTAGATACTCGGGCAATAACGGCCTTGGGCCGACCATACTCATGTCGCCCCGTAGGACGTTCCAGAGTTCAGGCAGTTCGTCAAGACTTGTCCGTCGCAGAAAGCTACCGAGCCGAGTAAGCCGGTCTGCGTCGGGCAGCAGGTTGCCCGCCAGATCCCGTGTCTCTTTCATGGTGCGGAATTTCAGGCAAGTGAACGGTAAACAATGCAGCCCCGGCCTTCGTTGCCGGAAGAGAACCGGCTCGCCCAAGAGGATTCGAACCAGAACGGCAACTGCAAGCAGCACGGGAGACAAGATTGCGGTTGCTATCGAGGCCAGCAACAGATCCGCTGCCCTCTTCCCGCGATAGGAGGTGTGAATCATGACTGTTCCGGGGAAAGCATTTTTACGTTTATCCTGCTCTTCGTAGCTGACTCTGCGTGGCGATGACGTGGTGGCCCACTCTTACTCGAAGCAGGCGCTGGTACTCTTCGATGAGCGCTTGTCCAACCACTTCGTGTCTAAACTCCTGTACTATCCACTCTCGGCCTCTCTGGCCCATCCGCGATCGTAGTTCCGGGTCGCGGAGTAGCTGGTCAATTCTGTCTGCTAACACTTCCGAGTCGCCCACTGGTACATGAAACCCGGTTACGCCCTCCACAACCGCGTCCACGGCGCCTGTCGCGGTTGTGGTCACAACCGGTATTCCGCATGCTTGTGCCTCCAGAGGCGCATATCCCAATCCTTCGCGATAGGACGGAAGAGCGAGTATGTCCATTAGCGCGTAGTAAGGTGCAGGATCGGCGACGAAACCAGCATGGACAATGGCCGGATCGGTTTCCACTTGTTGCCTGACAACGGGCTCAACCGGATCGCCGTCCTCGAAATCGCCAACCAGCAACAATCGAAGGGTGGGCCACTTCCGGCGCAATTGCGAGAAAGCTCGGACGAGCTCTCGGATGCCTTTGTCGCGCGTCAACCGGCCGACGAACCCAATTACGGGTGTAGTTGCAGAAAATCCAAGGCTTTTCGCCAGGTACTCTTTCTGTTCCGGTTCGCGGATCTCCGGCGAGAACCGCTGCGCATCAATTCCGCGAACGCTACCGCTTCCCAAGACTACCGCCTTGCCGGCGGAAACCAATTTGAGATCAATGGCACGCTGGCGAAGGCTCGGGCTTACGCAGATCACGTGATGAGCGCAAGCGCAGGCGACTCGCTCCGTCATCGTCAACACGATTCGCTTCAATCCGGTGGTGGTTTCCAGCCGGAGACCGTGCAAGGTGTAGACTCGGCAAGGCACGCCGGAAAGCCATGCTGCGACTCCAGCAAGCAGGCCCGCTTTTGGCGTGCCAACGTCCGTTAGCATTGGGCGCACCTGCTTCATGAGCCGGTAAAACCTCCACAGGGATAAAAGGTCGCGCCCTGGGGCAATTTCTCTTCTCATCGGAATGGCTGCATAGCGCACGCCGTTTTCTCGGCCGATGCGGAGAAGTTCTTCGCCCGGAGATGACACCAGGATGGGATCAAATGCCGCATTCCGAAGCATCCAGAGTGTTCCTGTGAAGAACCCCCAAGTCAGAGGCGAAGTCACCGCGACGAGGATGCTTATCGGCGGCGCGACGGGATGGCCTTCAGGCGGCGGATTTTCGAAGTCTTTCATCCTGGTATGCCTTTCAATGGGTATGCCTCGCAATGGCAATTCGAAGAGGGACCAGCAAGCGTTATTGCACCAGTGCCTGGCAAGTCCACCAACGAATAACAACTTCCTCTAGACCAGTACGGGAGTCTCGAGGATTTCCTCAACTTTCAAGGCAACCGTGGCCCGAGCCCGCTGAAATTCTGCTTCCTCCGTCAGCGTCGGGGGACGCGAACGGCGGCGAACCAGCCACTCGGAGCGGTTGATCGCGAACGCGCCGCGATACACCAACGATTTTGCAAACACTTCCAGGTTGCAAAGTCTGCTCTGCAAGGGAAACTCCACCCGTTGTTTTCTGAACATCTGACCCGCGAAGCGGTTGCCCAACATGAGCTTCTGCAGTGTGACCGTCGAGTATTCGGTGTACGCATAGACGATCCGATTAAGAATGCCGTATCCGTGATGGAGGAGGATTTGCATCAAGAAGTCGACATCTTCCGCGGCCTGAAACCGCGGATCGAACTTGCATGATTTGGCTATTCTCATTCGGATCATGGATTGCGGGAACCCGAATGGCGGCATCCCAAGGCGCATCCTGGGGGGAAACACCTGCGGCTTGTCGCCATTCACATGTCCCCGGACGCCGGCCAAATCCAACACCCCGTCCGAAATCGCCATTCCCGCGCTTACAACGGCCGCCTTTGGTTCGGCCTCAAGGAAGTCCAATTCGGTCTGCAATCGCCACGGATACATCCAGTCATCCGCGTCGAGCATGCAGAGGAATTCGCCTTCCGCCTGTTCCAGCGCGAACTGCCGTGCTGCTCCGCGCCCTCGATTTGTGTCGAGCCGAAATGTCCGAATTCGTGGATCGCCCAACCCCAAGGCAATGTCAAACGAGCGATCGGTCGAGCCATCGTCTACAAAGATGCACTCCCAGTCCATAGAGGTCTGAGCCAGCAGGGACCCGAAAGCCCAGGGGAGCGTGGACGCCGCGTTGCAGCACACCATCATCACGGAAACTGATGGCTTCACTTTGCCCTCTCTTCCGGCATTCCCAGTGATTCCAATGCGGCAACAAATTGTTGCATGTAGTGCTCCCAGGTGCATTGCCGCTCCACCCGATTGCGGGCGCGTCTTCCCTCGGCCAGGAATGCCGATGGATCGTCAACCAGCCGAGAGAGAAAACTGGACAGAGCCGCCGTATCGTCTTGCTCGATGAGCCAGCCGCCTTCACCTTCTTTGACGGCATCGGGGATGCCACCTGTGCGCGTCCCAATCACTGGCGTTCCGCAGGACTGCGCTTCAAGGATGACCAGACCGAATCCCTCGACCTGCTGGCGTTCCACTACCTCGCGGCTGCAAAGCAACGACAAGTCGGAGGCACGGTATAGATCCGGCAGATCGTCCTCGGGAACGAAACCGAGGAACCGCACCTGGTCGGTCAAGCCGAGCTCTGTAACCTGACGTTCCAGCTCGGCCTGGTGAGGCCCTCTACCCGCAATCAGGTAGACCAGATTCCGGCGGATGCGCTCGCTGGAGGCCGCTATTGCCCGGAAAACGACATCATGTCCCTTATAGCTGTCAAGGCGGGACACGGTCGACAGCACAACCTTGTTTGCTACTCCGAATCGGCGCTTTGCCCCTTGAGCATCGCCGGGAGCGAAGCGCCGATAATCCACCGCAAGCGGAATCGCCAGCACATTTGCTCCCGGGGCGCTTTCGAGTACGAGCTTCCTTGTGAACTCGCTGTTAGCGATGACCAGATCCGCAGACTCGCAGACCCACTTCAGCATCCACCGCCAGATTTCGCGGCGCCAACGGCTTTCCGTCGGCATCAGTTCGAGGCCGTGCGCAAGAATGATCCGTGGCCTTGCACAGGCGATTTGTGCTAACAGCCCGTCCGGATACCAGAGCCCGCATACCGTTGGTCCCAATCCAATCCGCTTGCGCAGCGCCCGATAGCTTTCCCACTCCCGCCATGGCCGAGAATGCCTCACCCGGAGTTCATCTGTAAGCGACCGGGGTTTGGCAATGCCTTTCCTCGGGGCTGGTGCGATCACCTGAACAGCCGCACCGGCGCGCGCCCAACCGCCGGCGATCTCCGAGCACAGCCGCGCTATCCCTCCGTCGTTTGGAGGATAGTCGGAAGAAAACACTAGGAGTTCTTTCATGGCAAGAGTGTTGTATTGAAGAGCAAGATGAATAACGGCGTTATCATCGTGAATTCGGGTATGGGCCAACTGGAAGAAATGCGCAGAAGAACACGAGTCAGAGTAGCTAGGTTCGAAGTGTATATCCACTTCGGCATATCCTTCGGCCACCTGGGTTTCCCGCCGCAGGGCGGCTGGTCACGCAAAAAAGAACAGCGGACAAGGCAACTAGAAGCAAGCCCGCCTCGCCGACAATGGCACTGAGGTTTCGCTCCAATGTCAGGGCGAAGGTCATGAAGATCGGGACGAATAAACACAGTCCTATTACGGTGCGCCCGTTCACTACAAATCGATCGTAAAGCTGACGCAAAACTAATCCATAGCCAAGCATCCCGACAAAGACGCCACCTATACCAAAATTCAAGTACAAATCGCCCGGAACGGTCACTGCGGCCTCACTCATCCCAGGCCCCCAGCGGAGCACGGTGGCGGCGTACCATCGCCCGATGCTAAGCATCGGCTTTGTCGGCCATACACTGCGCGGAATAAACCACAATAAGCCTGGCCAAAGCGTCGCGCCGTGCTGTTGGTCGAGTGCCCCGGAATCCACCACGCCTACAACGTCCGCGAGAAATCCACCGTAGCCCACTCGCTGGATCAGTCGCTCGCGAGATTGCTGAAAACTGTCGGCATCGGTCCCGCCAATTGTTGCGGCGAGTGTCCTGACATCGAATCCCGACTGAACATTCCGCGTTCGGAGTGTGTCGAGTGCGTGAAAGACTAAGAGGAATGCCGCGAGACAAGCAACCGCGACAAGTCCGGTTCCGACGCCGGGCCGTTTGCCACGAGACGCTCGGGCCCGCGCTATGAAAAGTAGCCCCACCACGAACAGTACGGGGCTGTACTTCCAACCGGCGACTATGTTTATCCAGACCTCCAGGCCCAGACATGTAAGTGCAAGCCAAATCTGAAGCCGGCCAAAGCGATGCGAGCACCCGAGCCAGATGACCAGCGCCGAAAAGATAAAGTACGCACCCAGTTTTCCGAAGGACTCGACGAGGTTGGCCACATTTGCATCGTCCGGATTCGCATTGCTGAATGCCCCTCCATACCCGTGCCCAAAACTATAGAAGAGGCGGAAGAAGAAGGTGAGCAACCATAAACCCAGAAGGACCGCCGGGGCTTCCGGCCGGGGCACGCGTCGCAGCATTCCGAGCATACTCAACGACCCTGGCGCGATACGCGAGTTCGATGTGCCGGTGAAGGCAGTGTATCCGAGCGCGAAAGCCAAAGTGGCAATGATGCTGACGATGAGTGCTCTCTCCGGCTCGGCGAAGCGGGTTAAGTGCACGGAAGGATCAAGAATAAGTACACCGCAGAATCCAATCAACAGGATGCCCATTACGAGATGGATGGGGTCGAGGAAGTCAAACGATCGTTGCCGGGAGTAACGGACCCATAATGCAATGCTTAGCAGAACTCCACCGCTTGTCGCCGCCAGTTCAAAAGGTCCAAAGTAACCGGTGCTTTTGAACTGAAAAGCAATCAAAGTAAATACCATAATTCCGATGAGCCAACGGAAGTGATTCGTGCCGATCCGGCGCACATATCGCGAGCGTCCTGTGCGGCCAACTTCTTCGAACCATCGTCGTACTGCAGTGCTCATGATCAGGCTCGCTGACGAGAAGTCTCGCAAATGTTCCAAATATCGAAGGGGCTTTTATAGAGCTGACTCGGTGCAAATCCGGGTTCACGCCTCAAGCTGCAGTGACTCTCGCGTCTGTCCGCACAAAACCCAGGTCCGGCCATTTCGTTCGCAGCACGACTCCCGCACTCATGAGCAATTGTCCCAAGTTGCCCACCAGCACGCCGGCAGCAGTCCCCATCATTCCGTAACGGCCGGTCAGCCAATAAGAGCTAAGCAGGGTGATCAGGACTACGCCCAGAAAGAGCGGGACCTGGATTCTGTAACGCCGCAGGGACGTCATGCCGTAACCCAAGAAGGACGCAACATAAGAAAGCGCACTGCCCGCGCACAACATGGTCAATACCCCTGCCATTCGCGCGTATTCGTTGGTATACAGCAGGGTCAGGATTCGACTGCCAACAAATGCGGAAACAAGAATGCCGGCTATACCAAGCGCACTGGCGATGAGAAGCAGTTTCGCCAGTAATTGATTGAAGCGGGAACGCGCTCCGGCGACATAGTATTGTGCAAGTCGCACAGATGCCGGAGCACCCAATGCGTTGACCAGTGCTGTGCCAACGAAAGTGAGATACGCGGCCGCTGAAAACAGGCCAAGTTCACGGGTATTCAGCAATCCCGCAATAACGTATCGGGGAACCTGCGCCTGAACAGCGAATAGAAAAGCGACGACCCCTAACGGCGCAGCTTCCAAACAGAGCGGCGCCAACTGCCGTCGAGCGAAGACAGGACGGAACAACTCAGGAATCGCATCCGAAGTGCGTGCTGGCTGCCCCCGCCGGCGGATCAGAATTCGCGCCACAGGGATGTCGAACAGCATAAACACCGCGCCCCAGCTAACGGCCATCCCCGCCAACGCAATCGGTGCGGAATGGCTGGCGTGGAGTAGAGCCACTACGGTTGCAAAGGCCAGCAGGCTGCGAAGGATGAGGGAGATGCCAACATAGTCCATCCGTTCGGATTGCTGGAACAACCCATAAAGAACATCGCTCCCGGCGTCGAAAGCCTTTGAGAGCGCCAGGAGCACGACAATCAGAGCCAATTGGGCTCCGGCAGGCCATGTCATACAGGCAACAAAGAGCGCAACGATGATGGCTGCGCCTGTCGTGAACACCCTTACCCCGAGATACTGGCTAAGACTGTGTCTATTATCAGTATCCGTTGCCTGAATCTGGCGGAGTTGCAGGCTGGCAATAACAAAAAGGGGGGTTGTTAAGGCGAGTCCATACACTATCTGCCCTACCAGCGCGGGCGTTCCAAGCTTTGCAAAGACAGCGAGGATACCCCACTGAGAGAGTGAAAATACAATGATGCCCGCGGCGTTCCAGGCAAAGTTGGCTCGCAATGTGTGCGCATGTGCCGGGCTTAGAAAGAAGAAAGCACGGGATCGTTTGATTGGGAGTGGGGTCGTCGAGGCCATGATTATCGAGGAAGGTACAACTTAAAACCGGACACATAAAGCCCGCGAAGAAAAGCTGGCGCTGGTCGCTTTGCTGCCTCTTGGTTCTGGTGGCAATTCTGTCCTTTCTGCCACTCGCTAGCCACTGCTCGCTTCTTGTTGATAATAGCGATACGCATTCGAATACCCGGAGTGGCTCGATCTCCGTGGATCCCATTGGTTCAGGATCGTCCCCAACACGCGCGTTCCGTCTTCCCTTAGCCGCTGGGCTGCTGCCGCCGCTTCGTCCCCCGTGGTCTCGGCAGAGCGCACCACCAGGATGACGCCATCCGCAAGCCGTCCGAACACGCGTGCGTCCGGCATCGGCAGCATGGGTGGCGTGTCGATGATGACCGTATGGAACTCCTGGCGCATGCAATTCAGAAACTCCAATGTCCGCGGTGAATGAAGCGATCCTGCGATACCGGATGATCTTGACCCGGATGGCACCAAACTCAGGTTCTGATGGCGGGTCTCGCAATACACCTTCGTGTCGCTTTGGGGCGGCTTCTTCCCCGTCAGCAGGTCGCTCAGCCCCCACGAGTTGGGGACTTGGAAGATTTCGTGCAGCCGGCCCCTGCGCATATCGCCGTCGATGAGCAGAACCGACGAGCCGATCTCAGCCAGGGCCAGCGCCAGATTGCTCGCCACCGTCGTCTTTCCATCCCCCGGGCTGGGGCTGGTCAGCACGATGACCCTTGGGCGGTCACCGTTCTCCCCGGCAAACAGAATTGAGGTAGCTGCGGCCCGAAAGCAGTCGGCCAAAACCGACATGTTTCTCCCAGATGTGACCAATTCGACCTGCCGCGATGGTTCGCCATTCTCCAATTCAACGCTCTTGGTTGCCTTTCTATTTTGGCAGTAAGCAACGAACCGGTTTCGCTCCGCATTCAGTGAGGGGATCACTCCCAGTTCTGGTACGCCTAGTGATAACGCAGCCTCTCCGGGTGCCTGGATACTCCGGTCGGCGCGCTCGCGAACCATGACAAAGACTAAGCCAAAGATGGTTCCGACAAGAAGACCCAGCGCCGAATTCGATACCAGGCTCGGTTTGTAGGGATGGGTGGGAGGGACGGCTGAATCCACCACGCGGATATTGCTGGCGCGCAGGGCAGACGTCATCCCGGCTTCCTGGACGTTGCGAAGCATCGAGTCATAAAGCTGGCGGTTGCTGTCTACATCGCTTTTGAGAATGTTGTAGTGGGCCACCTTGGCCGCTTGGTCCGATACGAGGCTAGCCTGGGAGGCGTAGTTCGCGGCAAGCAGACTTTCGCGGCGATGAGCCGATTCGTATTCGTTCTTTATGCGCTCGATATCGCTGTTGCGTTCCTTCTCGACGGCCGACTCCAGAGTAGTTACCTGGGCTTGGACTTTCTTTACCGCCGGGTTGGCCGGCGTCAGTGAGGATGAGATTTCGGCAAGCTCGCGGCGAAGGTCTGTAAGCTTGATGTTGTACTGTCCTAGTGTTCTATCATCAAGCACCTGGGGGAGGGACTGGGGAGGCGCGGTGGATGCTGACTCGTATGTCGATTGCGTCGCGACACGGTCGCCGTGCGCCTTGGAGAGTTGCTCCTGAAGTTGCCGCAGCTTTTCTTCGGCGACATTATCCTCGAGAAGCTGCGAACCCACCTTCTCCGTGGTGAACAGCAGGCCGGAAGAGTGAGCATAGCTTTGCAAGTCATCTTCGGATTTCTCGAGTTTGCGCCGGACGTCCGCCATTTCATGGGTGAGCCAGTCCCCTGTTTGCTGAGTTGTCTTCCAACGGGCTTCAACATTCTGCTGGATGAACTCTGTGGTCAGGGCGTTAACGAAGTCGGCAGCAAGCTGCGGGTTAGCGGAGTCGTAGAGGATGTCCACCAGCCGTGTGTTAACCTTGGTTTTAACTGTCAGGTTCTTCGTAACCAGACGTAAGGCCTCTTCGCGGGGAGAGGTCGTCCTCGATTCGGGCAGGCCCAGCGCCTTACGCCAGGCGGAGAATCCGCCTCGCGCCTCCTGAAGAGACAGCTCCTTTTCGAGATTGAGCTTGGCGATCACCCGCTCGAGAACGGAATCGCTCTGCAGGATGTTTACCTGAGTCTGGAGATCAGATTCACCCGGGGACGGACCCTGTTCGTTCGTTGTAGGATTCACGTCGCGCATGTTCAGGAAGTTCTCATTGAGATCTTGAATCTCCAAGGAGGCACGAGCCTGGTAGACAGGTTTCTGCGGCAGCGTGAGCAGGAATGAGATAAGGAGGCCCAGGATAGCAAATAGAATCAGGGTGCCTTTGTGACGCCGGACGGTATCGAAGTATTCGAGCAGCAGGCCGGGACCTGGTTCCTCGATAACTCCCGTAGACGGCACTTCAATAAACTGCGACCGCGTCGGCAAATTGCTCTCGCCATTCTTTCGTGTTTGCAGGTCCGCGGGGCTCTCTAACAGGTGTCGGTATTCCATAGAATCCTCAAAAGTGGTAAATGGCAGCGTAAGCGGCGGCGGAAACCAACGAGGGAATAGTGTAGTTCGAAAAGACCTTACTGCTGCTCGTGGGCACGACGAGGACATCCTGAGGCAGCAACGAGATATCCTCTGCCTTTCCGTTGAATATCTGTTTGATGTTGACAGCGATCTCCTGCGGCTTCGCCCCGCCCGGAGAACCGCGAATGATCCTCGCCTTCTCGGGCCGCGCTGTGCGCCCGAGTCCACCCGCGAGAGACAACGCCCTGAGCACGGAAAGCCTTTCGCGTCCACCCAGAGAGAAAGCACCTCCATGCTCCACGTCGCCAACAACATAGATCATCTTGGAGTTTGCCTCGGAAACGGAGATCGTGTCATTTGGCTTCATCTCGATATTTGCTGCCGGGTTGTTTCCATCCAGAATGTCCTGCACGTTTAGTTCAATGGTGCTGAATTGTCCGGTAGGGTCGACCTTCGCGCCAGGCAGCGGGATATCGCCGTTTTCGCGCCGGCGCGTGAGCGTCAGGCTTGATCCCATAGTCTCGGTGGGGCCCCCGGCTCCAGGCCCGCCAGCCATCGACAGTGCCTCATAGAGCGTCTTATGGCCCCGAAGTTGAATCACTCCGGGTTTAGTAACTGCACCGAAGATCGAAACTGGCTGACTCCGGAACTCCGCCACCGACACTGCAACCTGCGGGTCCCGTACATATTGCTTGAGCCGCGAGTCCAACGTCGCTTCGAGTTGCTCGACGGTCAGACCGCCCGCCTCAACCCGTCCCAACAGAGGCAGTGTGATGTTCCCGTTCATTCCGATGAGAAAAGGCTTATCGGAGATCTCCGGGGAGTCGATTGCATGGATGACAATCTGGTCATCCGGCCCGAGGACATACCCGGAATCGAGCTTCTCGGCGGTCACCGCCGGCTGTTGGGCGGCAGCGCAAAGGGCGGTCAGCACCACCAGGAAGAGACCGACTCCAATTCTTGCCGGAATGCTCCTCATGCTAATTCTCCTCGTGGTTCGCGGATCACTATCGCCCCGACTCATCGGAGGCACCATCGCCAATGGACCATCTAAATGTCGCCGGGCTAGCTCAGACATGTAGCGAATGCCGTCATCCGTTCCCAATTCCCCTTGGCCTTTCAATTCATTCTCCGAAATCCGAAAACAGACCATCCTGATTCTCCTGTCGAATCCAGTCGTAAGGGGCTAATCCCGGAAAGTCTTGTTCCTGTTGTTCGGTTGCGCGTGAGAAATCGGGAAAAAGGGCGGCCTAAGCGGGAATGAAACTTGTTGGGCAGCGTACTTGTGCAAAGTGCGTTGTACGGTCCCAGTTGGTGCTAACCAGCTCGACATCGTCCCGCAAAACATTCACTGACAACGACTGGCGGATCATTTCAATCGATACCACAAGGCGGGCTCCCGAATTGTCGTTCACGAGAGTGCCTTCGACGCCAGTAAGCGAACCCCGAATCACGCGAACACGGTCTCCCCGATTTAGCGAGGTGCAAGGCGAATACCCAACCCTGGTGGCGAGTACCGTGCGTATATCTTCAATCTCTTTTTCGGGAATCGGTAAGGGGCCACTCTGATTTCCGACAAAAGCTACGACCCCAGGAGACTTGAGAACCTGCAGGCGGCTATTCTTCAATGATGGATTGATGTATACGAACAGATAACCGCTAAAGACCGGCATCTCCACCATCTGCTTTCGGTCACTCCACTGTCGGAGTTCCGATTTCAACGGCAGGTAGTGCTGGACCCCGAGATCGTGAAGAATGGCAGAAGCTACCTTCTCCTGTCTCGAGCGCGTCCAGATCGCGTACCAGCGAAATTCAGAATCGTACATCGCATTACCATCAGCCACAATCGACACTCCGGATCAACGGGCCAGAGCGGAGTTGATCTCTTTCGCTCATTCTCGGGGCCGCACACAGCTTCGCCCTCTCGGACCCAGGATCTCTTTCCGGTCTTGCCTGGAACCTCCGCTGACAATGCTTCTCAGCTACTCACAGACCAGCAAACCTTGATAAATGCTGCAGGTCAATACGCCAACAAATCGCATCCGCAGCGGCATTGGTTCGAATGGCAATTGCAACTGATGCACCACATCTGGTTGACGATGATGCGCCTTGCCAAACCCCTCCCAAGGCCACTGGTTTGGCCATTCAACCGCTGGTTACATGAAAACCTGGTGCGTGATTTAGTCGTCGTAAAAGGCCGCGAACTCCGGAGACGTCACCGCCGTTTTGGCTGACAGTGCGCTTCCCCGGTACACTGAATTCGGAGTTACTCCCCACTCGGATCTCGTGGGGAAATTCGAATTTCAATTCGAACGTCACATTCGACCTTTGGGCAACTTGCGCCGTGAATGCGCTCTCTGTCGAGCGCAACATTGCAGCTAAAGTCGCCCTCCTAAAACTCTGAGATGCTCAGTCTAAAGAAGCGCCCACACCTTGGTCCGGTCAAAATTGCACATCCCCGAATGTGCAGGGACCACGACTGGCCGATCACCATATCTCTCCGATGAACACCATCGCCCTGTTACTACATGGCGAAAGGACTTGCGCGATATGAGCAGAATTACTCAAAGCACCCGTCACGGTTTTTGTGTCCGAGGGCATGCGCATTTCCGGGTCCGGTCGGTTTGAGGAAGATGCGCCTGTCCACGGCCACCTCGATTGCACAGCGGCAGGCTGGGGCGCATCAAAAGCTGGACGCGGAGGTGTTTGTTGCGTATGGCCGGCCGATGACGGTAAATGATGAGGAACTGCTGGAGCGCCTGCTCGCCTTGAAGCATGAGCGCGCCGACTCTTCGCGGAAATAGGCTGTGACGGTGCTGGAGGGGCGCGTACCGCCACTGTTTGGTAGCCTTTGACTAAAAAGTGGACTAGTATCTAGTTGCATAAGTTAGCGTACAGTGTTTTGGGATGTTTTTGGAAGACAACCTGCTTCTTCCACTCGAATGGGTGTGCGGTCTGGTTATAGGCAGCAATGAAGTCGTCCATGTGTTTGCGGAGTTGGCCGGGACTGGTGAAGCTGGCCCCGCTCAGCGACTGACTTTGCAGAATGGAAAA